>OLNU01000748.1_pt1 | contig 28459 bp, 18 predicted proteins | sample 1672241 | NCBI WGS metagenome assembly OLNU01 (sample SAMEA3136663, study PRJEB25190) | human gut metagenome | biome: human gut; feature: human-associated habitat; material: faeces | place: Austria | collected 2013 | reverse complement strand
CTTGGATGATTTCAGAGAATGGTTATCAGATAATCTCCGGTATTTTATGCTGGGTGGAGCTATTCTGATAATTGTGGTTGTCCTGTTTTGTGGCATTCGAGCCTGTTCCGGAAGTAATAAGGGGAATTCCGGAGATAAACAGAAAACCACATCCGAAGACCAGGGAAATGTTCCTTCTTCTCCGATAAGTGAAGGGGAGTCTGACGAGAAGAAAGAAGACGCCAATCCCATGGAAACAGCAGATGCAGACGTTACTGCATTGATCACGAGCTATTATCAGGCTCTGGGGGAAAAAGATATTGCAACGCTGAAGACTCTGGAAGATGATTTCACACCGTCTGATGAGTCAAAAGTCACAAATTTGAAAGATTATATCGAAGGGTATGAAGTAGGCGATGTGTACACGAAGAAAGGTATGACAGATGATTCTTACGTGGTTTACGCCTGTTTCTCGTATATCTGTCAGGGCGTTGAGACCAAGGCCCCTGCACTGACTCAGTTCTATGTATATAAGAACAGCGAAGGAAACTGGGTGATCAATAACGGAGCTTTACAGGATTCTGAGATTTCCGCATATATGGAAAAACAGTTATCAGACAGTGATGTTTCAGCTCTTATAAAGAAGGTGCAGAATGAACTGGATCAGGCACAGCAATCTGATCCGTCTCTTGAAGAATTTTTGAATGGTCTTGGGGAGGAAGCAGGTGTGTCAACAGAGGCAGAAGATGGCACGATGCTTACTGCTTCGGAGGAATGTAATGTACGCGCAGAAGCCAGCACAGATGCTGATATCCTTGGCGTGATCTCAGCAGGTGATCAGGTTCAGAAGACAGGTACTGATGGTGAATGGGTTCAGATCGACTACGACGGTCAGACCGGATACATCAGAGGAGATTTACTTGAATAAAATTGAATATGGAACGTAAAAAATACAGGCGGTTATCTTTGTGGTAACTGCCTGTATTTTTACGTTCCGTTTTTCTGACATTGTTTTTGTCAGCTTCTGCCGGAGATTTTGCTGTTCTTATTACTTTTCGCAACTTCCGCAGGGGACTTACTTGATTCGATTAAATTCACCGTATGTAACTCCTGCCGATAATTCTGTCTGATGAAGGGAAGCCAGTTCGTGCACTGTTACAAGCTGATAGCCTTCTTCGATAAGCTGCGGGATCAGGATCTCGGCTGCATCTACAGAGGTGCTGAAGATATCGTGCATCAGAATAATGGAACCATCTTTTACATTATTCATGACTTCCTCAACCGTAGATTCCACATCCTGCGTTTTCCAGTCCAGAGTGTCAATGGACCACAGAATCATCGGGGTTCCCACAGTTGATTTTACCGTATCATTAACAGATCCATATGGCGGGCGGACCACCGAAGCTCCCTCACCTGTAAGATTTACAAGCTGTTCATCCACTCTTGCAATTTCTGAACTGATCTCATCCGAAGAAAGAGTCGCCAGATCCTTATGGTCATAAGTGTGGTTTCCAAGTTCACAGCCCAGTTTTTTCATGCGTTTTACTTCGTCCGGAAAACTGGCAATCTCAGTACCCACCATAAAGAAAGTTGCCTTTGCATTATTTTCTTCCAGACAGTCCAGAAGACGGTCTGTAAAAGAACTGGGACCATCATCAAAAGTAAGGGCAACCGACTTCTTTGCCGTAGATGTACCGGACTTGTCAGATGTGGCTGACTTACCTGAAGATTTCTTCTTCGAAGATTTTTTCTTTGGCGTATAACCTTTCAGAGAACCATCTGTATCCAGTTCATAAGTTTTCTTATCTATTATCACAGTCCCTGTCTGCAGAATACCATCCATATCAAAATAATACCGCTTCTTTCCGATATCTGTCCAGCCTGTCTGCATAATACCGGTCTCATCCATATAGTACTGTTTCCCGTCTGTATCTGTGAACCATCCTGTGTATGGCTTATCATCTACCAGAAACATCCAGTTACTTCCGCTGGAAGCCCAGCTGCCCTCTGATGCCTCAGGCGAGATCTCAGTGCTTAATGCAGGACCGCCCGGAGAAGCTTCAGATGAATCTGAAGAAGTGCGTCCAAACAGTTTCCCGGAAGAAGAATCCGTAAAATTATCATTGCTATCAGTCAATGTTTCCTCAGAAGTAAACTCCGCAGAATCCTGATCTTCTGACACGAAAGCTCCGGCATCGCTGATGGCATCTGCCTGTGAAGTCACAGCGGAAGAACGGGTGAAAATTCCTCCAAGTATCAGACACAGAATAACAGAAAGTGCGATCAGCCACCGGTTTGTACGTGGTAAATTATCTGACATGAAAGCCTCCTTTTTGATAAAATCAGTGACAAAAAAGATATCCTGTCATTCGATATCATACAATAAAATCTGACAAAATACAAGGCGATTCCCCATTCCTGCCCTTTTGAAAAAAATTCCAGAAAAATTCCATCAAAATTTCACCGTTGATAAGATGTACAAAAAATTATATAATAGAACAATGGACGAAAAAATCAGAATAAACAAATATTTAAGCGAGGCAGGCATATGCTCCAGACGGGAAGCCGACCGGATGATCGAAGAGGGAAGGATTACGGTAAACGGAAAAAAAGCAGAAAGCGGTCAGAAAGTCAGCCTGGAAGATGAGGTCTGTGCAGACAATATACCTGTCCATAAAAATGAAAAAAAAGTACTGCTTCTTTTTAACAAACCCAGAGGGATCGTGTGCAGCACAAAGCAGCAGTTTGATGAGACGACGGTAACAGATTATCTGGATTATCCTCTGCGTGTTTATCCTGTGGGCAGACTGGATAAAGAATCACAGGGCCTTCTCCTTCTGACAAATGAAGGAGATCTGGTCAATAAGATCATGCGCGCCGGAAACTATCATGAGAAAGAATATTTTGTGACAGTGAATAAGCCAGTGGACAGGGAATTTGTCCGAAGGATGAGCAAGGGAGTCCCTGTTCTTGATACAGTGACCAGACCATGCAGAGTGGTGCAGACAGGAGAATGCAGCTTTCGGATCATTCTGACACAGGGACTGAACCGACAGATCCGCAGAATGTGCCGGTATCTGGGATATGAGGTACAGAAGCTGAAAAGGATCAGGATCATGAATCTGACTCTGGACGGGATCAGAGAAGGCGAATACAGAGAGATTACAGCACAGGAGTGGGAAGAACTGAACCATTTACTGGAATCTTCCACAAGTGAAACAGTGATCAGAACAGGAGAACAGAATGGAAACAGCAGCAATCATGCGAATGAAAGAGCTGGTGCAAAAGCTGGACAGGGCAGCAAAGGCGTATTACCAGCAGGATACAGAGATCATAAGCAACAGAGAGTACGATCAGATGTACGACGAGCTTCAGGCTCTGGAGAAAGAGACAGGCACTGTTCTGGCAAACAGCCCAACCATAAGCGTAGGGTACGAGGCAGTTGACCAGCTTCCAAAAGAAGAACACGAATCCCCCATGCTGTCTCTGGACAAGACTAAGGACAGAGAAGTTCTGAGGGAATTTATCGGGGAACACAAAACGCTTCTGTCATGGAAGCTGGATGGACTGACGATCGTTCTTACCTACGAGAATGGAGAACTTGCCAAAGCAGTTACACGTGGAAACGGTGTGACAGGAGAGGTTGTCACCAATAATGCCAGAGTATTTAAGAACGTTCCTCTTAAAATCCCGTATCAGGGAAGACTGGTGTTGCGTGGGGAAGCGATCATTACCTATTCGGACTTTGAACGGATCAATGAATCCATAGAAGACGTTGATGCGAAATACAAGAATCCGAGAAACTTATGCAGCGGTTCTGTCCGCCAGTTAAACAATGAGATCACAGCCCGCAGGAATGTGCGTTTCTACGCATTTACGCTGGTAAGCGCCGACGGGGTTGATTTCCATAATTCAAGAGCCCGGCAGTTTGAATGGCTGAAAGAACAGGGATTTGATGTAGTGGAATACAGGACAGTCACAGCTTTAACGCTGGATGAAGCCATGGAATATTTTTCAACTGCGATCACTGAGAATGATTTTCCGTCAGACGGACTGGTTGCTCTTTATGATGATATTGCATACGGAGATTCCCTTGGAAGAACAGCGAAATTTCCCAGAAATGCTTTTGCATTCAAATGGGCAGATGAGATCAGAGAAACCCATCTTCTTGAGATCGAATGGAGCCCGTCAAGAACAGGGCTGATCAATCCAGTGGCTGTTTTTGAACCGGTCGAGCTGGAGGGAACCACTGTGAGCCGCGCCAGCGTACACAATGTGAGCATTCTAAAAGAATTGCAGCTTGGTATCGGGGATACGATCACTGTATATAAAGCAAACATGATCATTCCGCAGATTGCAGAAAACCTCACACGCAGCAGTAAACTGGAAATTCCGGATACCTGCCCTGCATGTGGCCATGGAACACAGATACAGAAGGTAAATGATGTGGAGGCACTTTACTGTATAAATCCTGACTGTGCCGCAAAGAAGATCAAATCCTTTGCACTTTTTGCAAGCAGGGATGCCATGAACATTGACGGACTGTCAGAAGCAACACTGGAGAAATTCATTGCAAGAGGCTTTATTCATGATTTCGGAGATATTTTTGAGATTGGAAAGCATCGTGATGAGATCGTGGAGATGGACGGATTCGGGGAGAAATCCTTTGAGAACCTGATGACCAGCCTTGATAAAGCTAAGGAGACTACTCTTGCGAAGGTGATCTACAGCCTTGGAATCGCCAATATCGGTCTTGCCAATGCAAAAGTGATCTGCAGGCATTTTGATGATGATCTGGAGAAGATCCGCCATGCAGATAAAGAGGAGATCAGCTCTATTGATACCATCGGACCGGTAATTGCCGGAAGTCTGACTGATTATTTTTCAAACGAGGATAATAACAGAAAACTGGATCATCTGATGAGCCATCTGACTGTTAAGAAAGAAGAAAAGACAGGTGAGCAGATTTTCCGGAACATGAATTTCGTTATCACAGGAAGTGTGGAGCACTTTGCAAACAGAGCACAGGCAAAGGAATTTATTGAGTCTCTGGGAGGCAAGGTGACCGGATCAGTAACATCGAAGACGAACTACCTGATCAATAATGACACAACTTCCAATTCTTCAAAGAATAAAAAAGCCAAAGAACTGGGAATTCCGATCCTTTCTGAAGAAGATTTCCTGAAGATGGCACAACAATAAAATAATAAGAACAGGAGATAAGATAATGCCAATTAAAATACAGAGCGATCTGCCAGTAAAAGAGATTCTGGAAAAAGAAAATATTTTCGTGATGGATGAGTCACGTGCATCCCATCAGGATATCCGCCCCATTCAGATCCTCATTCTGAACCTGATGCCTCTGAAAGAGGAGACAGAGCTTCAGCTTCTGCGTTCCCTTTCCAACACACCGCTGCAGGTGGATGTCACCTTTATGGCAGTACAGAGCCATGAAGCGAAGAATACATCTGTGAGTCATCTGAATAAATTTTATCAGACATTTCCGGAACTGAAAAATAACAAATACGATGGAATGATCATCACAGGTGCTCCTGTAGAGCAGATGGAATTCGAAGAGGTAGACTACTGGAAGGAACTGGTAGAGATCATGGACTGGACAAACACCCATGTTACCTCCACCATTTATCTGTGCTGGGCTGCACAGGCAGGACTCTACCACCACTATGGACTGAAAAAACGCAAACTTGATAAGAAGATGTTCGGTCTTTTCTGGCATAAAGTGATGAACCGTAAGATTCCGCTGGTACGCGGATTCGACGATATGTTCCTTGCACCTCATTCCAGACATACGGAAGTTCCCATCGAGGATATCCATAACTGTAAAGAGCTGACAGTGCTTGCTGAATCCGATGAAGCAGGGCTTTTCCTTGCAATGGCAGACGGCGGCCGCAAGATCTTTGTAATGGGACATCCGGAATATGATCGTGTGACTCTTGACGGTGAATACAAACGTGATGTCAGCAAAAACCTGCCCATCGAAATCCCGGAGAATTATTACAAAGACAACAACCCGGAAAACAGACCGCTCCTTATGTGGAGAGCACATGCGAACAACCTGTATACAAACTGGCTGAATTACTATGTCTACCAGTCAACTCCGTTCGACCTGTATGGAACACCGGATTTTGAGCATATTTAGGGGATTTGCAGGAAATACTGATTTCACGTATCTTACCGTATTTTTACATAATTTCACGCGAAAATGGAGTAAAAATGAGGTCAAACATGTGAGAAAATGGTGTCAAAACTGAGCAGTACAATGCAGATACAGTAGTGACACTGAAAGATTTTCCGAAAATCTCCATGACATTTGCAGAGATGTTTGAGAATGTAGAATAATCAGTTGAGATAAGAAAGGACACAACAATCATATGAACATAGGAAACAATATAGGAAATATCATGAAGATCACAGGCGCATGGAACACCTTTAAGAGCAATCATCCCAAGTTCCCGGCATTCTGTCAGGCAGTTTCACGCAAAGGGCTTAAAGAAGGAAGCATTATTGAAATTGCGATCACCACTCCTGAGGGGGAGAAGATAGAGACAAACCTGAAAGTAAAGGACAGTGACCTGGAATTACTGAAACAGTTGTCTGACCTGAAAATGTGAAAAAGTTTACAAAAATTTTATTTGAATAACAGGTATAAATCTGCTATAGTATTCTATGTTGGTTAAGTTGATTATTATTCGTTCCCATATATAAGAATGATAGGTTCTCAAAAGAAAGAAGAGGAAGAAAATTGCGTAAAAAATCACATATTTTATTAGCAAGATACCTTGCGGATCAGATGCAGACCACAGCAAGCCTGCAGTCTCACAGAAAGGCTTTCTGCCTGGGCAGCATTCTGCCGGATATCAAACCGTCCTTTATCACCAGAAGACACGAGTTCTACGGAACATTTGAAGATGTCAAGAACCGGATGAAAGAACTGGCAGATATCAGACCGGATGAGAGTAACCAGAGAGTTTACTGGCGGCGGTTCGGCGAAGTGATCCACTATATGGCGGATTATTTTACCTTTCCTCATAACAAAACATATACAGGAAGCTTCAGCCAGCATAATCATTATGAGAAAGTACTTAAGAACAGACTGAAAGAATGTATACAGCAGGGAGAAGCATATGCATATCTGGAACCGGCCATCCGCTTCGCAGATTTCTCCACCCTGATCGATTATATCGAAGCTACTCATGAGAAATACCTCAACAAGCTCCGCAGCGTGGAAGAGGATATCCGCTTTATCCTGAATATGTGTTTTCAGGTAGTGCAGGGACTGATACAGATCTGCATTGGTAATAAGAACTTTGCAGGAGCCATTCAGGCAGCCTGACAGAGATACGCTAAGAATACAGGAAGGCTGTGTGGAAATCATATCCGCACAGCCTTCCTGCAGTCTGAAACATATCTTCCTCACTGCTTGTTGCTTTTCGCAACTTCCGCAGGGGGATTCGGTTAAAATGTGACAAAAAAATGAATTTTGGTCAAATCTGGAATTTACCTGCCCTGAGCTGTTGATTTCAAAAAATGATTATGCTAGAATAAAACAGGTTAATATTTCGGGATAATTCACTTATGAAATAACATAATAATGTGAAAAGTAATTTAGACAGTATGCCCTTATAAACAGGGGGTAAGGACATGCTCACAGTAAGAAGGGAGCAATTTAGATATATGAAAAACAAGTATCTTACCAGATTCTTATGTCTGACATTGATGTCAGGAATGGTATTATCCGGTCCTGCGTCCGTGCTTGCAGCAGAGGATACTGCTGCGTATACAGCAGACGGTTCTGATTTCAGCGATTCCGGTGATTTTGATTCAGGATCAGAGGATCCGGCGCCGGCAGATCCGACTCCTGCAGAGCCAACACCTGCGCCGGTAGATCCGACACCTGCAGACCCGACACCTGCACCGGTAGATCCGACACCAACAGATCCGACACCAACACCTGCAGAGCCAACACCTGCACCGGCAGATCCGACTCCGACACCAACAGATCCGACTCCGACACCTGCGAATCCTACACCAACACCGTCTTCACAGATTACGAAGGCAGCCCAGGATGTGATCGACAGAATCGAAGAGTTGAACGCACAGACCATCACGCTGGAGAAGAAAGCCACTGTTCAGAGCATCCGCACTGCATATAATGCCCTGTCTGATACAGAGAAGGCACAGGTTTCTAATTATAATCTGCTGGTTCAGGCAGAAGCGACTATTGCTCAGTTGGAAGCGCAGAAGAACAATGCGAATACGAATAATCCATTTACGAGTAATACCAGTGCTGCACAGACCGGAACTCCGGTATATTATGCGTCCAATATCCACGCAGGTAAGGATTTCTATCTGGACAGCCTGAAGAATAACTACAATCTGACCTTCTCAGATGATTTCGCTTCTGTTATGGATGAGATCGAGAAGGAATATAAAGAGAAGAACAAAGTAGCAGATGCCAGCGATGTAAACGGCAGCAAGACCACCACATCTGCAGACAGTCTTCTGGTAAGAAACTGGCAGGATATCCTTGCAGTCTATGTATATCAGCAGAGCCAGGACGGAAAAACAGAATTTACCCTGGATTCTTCCTGCAAGAAAGACCTTGCGAAAATCTTTGCAGAGATGAACCCGATCGTAAGGGACAAGCAGGATATCACTCACGTTACATACGCTAATCGTAAAATCAACTACTATATTAAGAAAAATAAAATCGCAAAAAAGGATCGTACGATCCTTAAGAAATATGTGGAGACAGACTGCAAACTCCTCTGCGCGGTAGTAACAGCTGCCAACGGTTTTGTCCGCGAGAGCGTAGGAGATGATGTTTCCGAAGAAAGAGTAAATGTTATCTCCGCAGCCTATTCACTGGTTGGTAAAGTCGGTTATTTCTGGGGCGGCAAATCCACAGTGATCGGTGAAGATCCAGGCTGGGGAACCAGCGAGAAGGTATCAGCCGAGGGAAGCAAGAGCACCGGAACCATCCGCGCATACGGACTGGACTGCAGTGGTTTTGTCACCTGGGCAGTGATCAACGGATATCAGGATAAGGCAATGCAGGAAGCTGTAGGCGACGGAACTTCCGATCAGTGGGAGAAAGCAAACGTGGTAACTGAGGCAGATGCACAGCCCGGAGATCTGGTATTCCAGAAAGGACCGGAAGCAGGAAGCGATAATCATGTAGGCATTCTCTGCGGTAAAACAGACGCAGGTGACTGGATCGCAGTACACTGCTCCTCCGGTAAGAATGGAGTAACAGTAGGCGAAGCATACAGTGCAAGCTTCCGTTACATCCGCCAGCCATCCTTCTACCCGACACAGGAACAGGTTCAGGAAATGCAGAGCAGCAGTACGGTAAGCACAACAACAGGTGATGCAGCAGTTTCCACAGGAACAGATATCTTTTCTGCAAATGTGACAGTAAGCAATACTCTGCAGGATGCGATGAAGTCAAATACTTCCGATTCAACAGGATTCACAACATCGGAATCCACTGAGAAGACTTCCATCCTTCCGGATAAAATCGATTTGTCAAAAGAGAAAGTCGCTGTATTTAAGGCAAAATAAAATGGACAAAAGAAGAGAAAGTCATACAAAAAACTCTGGCTTTCCCTTCTTTTTTCGTGTGTAAACTTTTTTATCTGTTAACTTAAACGATCAAGTAAAAACTGACGAATTTGCTTATTGGTCTGCGGAATATGCTTCAAAAACGAAAAAAATATTCGAAAATATGGAAACAAAAATTGACAAAGTGTACGAAATATGTTAACTTTAAACCAATAATATAATGTCAGATAAAAAAAGGAGAAATTCCTTCTTTTTTTGTTGCTGATATTACAGTAAAATCTGAAGATGAGACACCAACAGATGATTTGTTCTGTAAACAGTGAACACACTGTTGTGTTCGGAAAAGAGATACACAGATGGCATTAAGACGTGAGAGAATGAGGCTTGGTGACATGCTCATCAAGCAGAATGTACTGACTGAAGATGAATTAAAGAAAGCCCTGGAATTGCAGAAGGGAAGCGGCAAGAAAATCGGTGAAGTTCTGGTAGATAATGGCTTTATCACTGAGGATATGATCGTTCGTGCCCTCCAGATGCAGCTGGGGCTTAAAGTCGTTCAGCTGACAGGCGTGACGATCCCGAAAGAGGTCCGAAATCTGGTCAGTGTGGACATTCTTAAGAAATATACCTGCATTCCCTTTGAACTGGATCCCTACAATGCCAATATCCTTCATCTTGCAATGGCAGATCCGATGGATATGGCTGCGATCGACGACATCTCTATCGTGACAAACCTGCAGATAGAGCCTTACATTGCTACAACCAGAGATATTCTTGCGGCAATCGACAGATGCTACGGCGCATCGGAGACACTGGATGCAGCCAGACGATTTACTCAGGAGAGGGCACAGCTTCGTGGAGGAGCAGCAGACGACGATACAGATACAGATGTAAGTGATGCACCTATTGTACAGCTGGTGCGTTCCCTTATTGAACAGGCAATCCGCCAGAGGGCCAGTGATATCCATATCGAAGCTCTGGAGAACAAAGTCCGTATCCGTTACAGGATCGACGGTGCACTCTATGAGCGTATGGTATATGACAACAGCCTTCTCCCTGCAATCTCCACCCGTATCAAGATCCTTGGAGGTATGGATATCTCAGAGAAAAGGAAACCTCAGGACGGACGTATGTCCATTATGGTAGACAGACAGGACTATGATATCCGAATTTCCTCTCTGCCTACTGTACACGGAGAGAAGATCGTAATGCGACTCTCTTCAAAACTGAACCTTACACGTAACAAGAAAGATCTGGGACTTCCACCCGATGAGATGGAACGTTTCAACCATATGCTGGCCAGTCCTTTCGGGATCATTCTTGTAACAGGACCGACAGGAAGCGGTAAATCCACTACCCTGTATACAGCATTAAGTGAATTAAATAAAGAAGCAGTCAATATCGTAACAGTAGAGGATCCTGTGGAGGCAGATATTGAGGGCATCAATCAGGTACAGGTCAACAACAAAGTAGACCTGAATTTTGCGTCAGCCCTTCGTTCTATTCTCCGTCAGGACCCGGACATTATTATGATCGGTGAGATTCGAGACAGGGAGACTGCTGCTATTGCAGTACAGGCATCCATAACAGGACATCTGGTTGTCTCTACATTGCATACCAACAATGCAGTAGGTACTCTGAACCGTATGGCGGACATGGGAGTGGAGAGATATCTGATCGCAGATTCTGTTGTAGGAGTTATCGCACAGCGCCTTGTGCGTAAGCTGTGCAGCCACTGTAAAAAAATGCGTCCTGCCACCTCTGAGGAGAAGAGAGTGCTGAGGATGAACACACAGGAGGATGTAAATGTCTATGAACCCTGTGGCTGTGATTTCTGCAGCCATACAGGATATTACGGGCGTATCGGTGTGTTCGAGATCATGGAGGTCAATGACGAGATCCGCGACCTGATCGCAGAGAATGGCACAACAGAGGAACTGGAACGTGCAGCCAGAAACAGCGGTATGCGCACACTGAGAGAGAATGGTATCAACTATGTGCTGAACGGCACCACTTCTGTGGAAGAGATGCTTAAGGCATCTTATGAATGATTGAGACTTATAGATTATTAATTTTACGACTATTAATATAGAAGGAATTCCTGCGGAACCGGAGTTCTCCGGAGATTCTCAGGGAGTTACGAGGCAGATTAGGAAATATGTATAATTTAGACGAAATACTGATACAGTCAGTGAAGGTAAGGGCTTCCGATATCCACCTGACAACCGGCAGACCGCCAAGCTACAGGATTGATGGTGTACTGGCTCCCATAGAGGGAGAACGCCTTACTCCGCAGATGCTGGAAGATATTCTCATGCCCCTGATGGATGTCCGTCACAGAGAAGAATTACAGAACAATGGACAGACGGACTTCGCATATGCCATCTCAGGTGTGGGACGTTTTCGCGTAAATATGTTTAAACAGAGAGGAACACTTGCTTCCGTTATGCGAAGCCTTCCTTTCAATATCCCGGAACCTGAGGAGCTTGGTATTCCTGCAGAGGTAGTGGAGATGACCACGCGGAAAAGAGGTCTCATTTTGGTAACAGGACCGACAGGAAGCGGGAAATCAACTACACTGGCTTCATTGATCCATGTGATCAACAGGAATTATCCTTACCATATTATTACACTGGAGGATCCAATCGAATATCTGCATAGACACGATAAATCTGTGGTAAACCAGAGAGAGATTGGAAGTGATTCTACAGATTATGCCCAGGCATTAAGAGCAGCACTTCGAGAAGATCCGGACGTGATTCTGGTAGGAGAGATGCGAGATCTGGAAACGATTTCCACTGCGATCACAGCAGCAGAGACAGGCCATCTTGTTTTCTCCACTCTGCATACGATCGGAGCAGATAAGACCATTGACCGAATTATCGATGTTTTCCCTCCAAACCAGCAGCAGCAGATCCGTATTCAGCTTGCTTCTGTGCTGGAGTGCGTAGTGTCCCAGCAGCTTCTTAAGAAAGCAGATGGAAGTGGGCGTGTGGCAGCATTGGAGGTACTTTTTGCAAACAATGCAGTGCGAAATCTGATCCGTGAAAGTAAGACGTATCAGATCGCATCCATCATGCAGACCAATAAACGTGCAGGTATGCAGACCATGGATGATGCGCTGTATGACTTATATATGAGAAAGCTTATTGATGCGGATAATGCGGTAACTTATGCTCAGGATCCGGTAAGCATGAATAAAAAAGTCAACTTTGACTTCTAACAGAGAATGATCTGGCAGACGACAAATAATTGACTGGACAGAAAGAAGTGATAAGATGCCAGGTTTTTCCTACGTGGCAGTAGACAAAAAAGGAAAAGAGAAGCGAGGAAGTATAGAGGCTGATACCAGGGAAAAAGTCGTAGACATTCTGAAGAATGACGGTCTAATCCCTGTCTCTGTCAAAGAACAGGGAGCCTTGAATAAAGAAATAGATTTTTCCATAGGAAAGAAAGTAAAGCCGCGAGATCTGAGTGTATTCTGTCGCCAGTTCGTCAGTATTACACAGGCAGGTGTTCCCATGAAAGAAGCCCTGCAGATGCTCTCGGAACAGACCGAGAATAAATGGCTGAAACGGGCGATTTCAGAAGTTCTTCTCAGCGTGGAGAAAGGTAATACGCTGGCAGATTCCATGAGAGGACAGGCGGATGTATTTCCACCGATGCTTATCAATATGGTAGAAGCCGGTGAGAATTCCGGTAGCCTGGAGATGGCTTTTTCCCGAATGGCAGTACAGTTTGAGAAAGAAGCCAAGCTGAAAGCTACCATTAAGAAAGCAACTATTTATCCGATCATTCTGATCATTGCAGCAATCGGTGTTGTGGCGGTTATGATGTTGTTCGTAATCCCGATCTTCATTGATATGTTTGCAGATCTGGATGTGGAAATGCCGGGAATTACCATGTGGGTTATGAATACCAGCAAATGGGTAACAGCTAACTGGTATTTGATCCTGGCAGGAATTATTATTGTAGTTGTGGCATACAAGCTGATCTATAAGACAGAACAGGGCAGACTTACCATTGATAAAATCAAGATGAAGATGCCGCTGTTCGGTAAGCTGACAGTGAAAACCGCATGTGCACAGTTCGCCAGAACCATGAGTACGCTGTTGTCATCCGGTATTTCAACGATTGATGCGCTGGAAACAGTGGCTAAGATCGTCAACAATATTCATTATACAAATGCGCTGATGAAAGCACGAGAGGAAGTTATGAAAGGTATTCCACTTTCCGAGCCTCTGGTTGCATCCGGGATCTTTCCTCCGATGGTATGTCATATGACTGGAATTGGTGAGGAGACTGGTAATATTGAGGACATGCTGGAGAAGCTGGCAGATTATTATGATGAAGAAGTTGAGATGACTACCCAGAGTGTACTGGCTGCGATGGAGCCGTTGATCATTGTGTTTATGGCGCTGGTTGTTGGTACACTGGTTATCGCGGTTATTTCACCGATTGGGGCTATGTATAATGGATTGGATAATCTGTAAGTTTCTTGCGATTGGGAACCGCATTAAAAGTTTCTGAAGAATTTGGATGTTTCACAGCTTGCATAGGGGCTGTGTTCATCATAGAAATCATGTAAATGTCGTGTTTTCTTAATGACATGGAAGGGGGCGCGTGGAAAAAGCGGGATTTAAGTGATTTTTGAAATTAAAAGAAGAAATGATATTGCCGGGTGGACGCTCCGAGACGTAGATGTATTTGCCTACGGCCTCGGGGCCAGTCATGCTAAGTATGACTAAGACTCCTGCAGATGTAGGCAAATACATCTACATCTCGGAGCTGGTATTGGCAGTATTTTGATAAACAATATTTCTTCTTTTAATAAAGCGAAGACAAAATGTAACATGAAAACTGAATAACGAGTTTATAAACATAACTCCCTCCCTCCTGGAAAAGCGATTTTTACAGGGGGGGGGGTGGAGAGCCCGTCAGGGTTCTCGCTCGTTGAATCAATCATCGGATAGTGACATTCGTGATGACAGCAACAGGAGAGTTATGTATTCATCGAAAAGTTGAATATATTGTCTGGCATGTAAAATGTGCGGCTCTTGTATCTTTCGACACGATATGACTCTATCCGGATTGAAAAAATTAAATTAGTTTTGAAGGAGAATGAGTTATGTTTAAATTTCTGAAAGACAGAAAAAAGAAAGATAACAAGGGATTCACTCTTGTTGAGTTAGTTATCGTAATCGCTATCCTTGCGATTCTGGTTGGATTACTTGCACCACAGTATACAAAGTATGTTGAGAAATCCAGAAAAGCTGCAGATGCTACTAATCTTGAAAATATGGTTAAAGCAGTAGAAGTAGCGGCAGCAGATGCTAGTGAAAGCATTCCAGCTGGTACATATACAATTACTATTAAGCAAGCAGCAGGAGATGATAATAAAGGTACAACTATTGCTGCAACAGGTGAAGGTGCAGACGCAACTAAAGTTGAGGCTGCAATAAAAGAGTTTATTAATGATAGTTATTCATCTACTGTAACAAAATCAAAAAAGTGGAAAGAAGTAACAGGAGCAGCAAAGGATGGAAGTATAAGCGCGCAGATTATTGTTAATTCAGAAGGTGCTACAACTGTAACATATACTCCTGAAGCAATTAAAGATTTAAGTACACAGAAGGCAAAATAAGCTTTTCGATGAATGCATAACAATTCTTTACTATGCATGAACGATGTTACTATCTCGGTATAATGAAAATTAAGGAGATAGTAATATGTTAAAATTATTTAACAGAAAGAAAAAAGATAATAAAGGTTTTACATTAGTAGAGCTTGTAATTGTTATTGCGATTCTTGCAATTTTAGTTGGATTACTTGCACCACAGTATACAAAATACGTTGAGAAATCTAGAAAAACAGCAGATGCTAATAATCTTGAAGAAATTGTTAAAGAAATCAAGGTTGTAGCAAGTGATCCTACATATGCCATTCAACAAGGTACATTTGATGTTGTAATTAACAGTAATGGTGGAACAACAATCACATTTACACCAGATGCAGGAGCTGGAACTATAACAGGAACGGCATGGACAGATGGTATGAATGCTCTTTTAGAGGGAACATGGACATCTGGCAATAACGTTATGACATGTACAACATTAAATTTGAAATCTAATAAATGGAAAGCAACTGGAAACATAGTTACAGGTATTGCTGCTAATCAGCATGCAATTGGTGCACATATTGCTGTTGAAGATGATGGAACTATGGATGTAACATATGATCCAGCAACAATTAAAGAAGGTACATTTTAATATTAACTAGCTATTTGAAAGGAAAAACCTATGCTTCTTTTCTTAGACACAATTCCCTACATAACAATCTTCATATTCGGCATCACCATCGGTAGTTTTCTGAATGTCTGTATCTATCGACTCCCTCTCGGGGAGTCGGTGGTGACAGCCCCCTCCCATTGTATGACCTGTGGGCGGAAGCTTCGGTGGTATGATATGGTGCCGGTGTTTAGTTGGCTGGTGTTAGGTGGTAAGTGTCGTAACTGTAAATCTAAGATTTCGGTTCAGTATCCGATCATAGAGGGTGTCAATGGCATCCTCTATGTGATGATATGTGCAGTGAATGGCCTGGAATGGAGCAGTATGATTTATTGCTTCATGGCGTCAGCCCTTCTGGTGCTGAGTATCATTGACTGGCGTACTTATGAGATTCCGTTTGGAATCAATGTATTCCTGTTCGTACTTGGCATAGCAATGACAATCCTTGACAGAGGAAATCTTGTAGAGCATCTGATTGGAATGATCTGTGTCAGTGGTCTGCTGGGGATTTTGTATCTGTTAACTGGTGGCAGAGCTATTGGCGGGGGAGATATCAAGCTGATGTTTGCCTGCGGTCTGATCCTTGGATGGAAGCTGATCTTGCTCGCTTTTTTCCTGGGATGTATTATTGGCTCAGTGGTTCATATCATTCGTATGTCTGTAAAGAAAGCAGGACGTATGCTTGCAATGGGTCCATATCTGTCAGCGGGAATTCTGCTGGCTGCTTTATGGGGGAATGCGTGGATCAACTGGTATCTGTCATTACTGGGACTGTAAAATTTCAACTGGAAATCGAAAGGTTTTTCAGTTAGAAAAATATATTTTAGCCGTGAGTTAGAATGTATTTTTGTAACCGAAAAATACGAGAGCAGCTGTTTGAAAAAATGGCAGGCTCTCATACGGAGGAACGCACAAATGGCGAAAATTTTAAGCATAGAAGTAGAGGCATCTCAGGTCAGAGTTGCGGAAATCGAAGTACGTGGTAAGAAAGGCAGGATTTTTAACTGTTTCTGCATTCCGGCACCTCAGGGAGCGGTGGAAGATGGACAGATCCGGGATACCAAAAGTCTTGCAGAAGTTTTGAGGGAAGAACTTTCTCAGAGAAAGATAAAGACAAAAAAGGTATATTTTGCAACTGGTTCTACCAGAATTGCCAGCAGAGAAGTTCGGATTCCGTTTGTAAAGACAAACAGGATTCAGAGCATCATTGAGGCAAATGCTACAGATTATTTTCCGATTGATGTAACGAAATATATCTTATCTTACAGCGTAACAGATGTAGAGACTCAGAAATCAGAAGATGGAAAAGAAGAAACCAAACAGTATCATCTGATGGTTTATGCGGCGCCGAAAGCGATTTCTGCAGCTTATAGTGAATTTGCTGAGAATGCCGGACTGACAATGGCTGGCATTACCTATACAGGTGACAGTGTTTATTATGCTGTCAGGGGAGAATACGCGACAGGAACACATATCCTGGTGAAGATTGAATTAAAAGGAACCAGCATCAGCATTATCAATAATGGCGAACTGGCTTTGCAGCGTAACATCAACTATGGTGTAGACAGCGCTGTTGAGACAGTGAGAGCTTTTCCTGAATTCGGAGACAGACTGGATGTGGGAGAAGCGCTGGAAGTACTTTGTAATAGAAGATGTATCAATTCTGCCCTTGACATGATGCCTGCAGATGAAATGGCTTCTGATGAGGACAGAATGCTGGAAACAGCCAGAGCAGAAGTAACAGAGAGCCTGAGATATATGATCGGAAATATTTCACGAATCATGGACTATTATATTTCCCGCCATACAGATGCGACTTTTGAAACAATTGACTGCTGTGGTCTTGGTGCGCAGGTGCAGGGATTGATGGAGCTTCTTACCAATGAACTCGGTCAGCCTGTAAAAGTTCTGGAAAAGGTGGAGAATTTTGCCCTGCCGTCCAGTGCTGAGAATGAGGGCGCTTACCTTTATGCTGCGGTTATGGCACCAAGTATTTCAGGCGTAAATCTGATGGAAAAGACCAGCAGAAAAGCAAAAGAGAAGAAAGATACTTTAAGCGGCGCGATCGTTATTTTTGTAGTTGGAGCTGTAGCGGGCGTTGCACTGACAGCTGCGGGATATGCAAATCGTATTTATCAGCAGCATGAGCAGGATCGTCTGAATCAGAGGATTTCAGAAGAGAGTTCTATAGAAGATATTTACAATGCTTATAATACAGCGAAGTCACAGTACGACAATTACCAGAATATGTATCAGTACACAAATACTCCAAATGAGGGACTTAAGAACTTCATTGAGGAGATGGAGGAAAAAATGCCTTCTGATATTACAGTGGAGAGTTTCAGCTCTACCGGAAGTCAGGTCAGCTTTTCCATGCGTGTAACCAGCAAATCAGCAGCAGCGAATACGATCATGCAGCTTCGTACCTTTGAGAGTCTGGCAACTGTAACCACAACAGGAATCGATGAGGCTGAGGACGGAACTGTTTCTATGAGCGTGGCGTGTACCTATGCAGATCCGGCACCATTGGATCAGAGCACAGAATAAGGAGGCAGATTAGAATGGACATGAATATTTCTATGCGAGATAAGAAAATACTGCTGATGTTTCTGGGATTAGGTATTTTTGCAGGCGGATATTTCTTTGGGTATCGGCCGCAGATGGAAGAAGCGGAGAGTATCCAGGCATCAAATGTACCGTTGCAGGAACGTTTGAATGACCTGCTTGATCTGGCAGAGAACAGAGAGTTTTATCTGGAAGAAACAGATTCTATTAATGCAAAGATTGACGAATATACGTCAGAATTTCCGGCAGATATCCGTTCTGAAGATGGAATCGTGCTTGCACAAAATATGGAAAGTTCTCTGGATATGAGCATTTCCAATGTAGGACTTGGCACCAGAGAATTTATCGCAGCTTTGGACGGAAGTACAGAGGATCCGCTGATTGATATGCCTGACGAAACTTTATCAGAGCAGGCAAATGCGCAGACCCAGTCTCAGATCGATGAGATCGAAGGTACTGATACACAGGGCGAAAAAGATCTGCAGAATGCTTCTGATGCAGAGGCTGAGAACGCAGCTATGACTCTGACCACTCCGGTACTCTACCGTACGCAGGACAGTATGCAGTTCACAGGTACATACGCAAGTCTCAAGGATATGGTAGAATATCTAGCAGACCAGATTGGCAGAATGACATTGGATAATGTAAATGCTTCTTTTGATTCTTCTACAGGAAATCTTTCCGGAAGTATTACAATAAACCTGTTCTCCATGGCAGGAACCGGCAAAGCATATACAGAACCGGATGCAGGAAGCGTTGCATACGGAACCAACAATATCTTCGGAACGATTGAATCAAAGAAGAGCAAGAAAAGCAAAAAGAGTAAAAAGACAGCGGCAGATACAGCAGACGCACAGAGTGCAGACAGTACAGCTGATCAGGCAGCTTCCGACACTGGCGCTGACAGCCAGAACACCAACAGTCAGGGAGGAGAAAATACGCAGGATGCAGCAGCCCCTGCTGATACCGCCGAACAGGCACAATAAAGAAAAGTATGTTAGAGGGGAGAAATACAGGGCCCCTCTATCTGCATTTTATGAAAACTATAGATCTGAAAATTGAAAGTGGATCATGCATATCCGCATAAACGACAAATAATCGTGAAAAAGACATAAGAGAAGGGAGCATACAGTTGGACAGAAAAAAGAATAAGAATTCAAATGCAGGTATGACACTGCTGGAAGTAATTATTGCAGTGAGTATCTTTTCTATAACTGCGATTGTGCTCCTTCAGAGTTTTGTGACTTCAAGCAGGATTAATAAGAAGTCTAACACTTATTTGGAAGCAACATCTACAGCACAGAATGTAATGGAAGAAATTAAGGCCAAAAGATTTAAGGAAATTGCATTGGCATTTAATTATCCATTAGATCGGAGTGGCAATTCCAGATTTACTTTTCTTCAACCGCAGGTAAATGATATTGGAACAAGCTTGGACATTAGAGAAGTTTTGAAACTGGAAGATGGAACTTATACGGATGTACGTCAATATAGGGATGCTGATGGTGATGATGATACAAAAGTTACTGCTTCTGTAATTTCTCACGATAGTGGAAAGAGTTACAAGTTTAATGCGAACAAGACGGATAAGTATTATTATACAATGACAAATGTGAAAACACTTCACGATAAGTTTGATGTATTAGTAGAGTTTGATGGAAGTCAGGATTCTGGATATAAAAAGAAAACCGCAGCAAATAATGAATACGGAAAAAATGATTATCTTTCACCTAATATTACAAAACTCGATTCGAAGAAAAATGCATTTCTGATCATGGAGAAGAACTGGGATGAGAATGCAATGAACGAGTTGATAACAAAACAGTGTGATTATGCCAGGACTCAATGGGGAATAGCTAAAAGCAAATGGGAGACGGATAATCCCGAAGCTGAAGCGGGAGCCTATGAGGCAATGTATCCTGAACCACAAAGACTTAGCGAGGAAGAAGTATATGCACATACCAGGCGTGTTTTGAAAGTAAAATTAGAAAAGAGTGGGGGAGGTATAGTTGTAAAAGCAAAATACATTTTAAGTATGTATGATTATAGTGCCAATAGTGGATCTGGATATGAAACTATGTCTATTTGTCCATGTGGAAATACAAGTTTCTCCCATACATTAGAAGACGATTCATGGCAGCCGGGAGAGTCTTGCTTCTGTACTTATTCCAGTCCATATACTGCTATTTATGGATCAGAAAATGAAAGCGATCTGCAGAGTGTATATATTTTCTATTATCCAAATTATAATTCGACAAATCAGAGTAAGCCGTTAGATGAGATTTATTTTGATAATAGTCAGATTGAAGTAAAAGATGGAAATGCAACAGTCAATTATCCTGTTAATCTTTATGTGACCAAGCAGAGAGATGAAAAGAATAATGAACCGACGCAGGCACAGGAACTGGGTTATAGAATGGCTCTTACAGTAACAGAATCTCCAACAAAACCATGGACAGCCAACAAGGGACTTTTCAGAGCATCTACGGTACTTCTTACGAATCTGGATTATGATATCAGCAATAAAGATATAGCTGAACGTACCAAAACTACACAGATGAAGCTTACTTATCAGGATAAAAAAGGAAGTAAGACGACAGATTACAGTGCCAAGACAATTCTTTCTTACAATGGTCTTGATAATAAGATTGCTGAAAACAGAATTTATTCTGCCGTTGTAAAGGTATATAAACAAGGGGCGGCGGCTGAAAATTTTCCAGACAGTGATTTGATCGTAAGTCTGGATGGAGCAAAAGAAAATTAAGAGATGTTTCTGATATGAAAATATATACTGACAGCTGGGAGGTATTATGCATAAAGTGAAACAGATGCAAAGCAGAAAAAAAAATCGGGGTTTTTCCCTGCTGACTGTAATCGTGTCAGTGTCTTTTATCGGAATTTTGGGTATGTTGATCCTGTACATGGCATTAGTAAATTTTAATATGAAAATTACAGACCTGAAGGGAAAAGACAGCTTTTATACAGCAGAGCAAGCGTTAGAGGAAATACGTACCGGATTGCAGGAAGATGTAGGAGAAGCTATGTCTGTTGCATATACGAAAGTACTTGAAACATATTCTGCAAATGCAGATGTAAATACAGATGCTACACTGGATGAATTGAGACAGTCCAGTTTCAGGGAATTATTTATTGATGAACTGGTAGATCGACTCAAAAATGGAGAGAATAAAAAACAGTATAGCCTTACTAAACTGAATGGATATCTGGATATGACAGATACGAGCACACGTGGCGAAAATAAAATTGATACAGAAAAGGAAACCATGGTAGTGGTAAATCCTGAAGGGAAAACTCCTGATATGACTAAAGATGTAAAAAATGGAGTGCTTTTGAAAAATCTGAAGGCAATTTATGTGGACTCTGCCGGCCGTGCTTCAATTATCGAAACAGATATTAGATTGGGAATTCCTAAGGTACAGTTCCCTACACCTTCAACTCTGCCGGATCTTATGCACATGAGCGTTATAGCGGATGGTGGGATTGTATGTGAAGCTGGTAATGTTGGTGATGAAACCGTAATTCAGGGAAAAGTATATGCCGGATTGCTGGAAGAGTATCAGAAAAAGAATGGCAGCATAAATGTGAAGGATGGATCTGATTGTGTCAGTGTGGATATTAAACCAGGTGCAAATTTATCGGTGCAGTCAGGAGACCTTTTTGTATGCCAGGGTAATATTAATACAGATGTAAATTCGACATTTACAAGCGGAAGCTCTGTTTCTGTATGGGCACAGGGAATAAATTTGACTTCAGCTACAGTGGAACTTCTGGGGAAAACTTATCTGGCAGATGATCTGACTGTAAACAAGGGAAATGGAAGTAATGTAACTATAAAAGGCGAGTATTACGGATTTGGTAATCCAAGTGAGGAATCACAAGATATTAAAAAAAACCCGAACTGGATTGTGGATAGTGGTAAAAATCCATTGTATACAGAAGCTGGACGGATAACTTCGGCACTCAGCAGTGCAATTGTTATTAATGGAAAAAATACAACTATGGATTTATCCGGCCTGGAAAAGATTATGCTGGCTGGAAAGAACTATATTGCCAGCTCCCAAATTGCAGGAAAAAGAACAAACAGTAATGATGTTATGACAGGAGAGAGTTTGACTGTAAAGGGAACACAGTTGGCATATCTGGCACCTTCAGAAATTCTGGCAGATGGAAATTGTACAAATCCAATGACCTATCAGGAATATTTTAATTTAATTGGTGGCGAAAACAGTGAAAACAATATATCAATAAATCATGATGTCCTGGTAGCCGATTGGGGAAATAGAACGATTGATCAGATAGGAGTGGATAGTTTAAAACCAGTGCAGGAAGTTTTTTATAATGATAATTCTGCGGGTGACGGAGGATATGTATATATATATCTGAATTTTACAGATACAAGTAAAGCAGCAGCATTTATGCAGAATTATTATTCAGACAGTAATGTAACTTCTGAAACTTCTAGTACAGATTCTGGTAAGAAAAAGACCATGAAAGAAAAGGTAGATGAATATCTGAGTTTCTATTTTGGTAATAACGCAGGAGTTACTGTAAATGATCCACAGACATATCTGAGATATATTACGAATGGTAATGTTCTTACATATTCCGGAGAAACAAAAACTGGTAAAATGAACAGTGCTACAGATTCCATTCCTGGAAAGACATTGAGAGAAGAGCAGGCCAATTATCAGCAGCAGTGGTATGCATTAAACCGCAGAATGATCATGAATTATGAACTCTTGAATAAGAAAGTAACAAAGTCTGATGGAAAGACTTTTGATCATGATGAAACAGATTGTTCCAGAAGTGTATTCGACAATATGGTTAATGAAGAGGGATTGAAAAATTTTATTGATAGTAAGGCAAATGATGCAAATCGTGTTTACGAGTTTCATTCTTCAGCAGATGCAGGCGGCTTTACTGCTATTTTTACGGATAATAATGAAGATTTAGTGATTGATGAGGGGAAAGCATCAAGCCTTCGTTTAGTTGTAAGTACTGGAAATGTTAAGATTGCTGCAGGTGTGAAATTCTATGGTATTATTATGGCAAAGGGAAAAATTATCCTTGGTTCAAATTCACAGCTGATCTCATCACCATTAGACGCAGCAAAAATCTTTCAGGCACAATCGGTTGAAGATAATATTTCTCCAAAAGATCTTTTCTGGGATGGAGAGAAATATGTGCTGGGTAATACAACTACCACGGATGACGGTGCAAGTACAGAGAATAAGCGTAATAATACATATGATCTGGCAGAATGTGTAACATATGAAAACTGGAAGAAGAAATAGGCAGGCGCATTTATGAAAGAAAAAAACAAGGGTTTTACATTAATTGAATTAATTGTAGTGGTTTCTATACTCACTATTTTGCTGGGAATTCTGGAACCTTCTGTCAGTTCTGTTTTTAATTTTCGTGCACAACGTGCTGCAAATAGTATAGTTTCAGCTTTGGAAAAAACGAAAACTGAAGCTATGAACCGTCTGGTTGGAGAGATGGTACTTGAGAAAACAGCGGATGGCTATTATATCAGTTACTATCTGCATCGGGGAAAGGAAAGTGGAATTAAACAGGATCAACCGGAAAAAATTGCCCCGAAAAGTACATTGGTCAGTTATACGACAACACAGAATCAGACTGCTGTAGAGATGCAGGTTGGTGAGAAACTGATTATTACATACAATAGAGAAGATGGCAGTTTTCGACCTTTGCAGAGTAATGTGATTAGTTCGGATGAAGTTACAGATGCTTTGGCTGATAAAAGAGATATTTCTTTTCATGATCAGAAGATTAATGAAAGCGCGGGGAATTACTGCACAAGTATTATTGTTAAGGGTGGATTCAGAACACGTACAGTAAAACTGGAAGAAGAAACAGGAAGCTGCACGGTGACAGCTAGTTAATAATTGATTTATAAAATGTGATAATTACAAGACAATCTGTAATTTTGAAAAAAATTGGAATAAGACGGGTTGACGGATGGATATTTTATACCAGAGACAGGAGAGGCATATGAATCGGAAAAATCGGGGTTTTACATTGATTGAGTTGATTGTGACAGTTGCAATTATAGCAATATTTTCGGGTGTGGTTGTGTCTGTAGTTGGAACAGGCTCGCACAGTTACAGGACTACATCCAGTAATGTGAAAGTACAGATGGAAACCCAGGATATCATGGATCAGATTCAGAATATCATTATTGATGTAAACCGTAGTATTTATTACTCTTATGGTGATGGGATGAACGATAGTGTAGGAGAACTAGTAACCAATGATATTGAGACAGCCGGAACTGCTGCGGCTAAGACCTTTTTTGCTACCAGTGGAACGGAAAGTTCAAATCTTGATGAATCAGGCAATAAACTATATGATTATACCTGTGATGTTATTCTATGGAATAAACAGGAGCAAAAGATTTATTATGCATGCAGAACTTGGCAGGGAACTGAGACAGAAAAAAGTACAGATACAACGAATGATGCGTCTGGAGAGCAGAGTGGACTTGCTGACAATTCTACACAGACAGAGATTGCTGGTCATGCAGAAATGAATGATGAAGCATTAATGGATATCACAGATAATGATATGGAAGTAGCTGATGACTCCGAGGATGAGAGTGAAAGCACGACTGTTTCTAAACGAACCAGTAAAATTGAAAATAAAGTAGAAAAAACTTTACTGGCAGAAAATGTTACAGATTTCCGTGTAGATGTATCTAAGGCTGCCAGTGAACGAATTGTACGTTTTCAGTTTACTGCAAATGTGAATGGAAAAGAAACGACAACTGTTCATGCAGTAAATCTTCGCAATCAGATTCAGGTATCTAAACCGTATGAGGGATATAATAAATCTGATTCTGATACACCATGGCTGTTGCTTACAAACTATCCTGAAGAAGTAGAGCCGGGAAAATCTGTTATAGGTTTCTCTAAGCTTATGAATGGTAATATCGACCCGGATACAATAAAATGGGTAGTAGATTCAGGAAATGGAGCATTTACAGCAGGCGCAGAGGGCTCTGATGATTCATTAGTGACACTGACAGCAAACAGTGCTGCGAAAGATGGAGATCTTATCACAATTCATGTAGAAGCACAGACAAGCGATGGAAAAAAAGTCCAGTCCAGAACGGCAACTATCAAGGTTGTGAGCAAAAAAGTGCCTCAGAGTTTGGTGCCGAATACAACCGAAGTATTGCTTGGCGTAGGAAATACTTACAATCTCACCTCTATAAGTTGGAAAGTGAAATATAGTGATGGAACAGAATCTGAAGAAGTGTCTGCAGATTCGTTAACATGGAGTATGTCATTAAATATAGATGGAATTACATTTAACTCGGGAAACATAAAGATAGAAAAAACAGATAATGGGCCGGGAACAAATACTGATAATTCACAATTTAATCTGAAAGTATCATATTCTGATCCAAACAATGCGGGAACAAATGTAGAGGGAACTTTACATGTAAAACTGGCAAGGCTTGATGTTACATCTCCAACAGGTACTTACAATGTAAATGATGATAAAAACTTTACTTATATATATAAGGAAGGTGGTATTCAGAACAATGATAAAGTTGGAACATTAAATCCGGTTTATACTTCAGATCCTGTAGGCAAGGCGATAAGTACAGGTGATAAATTTATAGCGGATGATGTTGGAAGCTGGAATGTGCAGGCAACTTTGAATATGAGTGAAATTGGTGGCTTTGGCGGAAATATAACTGGGGAAAATCAGTTTAATGTGCAAGGGCAAACAGAACAGGCACAGGTGAAACTTCACAATAATAGTGGGTTGGATAAGATTATTGCGGGCAAAGATTATAGGTGTTCTTCAAAGTGGAATCAGGAAATGTTTTATTTATCATCAGACTGGTCAGGAGAGGAGGATAACATTGTAATAAAATGGAGTGTATCTCATAAATGTTCTGCTGACACAGGATTTTTGAGCGGTGGTTCTTATGCATCCGATATTACTATTAATTTAAAAAATGATGTTATCCTTCATGTGGGAAGTGACGAAAAAGGATTTGTTTTAGAGGCTGATTTGACAGTTAAAGATTATAACGGTAATATAACACATCATTATCGTGGAAATATGAATGTTAAAATTGTGAGAGGAGTTAGTATTCAGAATACGTTTGAGGATAATTCAGAAGAACCTCAGAAATTTAAAGTATTTCGTGGGCGTAGGTACCAATTAAAAGCTGTGATTAATGTGTCAAAATATAATTCTATTACAAATCAGTATGATACAGAAGAACTTAAATCACAGCCGAATAATTTTATATGGATAATTACTGCGGACGGAAGTTATAACTCAAATGGAATTACTTCGTTTGAAATTAATGAGAATTGGTCGGATTTTAATATTACTGTAAAAGTAAAAAGTGAGCATTATGCTGATATCATTTATGCATTGAATTCTGAGGATTTAAAGGATAATAGAGATGTTAAAGTTGAGGACACACCAGTAAATGCAGAAGTTGTTGCGGTGGATAATAAGACATCCTTATTTCCGGGAGATACCACGAAGTTGTATCTCAGACTTTGGAATGAAACAGGAACGTTGGATGGACAGGCTGATTGGTCTGGCTTTAGTTCTGATAAATTATGCGTAGGAACAGATAATAATGCTCAAACTATACATCAGAATTCTGTTTATCAGAATGATAACGTAATTCCAATAGAAGTCAAAGCATCAACCGCTATTAAAGAGATAACAAATATTACAATACCGGTAAAATATAAGTACAAAAGTGGAGGGCAAGTAAGCAGTAGTGAAAAGGAGACATCTATTAATATCACAATTACACCATTAAATATGGTCATTAATCCTTCTTTTTACGAAGCCTATGAATCTAATCCTGTAACGATAGCGGCCAATATTTATAATGCAGATTCTAATGAAGATGTTACAAACAGTTATGTAATTAATTGGTCGCTTAGTCCTGAAGATGCAAGTTATAATCTTTCAAAAACAACAGGGAATGAAACAATATTAAATGTTGTGAAGCCACCAGAATCTATGAAGAAAGTAAAAATTACAGCTACTGCGAAGAATAATTCTGGAGATATAGTTTGCACCGCATCAACAGAAATTACTGTTAACGAAAAGAATACGATTTCCAAATCTTATAATTTGGGAAAAGGTGATCCACAAAAATTATTTGATAAAATGAATGTTAATGATGTAGCTGTTAATTCAATAACTGCCAGTTATGTAACATCTGAGGGAATAACGAAGAACTGTGAAATAAACGCAATTCCAACATTAAGTCTAACAACAGGAAACATTTGTAAAAAATTGGAAGTGAATATGAATGCAGATTCATCAGATTTTAAGAAATACAAATATATATTGATTTCTGTTGATACTCAAAATACATTGTACAAGTTTTATATATATCCTGTTGAATTAAACGTTTATGATTGTGAAACTGGAAGAAATGGTACTGCAATTGCCTATGTACCGACGGATACAGAAAGTATCCAAAGATCATCATCTCTAATTGAAAAAGATAATGATGATAATGGAAATGGATACACTTATTCATACGGGTTTAATGATTATAAGGCACAGATACGATTGAGTATTGACAGTAGAACGGGAGTTGGCTATTTCAGTGGTGATTATGTAGGCTCTTCTGCAGGAAAATGGATTATGCGAATGTGCAAGAAAGGAACTAGCGATTGGATATACTACAGGCTTGAAAATGATAAATGGTATATGTTCCAGAATGGAACAGGAGATGAAATACAAGTAGAAAAAACAAAAAAAACACGTTTTTATTGGGACTTGACAAAGGGAATCCATTTAATATATGCAAATAATGGAACCCCAAGTGAAAAAGAGACTCCAAATACAACCTTTTGGAAAAAATGGAATTAGAAAGTATGAGGCATTTATCGAATAAAGTTTCCTGAGGCGAGAGTATGAAACTTTTTCTGTAAAATAATGTTTAGAAGGTTCTTCTATGATACAATAAATATCATTAGGAGGACCTTTTATTATGGCAA
>OLNU01000741.1_pt1 | contig 28631 bp, 15 predicted proteins | sample 1672241 | NCBI WGS metagenome assembly OLNU01 (sample SAMEA3136663, study PRJEB25190) | human gut metagenome | biome: human gut; feature: human-associated habitat; material: faeces | place: Austria | collected 2013 | reverse complement strand
GAGCATATCGAGCTGGCCGGAGTACATTCCGGAGATTCTGCCTGCATTATTCCGTCCAAGCATATTTCCGAAGAAAATCGGTAACGGATGCTGCTTCATTAACACATTGCTGCTTAGTAATATAAGCAACAAACCTTTCTTGTTCCTTATTATTTTCTTTCATCCATTTCACTGTTTATACAGCTCAAAAATACAAAAAACTTTTCAATTACTTACCTTACCCCATCAATTGACGGCTTCAAACAATACCGGCAAAGTAAAACCGACCCGCCTACAAAATCATGGGGCTTGAGTTCTTAAAGAATTATTTTATTCTCCGGACAGGATATCACGAAACTCCCCCATATTTTTCTTTTGACTTTATAATAGTCGGAGAGATGACCGTATCAACCAATGTAAGAAGCACAAAGAGCGTAATTCTTCTCTTAATAAAAATCCCATAATATTCCTTATCATTTTTTTAATATTTCAATAGAAAAATTTAAATTTGCATTTAAATCATTTAAGAATTCGTCATGACAAATTTTGAACGGTTCTATATCACATGGTATTCACGTGCTATTTATTTCGCACGCGAATATGTATTGTCCGAAAGTGATGCCGAAAACATCGTTCAAGACGTGTTCCTACATTTATACGAACACTGCGACCGGTTGGATGCATACACCAACCTTACAGCTTACCTGTTTACTTCCATCAAAAACAAATGTCTGGACTACTTACGCAAACGGGTGAACGAACAGGAAGCTGTGGCCGAAATGCAAAGCGAATTTGATATGACCTTACGTATGAAATATGATTCTTTGGAGATCCTCAATACCAACTTCCCCGATGAAACCGGCATAGAAGAACGTTTGGAACAAGCTTTGCAAAAACTCCCCGAACGGTGCCGAAGCATTTTTGTCATGAACAAACTGGAAGGCAAAAAACAACAGCAAATAGCTTCAGAACTGCAAATATCCATCAACACCGTAGAATCACAAATGGCTATTGCATACAAAAAATTACGCGAGGAATTAAAAGACTGCCTGCCTCTACTTCTTTTTTTATTTACTCTTCCCTGATTTTTTTCATTTTCTTTTGGCGGATTCTTTCTCTTGCTTCGTTTACTATACAGAACAGATAAAAAATGGACCATCGAATTATAAAATATTACGCAGGAGAACTCAGTAAAGAAGAAAGGAAAGCTTTACTGCAGGAGGCCTTTTCCAACCAAGAACTGAAGAAGGAAATGATAAATTGCCAGCACTTGCAATCGCTGGTAAAACTCCACCCACAAGAAAAAAACGAATTATCAGGTAAGGAAAGCCTGAAGCGTTTCATGAAAGCCCGACAGATAGAAAAAAAGAAAAGATTGTCATTCCATTTTTTACGCTATGCGGCTATCATCATTGCCTGTATAGTTTCCACATGGTGGGTTACTTACTCGTTTATCAGTATGGATATACCACAGCCTGTCACTCAGAAACTCTCTGTCCCGGCCGGACAACGCGCACATATTGTACTGCCGGACGGCAGCAAAGTATGGGTGAATGCCGGTTCCACCCTCACCTATCCTTCCATATTCGGTGAGGAACGCCGGGTAAAGCTCAACGGAGAAGCCTTCTTTGAAGTGGCGAAAGGAACGTTGCCGTTTATTGTCTCTACCGGAAAGGTGGATATAAAAGCACTTGGTACACAATTCAATGTCTTCAACTATCCTAGCGAAGAACTTACCGTTGCACTGTTGGAAGGATCCGTACGCGTCTACCATCCCGAGCAAGAACAACAAGGAGTTCTGTTAAGTCCTGAACAACAGCTAACCGCAACTGCCAATGGACGTTTCCTGGTGGGCTCCATCACTAAAGACCCCATCATCTGGAAAGACGGTCTTTATGCTTTCGACAAACAAAAGCTGAAAGACATATTGAAAAAACTGGAACTTTATTATGACGTGAAAATCATCGTCAAAGACACCTCTATACTGGAATACGAATACACAGGAAAGTTCCGCCAGCGCGACGGGGTAATGGAGGTATTGCGGATTATTCAGAAAATACACCCTTTCAAAATAAAACAAAAAGAGAATACGAATGAAATTACTTTATACCGTTAACCTATTGTCTAATCCATAAAACCCAAAAGAACCATGAAAACATAGAAAAACACACCACACACGCGTTTCCTTAATAAAAAAGTCGGCAGATGCGCCAACACCTGCCAACCCGACATTAAGCATAACGTATTCCAAACCCTTTCAAAAATCTAGAAATTATTAACTTAATCGGAAACAAAGATATGAAAATAAAACCTTTGTTAGGGCATCTTTTATGCCTAAAAACGCAAAACAGGACATTAAATATTATGAAAGTAACTATATTTTTGACGTTTTTCTGTACTTTCCCCTTATTTGCTTCTACCGGTAAAGCACAAAACGCTGTAATAGAACTACCTTCAAACGCTGTAACGGTAGAAACCCTTTTCTCTGAAATAGAAAAACAAACAGACTACCTGGTAGTGTACAGCAACCGAGAACTGAATGTAAAGAACATTGTTACTTTGTCAAAGAAAAAAGCCAAAGTAAGCGACATACTGAAAGAACTGCTGAAAAGTTCCAATCTAAAATACGAACATACCAACAATTACATCGTATTTTCAAAGAAAAACGATGAAACTAATGTTACTCAGCAAACCAAAAAGAAAGTGACGGGAACAGTCATGGATAAAAATGGGGAAGCCATCATCGGTGCCAGTGTACTGGAAAAAGGAACGACCAACGGTACCATTACCGATTTTGACGGTAAATATACGCTGAAGGTAAAAAGTGCCCAGTCCGTTTTGACAATATCTTATATTGGCTATAAGACCCAGGAAATTCCAGTCGGAAATGGTGGTAAGAAAGATATTACCCTGCAAGACGATTCCGAACTGATGGATGAAGTGGTTGTAATCGGTTATGGTACGCAGCGCAAGGGAGATGTAACCAGTGCGGTGGCTTCTGTGAAGGCCGAAGACTTTACAGCAGGTAAGATTGGAGATGCAGCCGAACTGATTAAAGGTAAAGTGGCAGGATTGACCATTGCGAAAGGCTCCGGTGATCCGAATGCGGAATCTACAATTCGTTTGCGTGGTGTGATTTCATTGCAGGGAGGCTCTACTCCATTGGTATTGGTGGACGGAATAGAAGGTGGTTTAGGAACGGTTTCCCCCGAAAACATAGCTTCTATTGATGTGTTGAAGGATGCTTCTGCGGCAGCTATTTATGGTACACGAGGTGCTAATGGCGTTATTTTGATTACTACAAAAAACGGCCAGCGCGAGTCGCGTACGGCTGCCAATTATTCCGGGTATATGTCTCTTTCCAAGTTTGGCAAGACGCTTGATTTCTATGGAGCAGAGGAAATCCGTCAGGGATTGACAAACTATGCTGATAAAGGGTATGATACGGATTGGTTGGATGCGGTATCCCGTACTGCATTTACTCATAACCATAATTTTAATATTTCCGGAGGATCAAAAAATACCACTTATTCTGCGGATTTTACGTATCGCAAAGAGGAAGGTGTGTTGCTTGAGACCTATAATGAAGAGATGAGAATGAGGTTTGATGTTTCTCACTGGATGTTAAATGATATGTTGAAAGTGAATTTCAATATGGTAAAGACATTCCATAAGAATGGTCCGATTGATGCGGCAGGTCTGGGTATTTACCGACAGGCTATTATGCGTAACCCTACTGAACCCATCTGGAATGAGGATGGAACTTTTTACGAGAATTTTGCCGTAAATTATTATTATAATCCGGTAGGTATCATCCGTGAACAGGATGGTAAATACAATAGTGAGAATACCCGGATGACGGGGAATATCACCTTTGAACCGATTAAAAACTGGCAGACCAACCTCATGTTAAGCCGTAGGGTTACTAGTGATCATAATCGTGGATATTATACTTCCGAATATTTTTTACAGAAGAGCGAGAATCACACAGGATATGCTTATCATTCTCAGAATGAATATACCACAGATAATCTGGAAGTTACTTCTAAATATAATCATACTTGGAATAAACATCGTTTTGATGCATTGGTGGGATATAATTACCAGTATAATGTAAATGAAGGTTTTGGAGCTAATAACTATGATTATCCAACAGATTTTTATCTTTGGAATAACTTGGGATTAGGTACAGCTTTGAAAGATGGAAAAGCCGGCATGAGCAGTTACAAGAATGACAATACCTTGATTGGTTTCTTCGGACGTGTAAGCTATGGTTACGATAATAAATATAATGTTCTGCTGAGTGTACGCCGTGAAGGCTCTTCCAAATTTGGTGAGAACAATAAATGGGCTACTTTCCCTTCTGTTTCTTTGGGATGGACTATCAGTAACGAAAAATTCATGGAAGGCCTTACGTGGCTGAATAACTTAAAGTTACGTGCCGGTTATGGCGTGACAGGTGTCATTGTAGGTGACTCTTATAATTCATTAACCCGGTATGAGTATGGTTCTCCTTATTTCTATGATAATGGCGTCTGGCATCAGGGGTTAAGCGTAAAATCCAATCCTAATCCTGATTTGAAATGGGAAACTTCCAAGGAATTTAATATTGGTCTGGACTGGGCTGTATTGGATGAACGCCTGAGTGGTTCTATTGATGTATATCAGAAGAAGACTTCGGATATGCTATATGATTTTACGGTACCGACTCCTCCCAATTTGTATAACAAGACTTTGGCTAATGCCGGCAAGATGCGTAACCAAGGTATTGAAATTGCTGTCAATGCCATTCCTGTACGGACAAAGGATTTTGAATGGAAAACCACAGTTACCGCCTCTCATAATGCGAACAAATTATTGAGTCTTTCAAATGACTTGTATGAGACTTCAAATCAGATAGATCATGCTTATTTGGGTGAACCTATCAGTCTTTCTACCCAGCGGATGGAAGTGGGGAGATCTATGGGACAATTTTATGGCATGAAGTCCGTTGGTGTTTCAGAAAACGGACTTTGGATGGTTGAGAATACGAAGACTGGTGAGATTGAAGAGTTTACAGACAATATGCTGTCTAATGATGACTACCGTCAATATTTAGGGAATGCTCTTCCTAAATTGTATTTGGGATGGAACAACTCGTTCAGATATAAAAATTTTGATTTATCTTTCCAGATGACAGGCCAGTTTGGTTTTAAGATTCTGAACGAGCCTCGTGCTTATTATGAGAACAACTCGATCGCTTATAATCGCTTGAAATCTGTGCAAAAGGCTCCTTATGGTGGACAATATACCTTATCAACAGCCCAAAAACAGACTTTTGTAAGCTATTATTTGGAGGATGGTGATTTTTTGAAAATGACTAACATTACGTTGGGCTATAACATTCCATTGAAAAGCAGTAAGTTTGTGAAAAATATCCGGGCTTATGTTTCTGCCGATAATTTATTCTGCATTACTGGATATGATGGATTGGATCCTGAAATGTCAAATGGTGATATTTGGTCTTTGGGTATTGACTGGCGCGATAAATATCCTTCTACCCGTTCATTCACTTTCGGTCTGAATGTATCTTTCTAACTTTTAAATGAAGAACTAACATGAAAACAATATTCAATAAAGCACTTTGGGCTTCAGCGATAGGAGCTTGTACCTTGTCTTTGGGCAGTTGTACAGATTTGAGCGAAACGATTTATGATACGATTGCTTCCGAGAAGTATGAGTTCACAGAAAAAGACCGGGCGGCCATGTTTGCTCCGGTATACAGCAGTCTTCGTGATGTGTATTGGGGATGGTATAGTTATGCCGATATGATGGACCAGTCGTCCGATTCATGGTGTATTCCTTATCGGATCAGTATCGGCTGGGGAGATTTGTACGTGTCTATGCACAAACATCAGTTCCATTCACAGATAGCCCATTTCAATGATACATGGAATCGTAACTATGCCGGTATCAATGCCTGTAACAAACTGTTGGCAGATGAAGTCATTGCTGCTGATATAACCACTTCTTCGCAATTAAGGGCTTATCGCGCTCTTTATTATTATATTTTATTCGATTTGTTCCGCAACATCCCATTGGATACGCAATATGAACATGAAGACGGATGGTTGCCCGAACAGGCAACTCCCCAACAGATGTGGGATTTCCTGATCAGTGAGTTGACGGATGTAAAGGGGAAATGTGGAACAAAAGTAGAAATGGGTAAGCTGAACGACTATGCCATCAATATGCTTCTGGCAAAAATGTATTTGAACCACAATGCATGGTTCAATGATTACTCTGATAATTCTTATTACGGAAAGGCTATTGATGAGGTAAATGAAGTGATTAACAGTGGCAAGTTCTCTTTGGCTCCGAATTATTCGGATAATTTTAGAGAAGATATTTCCGGTTCGCCTGAAATTATCTTTGGTATTCCGTTTGAATTCAATTATGCCGGAGGTAACTATATGGCAAATATGTGGATGCATGTAGCCGGACGTGCAACGTGGCAGTTTAACGGATGGGCTACCGGTGGGGCGGCTGTTCTTCCTCAATTTCTGGAAACATACGATGAAGAAGACAGCCGCTATGAAGACTGTTGGATATCAGGACAGCAATATGACTATGCCGGTGCTCCCATTTATGTGGACAGTGAACCTTTGGTATATACTCGGGAATTACATAGTATAGACAATCCCGGTTGCTATCCCTTTGAAAGTGAACGCTTGGTGAAATATGAAATACTTTCAGGCGACTATGGAACTTCTTATGATGATGTGCCTTTCTTCCGTTTGGCTGATGCTTATTTTATTAAAGCGGAGTGCTTGCTTCGTTTAGGTGGTTACAATGGAGAAAGCGAGCAAGTGGCGGCCGATTTGGTAACAGCTGTACGCCAACGTGCCTTCAAGTCCGATCCCGGTAAAGCAACGGTTACTGTAGCTCAATTGAAGGGTGGCAGCCGTTATAACTACGGACATCGGGAGAATCAGGGAATCATGGGAGAAGCCGATAACTGGATTATCACAGAAGAAGGGGGCGATGATATTGAACTGGGTGGTTTGTTGGACGAACTGGCCTGGGAGTTTGTGGCAGAGCATCACCGTCGTCAGGACTTGATCCGTTTCCGTATAAACGGAACCAATCAGAATGTATATAATGGCAAGTCATGGTTTTGCAAAGATGCGAAGACGGATAAGACAGACAGGCATTGTGATATTTTTCCGTTACCTAAGTCTGCATTGGATGGCAACATTAAGTTGAAGCAGAATCCGGGATATGGTGGTGCCGAATAATGAATTCATTAATTAAAAAAAGAAAAGTACGATGAAAAAGAATTTTATATATGCTTTAATTGCTTGTTTCACTCTGTCACTGGCTGCATGCAGTACGGATCCGGAGGATGCTACCAGCAAGCATGTGTACGGGGAGAATGAAAATCCCTATCTGAAGACGAATGCGGATGCTGTGGTTTCTACCAAAGCAGAGTTTCCCATCAGCCGTTTGGAAGCGAAGACGGTTAAACTGACTGATTATGCAGAAAAGTTTCATACGTATTTGGGGATGACGGTAGATGAGACGTTGGCTGCATTGTCTAATGGGAGTGTGGTGTTTTATCCTATCAATATATCGAAAAACTGTTGGAATAGAACAGCTCCTACCAAGGGTACCAACGGTTGGTACTATAATACGGCAGGCGGTGTTTGTGATGCAGCTTCTGGTATAGCTAGTATTGAGTTGGATGCAACAAAGAAGGAGCTGGTTCTTAATGTGCTCGAAACCGCTTCTGTAGGTACAGCTATCTCCATTAACGTTGGATTTGCTATAAACAATGGTGCAAATTTTGATGATTATGTACGTTTTGCTTTTGATGTGACCGTTACTGATCCGGGACGTATTGTTGTTGCCAATACTATTCCAGCAGGTGACTATTCTGCATTTTCTATTGAATTTGCAGATTATCAGGAGGTGATAGAAAGTTGTTTGGGGCTGACTTTATCTGAATTCATTACCGCTTGCAAAGAACCGGGAGGCCCGATTGCTCTGTATATGGTCGATAGTGAATCTGGTGAATGGAATACTACTAGTGATTATACTGCTGGTGGTAGTGGAATAGGTTATTGGCTGACTTCTAATTTAAAAGTAACGAATTGGAGTGATGATGGTTCGACTGGTAGTGTTTTGTTTGTTGAAACACAAGAGAATGGTGATATGGTTAATATAGGTCGAAATCCAGCTTCAACTTCCGGTTCTGTTTTTAATGTAAATTTTGTATATGCGCTTAAGGAGGATAATAGTAAATTCGTAGAGTTTATTGTTAAAGCAACGTTGGAATAATATTTTATCGAGGGAAATCAGTATCTATAATGGATATTGGTTTCTCTTTTTTATTTAGTAAATTCAGAAAAACAAATGTGTGAAAATATTATTATTAAGAAGTCTTTTAGTGACTTTATTAGGATATTTTAGCTTTATAAATGTTTTAGCTGAAACGAATGACCATCAAAAACTTTATATATGTGTTAGTGGTAATGGGGTAAATATTGACTTTACCGCAGGCATTTAAATGGGACTCCAATAAAAGCTATAATTATGAAGAAATTATTGTGCAAAGAATTACTATTTGCTTTATCCATTTTTTGCTGTTTCTTTATTGCCTTCAGCAGTTGCAGTGACAGCGAGGATGAAAGTATTATCCTCCAGCTCACCCTAGACAGCAGTCAGCAAAGCAAAACACTATTTTGGGATGAGACAGAAGCTTCCGTAAAGTTCTCCGCTACCGGTCCTTGGACAGCCACTGTAGAAGATGTAACCAGCCGTGCCACCGATTCCAGTTGCACTTGGATTAAACTGCCCCGATATGAAGGTGAGGCAGGCGAAATTTCATTGCCCATGTTGTTGCAGAAGAATGATAGCGAAAACTATCGGGAAGCAACTCTTGTCATAGTATGCGGAGAATCCGAAGTAACCGTCCATATCCGCCAGGAAGCTAATCCCAATGCTGTGTTAACCTTGAATTCGGCTGATATCAAAGATTTTGATAAATATTACAAACCTATTGAGTTTAGTAATATGAATATGCTTCGCAGTGATGCGCGCTGGTCATGGTGGCGCATGAAGCAAAGCGAGCATTTCTTCGTGTTTTGGGAACCGGGGTTCGGCAACGATCCGGGAGCAGAGTCAGTGCCGGAGGTATTGCGTGTAGACATTGATGATTTATTGGCAAAGGCCGAACAATTCTACCGGACAAATATCGAAACCTTGAAGTTTGCTGACACTGGGCAAAACAAGTCTTTTCTGGATAAATATAAGATGGAGATTTACTTGCTGTATCAGACTGAGTGGCTTGCTACAGGTTCCGGTTACGACAATACAATCGGTGCATTGTGGGTAAATCCCAGCACCTGCCAACCGGTAGGTTCTACCATTGCGCACGAAATAGGACATAGTTTCCAGTATCAGGTAAGTTGTGACAAGATGTTGAACGGAGAGGCGGACTTTTCGCAAGTAGGATTCAGATACGGTTATGGGTCGAGTGGTGAAGGTGGAAATGGCTTTTGGGAACAATGTGCGCAATGGCAGTCGTTCCAAGATTATCCGGCGGAGCTGTTCGGTTACCATGTAGATGTGTGGAAAGCCAATTACCATCGCCATTTCAATCATGAATGGATGCGTTATGCCAGTTATTGGTTGCAATATTACTGGGCGCAGAAACATGGAGTCGATGTGGTAGGGAATGTCTGGACACAGTCGCGCTATCCGGAAGATCCGCTCATGACTTATCAGCGTCTGTACTGTAACAATGACTTGCAAACACTTTATACGGAACTTTATGGCTACGCTACCCGTATGGTGACTTATGATATGGACGTGGTGCGGAATTATGTCACAGAGACCGCTTGCAATTATACAACGAAAATGTATGATGCAGCCGGAGGATATTATCAGGTAGGCTATGCCAGCTGTCCGGGCACTACTGGATTCAATATCATTCCATTGAACGTTCCCGAAGCCGGAACAACGGTCAAGGCGAATTTTGCCGGACTGGCTGTGGGATGTGCTTTGGCAGAAGAGGATCCGGGAACGACATTGGATGCCGACGGCAATGTGGCAGGTACGGCTACCGCTTACAACAATAATGGTGGCAATACGGCAGCCGGATGGCGATATGGATTTGTGGCTATTGTGAATGGAGCTCCACAATACGCATCTATGAATAAGGAAAATGCAGGAGTGGTTTCTTATACGATACCGATCGGAACAGAAAAATTATGCCTAGTGGTAATGGGCGCTCCCGTTCAGTATAAGTCACATCCATGGAATGATGATGAGACTGACGATGAGCAATGGCCTTACAAAGTAAAGTTTGAAGGAACGGACTTGCTTGGCAATTTCTCTATTGACGAGACGGCTATGCCTAAAGATATTACATTGACATTCGATGTGAAGTGCAATGCCGGTTCCGAGGATTATCCACAAGGAACGGTGGACCTGACAACAAATAAAGATTTGGCACAGGCGTTTGTCATGAAGCCTGCCGTGTTGGAAAGTAAACTGGCCAGTGTAGGTACAGAACCTGCCGAGGACAAAGTGGTTATCGCACTCGGTCAGACTGACGGCACTTTTGCTTACACTTCTACTGCCAATAACGGATTTTGGTGTGAAGCCAATGGCAACGTAGGCAACTGGGGTGATACGGCACCGGTCTATGTAGAATTCAGTGGACTGACCATGACATACGGACACCGGAAAGGAGTAAGTGTTGCCGGCCAGAAATATATGTTGAAACCTACTCTGATATATACCAGAAATGGTGTACAGTATAAAGCGACTATTGTGTTGAATATGCAATTTTAATAGCTGTTTACACCGTACACCTCCAAGAGGATAAAAAAATAGTCTAAACGAATGGAAGAATAGTACAACCGCCTAACTGTCAAATCCATAAAATGAGATTTATTGGACGATTCTGCCATTACATTATATTATATCTTCCCTTTCTTGTAATTTTTTTATTTTACTTTGCAAGTGAACAACGTATATAACCGATAGATTATGAAAAACAACAAGAAACTCTGTCTTGCAATTTTATCTTTGCTTTTATTGAGTGGAAATGCTTCATTTGCAGCCAAGGAAAAGAAATATGTACTCTCTTCACCCGATGGAACATTGAAAGTGGAAATCAGCGCCGGAAACGAACTGGCCTACCAAGTGATGCATGGAAATGATACAATTCTCTCACACTCTAATATAGGTTTGGTTCTGGAAAACGGAACTATAGTAGGTAAAACTCCCCGTATCACAGGGGAAAGAAGGAGAAAGATAAAGGGTAACATAGAATCACCTTTTTACCGTTTCAAGGAGTTCGTTGCAACAGGCAACGAACTCGACTTGAAGCTGAAAGGTGGGTTCGGAATCATCTTCCGTGCATACAATGAGGGAGTCGCCTATCGATTCTATACCACACAATCTTCGGATATCATTATAAAGGAGGAACAGGCCGAGTTTAATTTTAAGGAAGATTATACGGCTTATCTTCCTTATACCACCAATGATAAAAAACCGATGGCGATGGCTTATCAGAATGTATATGACATCACTCCTCTGTCAAAAGCACAGCCTAAACTGGCTTTTCTTCCGGTTACCGTGGATTGCGGCAGCGTAAAACTGACCCTGTTGGAGTCCGACCTCGAAGCTTATCCGGGCATGTTTGTGCAGTCACAGCAGGGAAAGTATGGATTGAAAGGTGTCTTTGCTCCTTATCCGGCTAAAACAGACTTTTATCCTTGGCGGAAGCAGGAATATGTAACTGAAACTACCGATTTTATATCCCGTAGCCGTGGCTCCCGTTCCTATCCGTGGCGTGTGTTGGCCATTACTGAAAAAGATACGGATATGCCGGTCAACAACCTGGTCTATGCTCTGGCTTCTCCCAACCGTATCGGTGATACCTCATGGATAAAGACAGGCAAAGTAGCATGGGATTGGTGGAATGACTGGAATCTGAAAGGAGTGCCGTTTAAAGCCGGTATCAACATGGATACGTATAAATATTATATCGATTTCGCCAGCCGGAACGGATTGGAGTTTATTGTGTTGGATGAAGGATGGTATGATCCGAAGAGCGGGGATATGCTGACCGTTATTCCCGAACTTGATTTGCCGGAACTGATAGCATACGGCAAATCCAAAGGGGTGGAAATAGTGCTTTGGACGGTGTTTAATGTACTCGACAGCCAGTTGGAAGCAGCTTGTAAGAAATATGCGGATATGGGAATCAAAGGTTTTAAGGTGGATTTCCTGGATCGTGATGATCAGACTGCCGTCGAAATGGTGTATCGCATCGCTGAGATGACGGCCCGGTATAAATTAACCCTTGATCTGCACGGCATTTACAAACCGACAGGTATCAACCGTACCTACCCTCATATTATCAATTTTGAAAGCGTGTTCGGCATGGAAGAGGTGAAATGGACGGATATCAAGAATAATATGCCTCTTTATGATGTTACTTTCCCCTATATCCGTATGATGGCGGGACCGGTGGATTATACGCCGGGAGCTATGCGCAATGCCACGAAGGCAGATTGGCGCGCCATGTATTACACACCGGCCAGCATGGGAACCCGGTGTCATCAGCTGGCTGCCTATATTGTACACGATTCTCCTTTTACCATGTTGTGTGATGCGCCTACCAACTATCTGAATGAGCAGGAATGTGTGGATTTCATAGCTTCTCTGCCTGTGGAGGTGGATTCTACTTTTATTGCTTCGGGCGAGTTGGGAAAATATATTGTAACAGTGCGTAAGAAGGATGTGAACTGGTATATCGGTGGTATGACCAATTGGGATGAACGTGATGTGCAGCTCGATTTCTCTTTCCTTCCCGAAGGAGTGTCTTATACGGCTGTTTTGTTTAAAGACGGTGTGAATGCCAACAAGCAGGCCGAGGACTATCGGAAGGAAACCATCCGGATTGATAAGGACAGCCGGTTGACTTTGCATCTGGCGTCGGGTGGCGGATTCGCCATGAAGTTGGAGCTTTGCCCTGTTCACGGACAGGTTACCGGTATTCCTGAAGGGAAAAATATTCCTTCTTTCTATCAGAAATACATAGAGACAGAAGGTCTGTATGTCACCTCTTCTGGAAAGGTGAGCGATGAGGCCTTATTGAAAGCTTGTGATATCATCAGTTTGATGTTGGCAAAACGTCCGGATGTGAAGGCACACATGGTGAAGAAAGGCTGCCACGTCATGATAATCGGTAAAGATGAGGAAACTTGCGATTTGCCGGAGTTTGCCCATATCTGCAATTGTGAGGACAGCATTAAATATTGGAACTGGCGTGCCCGTGGTTTTGGCGGAGCACCGGAAGATGAATTTTCATCCAGTTGCGGAGAAGAGAATCTGCTGGCATTGCCGCAGGATAAATATGTAGGTGAGAATATCCTGATTCATGAGTTCGCTCACCTTATTCATACGGTAGGTATAGTGGGAGTGGAGCCAGACTTTAATGAGCGTTTGGAGGCACTTCGTCAGAATGCAATCCGGAAAGGGCTGTGGGAAAAGACGTATGCAGTGAGCAATAAAGAGGAATCCTTTGCCGAGTGCGTACAGTCTTTCTTTAACTGTAACCGCTATGCCGAACCTGCAAACGGAGTTCATAACTGGGTGAACCGCCGCACGAAACTGAAGACGTATGATCCGGATATGTATCGGTTGTTGCAGGAATATTTTTATGAGATAGAAATTCCCATTCATAATGTGGTGCATGAATAAGCGTCGCAGGGACAAATAGAATTTTGCTATATAGAGATGAATAAGATACGATTGGTTGTTGCTTCCTTATTGTTGGGAGCTGCTACAGGCTTTGCTCAGAAGCCTTTTAATGCTTCGGGTACGGGGAATCCCATTATTCCCGGATATTTTGCCGATCCCACGGTGAAGAAGTTTGGCGATACGTATTATATGTATGCCACTACGGATGGCAGTGGGGCCGGTTTCGGTCCTGCACAGGTGTGGACCAGCAAGGATTTTGTAAACTGGACGTTAATGCCCATGAACTGGCCGGACAGTCATTGGATATGGGCTCCCGATGTGATGAAACATACGGATGGGAATTATTATTATTTTTATTGTCAGCCCTGTATGATTCATTGCGGGGTCAGTGAAACGCCGCGCGGTCCTTGGAAAAATATATTGGGTGAAAGTGAGGCTGTTCTTGTACCCGACCGTTTTGTGACGAATGCCATTACATTGGACGGGCAGACCTTTGTGGATGATGATGGTTCTGTATATTTGTATTGGGGGACTTGGGGGATTTATAAAGGTTTCGGTTGCGGAGCCGGAAAACTGGCTTCCGATATGAAGAGTTTTACTGAAACGCGTCTGATTCCGAATACGGAAGCCACGGATTTTTTTGAAGCACCCTTTGTGATGAAACGAAAGGGGATCTATTATTTTATGTATTCTTCGGGTTCCTGTCACGACCACACCTATCGGGTGCAGTATGCCACTTCGGACAAGCCTATGGGGCCGTACACCTATCGGGGATGTATTCTTGAAACCAATGCCGATGGAACAATTCATGGGCCGGGACATCATAGCGTTTTGAAAGAAGGCAATGAATATTATATGGTCTATCACCGTCATGATAATCCGCATTCCAACCGCGGATTTCATCGTCAGCTTTGTGTGGACCGTATGGAGTTTGCCGAAGATGGAAGTATTAAATCCCTTATTCCCACTCATGACGGAATAGGTGCATTGGCATCTTCTGTAGTGAAATCAAAAAATCTGGCATTGGGTGCTAAGGTGAGGGCTTCTTCTTTTTATGATGCCGGTTTCCGTCCCGAATATGCTGTAGATGATAATAACGGGACTTTATGGCGTCCTCGTGGCATGGGACAGGAGTGGATAGAAGTGGATTTGGGTGTTGCCCGGCAAATACAAACTATCTGGACTCAATTTGAGTATGGCACACAATTTTATCAATATTTAATTGAAACTTCTGTCGACGGCAAGCATTGGTCTGTTTTCGCTGATAAGCGGAATAATCGTCTGGCAGGCAGCCCGATGGTCGATTTTGGCAAGGTGAAGGCTCGTTATGTCCGCCTTACCTTTACCGGAGGACAGAAGAACGGATTTGGCGGGGCGGTCTGGAACTTGAAAATCTTTGATGGGGTGGAAGCATCGGCTCCGCAACAATGGCTGGGACTTACCGCTGCCGATTGGAATGGTCGTGAATGGCAGAACAATGAAGGGATGCTGGGAGGGGCTTTTACATTGAAGGAAGGTTCGGCACGCACACAGCGTATCGGTGGACGCGATGCGTTGGTACTGGAACCGGGAACTACATTGGAGTATAGTCATCCGTTACTCTCCTCGTCCAAAGAGCATACAGTTAGTGGGTTGGTTTACAGGTCAGGTAAATGGCAGAGTTATGAAGCGGGGTCGTGTCTTTCATCAGGAGCGATTACGCTGCATAGTTCCACCGAACCTTTGGTCATTACCAATTTCCGTTACTACAATTGGAAACAGGAAGCAGCGGAAAAGGCATACGATGCGGAAACGGATATCGTGCGTCTGCCTGTAGCCGATCAGCAGAAACATGGGCTGGTGGTCAGTCTTTCTGCCGATGATTTTGTAGTGAACGATACGGTTCCTTATCTGGAAAACCGAGGAGTAAAAGGGTATTTTGAAGCCCGGAAATTACCTCTCGTTGTGAAAGAAGTGAAAGGGAAAAAGGCATTTCATTTTGAGGGTACTCAGGTCTATACTTCCAGTTTTATGCTTCCTGCCACTTTGCAGGATAATGCTCCTTATACCTTGGAGGCGTGGGTACTGAATGATTCCATTAGTGAAAATGAATGTGTGGCCGATTTTACTACCTCGCATGATGAATTGGAGAAAATCATGTTGGTCAACGGCACGGAGCCTCGTTGTGGAGTAATCAATCACTATGGCTGGTATGAAGATGCAGGATATAAGGACATGAAGGAATTGGCAGGAAAGTGGCAGCACATCTATATCTGCTTTGATGGGCGGATGGAACAGGTTTATATCAATGGAAAATTAGTCAGTGAAAAAGATATCCAGTTGCTGGTGAAACCGTCACAATTCATCACATTGGGACGCAATGCCGAAGGAGACTGGCCCTTTACCGGTTATCTGCACTCATTGAAATTATGGGATGAATATTTGCCGTTGAAAGAGTGATTCCCCCTTTTCCTATGACCGGAATATGTATTTTTGCAAAAACTATGATAAACAATTAAATGATAGAACCATGAAGAAACTTTTAGTCACTGCTCTGTTGACTGCTACCGTAGCAGGCGGAACAGCGCAAGTAAAAAATCAGTCGCACGGCTATCCTATCGACCCCGTACCTTTCACTTCGGTGAAAGTAACCGATTCATTCTGGGGGCAACGGTTGAATGCCAGCCGTGAAGTAACGATTCCTCTGGCGTTCAGCAAATGCGAGGAAACAGGACGTTATACTAACTTTGTCAATGCCGCCCATCCCAGTGATACCATTAAAGTAGGCGGTCTGGCTTTTGATGATACCGATGTGTACAAAACGATAGAAGGTGCCAGTTATCTGTTACAGACCTATCCGGACAAAAAACTGGCTAAGTATATTGATAGTGTGCTGGTTATTGTCGCTGCGGCACAGGAACCGGATGGTTATCTCTATACTTCGCGTACCATGAACCCGAAGCATCCGCATGAGTGGGCAGGAAGCAAACGGTGGGAGAAGGTGGAGGAACTGAGTCATGAATTCTATAACTTGGGACACATGGTAGAAGGTGCTATTGCGCATTACCAAGCTACCGGAAAACGTAATTTCCTTGATATCGCTATCCGTTATGCCGACTGTGTATGCCGGGAGATAGGTACGGGCGAAGGGCAACAAATCCGTGTGCCGGGACATCAGATTGCTGAAATGGCCCTTGCCAAACTGTACTTGGTAACAGGGCAACAGAAATATTTGGATCAAGCCAAATTCTTTTTGGACCAGCGCGGACATACTACTCGTACGGATGAATACAGTCAGGCGCACAAGCCGGTAGTGGAGCAGGATGAGGCCATGGGACATGCTGTCCGTGCCGCTTATATGTATGCAGGCATGGCAGATGTGGCCGCACTGACAGGGGATACGGCTTATATCCATGCCATAGACCGTATTTGGGACAACATTGTGGGCAAGAAATATTATATTACCGGCGGCATCGGCGCCACCAGCAATGGGGAGGCTTTTGGCAAGAACTATGAACTGCCCAATATGTCAGCTTATTGTGAGACTTGCGCGGCTATCGGTAATGTGTATGTCAACTACCGCTTGTTCCTGCTTCATGGTGAGGCAAAATATTATGATGTGCTGGAACGTACTTTATATAATGGTCTTATTTCGGGCGTGTCCCTGGATGGTGGCGGGTTCTTCTATCCTAATCCGTTGGAAAGCATCGGGCAGCACCAGCGCCAGCCTTGGTTCGGCTGTGCCTGTTGTCCGTCCAATATCTGTCGTTTCATTCCTTCTTTGCCGGGATATGTGTATGCGGTGAAAGGTAAGGACGTGTATGTTAATCTGTTCATGTCCAATACTTCGAACTTGAAGGTAGAGGGCAAGGCTGTTTCTTTGGAGCAGGCTACTCATTATCCTTGGAACGGTGATGTCACTATCGGTGTCAACAAGAACAATGCCGGACAGTTTACAATGAAAATCCGTATTCCGGGATGGGTGCGTAATCAGGTAGTTCCCAGTGACCTGTACACTTATTCGGATGGAAAGCGTTTGAGCTATACAGTGAAAGTAAATGGAGAACCGGTACAGAGTGAACTGAAGGACGGTTATTTCTGCATAGACCGCCGTTGGAAGAAAGGGGATAAAGTAGCTGTCCATTTCGATATGGAACCTCGTACGGTGAAAGCCAATAATAAAGTGGAGGCAGATCGTGGACGTATAGCCGTGGAGCGTGGCCCGATCGTTTATTGTGCGGAATGGCCGGATAATGATTTTGATGTGCTGAGCGTGTTTATGAACCGCACTCCTCAATTCGAGGTGGTTGAAAAACCGGATTTGCTCTATGGCATTAACCAGTTGAAGACGGATGCGCAGATTCTGGGCTATGACGACAGAGGTCGTCTGACGGCTACTGATGTGAAGCTGACGTTGATCCCTTACTATGCTTGGGCACACCGCGGTGCAGGTGCTATGGCAGTGTGGTTGCCTCAGGAATTAAGTGCTTCCCGTCCGACTATGCCTGCTACGCTGGCATCGGAAAGCAAAGTGGATGCTTCGCATAAGGTGAAATCCATTTCCGCCATTAATGACCGTCTAGTACCGAAAGATGAGAATGACCGTTCCGTACCCTATTACCATTGGTGGCCCAAACAGGGAACTACCGAATGGATATCCTACGAGTTCCCATCCGAAGCGACTGTTTCCAGTGCTACCGTATATTGGTATGATGATGCTCCTTGGGGAGGATGCCGCATACCACAAAGTTGGAAGGTGTACTATAAAGATGCACAAGGCCAGTGGCAACCGGTGAGTGGAGCGGATAAGTATGGAGTGGAAAAAGGTACGGGGAATACAGTCAATTTTGACCCGGTAAAGACAAAAGCGGTAAAACTGGAGGTTGTTCAGCCGGCCGATAATTCATCGGGTTTGTTTGAATGGGAAGTGAAATAGAATAATTCAAAATGAAGGTTGGTAAGTTAGGTTGGCTGGTAGCCATGTTCCTTAGTGGGGGCATGGCTGTCGCTCAAGGTACGGTCGATGATTATCGGCGTGCTTATGCATTGAAAGAGAAATTCAGTGCGGACAAAGTTTTCTATTCCAATGTCAATCCGCAATGGATAGAGGGTACGCATCAATTCTGGTATGTGCGGAATACGCCGGACGGCCGCCTGTATGTATCTGTGGATGCGGATAAGAAAGCTAGAAAAGAATTGTTTGATTCTCATCGTTTGGCAAAGGCGTTGGGTACTGCATCCGGAAAGGAGGTCAAGCCGGAAGCTCTTGCATTGGGGCGTTTGTCGGTCAGTAAGGGATTGGATACGCTGCGCTTTGTGTTTAATAATCAACGTTGGATGTATGCGTCCCGGAAAAATCAGCTGGTCAATGAAGGTGCGGTTCCCCTCCTTATCAGGCAAAAGCATTGGATGGAGGTGGATGATGAGAAGACGGCATCACCGGTTCCGTCTCCTGATGGTAAATGGATCGCATTTATTAAAAATCAGAATATCTATGTAAAGGAGGTGGCTACCGGAAAAGAAAAGCAACTGAGCTTGGACGGGACACTGGGTAATTATTATTCAGCCTACATCCGCTGGTCACCGGACAGTAAGAAGGTGGCTTCCTGCAAGATCCGTCCGGTGGAAAAGCGCTATGTTTATTATGTGGAATCTTCTCCGGCTGACCAGCTTCAGCCCAAGCTTCACAAACAGGAGTATGCGAAGCCGGGAGACGAACTTCCTTTTAAAGTGCCCTGCATCTATGAAGTGGAAAGCGGACGAAGCATTATTCCTTCTACCGAATTGTTCGACCGGCAATATGAAGTATATGGTCCCGAATGGAATCCCGACAGCCGTGCCGTGACTTTTGAATATAACCAGCGCGGACATCAGGTGTACAGAGTACTTGAACTTTCTGCCGAAACGGGAAAAGTGCGCCCGTTGGTAGAAGAAACCAGCGATACATATGTGAATTATACCCGTCATTTCCGTCATGACTTAAAAGACGGCAAGCAGATGATATGGATGAGTGAGCGTGACAATTGGAATCATCTTTATATGTACAACCGTATTACCGCACAGCCCGATTATCAAATTACTAAAGGAGAGTGGTATGTACGCGAAGTGCTTCGGGTAGATGAGGATAACCGTCAGATCTATTTCTCGGCAAATGGTATGGAAGCCGGTGAAGACCCCTATCTCATCCGTTATTACCGCATCGGTTTTGATGGCAAAGGTCTTACCTGTCTTACTCCCGAAGAAGGGATGCACCGTGCCTGGTTTTCGGGAGATATGAAGTATTTGGTAGATGTTTATTCTATGGTGGACAAGGTTCCCGTCGCTGTGTTACGTAGTGCCAGGGATGGCAAAGTGGTGATGCCGTTGGAAACAGCCGATATAACTCTTTTGGAGGCCGAAGGCTGGAAAGCTCCGGAGGTGTTTGTTGCCAAAGGGCGGGACGGCAAGACGGATATGTGGGGATTGATTGCCCGCCCCACCAACTTTGACCCGAACAAGAAATATCCGGTTATCGAATACATTTATCAGGGTCCCGGAGACCAGTATGTTCCGAAGACTTTCCGTCCTTATGACTGGAATATGACTTCCTTGGCCGAACTTGGTTTTATCGTCGTAATGGTCGATGGAATGGGAACTTCTTTCCGTTCGCGTGCTTTTGAGAATGTATGTTATAAGAATTTGAAAGATGCCGGTCTGCCGGACCATATTGCCTGGATTAAGGCGGCTGCACGGAAATATCCTTATATGGATGTGGACAGGGTAGGTATTTACGGTTGTTCTGCCGGTGGTCAGGAATCTACAAATGCAGTTTTGCTTTATCCTGATTTCTATAAAGCGGCTTATTCGGCTTGTGGTTGTCATGATAACCGTATGGATAAGATTTGGTGGAATGAACTTTGGTTGGGCTATCCGGTAGGAGATCAATATAAGGAAGGGTCTAATGTGGAAAATGCACATCTGTTGAGTCGTCCTTTGATGTTAGTGGTGGGAGAACTGGATGATAATGTAGATCCTGCTTCTACCATGCAGGTGGTCAATGCATTGATAAAGGCGAATAAAGATTTTGAATTGGTCGTGATTCCCGGAGCGCATCATACAATGGGGGAAGATTTTGGCGAACATAAGCGGTATGATTTCTTTGTCCGTCATTTGATGCAGGTGAATCCACCGAAGTGGGATGAGATAAAATAGGAGGAGTGAGGTTTGTAGCTGTAGGAGTTTGTCAGTTATGATAAATAGAGGTGGCAGTGTTATGGAGGACAAGTCCATAGCACTGCTTTTTTATGTAATTCCGTGTTTTCATTGATGAATGTGTCTTTTTTGTTCATTCTGTTGTAATTATTGGTTGAACTAATTTTTTTCAATACAAAAATTAGGTTCAGTCAACAGTATTATTTTTATTTGTGGCGTATATAGTATAAAAATAAACCAATTTTCTAATACTAACATTAAATTATAATGGAAAACATTACTGTTAATGTATTTGATGATGTGCTTTATTTAGCATGGGAATTTGTATATCTAATATTTTTCACTCGTTTTGTGTGCGTACACGGAAATTATAAGAATGCGTGTGCTATTTTAATAAGTATCTATTATTCTCATAAAAATTGTAATTGTTTCCTTTTAGAATAGAATATAAATAACAATAGTGATTTATATTATTTCACATTCACGGAAAAAATGGACTTTAAATTTTTGTTTAACTTAATATTTTATTATGAAATTTACAAATGAATTAAGAGGAGTGAAAAGCAGACTTCTTCTGTTTTCAGTGCTGTTACTGATACCGGTGATGATGTTTGCTCAGAGCATTACCGTAAAAGGTACTGTACTTGATTCGGCAGGTGAAGCCGTTATTGGAGCTTCCGTTGTGGAGAAGGGAAATCCTTCCAACGGAACCATAACTGATTTTGACGGAAAGTTTACTTTGGCCGTGTCTAAAGGAAAAAGAATTGTTATTTCTTTTGTAGGTTACGAAACGCAAGAAGTGGATGCGGTTACCGGAAAAGAACTGACAATTACGCTGCAAGATGATTCACAAGCGCTTGAAGAGGTAGTAGTGCTGGGTTACAGTAGCAGGGCTCGTAAAGATCTGACTGGCTCAGTAGGTTCCGTGTCTGGTGTGAAGATTGCTGCTGTACCAGTTACTTCAGCCGCTGTGGCTTTGCAGGGAAAAATAGCTGGTGTGCAAGTAACTACGGTCGATGGTGCTCCAGGGGCAGATATTAACATTCGTGTTCGTGGAGGTACGTCTGTGACCCAGAGCAATGATCCTCTTTACATTGTCGATGGTTTTCAGGTGGATAACATCAATGATATTCCTCCTACAGACATTGCTTCTATTGATGTATTGAAAGATGCTTCTATCACGGCAATCTATGGAGCTAAGGGCGGTAATGGTGTAGTGGTTGTTACTACTAAATCGGCCAAAGCTGGAAAAATACAGGTAAGTTTCAATGCCCATTTGTCTACTAGTCATTTGTCTAAAAAATTAGATTTAATGAATTCAGCAGAGTTTGCACGTTATCAATATGAATGGTCGGCGTGTAATGGTAGCCGTTCTAGCAATGCCAAATTTTTCCGTGCTAATTTTGGCAATCCGCAAGATTTGGATATGTATTATTCTTTGCCTACTCATGACTGGCAGGATGAGGTAATGGGAGAGAATCCTATCAATTATTCTACTAATGTAACTATTGGTGGAGGTACAGATAAGATGCGCTTCACTGCTTCTCTTACTCAAAGCGAAGATAAAGGTATTATTATGGGGTCGGGTGTGCGCCGTACCAATTTGAATATCAAGACAGCTATTGATATAACTAAAAATTTGACATTGCATATCAATCCTAAATTTACGTTTCGCCGTGATCAAGGAGCTGGAGGTGATAATATTGGTACAGGCGGTATTATTGATGTACTCCGTTATAGACCCACTAACGGATTACGTGAATTCGGATATATAGATCCTTCTTATGCTGACCCTGATGAAGAAGCATTGTTTACTTATACTAATCCGAAAAGTGATATTGCCATTAATCAACAGAATAAGTATGCTTATAACTATACTAATGCTATTTCATTGGAATGGAAGCCTGTTAAAGGATTGGTGCTTCGTACAGAAGCCACTCTTAGTTTAAACTGGAAAGATCAATATCGTTTTTGGGGTGCCTTGACAGGTGAAGGTACAAAAAATAATTCGTTGCCTGTAGCAAGTATTCAGAAAGATCAGTCTTTTAAATATATTTGGACTAACACGGCATCTTATGGCTTTTCTATTAAAGATAAGCATAATTTTTCCATGTTATTGGGGCAAGAAATTTATCATAGCCAAAATAAGAAGAACTTCCAAAAGAATCGTTATTTCCCACGTGCATTTGAGGCTGGACAGGCTTGGGATAATATGGGATTCGGTACACCGCAGGAGTCAACTTCATCACTTTCGACTCCAGATCGCACTGCTTCTTTCTTTGGGCAGGCAAGTTATAACTATAACCACAAATACTTACTCTCTGTAACTATGCGTGCTGATGGTTCCACTAAATTTGCTCCAGGTAATCAATGGGGATATTTCCCTTCAGTATCAGGTGCTTGGGTGCTTTCAGAAGAAAAGTTTATGGAAGATATAAAATGGATTGATCAGTTAAAACTTCGTGCAGCTATAGGGTTGGCAGGAAATAATCGTATCAGTGATGATATGTGGCGTTATTTATATACTGTTAATTCTACCGGCGGACCTGGATTTGGAGAAGCAACTCAGTTTGGAGAGCAATGGTATGGTAATCAAGGGGGTACTACTTTTGCCAATAAAAATATTAAATGGGAAACTACATTAACTCGTAATCTTGCTGCTGATATCACGCTTTTTAATGGTCGTCTCACTGTTACTCCGGAGATTTATTGGAATACGACGAAAGATTTACTTTATAAATCGGACATTCCTTCAGCAACTGGTTATGTAAGTCAGATGCAAAATATTGGACAAGTAACTAATAAAGGGGTTGAATTAACTATATCAGGAGATATTCTCAGTGGCAGGGATTATGTGCTTTCCGCAAATCTTTCTTTAGGTATGAATAAAATGAAAGTTGATAAATTAAATGGTACAGACAATGTGATTTGGGATCAGAATAACCGTTGGAAATCAAGTTACAATGATTATTGTTTGAAGGTGGGTGACCAAGTAGGACTTATTTATGGTTTTGTATATGATGGTTTATATTCAATGGATGAATTCTATTTTGATCCCACTAATAACTTGCAAGCAGTACCTTGGGGATCAACGGCCGCTGAAAACGGAACTTCGAAAGATGCACCTATTATGGATGCAGACGGTGTGGAACATCCAAAAACAATAATCAATCAGATTTCAGGAGATTCTAATTCAGGCATAGCTACTCTGCCGGGCAAAGTCAAGTTCAAGGATTTGAATGGTGACGGATATATCACAGAAGATGACCGTACTGTTATAGGTAATACCAATCCAAAAGTGCAGGGAGGTTTTGGATTAAGCGGACAATGGAAGGGTTTTGATTTTGCCATGAACTTCAACTTTATGCTTGATTTTGATGTGAATAATGCGACAGCTTACCAGCTTTCCTCATCCGAAAGCAATAAGAATAAGTTCTACAATGTGCTTTCCACATTTGCCGACAAAGGTTGGCGTTATACCCGTGATGGTGATGGCGAATGCTTGTACAAATGTTACTATATTGATGGTTCGTTGGATATGTACCGTGAATTAAACGAAGGTAGGACACTTTGGAATCCGACGGATGTGACAAAAAAAATAACTCATTCCTATTTTATCGAGGATGGATCGTTTCTGCGTTGTCAGGATTTGACTGTTGGCTATACGTTACCTGGAAATCTGACTTCTAAATGGGGGATTTCGAAAGCTCGTTTTTATGTGTCAGCCTCTAATTTGTTTATTATTACTGGGTATTCGGGTTATGATCCTGAAGTGGATATTCAGACAGGATTAACTTGTGGTATGGACTATAACCGTTACCCACGTAGTCGCAGTTTTGTACTAGGTACTAATATTACATTCTAAATTTGAAAGCACATGAAATTAAAAAATACTTTAATAATAGGATTAGCAACTTTGACTCTAATATCATGCAATGATTTCCTTGACGTGGATTCTCCATCAAGTTACAATGAGGACTTTGTGTTCAGCCAAGAAACAGAAATTAGCCGTGCGTTGAACGGTGTTTATGCTTCTATCTTGGTAGGTGATCTTTATGGCAGTGCCTATCAGAAAACTTTTAATTTGAACAGTGATGTTGATATGCAGATGTATACAGGTAATGTAGCAACCCATAATAGCTATGCACGTTTTGATTGTGACGATCAAGGTGGCGAAATTGATAAATATTGGAGAGCTTCTTATAAAGCTATTGAAGATGCTAACCGTTTTATCCGGGGTGTAGAAACTGGTCCGCTTTATAATGAAGAGAATACCGCTGTTATGCAGATGTTGGGCGAAGCCAAGTGTCTTCGTGCTATGGTTTATCATGATCTGGTAGTGATGTTCGGGGATATTCCTTTCACTTTCCTGCCAGCCTCACAATTAGGTGATAATTATGTGATTCCTGTAATGAATCGCGAAGAAATCCAAAATAAACTTATTGAAGATTTGCAGGATATTGCTCCTAAGATGTCTTCTACTACAACAACAACAGTAGAACGTGCGTCTAAGGAGTTTGCTTGGGCATTAATTGCACGTATTGCATTGACTGCCGGAGGTTATTCACTTCATCCGGATAAAAATAATGCAAATAGTTATGGTGTGATGAAACGTCCGGAAGATTATCAGAAGTATTATCAAATCGTAAAAGAATATACTAGCCTGGTTATTGCTTCGGGGACACACTCTGTAGGCACTTCTTATCAAGATATTTTTACCAAGGAAAGCAATTTTGAAATTATTGCTAAAGGTGATCCTATTTTTGAGATTCCTTTTGCTAAGGAGTCTACAGGTAATACAGGGTATTCCCAAGGACCTACATCAACCGTTAATGAAGGAAAGACATTGGGTAAGAATGTATGGGGAGAATCTAAAGGTGATATACGTTTGAGTGCTTTTTACCGTTATTCATTCGATGAGAATGATAAGCGTCGAGATTTTATTAATGGACTTTGGTATTATGGTAACAGTGCTAATAATGCTACTCAGGATTCTTGTATGATTCGTGCGGATTATACTGTCCATAATAATAAATGGTCTAAATTATGGGCGAATGCGGGACAGTTTACCAATTTGAGTGCCAGTAATACAGGTATTAACTTCCCTTATATGCGTTATACGGATGTTTTGTTGATGAATGCCGAAGCTGTTAATGAGTTGGAAGGACCTACTGCCACTGCTCAGGAGTCACTTCGTCAAGTCCATGCACGGGCATTCGATGACCAAAGTGTTGTTTCTGCCTATATTGCTCAGGTGGCTTCTTCTAAAGAAACTTTTTTGAAAGCCGTGCTTGATGAACGTAAATGGGAGTTTGCGGGTGAGAATATGCGCTGGAGAGATCTTGTCCGTAATAATCTTTATGGACAGGAAATTGTTTATAGTTTTTTGCGCTATCTTTCTGTAGGAATGTCTAATGCCGGTTCTTCTACTGGCTTCGAAGATGATATAGCTGAACATGATGGTAGTGCTTATTTGGATGATCTTCCCGAATCTATGTATTACCATGTTCTTCCACAAACGGTTGAATGGCGTGTGGATGTAAATCAAGTTTATGGCTATCCTTATCCCAATAAGATATTGGATATGCTCTATATTTATAATCCTTACAAATCAGCTAATCAACCAGCGACAGCTTTGGTAGCTGTTGATGGAGCAACTTGGAAGATGGCGGAATTTTATCAGTGGAGCAATGATTCGGAGCCTACTAACCAATGTAAATATTCATTCTATGGATATATTCGTCATACAGAACAAGGAATGATTGTGTTGGTCAAAGATGGAACAGAATCACCACTGGATGGTAATTCTGTTCCTGAGGTGAATGATTTACCTCCTGTACGTTATATTTTACCTTATCCTAATGCGGCTATCCAACGCTCAGCAGGTGTATACAAGAACTATTATGGCTATAAATAATTTATAAAAGGACAGAATGATGAAAAAAATATTTTTATATGCATTAATGTTATTTTCAGGTTTCTCATGTATTTCGTGTTCTGATGATGAGAAAGGAATGGCAAATATAGATAGAGAATGGATGACTATGTTCATTTGTGATAATAATAGAGGAAAAGGGGATGACTATGCTTATAATTGTAAAGCAGAGGGACCGAATGGCAATGATATTCATCTTTATTGGTATGGAGTGAATAACTGTGCGGGCTACCAGATTCGTCAGGCACTACAGCCAAATGTTTCGGGTGGTGCAGATGCTTGGGGTACATCTGCCGAAAACGGTCTTTTGTTACTAGATACCATTGTAGGACCGGAGGTCCTTGATTTAGTTATTAAAGATCAACAGTATTCCACTGATTATCGTTTTGCTATTCGCGTGTTATCAACAAAAGATGATAATGTGACTGATTTTTCACATGCATCCAAATGGTATGGACATGGTGATGGCAGACAGTGGGCAGAATGGATGGGCATTACCACTTCTGATCGATATGCAACTCCATTCTGTGTCTATGTAGATGCTTCTAAGACTACACAGACTACTATGCGTGTGATGTTGAATCGTGCTTTCAAAACTGTAACAGAAGGGGTATCAGACGATGATAAGGCTATTTATCGTGAAAAATTTCAGCTTGATGCTAACGATAATTTTGTTTATCAGTGGTTGGAAGTAGATCCGTCTCCTAATAATCCTGAATCAACAGTGAATGAAAAATGGAGAAAATATAAATTAACCGATGAGGATTTTGAAAAGGGATATGTAGATATTGACGGACTTCAGAAAAACTCTGTTTATGTGATTAATGTTCGCAACGAGAATGTGAAGGTAAAATGGGATGCATATTACAATACTTGTTCTGCCCGCTCAGACGGAGAACCGGGAGAGCCTATTTTAGTAACTCATGACTTAAGTGCTCCAAGTCGTGACCGGTTTGATTCAGATGAAGCTTATCAAAATGCTTTGATACAGCACGAGGCTGCTCTGAAATACAATGCAATGCGTATTGATTTCCTTTTAACAGACTTCATTTCCGATGTAAATTTAGCCGAAGGACAGACTTATTATTTGGAAGGTGGACAGACTTATTGTATGTTTGATAATTTAACTACCTGCAAAGGTTTTGTTCTTCGTACTCGTCCTGAGGATGTAGCAGCAGGTAAACGTGCTAAAGTATTGTTAGGTGGTATGCATATGACAGGTACTAATGTTAATTCTATGAATTTGATGTTCGGGCGCCAGCCACAAGCTGGAGAAGGAGGAGAAATTTATATGAAGATGCTCGAATTTTATGATATTGATTTCGATTGTCCAATGGCTCTTACTTATGGTGATAATGTTGCCGGTTTGGGTTCGGCTACAGGTAATTATTTCATTAATATGTTTTCTAATGGTATGGCTGTACATTTGGAAAGTTTTGTGGTGAAAAATTGTACTTTCAAGCGTCTGGTACGTGGGTTCATTCGTGAGCAGGGGCCTAATTACAAAATTTGGGATCATGTCTTGATAGAGGATAACCAGTTCTTTGACTGTGGCTATTATAGTAATGGTGCCGGAGGTTATCCATGGATTGCCGGTTCCGGGAATAATGCGAATTCTAATTTATATAAGGACTTTGTGGTTCGTGGAAACACTTTCTATGATTGTCCGTTCCCTTCATTTTTCAGTGAAACCAAGCAGAGTGCATGGAAGGGAGGGGCATGGAATATAACGTTTGAAAACAATACTTTGGTTAACTGGAACACTCGTGCGGCAGGAAATATTTTC
>OLNU01000735.1_pt1 | contig 28868 bp, 26 predicted proteins | sample 1672241 | NCBI WGS metagenome assembly OLNU01 (sample SAMEA3136663, study PRJEB25190) | human gut metagenome | biome: human gut; feature: human-associated habitat; material: faeces | place: Austria | collected 2013 | reverse complement strand
CCCCTTTCACTGTCTCTATATGTTCTCTCATAAGCTCTGTCACATCAGAAGAACGGACCGCATCCAGAGGAAGCCGCATGGCAAGCAGACTGTCTGTGTATTCTCCAAACGCTTCTCTATTGAAAAAATTGCCCCATCTCCCGATCATTTGTCCGGCAACCAAACCCAGACATGCCGTATCAAAAATCACTGGCGCAGACAGCTTTTTTACCTTTGCAAAAATAATCACAGTAATAATTGCCGCGATCACACCACCGTAAATAGCAAGTCCACCCTCGCGGATATTAAAAATATTTTTCAGATTATCTTTATACATGTCCCAAGAAAACGCCACATAATAAAGTCTCGCCCCAATGATCGAGAAAATCACCGCATAAATGGACAAGTCAAAATAATCTTCCTCTTTCTGTCCGGTTCGTTTCGCCTCAGCTGCCGCTATAAAAATGCCTGCCAATATACCAAGCCCTATAATCATCCCATAATAGGCAATGTCAAACCCAAATAATGTAATATGATCTCCTACATTTTTCAAATGAATCCCTATGTTCGGGAAGTCAATCGTTTTGTGCATCTTTGTTTCCCTCCTGATCAGTCAATAAATAGAAGATGTACCACTTCCTTTCCGCGATACATCTTCTTATGTACTTTCTTAATAGCATTTCCCGGAACTTATACGTTAAAACGGAACAACATGATATCTCCGTCTTTTACCACATATTCCTTACCCTCCAGGCGGACAAGTCCCTTCTCTTTTGCAGCCGCATGTGTTCCACATGCCATCAAATCATCATAAGAAACTACTTCTGCACGGATAAAGCCACGTTCAAAATCTGTATGGATCTTACCTGCTGCCTGCGGCGCTTTTGTTCCTTCTTTGATCGTCCATGCACGTACTTCCGGCTCACCGGCTGTCAGATAACTGATCAGTCCGAGAAGTTTGTAGCTTGCTTTGATCAATTTTTCAAGACCGGATTCAGAAAGTCCCAGATCTTCAAGGAACATCTTCTTTTCATCATCATCAAGTTCTGCAATCTCCTGCTCAATCTGCGCGCATACAACAAATACTTCACTTTCTTCTTTTGAAGCATACTCACGCACCTTCTGCACGCCTTCGTTGTCAGCTCCATCATTTGCGAGATCATCCTCTGCCACATTTGCCGCATAGATCACCGGCTTATAAGTAAGAAGGTTGTAGCTCTCCAGCCACTCTTCTTCCTCTTCATCCTCTGCTCCGTCAAAGGTTTTAGCCAAACGGTTATCCTCCAGATGCGCTTTGATCTTCTCAAGAAGCTTTAACTCCTTCGCTGCTGCTTTATCATTTCTTGCAACCTTGGTCGTCTTAGCAATTCTTCGCTCCAGAATCTCAAGGTCAGAGAAAATAAGCTCCAGATTGATCGTCTCAATATCACGAAGCGGATTGATACTTCCGTCTACGTGAACAATATTGCTGTCCTCAAAACATCTGACAACATGAACGATCGCATCTACTTCTCTGATATTTGCTAAGAACTGGTTTCCAAGACCTTCGCCCTTGGATGCACCTTTTACCAGACCTGCAATATCTACAAATTCAATTGCTGCCGGGATGATCTTCTTCGTATGGTACATTTCACCTAATACATTCAGTCTCTCATCCGGCACTGTTACAACACCTACATTTGGATCAATAGTACAGAACGGATAGTTTGCCGACTCTGCGCCTGCCTTAGTAAGTGAATTAAACAATGTACTTTTCCCAACATTTGGAAGTCCAACGATACCTAATTTCATTTTTATCTTTACCTGTTCAGAAAATCTTAATTTTAAAGACACTCTGCCTTTCATATTATTTTACTACACAATTACTACACCAATTCTAAACGATTTTAAGTATTTTTTCAACATTTGATTCCCAAAGTTTTTCCTTATAGAAACACAAACACTTTCGACCAACGCTTCCTAGTTCTGAACAAATAGAAAGCTGTTCCAGCATTTCGCTGTTCCTATTTTACCTCTGCTTTCGAGTAACTCCTATATAAAATAGGCTGCAAAATAAGACAGATTACTATATACAACGGAATAATAAACGTTGCTACCGTTGTTACCTTACCTCCTAGATTAACAAGTCCGGACTCTTTCATATCAACATACACTTCTAATAATTGATCCGGAAAGAACAAACATAATTGTGGCAGCGTAATAATTCTGCTTAGGAACGGGAATGCACATAATATGATAAATGGTACAATAATCGCTGTTGTTGTAGAACGTGTCACTGATGATACTAACATTGCCAGTAAAGAGGCAAACAATGTACCAACATATCCGCCTGACACAATAAATAAATACGCCTGCAAAAAGGTTACATTGTATACGCTTCGCCATAAATCTAACTGAATCGGGCAATTTGCTCCATCTGCTCCCAATACCAAAAGAACAATAGTCGTATACAGGATGACAACATCTTTTAGTTCCTGCGGCAGCGAATCAACTACACGGTCTATAAACACCTTATCAATAACCTGTTCTATATCATCTGACGCTTCACAATTTTACAACTCTTCGTCACCTAAAAATACTTCTTTGTTCTTTTTGTAATAATTCTTGCATAAATTTCCTGCAATCGTATAAAGATAGTTCTTTGTTTTTCCTTGAAAATGATAATCAGATAATTTTGCGAAAAACTTGATAAATGTTTCCTGTGTTAAATCTTCGGCATATTGTGTATCGAAGCAATGGTAACTGCAATACTTTAATATTTCGTTATAATATTTACGCACGAAAGTATCAAAAGCTTGTTCGTTACCTTGCTTCATTTTCTGAATCAGTAAAAAGTCCGTAATCACAAAATCCTCCTTTCTCATTTGAAATGTTATAAGCACTCACACCATTCTACTATGTATAACAACTCAAGTGACTAAAAAGTTAGTCGTTTTTTACAAAAATTTACAAATTTAAAAATTACATATTCTCGCAATATAAAGCAACGAAAAAGGAATGTCACTTTTGGTAACATTCCCTTTGAAACGATCTCTTATTTTTTTATGACTTACTATCCTTTGTCTCCATCAAAATCACCACACCGGATAAGAAGCTGATCATTGCTTCCTCATCTTCAATCTGATTGCTTACGCACAGGCTGTCGTAAGGCATCAGCGTATGGTTATGGAGCGGATATTTTGCGCCGGTAATATTAAATTCAAAAATTTCTTGTCCAAGCGGAAATACAGAGAAATACGTTCCGTACGCCTCGTCCTTTCTAAGCACCGTTTCCTCTCCGATCAGACGTATCCGGTTCTGACGGTCCATGATCTTCGCATCGATTCCCGCCTTAAATGGAATATATAATGACTGTACATTTGCCCAGAGATGGTCGATTCGTCCTCCGGTTGCTCCAAGGAGCACCATCTCTTCACATCCAAGCATCATTGCAAGGCGAATGGCATGTTCTGTGTCAGACGCATCTTTTACCGGATTAAATTCCCGTATTGGCACATCTGTCTCATCACGATAGTAATCTCTCACCTTTTCATCTACGCTGTCAAAATCCCCCACAATATAACTTGGCTTGATCTGATGCTGATACAAAAACTCCATTCCTTTATCCACACCAATAATGTGACTGTATCCTTCTTCTAGTACAGCCAACGTAAATTCCTCGTCCAGCTCTCCGCCGCTGACGATTACGATTCTCTTACTCATAGCTCTTTAGTATCTCCATAAATTCCTTCGTATTCTGCGCCGGTTCTCCTTTAAATACTGCCGATCCCGCTACAATAATATTGGCTCCTGCATCCAGAACTTCTCTCACATTCGTCAAATAGATGCCTCCGTCTACTTGAATATCAACATTTAATTCTTGTTCTTCAATCATTTTACGGATGGCACGAATCTTATCTAAAGATTCCGGAATGAATTTCTGACCGCCGAATCCAGGATGTACGCTCATCACAAGAAGCATATCTATCTTCGAAAGAAGATGTTCTACCTCTTTTTCACTTGTCTCCGGACAGATAGATAAACCAACCTTCATTCCACACTCACGGATTTTGGCAATTGTCTCCTCCACATTCTCACAGGCTTCCAGGTGAATGGTTACGATATCTGCGCCTGCCTCCTTAAACGCCTCAATATAACGGATTGGCTCCTGCACCATCAAATGCGCATCCATAATCTGTTCTGTTGTATCATGAATGGACTTTAAGACAGGCATACCAAAAGAAATGCTTGGGACAAACATACCGTCCATCACATCAAAATGAATATACTGTGCTCCGTTTCTCTCTGTTTTTTTCATTTCTTCTCCCAGATTGTTAAAATCCGCTGCCAGAATAGATGGCGCCAAAATGTAGTTCATACTAATACCTCCTCTTGTTCTTTAGTTCCTCATACATTTCCACATAATTTTCATACCTTATTTTATGGATGCGTCCCTCTTCTACTGCCATTTTAACTGCACAGTCCGGTTCATGGATATGATCGCATCCAATAAATTTGCATGTTCCTTCATAAGGATCAAACTCCGGAAAATAATATTTTAACTCTTCTTTTTCGAAATCATTAACGTACAAAGAACTAAATCCCGGTGTGTCCATGATATAAGAATCATAATCGATCGAAAACAATTCTGAATGTCTTGTGGTATGCTTTCCTCTTTCTATCTTGCGGCTTACATCTCCGGTCTCCATATTCGCTTCCGGATTCAAAATATTAATAATGGATGATTTCCCCACACCGGAAGGTCCGGCAATCACCGTTGTCTTTCCTTTCAACAGATTCTTCACTGTCTCGATATTTTTTTCTTCCAAGGCACTGGTAAATACACATGGATAGCCACAGCCCTCATATATTCTCTCCAGTTGCGCAACCTGTTCATCCTCTGCAATATCCTCTTTGTTAAAACATAAAACAACAGGAATTTTCTGTCTTTCCATCATGACAAGAAAGCGATCCAGCAGATTAAAGTGAGGACTTGGTTTTGTAACTGCGAAAACTACAAGCGCCTGATCCACATTTGCCACAGCCGGACGAATCAACTCATTCTTTCTTGGTAAAATATTGATAATATTTCCCGTCCGCTCTGTTTCGTCCAATATTTCAATCTCCACGTTGTCTCCCACAAGCGGCTTTATTTTTTCTTTTCTGAATATTCCTTTTGCTTTACACTCATAAACACCGGATTCTACTACATTCACGTAGTAGAATCCGGCAATTCCTTTTACTATCTTTCCCTGCATTACAGTAAATTTCCCTTACCTTTTCTAAGGCTCATCTTACTCATCAGTTACAGAATTGGAACCTTCCTGACCGGAAGATTTCGGTCCTAAGCTTAAGACATATTTGATCGTACTTCCCTTAGATGCATTTCCGGAAGACGGAGTCATGGAAATAACCATACCTTCCGGATAATTATTACTGTACTCTTCACTCTGCTTGCTTGCATTTAAACCGTTCGCATATGCCCAATCCAGTAACTCTTCTTCATCTCTTCCGACAAAACTCTGAATGGATATTTTTTCTTCCGGTTTCTTGCCGCGGCTCACCAGAATGTCAACCGTTGTTCCTGCGGAAACCTTCTTACCTCCGGCTACGCTCTGGGACACAACTTTTCCTTCTGCAACACTGTCATCGTACTCATAGGTTACCGTACCGACCTTAAGTTTTGCACTCTTTATCATAGACTGGGCGTCAGAATCGCTCTTTCCTACTACATTCGGAACAGTGATCTTCTCAGAGCCCTTGCTCACCTGCATCACGATCTCTGTATCTTCACTTACTTTAGAGCCAGCCGCCGGCGTTGTTCCAATTACAACACCTTCCTCATACTGATCGCTGTATACCGCTTCGGAAGTTCCGACTTTCAGACCTTCTGCTTCCAATGTCTTCTGTGCTTCTGCTTCATCCATTCCCGCAACATTCGGAACGGTAATCTGATCTCCCACAAGCTTGGAACTTACAACAACCTCAATCATTGTATTCTTCTTAACTTTTTCTCCCGGCTCTACACTCTGTTTGCTGATCAGACCTTCTTCGTATTTCTTAGATTCTTTTCTTGCCACAACCTTAAAGCCAAGTTTCTTATCGTTCAGAATCTTCTTCGCTTCTTCCTCTGTCTTACCGACTACATTCGGTACCTTCACCTTATCCTCTGTCTCTTCCGCCGTAATGCCGGAACCAAAGCTCTTGAAGATTCCCGCAGCTTTACCGATTGCAAAGATTGCTATGAAAACGATGATCACTGCCACAACGATAGTCAGAATCTTCATGACTTTGTTCATGCGAGGATTAACTTCTTCTGATCCGCGTTTTTTTCTGTCATACTCATCATCGTCGTACTCGTCATCGTCGTACTCGTCATGATCGTACTCATCGTCATCATACTCATCATCGTCATATCCATCTTCGTACTCATTGTCATCATATTCGTCATCGTACTCGTCATCATAGCTGTCTCGGATATTGTCCAATTCTTCGTCTGTGATGATTACCGTATCTGCACTTCGAAGCGGTGGAATCACAACAAAGTCTCCATCCGGATCGACTAAGGAGCGCTTCAGATCCTGAATCAGATCACTGGTGTTGCTGTAGCGTCTCTCGCCGTTTTTCTGTGTACATTTCAGAATGATCTGCTCTAAGCTGTACGGAATATCCGGCACGTACTCTGACGGCGGCGTAATCTCTTCCTGAAGATGCTTGATCGCAACTGATACCGTAGAATCCCCATCAAACGGAACTCTTCCTGTCACCATCTCATATAACGTGATACCGATAGAATAAATATCACTTTTTGCATCACTGAATCCGCCTCTTGCCTGTTCCGGAGAAGAATAATGAACGGAACCCATAGCGTTAGAACTGATAGTATTTGAAGTGGTCGCTTTGGCGATACCAAAATCGGTCACCTTCACCTTGCCATCTCTGGAGATAATGATATTCTGAGGCTTAATGTCCCTGTGAATGATATTTGCTGCATGCGCCGCGCCAATACCTGTACACATCTGAATCGCAATACTGATCACTTCTTTGTGGGACAGTCTGCCTTTTCTCTCTATATATTCTTTTAAAGTAATGCCCTCCACAAGCTCCATAACTATATAATAAAGGCCGCGGTCTTCCCCGACATCATACACATTTACAATATTCGGATTCAGAAGCCCTGCTGCTGCCTGTGCTTCTGAACGGAACTTACGAACGAAATTCTCGTCCTCTCTATATTCCTTTTTTAATACTTTGATCGCCACAAAACGATTCAGCATGGTGTCTTTCCCCTTATAGACATCTGCCATTCCGCCTGCGCCAATCTTCGATAATACTTGATATCGATTTCCCAAAAAAATTCCATCTTTTACCATACACTCACCTCATCTGCAAGTGGCTCTGCCATAACAACCCCTATGTTATCTCTCCCACCATTACTATTTGCTTTCTCTATCAGCATAAGAACTGCTTCTACGATATCCCTTGCTCCCTTCACGATATCAAACATGTCCTCATCCTCAACCATATTACTGAGTCCATCCGTACACATCAAAAGAACATCCCCTTTTTTCAGGCGATATTCGTAAATATCAGCTTCTACATCTTCTTTCACACCAATGGCACGCGTAATAATATTTTTATCCGGATGATTCTTAGCTTCCTCCGCCTTGATTCCTCCGAGTCTTACCATCTCTTCTACCAAAGAATGATCCTTAGACAACTGTCGGATCTTATCATTGATCAAATACAAACGACTGTCTCCCACATTTGCAAAATACAAAGTGTTGCCAATCACAGTTGCGACAACCAGTGTAGTTCCCATTCCTTCTAATTTCACATCGGAATGAGCCACTTTGATAAGCTCATGATTCGCAACTCCGATAATCGTATTCAGAATTTCTTCTGGCTTATTAAGCTTTGTATTTTCCAGTTCTTCATGCAACACTTTCACCGTATATTTGGAAGCAAAATCTCCTGCCTTATGGCCTCCCATCCCGTCAGCTACTACCAAAAGATTCGGAAATGGCCCTACCGGTTTATCGGTCACATATACAAAGTCTTGATTGACTTCTCTTTTTCTTCCCACGTCTGTCATTGCATATATTTTCATCTACTTCTCCTTTTTTGCAGCAGCATAACGTCGTCTGAGCTGACCGCAGGCTCCGTCAATATCAGAGCCTCTTTCCCTTCTTATAGTAACATTTATTCCGTTTTTTTCAAGTTTATTTTTGAATTCCTGCGCATTTTTGCTATCCGGCTTCTGGAAATCTCTCTCCCTGATCGGATTGACCGGTATTACGTTTAAATGACAGTTTCTGTGTTTCAAGATTGCCGTTAATTCACGGATATCCTCCGGCTGGTCATTGACCCCCTTCACAAGACTGTATTCAAAGGTCACTCTTCGCCCTGTCTTTTCAAAATAAATATCGCAGGCATTCAACACTTCGGAAAGTTCGTATTTATTTGCCACCGGCATTAATTTCTTTCGTTTCTCCTGATTCGAACCATGCAGAGATAACGCTAACGTAATCTGCAAACCTTCTTCAGAGAGGCGAAGAATATTGGGAACAATTCCGCATGTTGAAGCGGTAATATTTCTCTGGCTGATATGAAGTCCATGTTCATCACTGATCATATGTATGAACTTCACAAAATTATCATAATTATCCAGAGGCTCTCCTGTCCCCATCACAACAATATTAGACACTCTCTCCCCGGTAATCTTCTGGATATGATAAATCTGTCTTAGCATCTCGGAAGCTGTGAGATTGCGTTCCAAACCGTCAATGGTAGATGCACAGAAACGGCACCCCATGCGACATCCCACCTGTGAGGAAATGCAGACGGAATTCCCGTAGTTGTATTTCATCAATACACTTTCGATCATATTCCCATCTTCCAGTTCAAAGAGAAATTTCTCTGTGGGATCTACCTGGGAAATCTGTCTTACTGCCATTGTCACTTTTTTGATCTCATACTCATGATCCAGTTTTTCTCGTAACGCTTTTGACAAGTTGGTCATCTCATCAAAAGAATCCACAAGCTTCTCATGGAGCCAGCTATAGATCTGTTTCGCCCGAAACGCCTTCTCTCCTATATTTTTCATCTCTTCCATCAATTCGTCATAGCCAAACGATGCAATATCTTTTTTATCCATGATTCTCCCTCTCAAACAATGCGATATAGAATCCATCTCCTTCTTCTCTTGCCGGAAGAAACTGCTGCTCCTTTACCAGTCTAAACTCAGGATATGTTTCTTCAAACCAGCGGGCAGTTTCTTCATTTTCGCCGCGATGAATCGTACAAGTGCTGTATACAAGCTTTCCGCCCATTTTTACATATTCATGTACGACTGACAAAATCTTCCTTTGCAGGCAGACAAGGTCATCCTGCATCTCTTTCGTCATCTTATATTTCAGATCCACCTTTTTCCCAAGTACTCCAAGGCCGGAACAAGGAAGATCTGCGATAACGATATCTGCTTTCTCTTTTGCGGTCTCATCATAGACTGTTGCATCATGACAGACTGCTTCTATATTATCAAGTCTGCTTCTCTGAATATTCTCGTTGATCCGACTTACTTTATATTCGGTAAGATCTCTCGCCTCTACATGCCCGCTTCCTGCAAGCTTTTCTGCCATATGAATGGCTTTCCCTCCCGGCGCCGCACAGACATCGATCACATAATCTCCTTCTTTCGGATCTGCCCATTCCGCCACCTGCATAGAGCTTACGTCCTGCACATAGAAATGTCCTTTTTGAAAACTTGTAAGTTTATTTAGATAATCATATCCACGAATACGAAGAGCATATGGAAGACCGGTTTCTTCCACTTCTACCTGTTCTTCCCGAAGTTCTTGGATCAACTCTTCTTTACTTATTGCATTCAAATTGCAACGGATTGTTGTTGGATGCTCTTCAAGAAAAGCTTGTCCCATGCGTGCAACGGTCTCTTCATCATAGCTTTCCATCCACTGATCTATCATCCATTGTGGAAGGGAATACTTCACAGACATACTTGGCAGTTCTACTTTCGAAAGATTCCGGCTGATAGTGCGAAGCACTCCATTGACAAAGCCTTTCAGATTAGAAAATCCTTTGCGGACAGAGAGCTTCACTGCCTCATTGCAGACGGCGCTGTCCGGCACACTGTCCATATATTTCAACTGATACACACTGCTTCTTAAGATAGTGCGTATAACCGGTTTCATTTTATTTACTTTAACTTTGGAAAATTGATTGATGATATAATCGATCTCTATCATGCGTTCAAGCGTGCCATTTACCACTCTCGTGATAAATGCACGCTCTTTCTTATCCAGATACTGATATTGATCCAGAACATTTTTCAAGGCAATATGACTATATTCTCCCTCTTTCGTAATAAGAAGCAGTGTCTCAAGCACCAGCTCCCGATCATTTACCGATGATCCCATTCCTTTTCTCCTCTATCCTCTAATCGTCTCGTCCTGCTCCGGTCAGCAAAAAGATACGCAAAAGCTGTAAGATTGCCGCTGCTGCTCCTGCCACATACGTAAGCGCTGCTGCTGTAAGCACTTTTCTTGTCTGTCTCACTTCATCCGGATAAAGCATTCCTGTATCGCCCAGAATCCGAAGCGCACGCCCAGACGCATTAAATTCCACCGGAAGTGTCACAACTTGAAACAGAACAGACATAGAAAATGCAAGAACTCCCAGATTTAAAAACATTGCAGAACTATTGCTGTTAAATAAAAGTCCAAGCAAGATCAAAGGCCACGCAATCGCGCTTCCGAAATTTGCAACCGGAACAAGTGCACCGCGGAGCTTAAGCGGTACATAACCTCTCGCGTGCTGGATTGCATGACCACATTCATGCGCCGCCACTCCGATTGCCGCCACCGAAGACTGATTGTATGTTGCACCGGACAACCGGAGCACTTTATTTCTCGGATCATAGTGATCCGTCAAATTTCCAGACACATATTCCACACGCACATCATAGATGCCTGCACCACGGAGCAAACGCTCTGCTGCCTCTCTTCCGGTCATCCCCGAATGGCTCATCACTCTGGAATACCGATTGAACGTAGATCGCATTTTTACCGAAGCTGCCATGCAGATCAACACGCCGATCACTACTAAAATGTAAGTACGGTCAAAATACATTGGATATATCATTGTAATTCCTCCTATCCCAAAACATATCGTTATTATATATGAAACTTGGAGAAAATACCTGTTTTTCACACATTTTTAAGAATTTTTAAGAACTGTTCCGATTTTTACGTCATATCCGCGCAAAAATGCATCCGCTTCCATTCTCTTTTTACCCGGAATCTGAAGAGCTTTCACTTTCAGAAGTCCTTTTCCTGTCTGTACAAAGAAGCCGTCTTTTTCCACCTTTACTACGGTTCCAGCCGTCTCCTGCGTGTCTTCCTCCCAGACTTCTGCTTCCCAGATCTTCATTACTTTTCCATTCCAGTCCGTGTAAGCGCTAGGCCACGGATTCAATCCGCGAATCAACCGCTCAACTCCCTCTGCCGGCTGATCCCAGTCAATATTTCCAAGATTTTTATCCAGCATTCTTGCATAGGCTGTAGGGCTGTCACCCTGTTTCTGCGGAACAATTGCATGTTCCTCAAGCCCCTTTAATGTCTCTACACAAAGCTTTGCTCCGGCTTCTGCAAGTTTGTCATGAAGACTTCCTCCAGTCTCTTTATCATCCAGTACGATTTCTGTCTTAAGAAGCATATCACCGGTATCTAAGCCTTCATCCATCTGCATGGTTGTCACGCCGGATACTTTCTCCCCGTCGATCACTGCCCATTGGATCGGAGCGGCTCCCCGATATTTTGGAAGAAGGGAAGCATGAACATTGACGCACCCGTAAGGCGTCATTTCCAGAATTTCCTTTGGAAGAATCTGTCCAAAAGCGATAACCACCATGATATCCGCATTGTATTTGCGAAGCTCCTCTATGCAAGAAGCTTCTCTTACCTTTTTCGGTTGAAATACCGGAATCCCGTGCGCCATTGCCGCTTCTTTCACTGGTGTAAACTGCATCTTCCCGCCGCGTCCCTTCGGCTTATCCGGCTGTGTAACAGCAAGTACAACATCATGCCCCGCTTCAACAAGCGCTTCCAGTGTGCCCACAGAAAAGTCCGGCGTGCCAAAAAATATTACTTTCATTTACTCTTCCTCCCCGTAAGGCTCCACATCATGAATTCCGCCTTCTGCAAGTTCCACATACATTTTTCCATCTAAATGGTCAAGTTCGTGGCAGAATGCCCTTGCCAGCAATTCTTCCCCCTCCAGCTCAATCTCTTCCATTTCTTCATTTAAAGCTCTTACCTTCACATAATTCGGACGGGTTACAAGGCCGGATTTACCCGGAACACTTAAACATCCCTCTTCCCCGCACTGCTCACCGGCAGTCTCTACAATTACCGGATTGATCAGAATAATCGGACCTTCTCCCACATCAATCACTACGATTCTCTTTAAAATACCAACCTGCGGAGCCGCAAGACCGACTCCCATCGCCTCATACATTGTATCTAACATATCATTGATCAGTATTTTTGTGCGAAGCGTCATTTTCGTCACTTCTTTACATGGTTTTGTCAACACCTCGTCGCCTAATTCACGGATTTTTCTAATTGCCATAATTCTTCTCCTTTTCTTTGATATTTATATATTTAATGGGTTAAAATCAAATTGAATCCTCAAATGATCGAACCCTCTGTTCATGTCTATATACTGCTCCAGCAGGTCTTTCGCACGAACTAACCATTCATAGTCTTCACTTTTCACATATATGATCTGCCGATACTGGTCATTTACTTTGGACACATAGGGCGCCGCCGGACCGATCACTGTAAGCCTCCCTTCCCGATTGATCCGTTCCGTAAATTCTTTAAGATATCCTGCTGCCACCTTAAGATGTTCTTCCTCTTCTCCGGTCATCCAGATTGCCAAAAGATCTTCTGCCGGTGGATATCCCATCAACATCCGGTAATTCATCTCCTCTTCGTAGAAGCTTTCGTAATCTTGTCTCGCCGCAGTTTGAATACTATAATGCTCTGGACTATATGTCTGAATGATTACTTCTCCTTTTTCCCGTCCTCTTCCCGCTCGTCCGCAGGCTTGTGACAGTAATTGAAAGGTACGTTCTGCCGACTGGTAATGGTTCGAATATAACGACATGTCTGCCGCCAGTATTCCCACCAAGGTCACCTGCGGGAAATCATGTCCTTTCACGATCATCTGCGTACCGATAAGGATATCTGCCTCCTCGGATGCAAATGCTGACAGTATTTTCTCATGACTGTCCTTTTTCTTAGTCGTGTCCATGTCCATGCGAAGTACCCTTGCCGTCGGAAACATCTTCTTCACCAGCTCCTCGATCTGCTGCGTACCTGCGCGGAATCCTCCGATATAATGAGAACCGCACTCTGGGCAGGAAGGCATGGAAGGTCTTTCATATCCGCAATAGTGGCAGACAAGCTTCCCATTTTTGTGGGCAGACAATGCCACATCACAATGAGGACATTTTACAACATATCCACATTCTCTACAAGAAACAAATCCCGCATATCCCCGTCGATTCAAAAATAACATAATCTGCTGTCTTTTTTCCAACCGGTCTTCTATCATTTCTTTCAGCTTGTCACTGATGATCGAACGGTTGCCATGTTTCAATTCTTCCCGCATATCTACCGTATATACTTCCGGAAGGCTCTGTGCGGTTGCTCTGTTTTTTAATTCCAGCAGTGTAAATTCTCCCTGTCTGCACCGATAAAATGCTTCCAGTGAAGGAGTCGCCGATCCAAGGACCACACTGGCTCCTTCTAGCTTTGCGCGCCGAATCGCAGTCTCTCTTGCATGATACCTCGGCACCTGTTCACTTTTATACGTGGTCTCATGTTCCTCATCAATCACGATAAGTCCCAGATTCTCAAAAGGTGTAAATAACGCAGATCTTGGGCCGATCATAACGTCCACCTCTCCCCGTTTCACCCGTTCCATCTGATCGGAACGTTCTCCTTGTGAAAGTCTTGAATTTAGGATGGATACACGGTTGCCAAACCGATTGTAAAACCGAAGCACTGTCTGATACGTAAGGGCAATCTCCGGGATCAATACGATTGCTTGCTTCCCATTCTCAACAACATGCTGGATCATTTTCATATACACTTCTGTTTTTCCACTTCCGGTCACTCCATAGACAAGATAAGTCTTTCTATAACCTTTCTCATAATCTTGTACGAAAGCAGAAACTGCCTGTTCCTGTTCCTTAGTAAGGATCGTTTCTTTTTCTTCTGTCCTTCGGTAACATACCGGATTTCGAAGCGCATCCTGCGATTCGATCACGAGAATTCCCTGCTCCTCCATCGCACGAAGAACAGACAACGTCACATGAAGCTTTTTCGTCAACAACTCATAATCTTGACACGGTTGATCAAGAAGTCCTGCCAGCGCTCTTGCCCTTGCTTTCTGGTTCTTATGAAGGAAAGTATCTAATCTTTTTCTTCCCTCTTCTTCAGAAAGTAATAACCGGACAGTTCGCTTCTTCTTGATCTTCTCCTGCTTCTTGATCGGAAGTACCGTTCGAAGCGCTTGGATCATCGTTCCTCCGTAGACCTCTTTCATCCACGCAGCAAGCGCCACAAGTTTCGACTCAATTGCCCTTTTATCTTCTGCCCGACGCAGAATAAACTTGATCTTATCTGCATCATAATCCGCAGTTTCCGAAAAGCCGATGACATAACCGCCTGTCTCTTTATTTCCTCTTCCAAAGGGCACGATGACTTCTGTTCCAACCTCAAGTATCCCCTCAAGTTCTGAGGGGATACGGTACTGAAATACTTTATCCAGTTTTTCATGGGTAATGTCGATAATAATATCCGCGTACATTTTACTCCTTTAATTCGTCCAATACTTCCTGAATGAGCACACGGTCATCCATGTCATATTTCACACCCTTGATCTCCTGATAAGTCTCATGACCTTTTCCGGCAAGAATGATCACATCGCCTTTCTGTCCATGCTCAATGGCATAGCGAATAGCTTCTTTCCGGTCGCAGATGTCAATGTATTTTCCATCCGTCTTCTTGATACCGGTAATAATATCCTCGATAATCTCCTGCGGTTCTTCAAACCTCGGATTATCGGAAGTGATGATGGTAAAGTCAGAAAGCTTTCCTGACACTTCTCCCATCTCGTATCGTCTTGTCTTGGAACGATTTCCGCCACAGCCAAATACAGTAACAATGCGCCCCGGATTGTAATCTCTGAGCGTATGAAGAAGGCTCTCAAGGCTCATGGCATTGTGGGCATAATCAATCATCAAAGCAAAGTCATCCGATACTTTGATCATCTCAATACGCCCTTTTACTTTCGCTACTTTCAGCGCCTTCTTGATCGTCTCCACCGGAACGTCAAAATGTCTGCATACCGCAATTGCTGTCAGAGAATTGTACACACTGAACTCACCTGGAATGTCAATCTCTACATCAAAATTCATAAGACCTTCTACCCTGTATTTCATACCCAGATACCCCGGTCTTGACACATGCTCTACATCTGCCGCACGAAGATCTGCTTTCTCAGAGAATCCAAAGGTCTCTACCTTACAAGTTGCAAAACGGAACACATCCTCAAACCACTTGTCGTCTACATTGGCAATTCCAAGCTTACACTGGGTAAATAAAATGCCTTTGCAGCGCTTATAATCCTCAAAATCCTTATGCTCATTTGGCCCGATATGATCTTCTCCAAGATTGGTGAAAATACCGATCTCAAATTCAATTCCTGCAGTTCTGTGAAGCATCAACCCCTGTGAAGATACTTCCATTACAACGCTGTCGCATCCTGCCTCTACCATTTCCGCAAAATATTTATGGATTGTGTAAGATTCCGGTGTTGTATTGCTTGCCGGAATCGTCTTATCTCCAATGATCGTCTCAATGGTTCCAATGAGTCCCACTTTATGACCGACGCCTTCCAAAATGGATTTTACCATGTAAGTTGTTGTCGTCTTACCTTTTGTTCCGGTAATTCCGATCACATTGAGCTTCTTGGCCGGATAACCAAAATACGCCGCAGACATAAGAGCCAGCGCATATCTGGTGTCATCTACATGGATCACCGTCAGCCCTTCCGGTGCATTTACCGGACGTTCTACAATAACTGCCGCAGCTCCTTTTGCCGCCACATCTTCTATATATTCATGTCCATCTGCCACTGCTCCGGCAATACAGACAAACACACTTCCTTCTTTTACCTTTCTGGAATCATTGATAAGCTCCGTCACTTCAAGGTCATCACTTCCCTGACAGACTTCGTATTCCAGACGCTCTAATAAACTGGTCAGTTTCATCTTCTTATACCTCCATATAAGTACTCTTTTTTTAGTATAACATTTTTTCCGTATACATCAAAGGATAATTTGTGTTATACTGCTATACAGAATTTATATTTAGAAAAGGGGAATGTAATCGTGAAAGCTTATGAAAGATTATTAAAGTATATGGTTGTCCGCACACCAAGTGACGAAAACAGTGAAACTGTACCGTCTTCCCAGTGCCAATTTGATCTTGCACATTTATTGGAAACGGAAATGAAAGAACTTGGACTGACCGATATTTATCTGGATGACCAGTGTTATCTCTATGGTAAATTACCTGCAACAGAGGGTCTGGAAGACAAACCTGCCATTGGTTTTATTGCACACATGGATACCGTTTCTGACTTCTGCGACCACGACATCACACCAGTGATCACAGAAAATTATAACGGAGAAGATCTGGCTCTTGGAACGAGCGGTCTTACTTTAAGTACAGAAACATTTCCACACCTTAAAGATTTAAAAGGACGCACACTCATCACTTCTGATGGAACAACTGTATTGGGCGCTGATGATAAGGCAGGAATCGCAGAGATTCTTACTGTGATCGAACAGTTACAGGAACAAAACATCCCACACGGTCCAATCTGCGTTGCATTTACGCCGGATGAGGAAATCGGCACCGGCGCTTCTCATTTTGATGTAGAACGTTTTGGAGCAGATTACGGATATACTTTAGATGGCGGCACAGAGGGCGAGATCCAGTACGAAAACTTTAATGCATGCAAAGCATGTTTTGACATTGCAGGAGTAAGTGTTCATCCGGGTTCTTCCAAAGACACCATGATCAACGCATCCTTAGTTGCTATGGAGATCAACAGCCTGCTTCCGGCAATGGAGACTCCGCGCGGCACAGAAGATTATGAGGGATTCTATCATCTTGTATCTATGTCCGGTGACTGCTCTAAGGCTCAATTAAACTATATTGTCAGAGACCATGACAAAAATTTCTTTGAAGCAAGAAAACGTACGTTAACTCTGATTGAAAAGAACTTGAACGCAAAGTGGGGCGAAGGCACTGTAAAACTTACACTCACCGACCAGTATAAAAACATGGCTGAAATCATTGCCGGATGCATGCATCTCATCGACAACGCAAAACAAGCCTGTGAAAATGCCGGAATTGAAGCGCTCATTCTTCCAATCCGCGGAGGTACAGACGGATGTCAGTTAAGCTTCAAAGGACTTCCATGTCCAAACCTTGGAACCGGCGGACACGCTTACCACGGCCCTTACGAGCACATCACCATCGAAGGAATGGACAAAACAGTCGCTATGGTGACGGAACTGGTAAAACTATACACAAAATAAAAACTAAAGAGGTTAGAAACATGTGGTTATTTAAAAGACTGGCGCTTTTTCTTAGCGCCATCATCATTGCGTGTGTCGCAGGATTCTTCATTCTTCCGGGTGCCAGCCAGACGGAAATTGTCATATTCATTGTGGGCTGTGTAGCCCTTGGCGATATCACTTATTATCTGGACAAGAAATATTTCCAGTAAAAGCATGAAAATGGAGGCTGTGAAAAAACTCGATTGAGTTTTTTCACAGCCTCCTATTTTACTTTTATGCTCCGTGAGGCTTAAATCCTTCTCCTCTTACTTCATTTGATTCCATCATAATGAGGAACGCTTTTTCATCCTCGTCTTTCACTGCTTTCTGTACATTGTACATTTCTTTATTACTGCACGCACACATAACAACCAGTTTGTCATCCCTTGAGAAGCTTCCTTCAGCCTTTAAGAAGGTACATCCTCTTGCTGTCATTTCATCAATCCGCTTCGCAACTTCCGGTCCTTTGTCCGTAACGATCAGCGCCATCTTACCGGCATCAATACCATACATAACCTTATCTACTACAACTGTCAAAATATAAGTCAAGATCAAACCGTAAATAATACTGTCAATATCTCCAAAGATCAAACCGCCTGTCACAACGATTACAAGGTCTGTCACAAAAGTAATCTTTCCGATAGAAAGGTGCGGTTTTAACGCGCGCACTGACATAATGATAAAATCAGCTCCGCCTGTAGATGTGTTGCGAAGATAAATAATCGCATACCCAAGTCCGGCAAATACACCGGCGCAAATAGCAGACAATAATCTGTCTCCTTCATATACCGGAAGCATTGGGGCAATGAAGTCCATAAGAGGCCACTGGATCAGCATCGTCTTTAACGAACGAAGCAGAAACTTTTTCCCTAAGACTTTGTAACACAAAATAATGATTGGAATGTTGAGTACAATGGTCATCGTACCGATCGGCAGACCGAATAAATGATAAAAGATCAAAGCAACACCGGAAATACCTGCTACCGGAAATCCGGAATTGGCAGCGAAATTATAAACTCCAATCGCAATCAACATATTTCCTACAATGTCCACTAGAATATCAATGGCAAATTCTTTGGATTTGTTCACGTTTTTCATAGACTCTCTCCTCTTTTAAATAATTGTATCTTTTATTAATTTCCTCAGACCAAAAAAGAGCAACAGCAAATTATAAAAATATAATTCGCAATTGCTCTTTTACGTGAAATATTATAGACGTCTTCTGCAAAAATGTCAATCCGCATTTTCATCTTTTTCTTCTGCATTTCTTGAAATTGAAGACCGCGAAGAAGATAACGAGCTGCCCCGCACCACCGATGATTCACCGTAACGCTTACGGATCTGATCCAGAGCCTTGTCAAGCCGCTCCTGCTTTCTTGTCGGAAGTTTCCTTTTCTTCTGCTGTGGCTGGATATCAAAGATACTAAGCTGCTGCGGTTCTCCTTCTTCCGAAAGCTTGGAACTTCGAATTCCAAGAAGTCTGATCGGTTCTCCATTCCACAACTCACGAAACAACTCCATTGCTGCGTTATGAATTACCCGATCACTGTTCGTATCTTGAAAAAGCTGTTTTTGATGGGAACAAGTCTCAAAATTATAGTATTTAATCTCCACGCTCAACATTCCGGCACGCTGTCCTGCTTTTCTTAATCTGGCGCCAACGCTCTCTGCCAGACGAAAGAGCACTCTTGACGCCTCCTCTTCTGTTACCACATCCTGTGCAAGGGTTGTGGAATTTCCGATTCCCTTCGCTTCTGCACGTTCTGACTCCACCTGCGAGGCATCAATTCCATTAGAAAATTCCCACAATTTCCGCCCATGACTTTTTAAATGAAGTTCTACCAGCCTTACATCCATCTGCGCCAGATCTCCAATGGTGCGAACCTCCAGTTTCTCAAGCGCAGCCACACTGGAGCGCCCTGCCATATACAATTCCCCGATAGGAAGCGGCCACATTTTCACTTGAATCTCCTCTGGAAACAACGTGTGGACTTTGTTCGGTTTCTCGAAATCCGAAGCCATCTTCGCCAACAATTTATTGCTGGATATGCCCACATTTACCGTAAATCCAAACCGCCGGTACACTTCGTTCTTTATCTCCATCGCCCCTTCCACCGGAGAAACAAAGCGATTGGCAATCCCTGTAAAATCCATGTAACACTCATCCACACTCACCTGTTCAATATCCGGCGTATACGTTTTCAAAAAATCCATAAGTGCGTGACTGTATCTGGAATACATCTTATGATCCGGCGGTATTGACACAAGATTCGGACACTTACGAAAGGCATTCGCCACCGATTCCCCTGTGCGAATGCCATATTTCTTTGCAGGAACAGACTTAGCGAGCACTACCCCGTGACGAGACTGTTGGTCTCCGCCAATGATCGCCGGTATCTCTCTAAGGTCTGTCTCCGCGCCATTCTTCAGTTGTTCCACTGCGCTCCAGCTAAGATACGCAGAATTGACATCGATATGAAAAATGATTGACACTATGCCTGACTCCTTGCCCTTAAAATTCCGTCTTCACTGTCAATAATAATCTTCTCACCTGCACCGATATCTCCTTGAAGCATCAACTTCGCAGCCAACGTTTCCACATGTTTCTGCAAATAACGTTTCAACGGTCTTGCTCCGTAATTCGGATCATATCCGCCTTCCACAATCTGATTTTTCGCCGTTTCCGTAAGCTCAATGGAAAGCTCTTTGTCTGCAAGACGTTTATTGACATCCGCTACTAACAAGTCAATAATGTCATAAATATTTTCTTTCGTCAATGGACGGAACATAATCATTTCATCCAGACGGTTTAAAAATTCCGGTCTGAAATGTGCGCGAAGATCATTCATTACCGCCTGCTGGCTCTCTTCGCTGATATTTCCATTTTCATCCATACCGTCCAGAAGATATGCTGATCCAATGTTCGATGTCATAATTAAAATCGTATTCTTAAAGTCTACGGTACGTCCCTGTGAATCTGTGATACGTCCATCATCCAGAACCTGCAATAATACGTTAAATACATCTGGATGCGCCTTCTCAATCTCATCAAAAAGCACAACGGAATACGGTTTTCTCCGCACTGCTTCAGTAAGCTGACCACCTTCGTCATACCCTACATATCCCGGAGGCGCTCCGATAAGACGGGATACAGAATATTTCTCCATATATTCACTCATATCAATACGGATCATATTATTTTCATCATCAAAGAGGCTTTCTGCCAATGCTTTGGCAAGCTCTGTCTTACCAACACCGGTAGGTCCAAGGAACAGGAAGGAACCGATCGGTTTTGTCGGATCTTTGATTCCTGCTTTGGAACGGATAATTGCCTCGGTCACAAGTTCTACACCTTCATCCTGACCAATCACGCGTTTATGCAATTCATCTGCAAGGTGAAGCGTCTTACTTCTCTCACTCTCATTTAATTTAGCAACCGGAATTCCGGTCCAGCGGGACACGATCCTTGCAATCTCTTCATCCGTCACACTTTCGTGTACAAGAGAACGGTCTTCATCCTTTACTTTTGCCTCTTCGCTCTCTAGCTGCTTCTGTAACTGCGGAAGTCTGCCATACTGAAGTTCTGCCGCTCTTTCAAGATCATACGAATGCTGCGCTCTCTCAATCTCTTTATTTACCTGTTCAATCTCTTCACGCAATTTCTGTACTTTCTCAACACCAACCTTCTCATTATCCCACTGGGCTTTCTTTCCGGCAAAATCTTCTCTCAACTCCGCAAGTTCCTGCTGTAAATGAACGAGACGGTCCTGACTTAGACGGTCATTTTCTTTCTTAAGCGCTGCTTCTTCGATTTCAAGCTGCATGATCTTACGGCGAAGTTCATCCAACTCTGCCGGCATAGAATCCAGTTCCGTCTTAATCAGTGCACACGCTTCATCTACAAGGTCGATTGCCTTATCCGGAAGAAAACGATCGGAAATATAACGGTCAGACAATGTTGCCGCCGCCACAAGCGCTCCATCGGTAATCTTCACACCGTGAAAGACTTCATATCGTTCTTTCAAACCACGGAGAATTGAAATGGCATCTTCTACGGTAGGTTCATCCACCAGAACCGGCTGGAAACGCCGTTCCAGCGCCGCGTCTTTCTCAATATACTGACGGTATTCATCAAGCGTAGTTGCACCGATACAGTGAAGCTCTCCACGAGCAAGCATTGGCTTTAACATATTTCCGGCATCCATTGCACCGTCACTCTTGCCTGCTCCTACAATCGTATGCAGTTCATCGATAAAGAGGATAATCTTACCATCGCTGTTTTTCACTTCTTCCAGTACCGCTTTCAATCGCTCTTCAAACTCACCACGATATTTGGCTCCGGCAACCAGTGCTCCCATATCGAGAGAGAATACAGTCTTATCTTTCAAGCCCTCCGGCACATCACCGCGGACGATCCGCTGTGCCAGCCCTTCTACTACCGCAGTTTTACCGACACCCGGCTCACCAATGAGCACTGGATTGTTCTTCGTCTTTCTGGACAAAATACGGATCAGATTCCGAATCTCTGCGTCTCTTCCGATAACCGGATCAAGTTTCTGGTCGCGCGCACGTTCTACAAGATCAGAACCGTATTTATTCAACGTATCATAAGTGGCTTCCGGATTATCGCTGGTCACTCTTTGATTGCCTCTTACTGTAGACAACGCTTGAAGGAATCCATCCCGTGTAATTCCAAGCTCACGGAACAATGCCTTCATTTCTTTGCTGGCATATTTCATCATAGATAAGAAGAGATGTTCTACAGAGACGTATTCATCTCCCATCTGCGAAGCCTCATCTTCTGCATAAACAAGTGCATTATTAAGATCCTGTCCCACATACGGCTGTCCGCCTTGTACCTTCGGACGTTTGCTGATCGCTTCCTCCACTCGGTTTACGACCAGATTCTTATCAAGCCCCATCTTCTCCATTAATTTCAAGATCAGACTATCATCCTGTGTCAACAATGCATAAAGCAAATGCTCCTGCTCAATCTGCTGATTTCCATATTCCATCGCTGTTTTCTCACAATCCTGCACTGCCTGCAAAGATTTTTGTGTAAATTTATTAATATTCATTCTAACGCCTCCTTTTGACATCAGAGTCTATTTGTTTTCTTTGTTCTACCAGAAATATAACACTTGTTATTAGCACTGTCAAGAGTTGAGTGCTAATTATTTTGTGAAGAATTTGTGAAGCCTTGATTTTACGGGCTTCACATGGATTTTTCACTTACTTTCGCACTCGATTTTCTTGATTTGACCACATTTTTACCACAAATTTTTGGAAAAATATATTCGTCTGATTTTCTTACCACATTTTACGACAACGACTTATGGTTTATACCACAGCAGGTACGGTTTCTGGCAGGTTCATTTTAGACATCTCGTTCTCCACATGAGACTTTTCTGCAATATGATTGTAGACATTCATTGTGATCTGTGCATCCGAATGGCCCATCACATACTGCATAACTTTAGGATTGACATTGTTCTCACCCAGTCTGGTACATCCCGTATGACGAAGGGTATGCGATGAAATAGGCGGCATCAGCTCCGGCTCTCGCTTCTCTTCTTCTGCCAGTTTGCTTTCTTTCTTATTATAGGCATTGACAATGTTTTTCAGAAAGCTGTTCACTCCCGCCGGCATGATCGGACGTCCATTCTTTGTATTAAAGATGAATCCACTGCGTCCACCAATCTCTACATTACTCTGTAAACCAAGCATCAGGTTCAGCTCTCTCTGTTTACGGAACGCATCATATACCATCTGTGTCATAGGGATGTCTCTGATTCCTGCATCCGTTTTGGTTTCTGAATCATGGAAACAATATCCTTCATCACCTTCATAATACACAAGCTGTCCACCTACATGGATCTCCCGATTCTTCATATCCACATCTGACCAGGTTAAGCCGATGGTTTCACTTACTCTCAGGCAAGCCCCAAACATAACCTGCATCATCGGAAGATGAGGCTTATACACATTACTCTGTTCCACAAACTTCAGAAGTTTTTCCTGCTGTTCCAGTGTCAGTGCTTCTTTCTCCTTTGCCGGAGTCCCATAATCTCCAAGTGTTCCTGTTACCGGATTCTTGCGGATAATCCCATCTTCCACTGCCAGTTCAAAACTGGGATTCAATAAGCCATAAAGACCTTTGATCGTACTGTGTGCCAGTCCTTCATCTGACAATACGGAAAAGAACGTTCTTACGTGAGATGTCTTAAAATCCAAAACACGAATATTTCCCAAAGTATTTCGTATCCGATAATCCCACATACGGATATAATTCTTTTTCGTTCTTTCCTTGATATTCTTTGTTGCCATGTATCGCTCAAACAACGTATTTACGGTCAGCTTCTTGACTGATGCATCTGTAATAAGCAGATCATCCATATCCTTATTGATCTTCTTTTCCATTTCTCGCAGACTCGCCAGATTAGCTGCATAAACCGAATTACGCTTTCCGGTAATTTCATCCTTGTAGCGATACTCATAACGTCCATCCGGACGCTGGTATTCACCTGTTTTTAAATTTCTGCCTTTATTATCTTTTCTTGCCATATCAATCATTCCTTTCACTTCATTTTCGTTATTCGGAATGATTTTTGTCCTGTCGGTATCAGTCATTTACTGTCTGATATCTGCTCACAGATTAACATAATATTTTATGATTTCCAAGGGTAAATTCCTGCAAAATGCTAATTTTTATTTGCCTGTTTCGCAGGAATATTTTTCCCTTTTCACTTTTCATTCCGAAGGAAAGTTGTTGTATTTTATCTTCTCATCTTTCATTACACTGCCATTGCATCAAGATATTTTTTTATCTTATCCACGTTATAAAGAACACGTCTTCCAACAATCACTCTTGCTTCTGCATAGTCTGCAATTTTCTTTGCAGTTACTTCTCCGCAGGATAACATTGCCATTAATCCTTCAATATCTACCGTCAGACGATTCTCAGCCTTATACTCTGTTGTTTTTCTCATGATGCACATACCTCCTTTCCTCCGTATTCTTCTGCATCACCTCCCAGACAGCGGTTATGCCCGTTGTCAGTACACTCTACTTTTTATTTGGATTTCTTACGATGATTTTCCATTCTGTTCGACGTGTTGGCTTCCATTTGTATATGGCGATGTCAACGTTACATTTGACCTCTATCAGAAATCTTTCTGAATACTGGCAGCTTCTTCTCAAGCATACCAGCCGTTTCCGGAGTATCTTCGGTTTCCACATACTACTCTCTGATACAGCGGTGGAATCCTGTGTTACCTTTAAGCCCCGAAAGGCACCCATACAGCTCATTCAATTTTCAAGGTTCAATAATCAAAAGTCTATAGGTATACATTTTTGTACCCATTTCGATTTAATGCCATTATATCCCCCGTTACTACTAATGTCAATAGCACTTCATGCGTTTTAGGTTCTTTTTTGTACTCTTTTTTGTTGATTTTCTGCTATCTTGTGTTATAATATGGACAAATAGTTATTCATTTCTTGATTTCACTATCTTCAACGAATGTTTATCAAGACTAATGCAGAGGTGACTTTATGAATTTTAATCTGAAACTAAAAAAAATCCGGACATTCCGGAAAATGACACAAAAAGAACTGTCAGAGAAGATCGGACTGACCGATCAACATAGAATTGTACAATATGAAAAAGGCGTTCGTGTTCCAAAAAAAGATCTGGTTGATAAAATGGCACAGGCTCTTGATGTTAATCCTTATACCCTCTATGATACCGCTGGACGTGACGCTTCCGAAATGATGGAACTGCTTTTCTGGCTGGATGAATTTAATCCATCTGCCCTGCATCTGTTTCTTCCTCGGAAATTTCCTGGTGAAAAATGCAATGAAGTAGCAGACACTTCCGTTTACTATCATGACAATGATGGCTGGCCGGCTCATGCACCTGTCTGTATGTGGTTTGACTATGGGGTTCTGAATGATTTTCTGAAAGAATGGGTAGTTCGAATGGATGAACTAAAATCCGGTAAGATTACCAGAGATGAATATTTTGAATGGAAAATCAACTGGCCACAGACTTGTGACGGGTGTGGGAAATATGAGCCTAAGAAACAATGGCGGTCTGTAAAATCAGAACTCAGTGAAACTTAGCAAAACTTAAATTCACTGCTTTTTTTCTCTTTAGTAAAAGAAAAAGCACTGTAAAACCAATAATCCAACGGTTTTCAGTGCTTTTTTTCATGTTTTAACTATCGAATTTCCCTCAGACACCTACATAAGCGAAACTTAGCGAAACTTAGATTATGCCCAATACACAGTATTATTACTTATAACAACTAAATTACTTCTTGTCGTGTAATCTATTATTTATTCCAATACATCAGGTGTCCACTTTGTTCCAATATCGTTAGTTGGAAGTCGTTTTGTCTTGTATACAAAAGCCACACTATACCGTGCTCTCGTCACTGCAACATAAAACTTAGAAAGACTTTCATCCTTCATGTCTTTGGACTTTCCTGACAACCAATCCAGCATTGGTTTCGTCGGGTAAATCAAGACTCTATTAAAAGTAAGTCCCTTGGACAATCCAAAATTCATCGTTTTTGGGATGGGATTTACCTTGGTTCTTTTATCATACCGCAACTGAACAGGATTATATATATCTACATATTTATCAATATCATTCTCGTGAACCCAAAATATTCCATCATGTCCCGTTTTTTCATTCATGGCAGAATCGCATGGCTTCATATCAGGATACATCTGATTTGCAAGATCACATATAATCTGATTATTTCTATGAGATGTCGATAATGTTGTGGTATCAATATTCATTCCGGCAATATTATCCTGCACAAAAATTACTATTTTCCCACCTGCATATTTTTTATATTTTGCTTCGTAATGAGTTCGATACGTCGTCTGACGAGGATCTCCTACTAAAGTCATGTTGCAACCAACCTCATGCAACTTTTTTATAACTTCTAAATCATATCCGACAAAATCTTGTATTTCATCTACAAAAACATAAGAAAAAATTTTTCGTATTCTGCGAAATACACATCCATTCGATAATTCGTCCAAAACACAGGGCAATTTTGAAATCATATTTGAATATACATTACCGGAAGCCGTGACATATTTTTTCTCATTTGTATCCTTTAGTCTCAACAAATTTTTATCTGCCTTATTCACTAATAACACACCGGATACCCTATTATTTATAAGATAGCTTTGGTAAGGTCGTATACCATGCTTGATTAACAGCGAAAACCACGGCATAATAGTTACATTGGATGGAATACAACCATTTATTTCGTAAAATTTGTCTCTAATGCTTTGTTCATTAGCATCGGTATAAGTTGTTATCAAAACATTTTCAGAAATCTCTAATGCCTTCTTTACAAGAAATGTTGTTTTTCCTGCCCCTGCCGCCGCAATAATTAGACTACTCATTTTTTATCGCCCTCATTATATACTCAGGATATTTAATTTTCGTAGCCGATTCAAAAATTGCTATGGCACAATCCGTCTTATGAGCGTGCATATATTTGTGCATCTCATCATCCGTATCGTAGTTAGTTCCAAAAATATTGTTCATTGCTTCTCGTCCATTTTCTTTTAATATTTTCGGTTCTAAGGTATTATAATTAAAATCCTTACCTGACAGTTTCAAATCACCTGTATCCACTACCTCATCAACACATATATGAATACATTGTATTTCTTCATATTCTTTGTACTTTTTCTTAACAGCTTCAATATTTCCATCATTATCCGTAACAACAGCTGTTTCTTTGTTTAGTGTCTGTGCAATTTCAAGATACCGCTTAAATGTCACCCCACCTACGGTCATTACATCTATTCCATCTTGGATAGGAAGCCGCCCCTCATGAGTATCCATATATGCCCGCTGAACAACCAGCTCATCTGAATCGCCCTCTACTAAGATTGATTTTTTACAAAGAATCAATCGCAGTGTATCATAACCTGCCACTTTTTTGAAAAATTCAAAAGTTTCCTTTTTGAGCGATTGCATCGAGCAACAATTATCGCCTGAAAGCAAAATTAAATTTTCCAGTCCGAGTTTATTAGCGACAAAGCTACTATGCGTTGATGCTATAATTTGTCTACCAGATGCAGCCTTTTCAATAACTCCCATTAGTTCGCTTAATCGAGAAAAAGACAAATGACTTTCAGGTTCTTCAATCAAAATAATACTTGCTTTTTCTGCCTGTTTATGACTTAAAGCTAATTGTGTTTTTATGATACATTGTGCACCTTTTCCAGCATGAGCAAACGGGATTCCATCCACCTGCGTAACCAAACTTGACTCCCAAGAATTTTGAACTCCCTGATCGGCACTCAATGATAATTTCCCATTCATAACAGTAGACGCTGCACTAATTTTCTCATTGATTGACTGAATTGCTTCATTTTGTGCAAACTCATCTATCATATTTCTATGGGCTTGTGTTATTGCTGTTATGTCCTCTGGTTCAAGGAAATCCTTTACTACTCTGGAAATATATACATCAGACCCATTTTGGTATCTGTAATTTGACGAATCAATCATTACAGACTTTATTGGTATGAATCTGGGCATTTTTTCATCTCGGCTAAAAGAAAACCATTTAGCTTCATAAAATTCAATAGGCAAACTTGTAATTTTTTCTGTTTTCAGCAAACTTTCATATTCTGAATTAAATTTATCAGAAAAACTAATTGTGAATCTGATTCCCTCTATACCATCACTTTTTTCGGAATTACCATTTCCTTCATATTCAGGCAATGTTCCACTTTTGAAATATAACTCAATCATTATTTCTGGAGGTGCAATCGGTTGTCCATTTTCCACTGATGCCAGGTATTCCTCAACTGCTTCTCTATTAAATAAATATGTTGATAGCTGATTTCTAATATTTCGACCAGCATACATACCCGTTAAAGCCACATGAATGGCTTCAAGAATAGTAGATTTTCCAGATTCATTATCACCAACCAGAAGATTGATATTTTCATTAAATTTTACTTCAAACGGATTTTTAAACTTCTTAAAATTTTGAATGATTACCTTCTCAATAGCCATTCGTAGCCTCCTATCTTCGATTTTACTCTACCCCCAACGCCTTAAACACCGCATCTTCCGCACTCTGATAAGGAATCAACTGAAATGCACTCATCAGATCAGCAGGAACACTTGCGAAATCAACAA
>OLNU01000714.1_pt1 | contig 29397 bp, 28 predicted proteins | sample 1672241 | NCBI WGS metagenome assembly OLNU01 (sample SAMEA3136663, study PRJEB25190) | human gut metagenome | biome: human gut; feature: human-associated habitat; material: faeces | place: Austria | collected 2013 | reverse complement strand
GGCCGACGACGGCCTCCTCCATCCTGGCGCGCATGCCGCATGGCACGCAGATCAACCTGCTCAGCCGGGAGGGCGAATGGAGCCGCGTGCAATACGGCACATTGACCGGCTATGTGATGGCCTCGTACCTGCTCGTGCAGGAGGACAGCGTGGACGAAACGCCCCCCGGCGTGGTCAGCCGCGGCACGGCGACGGTCGCGCTCTCCGACGAGAGCCAGACGCTCAACCTGCGCGCTGCGCCGACGACCAACGCCGCCGTGCTCTCGCGCCTGCGCCACGGCCAGACGCTCACGGTGCTGGAGCGCTACGCCAACTGGACGTATGTGCAGTATGGCACGCTCAGCGGCTATGTGATGAACGATTACGTCGTCTACGACGCGGGCGACAGCGATTCGGACGCGCCGAACGGCGGCGAAAACGGCGATGAAAACGGCGGCGGGAACGGCGGCGGTCAGGCGGCCGCGCAGGTCGCCATCGTGCTGCCCTCCGACGGGCTGAACCTGCGCGCGGGGGCGAACACGGCCTCCGGCGTCATCATGGTGCTGCCGCAGGGCACGATGCTGACCGTCACCGGGGAAATGCGCGATAACGGCATGCTGCCGGTGCTGCTCGGCTCTGTGGCGGGCTATGTCAGCAGCGATTACGTCTATGTGACGGATGAAGCGCTGGCGACGGCCACGCCTGCCATCAGCGCAACGCCGACCCCCGCGCCGACCCAGCCGCCGGTTCAAGCCCCGGAGCAGGACGAGCGGGAGGCGACGGTTCGCGCCTACGGCGGCCTCAAGCTGCGCCAGCAGCCCGATACGTCCTCCGCCACGCTGACGACGATGCCCTACGGCTCGGTTGTGACCGTGACGGGCGAGCGCGTGAACGGCTTTTACGCGGTCAGCTATGGGGAGCTGAGCGGCTACGCCAGCGCGCAATACCTGAATCTGGACGCGGACAGCCCGCAGGCAACCGCCGAACCGACGGCAGCGCCGGAGGCCAGCCGCCCCGTCACGGGGCGCGTCGGCACGGTGACGGCGCAGAGCGGCCTGAATCTCCGCGCGGATTCCTCGCAATATGCCAACGTGCTGGCGACGCTGGGCTACGGCGTTCAGGTGGCGGTGACGGGCGAGCGCGTCAGCGGGTTTTACCCCGTGCGCATCGGCACGCTCAGCGGCTATGTCAGCGCGGATTACATCCGCTTTGACGTGGACGCCGCCGCGACCCCCGCGCCGACGGCCACGCCCGCGCCGAGCGCGAGCGGCTACCGCGTCGTTGTGGAAAGCGACAACGGGCTGAACCTGCGCGCCCAGCCGAACGCGGGCAGCGAGGTGCTTTACGTGCTGCCCTACGGCATGGTGCTGACCGTGCTGGGCGAGGGCGAAAACGGCTTCCTCTACGTGCAGTGGGGCGGCTACACGGGCTATGTCTCCGGCGATTACGTCACGCCGTTCGGGGCGCAATAAATCCTTCGCGGACGCGGTACTTTTTTCACGGGTCGGTTGCAATCGACCCGTGTTTTTTGATATAATAGATTGTCATCTGTTATTTTTTAGGGTTATGGAGGCGCACTTATGAAGAAAATAAGCCGGGTGGTGCTGGGAATTTTGATGGTCGTGCTGAGCCTGACCGTCACGCCGAAGGCGGCGTTTGCGGAAAATAAGACGGTTACAAGAATTGAAGTGGGAAACAAAGCGGACTTTGACAATGCAATAAGCACGGTCAACGGTGCGAGCGAGGGCGAATACGTCATAAGCCTGACCGACGATATGGAAATCGACGGCGCATCCATTCAGTCTCAATGCCCGGTGACCCTATTGGGCAACGGACATACCCTGACAGTTGCCCAGTACGCTTCTATTCATGTGGAAAAAGGAGCGCAGGTGAAGCTTGGCTCGGAAAAGGGCGACGTTTTGAAGATACGCGGCGTGAGCGAGATGAGTAACGACGCGCCCGGTCTGCTGCATATCAAAGGAACGTGCGATATGTATCCGCGCGTTTTGCTCTCGGGAAGAGAGGGAAACAACTATTTCGGCGGCGGCGTGACCGTCGAGGGCGGCACGTTTTACATGCACGGCGGCGTGATTGAGAAATGCGGCATTCGCGGCGGCACGATTTGTCACGGCGGCGGCGTTGCGGTGATTTACGGCGGCCAGTTCATTATGGACGGCGGAGAGATCAAAGAATGCTATGCAACATCTTATGATAGTGGATGGATTGCCCACCCTCGAGGCTTTGCGGGGGTCGGCGGCGGTGTGTTCGTTTCCGGAGGTTCCTCCTTCGTTATGAACGGCGGAACGATTTGGGAAAACACGGCCACCAACATGGGCGGTGGAATTGCCGTTATGGCGTCGCTCAACGAAATAGTTGATGGGGGATGGGGACATTTACAAAGTTCGGTTGAAATTAAGGGCGGTACGGTGAAAAACAACAGCGCTCAAACCGGCGCCGGCGTATTTGCGTCCGCCTACTACTATTGTGCTGCCTATGGAATTTGCGCGCCGACGCCGGACATCGGCCAAGCTGAAAATCCGGGATTGTATATTGACAATGCCCAAATCCTCGATAATAAGGCTCAAATTCTCGATAACAACGTCGAAACCCCCGATAAGAAAGATCATACAGCAGACGGAATGGGCGGCGGCGTGTTTGTGTCGGGGCTGAATTCTCCGGCAGTCGTTCATATCGGCAATCATACGGTCATTCAGAGAAACACGGCGGCTGTGGGCGGCGGTTTTGCCGCAAAGCAAAATACATCCGGCGGGCAAATGACCATAACCAACACTGTTTTGTGCAACAACATTGCGGGAAAAGCGGCTTCCGATGTATATCTGGATCGCGCGCCGTTAAAGCTGCCGTCTGCCGAGAAAATGGACGCCCTTTATCTCGGCAAGCCGGATGACGTTTACAACCACAAAATTGACGGGTGGTATATCGACAAGGAAGCCTCCCGATACACCGCGCAGACGAAGGAACAACGCGCGACATACGCGGGCGCGGGCGACTCTGTTATAGGCGGAACGGGCGAAGTGTATTTGATCGCGGCGGCCAAGTCGGCGCTGGCCAAAATCACATTCACCGATGAAGATGGCAATGTGATATACGCGGAAAGCTGGCATCCCCACGGAACGCCCGCCCATCAGATTCCGCTGCCCAAGGCCGAAAAGGCGTCCGACGACACATATGATTACATTTTCGAGGCGTGGAGACCTGAAATCAAGGACGTAACGGGGCACGCTACTTATACAGCGACATTCAAAAGAGTGTTCAAGAAGTTCAATGCCAAATACCAATTTAACAGCGTTTCGGACGGCAAACGGCTGCCCGACGAGGTGATGGATTTGCTGCCCGCCGACACGAATGATTATCGGCACGAGCAGCGCATAACGGCTATCGCGCCGTCGAAGACGGTCGTAGAGGTTGAAGGCGGTCAATGGGTTTTCAAGGGATTTGAGAAAGACACGATTCCGGCCACCATGGAACACGCCGATGATACCGGAAACGTGACATTCGTTGCACACTGGGAATTTGTTCAGACAACGCCGATCCCCGAGGGCAATATCAATCTGCCGCAAACCGGGGATAACAGCGATATCGCGCTTTGGAGCGCGCTGCTGGCGGTGTCGGCTGCGGCCATCGTCGGCATGGCGTTTTGCGGCCGTCAGAAAAAAACGCGATGAGTTCATTTTTCATCCTGCGTCGTGCGCTGCCGCAAACCGGCGGATATCGTTTTCCGGCGCGCCGAAGGGAGAGACGACGTGGAGACGGCATTGAAGGCGGGCGAGCGCATTGACGATTTGCAGCGCGACGGCCTGCGCATCATCCAGCGGGAGGACGGCTTCCGCTTCGGCACGGACGCGGTGCTGCTGGCGGATTTCGCGGCGGTGAGGCGCGGCGAGCGCGTCTGCGACATGGGCACGGGGACGGGCGTTCTGCCGCTGCTGCTCAGCGCGCGGGCGGAGGGAACGACGTTCGACGCTTTCGAGGTGCAGCGGGATGTGGCGGATATGGCGCAAAGGAGCGTGGCGCTCAACGGGCTTCAGGCACGGATTCGCGTGCATCACGCCGACTGCCGCGAGGCCGGCCGAATCATCGGCTGCGAGACCGTGCAGCTCGTCGTGACCAACCCGCCGTATACGGCGCTCGGCGCGGGGCTGGTCAGCCCGGAGGAAACCCGCGCGCTTTCCAGAAGCGATTCGGATTGCCCGCTTGCGGATTGGATGGCGGCTTGCGCGCGCGTACTGCAAAACGGCGGGCGGCTGTGCGCCGTCTTTCCCGCGCCGCGTTTTTTGGCGCTCTGCGACGCGATGCGCGGGGCGAAGGTCGAGCCCAAGCGCGTGCGCTTCATCGTTTCCAGACCGGAGAGCGCGCCCAAGCTGGTGCTCGTCGAGGGCAAAAAGCGCGGCAGGCCGGGGCTGCACCTGCTGCCGATGCTCGTCACGCACACGGCGGACGGCGGCTTTACCGAGGAAATGCGGCGGATTTACGGGGAGCTATAACCGAAACGCTTTTCGGTTTTCCCGCGCGCAGAGCATGGCCAGAACGAACGCCGTCAGCGCGAACACGAGCGACAAGAGCGAACGCAGAAACAGATAGAGCAGCGCCAGCAGAAAGGCGACGAGCAGATAGCGCCCCTGTTTGGCCGGGGCGAGCGCCAGCGCGCGGATGCGCCCGCGGGAAAACGGCGTTCGCTGCCTGCGCGCGCGGCGAGCGATTTCCGCGTCGGTGGCGGGGTGCTGCTGCCCGAAGAGCAGCGCGAGCTGACGGCCCGCGATCAGGCGGATGGGCGGCTCCATCCACTCGGCGGCGCGCTGGGCGGCGGGGGAAAAGCCGCCCGTTCCGGCCAGAATACAGAATTCAGCGCCGGAAGCGGCCTTCGCCCGGTGAGCGGCGAGCACGTCGCCCTCCCCGGCGGCGGAGCCGGGCAGGGTCTGCGCGCAGCGGACGAGATACGTCTTTCCCGCATAGGATAGGACGGAGCCCCGCGCCGCGCCGCCCAGCGTTTCGGCCAGCAGCAGACAGACGCGCCCTTCGGCCTCGGCGGCAGGCAGAAGCATCAGCTCTTCCAGCGCGATTGCGCCGCCGACGCGCACGCGAAGGGCACGGTCGCGCCGCGCCAGCGTCCGCCGCTCCAGAAGCAACAGGGTGAGCATCGCCAGCGCGAACAGGGCGCTCCCGGCCAGCAGGCTGGGCGCGCCGCTGTGCCAGAGGGCGAAAAAATAACCGACGCTCAGAAAAAACAGCAAAACCCGGAGCGCCAGCCGATCCAGCACGGTCGCGACGCGGTTTTTGCTGTCAAAAGGGCTCATCATGCCATAAGCCACCCCCGTCAACGCATGGAGATGGCTTTAATTTTTGCGCTTTTTTCAAAATGTATGCACTTTCCTCTTTCCCGCGCGCGCGGAATTTGGTATAATCAATCATCATGCGCCGAAAAAGCGAAGGGAGGGGAGCTGCATGCCGGAAATCGGATTGATGGGCGGCAGCTTTAACCCCATTCATCGCGGCCACGTCGCGCTCGCCCGCGCCGCGCTGAACAGCGGAAAGGTGGAGCGCGTGCTCTTTCTGCCGACGGGCAACCCGCCGCACAAGCGGGAAGGGCTGGCCGACAAATTCGACCGTCTGCGCATGGTGGAGCTGGCCGTGGCGCATGAGGCGGGGATGGCGGTCTGCCGCGAGGAGATCGACCGCGGCGGCGTGATCTACACCGTCGATACGCTGGCCGCGCTGCAAAGCAAAATGCCGGATTGCTCGCTGACCTATCTCATCGGCGCGGACACGCTGCGCGCGCTGGGAACATGGCGGCGGGTGGAAACGGTCATCGAGCGCTGCAAATTTCTGGTGATGATGCGCGAGGGGGAAACGCGGGAGGACGTCATCCGTCTGGCCGGGCTCTGGGCGAGCCGGGGCGCGCAGATCGACTTTCTGGACGCGCGAAAGATGGATATCTCCTCGACGCAGATCCGAGAATATATACGGAAGAACCTGCCGTTTGAGCGGCTGGTGCCCGAGGCCGTGGCGGATTATATCCGCGCGCGCGGCCTTTACGGGGCAAAATCAGGCATGGAGTTAAATGGATGAAACGCGAAAAAATGGCGTACAGGCTGAAAAAGGAGCTGGACGCGGCGCGCTATGCGCACACGCTCGGCGTAGAGAAGACGGCGCGCGAGATGGCCGAAAAATTCGGCGTGGACGAGGAAAAGGCCGCGCTGGCCGGGCTGCTGCATGACTGCGCCAAGTGCATGCCGCTCAGCCAGATGACGAAGGCGGCGAAGAACGAAAAGCTCGACCCGGTGATGAAGGAATCCAAGGCGCTGATGCACGCGGTTGCCGGGGCGCACGTCGCGCAGGACGTCTACGACGTGCACGACCCGGAGGTGCTCGGCGCGATCCGCTGGCATACGACCGGGCACGCGAACATGACGAAGCTGGAAAAGATCGTCTATCTGGCGGATATGATCGAGCCGAACCGAAAGCCCTATCCGGGGCTGGAGGCGCTCAGAAAGCTCTGCATGACCGATTTGGACGAGGCGATGCACATGGCGCTGCTGATGAGCCTTGACCATGTGCGCGAGCAGGGGAAGCCCCTGCACCCGGACACCATGGCGGCGCTGGCCGCGTATGAGCCGGGGCTGGTGTGATAAAGAAAGGCAAAAAAGACAACTTGCGAAAACACGCATTTGTTCATATTTTGAAGGAGGAAAAAACAAACATGGATCAGAAAGCGATTGCGCTGGCTGCGGCTAAGGCGCTGGATGCGAAGCGCGGCAAGGATATTGTGGTGCTCAAGGTGGACGAGATGACGGTCATCACCGATTATATGGTGATCGCGACCGGCCGCTCCGTTCCGCAGGTGAAGGCGCTGGCGGAAAACGTGGAGGAGGAGCTGGCGAAGCTCGATCTGTTTGCCCGCCGCCGCGAGGGCGTGAACGAGGGGCATTGGTGCATCCTCGATTACGGCGACGTGATGGTGCATATCTTCCACGAGCAGGATCGCGAATACTATCAGCTCGAACGCCTGTGGAGCAACGGCACCAACGAGGTTGAGGTGGCGCTGGACGGCGCAGGCGCGGCGGCGGAGGCGTAATTCATGCTGAAAAAGAAGGATCTTCTCATCATCGCGGTCGTGCTGCTGGCGGCGGTCGCGCTGTTTGCCGGCTCGAAGATGCTGCCCAAGACCGACCTTTCCACCAAGACGGCGGATGTGACGCTCGCGCCGGACGCGATTGAATACCTCGACGAAACGCCCGCGCCGGAAGCGACGGAGGCGGCGCAGACCCCCGAAGCGACGGCTGAACCGGCCGCGACGGAAGCGCCGGCTGCGACGGAAGCCCCCGAGGCGACGGACGCGCCGCAGAGCGCGAACATGGTCGGTCCGATGATGCCGAAGCAGACCGAGAAGGTGCGCGGCCATGTCGTCATCACCGTGGCGGGGCGGCAGTACGGCGACCCGATCCCGATGGATCGCGACAAGATCATCACCGTCAAGCAGGAAAACGGCGCGATCAACCGAATTCACATCACGCCGGAATACGTCGAGATGGAGTCCTCCACCTGCGAAAATCAGGATTGCATCGGCGAGGGCGAGGTCAACGTGAATACGTATAAGGATCGTATTCTGAGCACCTACATCATCTGCCTGCCCAATCAGGTGACGATTGAAATGGTGCCGGCCGACGAATAAGGCGATAGGAAAGAAGGAAACATCATGCGAAACGGAAGCGCGCAGCGGGTGGCCGTCTCCGGCCTGCTGACCAGCCTGATGCTCGTGCTGGGGCTGATTGAGCGCCAGTTCCCGCTGACGGCGGCCATCCCCGGCATCAAGCTCGGGCTGGCAAACTCGGTGCTGATTTACGCGCTGTATATGCTGGGCGTGAAGCAATCCATCGTGCTGATGCTGCTCAAGGCGATGATGAGCTGGCTGATTTACACCAACATGCAGGCGATGTTCTATTCGCTGGCGGGCGGCGTGCTGTCGCTGCTGGCGATGATCGCGCTCAGCCGCATCAAGGGCGTGAGCGTCATCGGCGTGAGCGCGCTGGGCGCGGTCGGCTTCAACATCGGCCAGATTCTCATGGCGGTGGCGATGCTCCATACGCCGCAGCTGATCGTGACCTACCTGCCGGTGTTGATGGTTTCCGGCGTGGCGACGGGCGTGCTGACCGGCGTGGTGGCGCAGATGGTGATGAAGCACCTGAAGGTCATCGAGAAAAAAGCATAAAGAAAATCCCCGGCTTGACCGGGGATTTTTGTATGGAACGGTAAGGGGCTGTCAAGCCTGCGCGGAGACATAGGCCAGCCCGAATACGCCGGGGCCGACGTGCGCGCCGATGGTCGGCCCGACGGAAATCGCGTCGTCAATCGTGCAGGCATAGCCCGCCTGCGCGGCCTGCCGCAGGAACGCGATGCAGTTTTCGCGCCCGGCGGTGTAGAGGGGCAGAACCGGATAGCGCGGATCGACGGGGCTGGCCTGGATCAGCTTAATCAGCGCGTCGCCCGCACGGTGGCGGCCGATGGCCTTGCCCGCCATGGCGACACGCCCTTCCGGGCTGAGGGCGACGAGGGGCTTGAGGTTGACCAGCTTGCCCAGATCCGCCGCGGCCTTGGGGATGCGCCCGCCGCGCGCCAGATAGCTCAGCGTATCCAGACAGGCAGCGATGCGGATGCGCGGCACGAGCTGACGGACGGCGGCGGCGACATCCTGCGCGCTTTCATTGCCCGCGTCGCGCAGGCGGCAGGCCTCCTGCACCAGCAGGCGCTGACCCGCCGTCGCGGTGAGGGAATCCACCAGCGCGATATCCAGATCCTCGACCATGCCGGCGGCGATCAGCGCGCTCTGCATCGTGCCCGAAAGCGCGGAGGAAATCAGAATACACACCACGCTGTCGCCTGCGTCCTTCGCGGCTTCAAACTCGCGCAGAAAGGCGTCCGGCGAGGGCTGGGAGGTCTTCGGGTTTTGACCGGCCTCCATGCGCTGCCAGAAGATCTCCTGCGGCAGATCCACGCCGTCGGTGTAGCTGTCCTCGCCGAAGGAGACGGTCATCGGGACGCAGCGAACAGAGAGCGCTTGCAGCTCCGACTGCGAAAAATCGGCGGCGGAATCGGTGATGATACGAATCATATGCTCAAAAATCCTTTCGTCAAACGGTATTATACTAATTCTTGTTAAAATGGCTTAATCCGCGCACCATCTTTTTCGCTCTGACTTTGCCTCGTTCCGTTCAACGTACCTCCAGTACGCCTCACTTCACTTGGCTTCGTCAGAACAAAAAATCTGATGCGCTCTGTTAAGCATTTTAACTGCGAATTAGTATTAAACGATGTGCTCCAGCGCGGAAACGGCTTCGTTGATGCCGTCCGTCAGCGCGCGCGCCCGATCCTCGCCCAGCGTGTCGATCAGCTGGCTGAGAATCCCGGCGATATGCTCGTGCTCGGCCAGATAAGCCGCCCTGCCCGCGTCCGTCAGCCGGATGAGGATGACGCGCTTATCTTCTTCGCTGCGCGCGCGGCAGATGAAGCCCTTGCCCTCCAGCGTGGTGAGCAGCTTGTTCATCTGGCTCTTGAGCAGGCGCGTCTGCGCGATCAGCGTCGTGGCGGTGCATACGCGCGCGGCATCCTCCGCGCGGAGCAGGATGCCGAGGACATGCGCCTCGTTATACGTCAGGGTGGAAACAAGCCGCTTATTCCAAAGCGTCGAGGTGAGGGAGAGCCAGGCGGCCAGCAGGCGGTCGCCCGTGGTGGGGGTATACGGCATGAAGCAGCCTCCTCATATGGTTCAAAAAGTGAACGACGTGCATCATCATAAACCGACAAAAGGGAATTGTCAAGCGATTTGACGAAAAAAGTTCATAAAATGAACCATAAACCCGCTATTGACAAAGCAGGAAAAAACGGCAATAATAGAAACAAAAGAAACCATCCGTCTTAGGGCGGATGAAACGGAGGAACGACAGATGAACGAACAGTGGGCTGCGTATCAGGATTCAAAGGCGTTTGCCGACCGCGTGGCGACGCTTTACGGCGCGGGCGAGGATGTGCTGGCGCTGCAAAAGGCGCGTTACGGCAAGCTGGTGGAGCGGTTTGAGGCGCGTTTCGGCGCGCAAAAGGGCGGGCTGTGCTTCTTCTCCGCGCCGGGGCGCACGGAAATCGGCGGCAACCACACCGACCACAACAACGGTCGCGTGCTGGCGGCGGCGGTCGATCTGGACACGATTGCCTGCGTGAGCGCGACGGAGGATCACACCATTGTCGTGGACAGCGAGGGCTTTGCGCCGATCACGGTGAAGCTGGACAATCTCGATGTTCGCGAAAAGGATTTTGGCACGACGCTGGCGCTGATTCGCGGCACGGCGGGCGTGATGCAGGAGATGGGCTACAAGGTCGGCGGCTTCCGCGCGACGATTTCCAGCTCCGTGCTGCGCGGAAGCGGGCTTTCCTCCTCGGCGGCGTTCGAGGTGCTGATCGCGGCGATTCTCGATGGGCTGTACAACGGCTTTATCGTGGATGCGAAGACCCGCGCCGTCATCGCGCAGAAGGTGGAAAACGTCTACTTCGGCAAGCCGTGCGGGCTGATGGATCAGATGGCCTCCTCCGTGGGCGGCATGGTCACCATTGATTTCAAGGAGAAGGACGCGAAGGTGGAAGCCATCGCCTGCGATTTTGCGGCGAAGGGCTACGCGCTCTGCGTGGTCAACACCGGCGGCGACCACGGCGACCTGACCGACGATTACGCGGCGATCCGCAAGGAGATGGAGGCCGTCGCGGCGCACTTCGGCAAGCATGTGCTGCGCGAGGTCGAGCCGGAGACGGTGGAAAGCCGCATCGGCGAGGTGCGCAGGGCCTGCGGCGACCGCGCCGTGCTGCGCGCGCTGCATTATTACGATGAAAACGCCCGCGTGCTCGAGCAGGCGGCGGCGATTCGCGGCGGCGATCTGCCCGCGTTCTTCGACGCGGTGAACCGCAGCGGCGAGAGCAGCTGGAAGCTGCTGCAAAACGTCTACGCCCGCCCGACCGAGGAGCAGATGGCGATGGGCATTGAGCTGAGCCGCCGTTTCCTGCATGGCGACGGCGCGCAGCGCGTGCACGGCGGCGGCTTTGCCGGCACGATTCAGGCGTATGTGCCGCTCGCTCGTCTGGCCGATTACAAGAAGCTGATGGAAGACGCCTTCGGCGCGGGGAGCTGCACCGCGCTGATGGTTCGCCCCGAGGGCGCTGTGATGATGCCGATGGAGGCTGAATAACGCGACGAACGGCCGCTTTTCGAAAGAGAAGCGGCTGTTTTGTTTGCGCCTACTTGAAAAACGGAAGCGGAATATGCTATAATCTACAATCAGCGAGACTGGGAGAATCTGCGCGCCTTTTTTGCGCGCTTTTATTGGAGAGAGACAACGAATGAATAAGCTGAAAAACAACGCATGGTTCCGCAAGGTGGGCATGGCGCTGCTGGATATTGTGCTGATTCTGCTTTCCGTATACCTGAGCATGGAACTGCGCTTTGAAATGTATATCCCGACGCGGCACGCGCAGACGATGTTTTCCGCGATGCCGCTGGTGGTTGCGGTATACATGGCCTGCTACGTGTTCGGCGGCATTTATCAGATCATGTGGCGCTACGCGGGCGTTCGCGATGTGGCGAGGCTCTGCCTGCTGAGCGCGATTGCCTGCGGCGTGACGCTGGCGCTGAACCAGTTTCTGGCGCTGGGGCTTTTCCGCGGCGTGCTGATTCTGATTGCGCTGATGGCGACGATTGCCGTCGGCGGCAGCCGGATGATCTGGCGCGTCTGCTCGAAGGACCGCATTTCCGGCAGCCTCGGCGACGCCATGCCGGTGATGATCGTCGGCGCGGGCGAGGCGGGCGCGTATGCCGTCAACGTCTGCAACAAAAACCCGCGCAAGCTGGGCAAGCCGGTCATTCTGGTGGACGACGCGCGCAACAAGCAGGGGCTGAGGATTCAGAACGTGCCGGTTCGCGGCTTGACGAAGGATATCCCCAAGCTCGTCTCCCGCTACGGGATTCGGGAGATCATCGTCGCCATTCCGTCGCTGGGGTCGGGCAAGCGCATGCAGGAAATCCTCGAGCTGTGCAACCAGACGCACTGCCACACGCGCATCCTCTCCGAGCCGACGGACGCGGATCAAAGCTCCGGCGAATCGACCCCGTTCATCCGCGAGCTGAATATCTCCGACTTCCTCTCCCGCGAGGAGGTGGAGCTGGATACCGATTCCATCGCGGGTTATCTTTCCGGCAAGGTCGTCATGGTGACGGGCGGCGGCGGCTCCATCGGTTCGGAAATCTGCCGCCAGATCATGCGGTTCAAGCCGAAGCTGCTGATTATCTTTGAAATTTACGAAAACTGCGCGTATGAGCTGATGTACGATCTGCGCCAGCGCTATGGCAAGGATTGCCCGGTCATCACGCTGATCGGCTCGATTCGCGACAAGCACCGCCTTGACGAGGTCTTTGACCTGTATCACCCGGAGGTTGTTTTCCACGCGGCGGCGCACAAGCACGTGCCGCTGATGGAGCTCAGCCCGGCCGAGGCCATCAAAAACAACGTGTTCGGCACGCGCAATCTGCTTGAATCCGCCAGCGCGCACGGCGTGGAGCGCCTCGTGCAGCTCTCTACGGATAAGGCCGTCAACCCGACGAACGTGATGGGCGCAACCAAACGCATCACCGAAATGCTGATCCAGCGCTACGGCGAAAAGACGAACATGAAGTGCATGGCCGTTCGCTTCGGCAACGTGCTCGGCAGCCACGGAAGCGTCATCCCGCTGATGGAAAGCCAGATTCGCAAGGGCGGCCCCGTTACCGTCACCCATCCGGATATCACGCGGTATTTTATGACCATCCCGGAGGCGGCGCAGCTGGTCCTGCAGGCGGGCGGCATTGCCAAAAGCGGCTCGATCTTCGTGCTGGACATGGGCGAGCCGGTGCGCATCATGGATTTGGCCAAGAAGCTGATTCGTGCCTACGGCTACGAGCCGAACGTCGATATGCCCATCAAGATCATCGGCCTGCGTCCGGGCGAAAAGCTCTATGAGGAGCTGCTGATGGATTCCGAGCGCGACAAGATGACCCGAACCGCGCACAAGAAGATCTTCGTCGCCAACGTGGATAAGATCGACGACGCGCAGTACGACCACATGATGCAGGTGCTGCAGACGGTGGAGGATAAGAACGACGAGCGCGCGGTGGAGGCGATTGCCGAGATCGTGCCGACATATCACCCGGATGAAAAGAACCGCCCGGATAACAAGGCGGAGCTTCTGCAAAAAAACGAAAATCAGGCTGCCGGTTAAGCCGTGCCCCTCTTCGACGTGCTGTCGGGGAGGGGTTTTTGTTGCGGACAAGGCGCGCCCCAAGAGGGCGCTGTCGAGCAAAGTAATATTGAGGAAGAAAAAAATTTTCCGATTGCGTTACATTTTCCGCGCTTCTTGCCGTCTAATAAGGTGAAAGGGGGCAACAAAAGATGGGATTCGCTTCGGTACCAAGTGAAACCCGGCTGAAGGAGTGGATCAGCCGTTACAGCGACGATGTGTTGCGCACGTGCTTCGTCCTGCTATCCGATCAATCACTCGCGGAGGACGCCATGCAGGATACGTTCACAAAGGCATGGAAAAACATGAGCCAGTTCGAGGGGCGGGAAAACGCTTCGCCCAAAACGTGGCTGATGCGCATTGCCGTCAATACCTGCAAGGATTACCGCCGTACACAGTGGCTTCGTCACCGAAACCAGACCAGCCCGATCGACGAGCTGCCGGAGGCCGTGCTGCCGACGACAAGCGTTTCCCGCGAGCTGTTTCTGACCGTGATGAGCCTGCCGGACAAGTATAAACAGGTGGTGCTTCTGTACCACTACCAGAGCATGACGATGGAGGAGGTGGCCGACGCGCTGCGCGTCAGCCGCCCCGCCGTCAGCAGGAGACTGAAAAAGGCGTATGAACTGCTTCGCGCCGAGCTGGAAGGAGGAGCAGAACATGAATTGGGATAAAGACATCCAAAACAGTCTGGACGCTCATCTCTCCGGTCTGCACGTTTCGGAGCGGCAGCAGGCGCAGATGTTTAACCGCATCGTGAGAGGAGAGCAACCGATTATGAAGAAAAAGATTTCCGCCGCGCTGGTTTTTGCGATTGTGATGGTGATTGCGATGGGCAGCATGGCCTTGGCGGCCGGGCTGGGGCTGTTCGGGCATTTCAGGCAGACGCAGGAGAACAACAACGGCGCACGGCTGGAAAAGCTGGAGACGCTGGCCGACACATACGAAACGACGAAGGCCGCCGCCATGCCGACCCCGGCCGTCCCCGTGACGGGCGACACCATGTACGACAAGCTGCTGTCGGAGCAATACAGCCACACGTTTGAGCTGACGCTCGATCAGGCGTATTGCGACGGGCACAAGCTGTATTATTCCTACACGCTCAAGCGCAGCGCGCCGATGGCGGCGACCTATGGCGAGGGCGAACCGACGGGCGATTTCAATTACACATGGGTGGAGGAAGGCAAGACCGCGAACGACTGCATGATGCTCGAGGGCGAGGAAAAGGCGTGGTTTGAGGATCACAAGGTCGCCTATAAGCTCTTCAACGGCTTCGGCCTCGGCGACGGCGCGAGCACGCCGGACGGGCACGATCTGATGATTCTGGACAGCGCGGACGAGCAGGTGGACGCATGCACCAAGCGCGGCTTCCAGGAGGTCGAAATTCCGGAGGATGTGACCGTGGGCGACACGCTCGACTTCGTGCTGTCCATCAACGAATATGGCGGCGTGTATTATCAGACCGAAAAGGACTTCAGGCGCGCGTCGGCGAGTATTCCGGAGGATCGCGGATTCATCCGCGTGCCGTTCACCGTCAAGGTGGATAAGAAGGCCGAGATCCGCGCGGGCAGCGTGACGACCGACGCCTATTCCGCGCAGGCGACGCTGTTCGTCTCCGACGTGGATGTTTCCGGTCAGGTCTATTTCGATAACGCCGAGTTTGTGGAGGCCTATAAGGAATATGACAGCAAGATGCTGAAGGGCGAAGACGCGCAGATGCCGGATATCATCAACGCTTACGAACTGATTGCGGACGGACAGACCGTCGAGCCGATTGACGGCGGATGGGGTGTGGACGCCAAGACGGGTCAATTCCGTGTCGAGCTGCGCTATGACCTGCCGAGCAGCACCGAATCCCTGTCCCTGCGCCCGATCTATTATGACAGCGGCGCGGGCACGGAGGAAGAAGAAATCTGGCTGAATTGATGCGGAGGAAAACGCGATGAAAAGGGTGATGGCCGGGTTGGCTTTCGCGCTGACGCTGATACGGATGCTGACGGCGGCAGCCTCCGCGCAGGAATATCAAACCGTTTCGCAGCTCCGCGAAAGCGTTCCGGCGCGCTGGACGACGACGATTGAAACCAAGTGGCGCGACGTCGCCATCGACGCGGAGATCGTCACACCGGACGTGGAGGCAATCCCCGTGGTGAAGGTCGGTTACGACCTTCCCCCGTCTCCGCTCACGCCGGAGGAAAGCGGCTGGACGATTGTTGACGATTCCTACCAAACGGCGGGCATGCTGATTTATCAGGATGACGATTTGGGCAAACCGCCGCGAAAAATAGATGGGCGGAAGGTTGGCGGCATGGCCGTGCCCAAGGGCGCGTGGTATGATACCTGCGAACCGGACAGGGCGTATATTCCGATGTGCGATGTGACCTATTCGGAAATAATCGACATGGTTTCAGCGGAATTGGAACGATTTGGTTATCCTGTTGAAGACTTCGATTTAGAAACGCCCGCGGAACTCAGGCTCTTTCAATGGTGCTTTGCGGGCACGAAAGAAGATGCTGCTCCGGGTTATTTCGATATCAGTTTCTATCCCAAGGTCAAGGGCGTGACGGTTTACGGGCATATTCTCGACGCGGTGCATGACACGCGCGGCGAACGCCGACGCAAGGACGGCTTCTGGGAGAAGATGAGAAGTCACGTATGCTATGACGGAATACGCGGCGGTTTGTCGGATTTGTGCTTCCGGCATCCGATTCCGGTTGAAACCGTGGCGGAGGATGTGCCGCTCTGCGCCTTCGATGAAATTCAGAAATCGCTTGAGCAGGAGATCAAGAAAGGCCGGGTTCGCAAAATCTATGAAATCAGTTTGGGCTATATTTTCTATTGCGAACCGGGCGTATATGTTCCCGATTCGGGCGAATACGATTACGCCGACATCTTCTACTATGTCAAGCCGATGTGGCGGGTCAACTGCCTGAAAGCCTCCGGCGCGCAAAAGGAGCTGGAAGAAGCCTATTCGGATGGAACGGTTACGGATGACGAACGGAACACGGTTGCCTACACGCAGTTCCTTGTGGATGCGCAGACGGGCGAAATCATTGGCCAGAGCGACGCGGCAGATCGTTCGATGTTTCCGGGCTTCCTGACGTGGGAGGATGTGAACAAATAAGGATAGAGGTGAAACGCCCATGAAACGGTTTATAGCCGGTCTGACTTTTGCGTTGACGTTGACGGCGACTGCTCACGCACAGGAGTATCAAACCGTTTCACAGCTCCGCGAAAGCGTTCCGGCACGCTGGACGACGAAGGTTGAAACCAAGTGGCGCGATGTTGACATCGACGCGGAGATCGTCACGCCGGACGTGGAGACAATCCCCGTGATGAAGGTCGGTTACGACCTTCATCACGCGCTTTTGACGCCGGAGGAAAGCGGCTGGGACGAAGTAGATGATACCTACGATGTGAATGGCCTTATTCTTTGCCAAGATGCGGATAAGGGAAAACCACCGCGCAAGATCGACGGTAAAAAGGTTGGCAATGGCAAAGTTACGGGTATCTGGCACGATATCAGCGAACCGGACAGAGCCTACATTCCAATGTGCGATGTAACCTATTCGGAAATGATCGACATGATTAGAGCGGAATTGACGAGGTTTGGTTATCCGCCCGAGGATTTCAATTTCACAACGCCAAATCGCATCCAACTGACCCAATGGTATTTTGCGGGCACAACGGAGAACGCCGCGCCGGGCTATCTGATCATGGATTTTTATCCAAAGCTGAACGGTATAACGATTTACGCGCATATCCTGGATGTAGTGCGAAACACACGCGGAGAACGCCGACGTGAAGATGGTTTTCGGGATAACCTGAGAACCAGCACGTGTTACGATGGCATTATGGGCTGCATGTCGGATTTGTGCATACGGCATTTGTTACCCATTGAAACCATGGCGGAAGATGTGCCGCTTTGCTCATTTGACATGATTCAAAAATCGCTTGAGCAGGAAATCAAAAAAGGCCGAGTTCGAAAAATCTACGAAATCAGCCTAGGTTATGTGCTTTATTGTGTGCCGGGTGCATATCACGAATGGGGACAAAATGCAGATTACAGCAGCATTTTCTATGATGTCAAGCCGATGTGGCGAGTGAATTGCTTGCAGGCTTCCAGCGCACAGGCGGCGCTCGAAGAATTTTATGAAAACGATGAGCGCAATTCCCTTGCCTATACGCAAATGCTTGTGGATGCGCAGACGGGCGAAATCATCGGGCAGAGCGACGCGGCAGATCGCTCGATGTTTCCGGGCTTCTTGTCATGGGAGGATGTGAACAGGTAAAACCGGCTGGGCGGGGGCGAAAGCCCCCGTTTTTTACGCTCAGAAAAAGAAAAATGGAAAAATCGGGAAGAAAAGCGCGGAGAGGTTCGTTATAAAAGAGAAGGAGCGACAAAAAAAGACCGCCTGACGGCGGCCGTACATGTTGACTTACAGCGAGGAGAGGATGCGAACGACGCTTTCCAGCGAATCATGCAGCTCGCGGAACTCGGAGAGGGAAAGATCCTCCGCCTGCGTCTGAATCTGGCGGGAGATGGTCGCGCGGATGGAAGCGAGCTTCTCCATGCCGGCGGGCAGGATCACGATGTTCACGACGCGGCGGTCGTTCTCGTCGTGCTGACGATCGACGTAGCCCGCCTCGAACAGGCGATCCACCAGCGGGGTGATGTTCGGCTTGGCGATGCCCAGACGGCGGGAAATTTCGGAAACGGACATCATGCCCACATCCTGAAGCATGGCGAGTACCTGCACATGGGAGAGGGGCGTACCGTGCTCCTTCTGAACGATATCCATGTGAAGCAGGCGCTTTTTAATCAGCGGCAGGGCGTAGAACATGTTTTGTGCGACAGAATCAATCATTTCGGGGTCGAGCGTGCGTTTCTTGGTCATAAAGGGATCGCTCCTGATCTAGTATTTTTTTCCGTACATAGCACACGGCAATAAAATGCAAACGATGTATATTCTAACTGTTTTATGCTGATTTCGCAAGGGAAAAATCTAATGTAATCACAATATTTCTGGATTTCGGCAAATGGTTATAAAAAAGATGTTTCATTTCGTGTAATTCTGAATGCAGAACGAACGCGGGGCGGCAGAAAAAAGCGCGCAAGGCGGTGAGAAGTTTTGCCGTCGCTTTACAGAACGGTGAAAATCGGGTACAATGGATGCAACATGATTCCTTCGGTTTCATTTTGGAGGACAGCAGATATGCAGGCACTTACACTTCTTCAAAAATTCTTCTCGGTGGATATGGTCATCTATGCGGCGATTGTGCTTGTCGCGGCGACGGCGCTGGCGCGCTGCACCATGCCGCTCTCCCGCGTGGCGGCCAGACTGCGTCGCGCGGCGCGAACCATCGTCACCGAAAGCAAGCAGAACAAAGAGAAAAAATCGTGGAACGACATGCATTTCCTCGGCGATTCTCTTTCCGCGACGTGGGCGGATTTTTTGCAGAACGCCGAAATGCGCGACGCGCACGGCGAGACCTGCGACGTGACGCAGTACATCAATGAAGACACGGTGATTTACGCGCTGGGGCGGACGGGCTTTGCCGGCCTCGCACCGGGCGTGATGACCTCGCTGGGCATCCTCGGCACGTTCCTGGGGCTGGTGATGGGTCTTTCCGGCCTGAGCCTGACGGGGGCGGATACCGAGGTCGTGCTGACGGCGATGGATCAGTTGATTCGCGGCATGAGCACGGCGTTCCTGACCTCGATTGTCGGCGTGTGCGGCTCGCTGCTGTTCAACCTGCTCAACAACCGCGCGACGGATAAATGCCAGAAGGCGATTGACCGCTTCTGCGAGGTGTTCAGCCTGTACGCCATGCCCAAGCCGGTTTCGGAGGACACGGCCATGCTCGCGCTCCAGCAGGAGCAGACGGCCTACATCCGCCAGGCGGTGGAGGATATGAGCCAGAAGATGGCCGTGCAGATGGAGCAGAGCATCATGCGCGCCATGCTGCCGGTGCAGCGCTCGATGGATAACTTCATCCTCGCGGCGACGCAGGCGCAGGTGGAGGGCGTGGATCGCATCGCGCAGGTGTTCGTCCAGCGGATGAACGTGGCGCTGGGCAACGAGTTTGACCACCTGCGGCAGGTGCTCGCCGAGACGGGCGTGGAGCAGCAGAAGACCCAGCAGGAGCTGCGCGCCGCGACGGAGGCCATCGGCCAGATGACGCAGGACGTGGTGAACATGCACCAGCTTTCGCAGGGCGTGCTCGAGCATTTCCGCGCCTATGTGGCGGATATGGACGCATCCCGCGCGCAGGTGGACGACACCAACCGCAAGACCATCGAGCTGCTGGAGGCGATGGGCAAGACCAGCGGCCAGCAGGCGCTCTATCTGGCCAAATTGCAGGAGTATCAGGCGGCGCTCACCGCGGCCTCCCAGCAGTACACGGCGTGGATGGATCGCTTCCTCGCCAGCGCGCAGGAGCAGACGCGCATCACCGGCAAGGAGATGGATCGCGTCGTCGGCGAGATGCACGAGGGCAGCCGGACGCTCTCCGGCGCTTACGAGCAGTTCACCAAGCAGACGCAGGAGAATCTGGCGCGCACGACCGCGCTGTTTGACGAGAGCATCTCTTCCTCCATCCACCAGCTCAACGAGACGCTGGATTCCATGCGCGATATGACGCGCGGCATGCCGCAGCTCCTCAGCCAGAGCCGCGACCGCTACGCCGAGCAGGTGGATCAGTTCGTGACGGCGCTGGTGCGGCTGCAAAAGGCGATGGACAAGCTCAGCCAGACGATGGACGGAAAGGAGTAAGCCATGCGGCCGGGAAAAAAGACGCGCCCGCGCGGCGGCGACAACAGCTACTGGACGTCATATTCGGATATGATGGCGGGCATGCTGTTCGTCTTTGCGCTGATTCTGTTCGCGGCGGTGTATCAGCTGGTGGATTTGCAGCAGAAAAAGACGATTGAGCTGCAAACCAAGGAGGCGCAGCTTTCCACCCAGCAGAGCCTGCTGATCGATCAGGAGGCCGAGCTGAAGGACAAGGAGGAGCTGCTGGCCGCGACGACACTCGCCTTGCAGCAGCAGCAGGAGGAGCTGGATCAAAACCGAACGGCGCTGACCAGCGCGCAGGACAGCTTGGCCTTGCAGCAGAGCAAGATCGAGGAACAGGCGGCGCTGCTGGCCGCCCAGCAGGCGCAGATTGACAAGCTGGTCGGCCTGAGAAGCCAGATCATCGAGGATCTGCGCGACAACCTGAGCGACGTCGGCCAGCGCGTGACCGTCGATCGCAAGACCGGCGCGGTGACGTTTGAAAGCTCCGTCCTCTTTGACACGGGCAGGAACGAGATCAAGGAGGCGGGAAAGGCTGCGCTCAATTCCTGCATCCCGGTGTATATCCACACGCTGCTCAGCGAGGAATATCGGGACTATGTGGGTGAAATCATCGTCGAGGGACATACTGATACCACGGGTCAATACCTCAACAATCTGGCGCTTTCGCAGCAGCGCGCGCTCGCCGTGGCGACCTACTGCCTGAGCGACGAGATGGTTGGCCTGAGCTATACGGACAAGGAGACGTTCAAATCCATTATGACGGCGAACGGCCGCGCGGACGCGGACCCGGTCTACAACGCGGACGGCACGGTGAACCTGGACGCCTCGCGCCGCGTGGTGATCAAGTTCCGCATGAAGGATTCCGATATGATCGACCAGATGAGCGCGATTCTGGAGGGAAGCGCGCAGGGGGATTGACGTGGGCAGATGCATGAAAATTCTGGCGATTCTCGCGCTGGTGGCGACGATTGCCGGGGCGGGCGCGGTGCTTTACGGCATCAACACGCTCAGGCCGCAGGTTGTGCAGACGGCGGCAAGCGAGACGCGCGCGCAGGACGCGGCGGACACGTTCGCCGCGCTCGTCAGCCAGCTTGAAAACAACACGTTCGGCGGGAAAATCTTCGGCGGGACGGGCGACCTGCGCGCGGAGGAATGTGCGTTTGTGACCTACACCGTCCGGCTGAAAAACAGGGGCTTTTTCCCGGCGGAGTGGATTTCGATGGAGCTGCTCGAACCGGCGGACGGCGACGTGCTGGCCCTGCCGGACGACAGCCGACACGCGCTCCCGGCAGGAAGCATGGGCGATATGCAGCTGACGGTGCTCCGACGAACCGGGGCGCAGACCGGCGCGGCGAGAATGTTGCGCGTGACCTGCTATGTCTTCGGGCGGAAGATCGTCTTTGACGTGGCGGCGGCCGACGCATAAATAAAAAAGCAGGCGAAATCTGGTCAATTCTGCGCTTGAAAGCGCCGCAAAAACTCGTATATAATAGGGATACGCTTTCCGAGAAGGTCAGCGTATTTCTTTTATCGTGCAATCGTTGAGCCAAAGGCGCTTGAAGCGGCGACGGAAACGGGAGTAGCTTATGACAGAGAAGCAACTGGAAAAGAAGATTCTGGACGGCGGGCGGACGCTGCTGTTTTCAAATGAGGATTTGAAGCGGCTGATTATTCCGCTGGTCATCGATCAGGTGCTTGCGCGCACGGTCGGCATGGCCGACACGATGATGATCTCCTCCGTGGGCGAGGCGGCGATTTCCGGCGTGTCGCTGGTGGACATGATTAACATGCTCATCAACGCGGTTTTCGCGGCGGTTGCGACCGGCGGCGCGGTGATCGCGTCGCAATACCTCGGCCACCGCGACCGGAAGAAGGCCTGCGAAGCGTCCAGCCAGCTGATGGTGGTCACGGCGGTCTGCGCGCTGCTGTTCACGGTGCTGTCGCTCGCGGCGAGGAAGCCGCTGCTTTCGCTGCTCTTCGGCCAAATTGACGCGGACGTGATGGATGCCGCGCTGACCTATCTGACGGTGTCCGCGCTGAGCTTCCCGTTCCTCGCGTCGTTTAACTCCAGCTCGGCGCTGTTCCGCGCGATGAACGATTCGCGAACGCCGACGGTGGTTTCCCTCGGCATGAATGTGATGAACCTCATCGGCAATTCCATCCTCATCTTCGGCATGAAGTGGGGCGTCGCGGGCGCGGCGATTTCCACGCTGCTTTCCCGCGTGATGGCGGCGGCGGTGATGTTTGCGCTGAGCCTCAATCGGGAGCGGCAGCTGTATGTGCGCCCCGACCAGATGACGCGCTTCCAGCCGACGCAGATCGGCCAGATTCTCTATATCGGCATCCCGAGCGGCATTGAAAACGGCATTTTTGAGCTGGGGCGCATCGTCGTCGTCAGCATGATTTCGACCTTCGGCACGGTGCAGATTGCCGCCAACGCCGTGGCGAACAACCTGGACGGTCTGGGCGTGCTGGCGGGCGCGGCGATGAACCTCGCGATTCTGACCGTCGTTGGGCGCTGTGTCGGCGCGCACGACAACGATCAGGTGCGCTATTACACGCGCAAGCTGCTCAAAATCGAATACGCCATGATGGCTGTGGTGAACGTCGTGCTGCTGGCCGCGCTGCCGCTGATTTTGAACCTGTACACGCTCTCGCCCGCGTCCCGCGAGCTGGCGACGCAGTTGATCTTCATCCACGACGGCTTCGCCATGCTGCTCTGGCCGCTGGCGCTCTCCATGCCCAACGCGCTGCGTGCCGCCAACGACGTGAAATTCACCATGGTGCTTTCCATCGGGTCGATGGTCTGTTTCCGCATTGCGCTGAGCTATGTCGTCGGTGTGAGGATGGGCTATGGCGCGCTGGGCGTGTGGTTCGCGATGCTGGTGGACTGGGCGGTTCGCGCGGCGGTCTATACGTGGCGCTTTGAAAAGGGCAAGTGGGAAAGCATGGCCAGAATTTAACGCGAGATTGACAGAAAATAGGAATTCTTGTATAATCAATCCAGTGAATACGCGGGAGGGAATACATTGCTGGAGCAAATTAGGGCGATGCTGCTGGAGGAATACAGCGTCAGCCAATGGGTGCTGCTGTTCTTTCTATACAGCTTCTGCGGCTGGTGCTGGGAGGTCTTTCTGTATCTGGTGAAGGAGCGCCGGTTCGTCAACCGGGGCTTCCTGTTCGGGCCGATTCTGCCGATCTACGGCTTTGGCGCGGTCGGTATTCTGCTGACCTGCGTGCCGGTGGAGGGGAACATGGCGCTGGTGGCGCTGGTGGGCACGATCGCCGCCTCGCTGCTGGAATATGTGACCGGCTTCCTGATGGAAGCGATCTTCCATGTGCGCTATTGGGATTATTCCGAGCGGCCGCTGAATGTGAACGGCTATATCTGCGCGCTGTCCGCGGCGACGTGGGCGGTGTTCTCCGTGTTTATCGTCAGCGTGGTCAATCCGTTCGTCAAAACCTATATCTATATGATTCCGCTGACGATGGCCGATGCCGCGGCCGCGATTTTCACGGGCTTTGCCGTGGTGGATACTGGCTTTGCCGTTCGCCGCGCCCTCGATCTGCGCGCGCTGCTGGAATCCATGGAGCGCTATGCCAGGGAGCTGCAAGCCCTGCATGGTGGGCTGGATTCCATCAACGAGCGCGTCAACGGCATGATCCGCGACTTTGCCGCCCATGTGGACAGCAGGCAGGAGGAGCTGGCGGCCAGCGCCAGACGTGTCACCGCCGCCCGCGACCGCGTGCGCGAGATGATGGATCAGAAGCGTTTGAGTCTCGAAGACGGCGCGAAGGAGCGCTTTGCCAACCTTGAGCGCGTCCTCAACGAAGCGGCCAGCTTTCTGCCGGACGTCAGCGCGCTCCGCGCGGAGGTTGAGGCGGCCAGAGCGAAGTACGACCGCCAGAGCGAGGAACTGCGCAGGATTCGCGAGCGCCGGCTGCTGCGCGCCGAGCATGCGCTGCGCAACAACCCGACCGCCGCATCCCGGCGGCACAGAGGGCCGTTTGAGCAGCTCAAGCGGATTCAGCAGCGCGACGAAGAAGAGAAAAAGGCATAATCAGGCACACGCCTTCCCGATGGGCATAATGTGGAATCGTGAGGAATTTCCCCCACGAGACTGCCCAAGGAGGCGTGTGTTTTATGTCTTTCTATTCTTACAAAAATAGCGGATCGACGCACTGTCCCTGCAATTTGAGCGGCAACGAGGTGTTCAGCGGGCTGAACGAGAAGATCTGTATTCAGGTTCAGCGGGTCTATGACAGCTGCCTGATGCAGGAGCAGCTCAAGGAGCAGAAGGTCACGCTGCTCAGCTACGGCCTCGTGCCCTGCTGCAACGGGCCGTGCGGCGAGCAGCAGGAAAACGCGAACACCCAGCCGACGATGCCGATCACCTTTGAGAGCTGCCGCTCGACCTCGACGGAGGGCGTGATCCGCAACCTGTCTGTGGAGCGCCTGTGCGACAGGCCGTGCTTTGGCCGGGTGCGCTGCCAGATCGACGTGCCCATCGACATCCTGTTTACAGACGCGGCCTGCCGGGAATACATCGGCCGGGGCATGGTGACGGTGGATCGCGACGTGCTGCTCTCGATTCCGGATGAATCCATCGTGCCGTACAACATCGAGTCGATGGTTTCCGCCATCTGCGTCTCGGGTACATATCTGCGCAACAACGTGTTTGAGCTGGAAATCTGCGTGACCGTGGTGCTCAAGGTGCTGGCAAAGGTCGAGGTGCTCGTGCCGAGCTACGGCTACTGCGAGGTGCCGCCGTGCGAGGAGTTTGCGGATTCGGTGTGCGATGAATTTTTCAGCCTGCCGCTTTTCCCGCAGGCGGTCTGCGACGAGGACGCGCTGCGGGCGCGGAATGTGAGCTGCACCTGCGGCAATTATGCCAGCTCCACGGGGCTGGGCTGCGCGACGACCGCGGCGGGCATGGGCTGCGCGGGAACGTGCGGCTGCAAATGCTAGACGGCGTGGAGTTTAACCCAGAGGACGGCGCTTCCGGGGCGGGAGCGCCGTCTCTTGTCATGCCCGTTTGCGCCGCTTCATACACTGTAAGGACATCGGCGGCGAGGAGGGGCGCGGTATGCGGAGACGAAGATGGGGGAGAAGGGCGGCGGGGTGGGCGCTTGCGCTGCTGGCGGTTTGCGCTGCGGGCTGGGTCGGGCTTGAGCGCCTGCGGCCGCCGCTGCTGATCCGCGTGACGGCGCAGGAGCAGCACGAGGCGGTGCAGGCCGTCGCGCAGGCGGAGGCACCGCGGGTGCTGATATACCACTCACATACCTACGAGGCATATCAGGCCACGGAGACGGAAAATTACAAGCCGACGGAAAAATGGCGCACGCGTGACGAAAACCACAACATGATCGCGGTCGGGGACGCGCTGGCGCGGGCGCTGACCGCGCGCGGCTTCATCGTCGTGCACGATACGACGGCGTTTGAGCCGCCGACGCTGTCCACCGCCTACAAGCGGTCGCTGGCGATGCTCAGGACGCGGCTCGACGCGGGCGAACGGTATGACTACTGGCTTGACGTGCACCGCGACGCATACAGCGAGTCATACCGGGGCGCAAACAGCGTGGAGACGGAGGGCGGAAGCGCCGCGCGCGTCATGCTGCTGGTGGGCAAGGGCACGGGCGCGACGGGATCCGGCTTTGACGAGCGGCCGGATTGGCCGAAAAATCTCGAACTGGCGCAGGCCGTCACGGAGGCGGCGAACGCCCTTGCGCCCGGCATCTGCCGCAAGGTGAAGATCAAGAGCGGGCGCTTCAATCAGCATATCTCCACCGGCGCGCTGCTGATTGAAATCGGCAACAACCGCAACACGCTTTCGGAGGCGCTGGCGGCGTGCCCGATCATCGCGGAGGCGCTTGAACGCGCGTACAGGGCACGGAACTAGACCAGCTTGCGCATGTGGCTGAGCGCGGCCTTTTCGAGGCGGGAGACCTGCGCCTGACTGATGCCGATTTCGCCCGCAACCTCCATCTGGGTGCGCCCCTGAAAGAAGCGCAGGTTCAAGATGCGCTGCTCGCGCTCGTTCAGGCGATCCATGGCTTCGCGGATGGCGATGTTTTGCAGCCAGTTTTCCGCGCTGACGTTGTCGTCGCGCACCTGATCGCCGATGGTCAGCGCGTCCGCGCCCTCGCCGCCGATCGGCTCGCACAGGCTTACGGGGTCCTGGATGGCTTCGAGCGCGAGGGTGACGTCCTCCGCCGACAGCTCGAGCTTTCGGGCGATTTCCTGCACGGTCGGCTCACGCCCCAGCTCGGCTTGCAGGCGGTCGCGCGCGGAGAGCGATTTATAGGCGATATCCCGAAGCGAACGGCTGACGCGGATGGCGTTGTTATCCCGAAGATAGCGCCGAATCTCGCCGATAATCATCGGCACGGCGTAGGTCGAAAAGCGCACGTTCTGCGTCACGTCAAAATGATCGAGGGCTTTGATTAACCCGATGCAGCCGACCTGAAACAGGTCATCCACATTTTCGCCGCGGTGGTGGAACCGCTGGAGCACGCTGAGCACCAGACGCAGATTGCCCCGGATAAATTCCTCCCGCGCCCGCATATCCCCGCTGTGGACGAGGGGAAAGAGCTGCCGCATCCGTTCGTTGCTGATGACGGGGAGCGTAGAGGTATCCACGCCGCAGATTTCAACTTTGCCGATGGCCATATCGTCGCCTCCCTTGCTTTCTTGAACTGCATTATGACGGCGGCCAAGGAAAAATATTCTCGCGGCGCGTGGTTATATTTGGGGGAAAAGCGCATAGACGCGAAAGGCGGAAGGAATATGACGTTTTCGGAATTGAAGAAAAAGGATATGATCTGCATCGGGGACGGACGGGTGATCGGGCGTGCGTGCGACGTGGTGCTCGACCCGGCGACGGGGCAGGCGCTCGGCCTGATCGTCTGCGGGGGATGCGGCATTTTTCGAAGCGAGAAAAGCCAGATGGAGATTCCGTGGCGGCAGATCGCCTGCATCGGCGACGACGTGATTCTGGTTTCGCCGGGGAGCTGCTGAAGGGGGTTTACCTTTTTTCGGAATACGGGTATAATAAGCGAATGGGAAAATGCAAAATTTTTCAAAATGAGGGGTAAATCGACATGAAGTGCATATACTGTAATTGCACGGAGAGCCGCGTGGTGGATTCGCGCCCGACGGAGGACGGCGCGATTCGCCGCCGCCGCGAGTGCGAGGAATGCAAAAGACGCTTTACGACATACGAAAAGATTGAAATGCTGCCGGTGCTGGTCGTCAAAAAGGACAGGCGGCGGGAACCGTTTGACGCGGCGAAGGTGCGCAACGGCATCCTCAGGGCATGCGAAAAGCGCCCCGTTCCGCTGGAGGAGATCGAAAAGCTGGTGCGCCGGGTGGAAACCAGCGTCTGCCAGCAGCCGGAGGAAGAAGTGACCACCGAGCAGATCGGGCGGATGGTGATGGACGGCCTGAAGGAGCTGGACGAGGTAGCGTATATCCGCTTTGCGTCGGTCTATCGCCAATTTAAGGATGTGCAATCCTTCATGGAGGAGCTTCAGCTCCTGCTGGACAGCCAGAAAAAACCGCAGGAATAAACCGAAAGCCGCCGCGTCATGCTAAACCTCGAAACGGAGGATTGGGCATGAAACAAACGGTTCGGCACGGCTTGGGCATTGCGCTGAGCGCGATGGCTTTTGTATGCAATTATTCCCCATGGGTGCGAAACGCGGCTGCGCTGCCGGATGCGCTGACGCTCTCTTCCGGGCAGCGGCTTGTGGTGCAGACCGGGCTGCCGATGCGCGCCGCGTCGGCGGGCGGGGCGGTCAGCGTGCTGGCCTCGCAGGATGAGCGCGTGACGCTCAGCGCGGAGGCGGGCGGGCAGACGAGCGTGACCTTTTCGCTGCTCGGGCTGATTCCCGTGCATGAGACGCGGGTGAACGTCGTGGAGGCGCGCAGGCTGATTCCCGGCGGGCAGGCGGTCGGCGTGGCGCTCAAGACGCGCGGCGTGCTGGTCGTTTCCGATTCGGCGAAGGGGCGGCTGCTGCGCGCGGGCGACGTGATCCTTTCCGCGAACGGCGAAACGGTGGAGAGCGCGAAGACGCTCGGCGCCGTCATCGGCGGGGCGCAGAGCGACACGGTTCGGCTCGAAGTGATGCGCGGCGGGCAGACGATCACGGTGGAAACGGCGGCTTCCGTCGATGCGGCGGACGGCAGGCGGAAGCTGGGCGTCTGGGTGCGCGACAGCACGGCGGGCGTCGGCACGCTGACCTATGTGGACCCGCAGACGGGCGCTTACGGCGCGCTGGGGCACGCGATTGTCGATGCGGACACGGGCAAGCTGCTGGATGCGCGCGAGGGCGCGATTCTGCGGGCGAACATCGTGGGCGTTGCGAAAGGGCAGAGCGGCAGGGCGGGCGAGCTGAAGGGCAACTTCCTCAAGGAGGGGCGGCAGATCGGCAGCCTGCTGGAAAACTGCGAATACGGCATTTACGGCGTGATGCGGGATGCGCCCCGGAGCGCGCTCTACCCGGAGGGGCTGAGCGTCGGCTCGCGGAGCGCCGTCCACACCGGGGCGGCCAGCATCATCGCGACGGTGGAGGGCGACGAACCGCAGGAATACGGCGTGGAAATCGTCCGCTGCTTCCCCCAGAGCGAACCGAGCCAGAAGGGCATGGTGCTGCGCGTGACGGACGAGCGGCTGCTGCATCGAACGGGCGGCATCGTTCAGGGCATGAGCGGCAGCCCGATCCTGCAGGACGGCCGGATCATCGGCGCGGTAACGCACGTCTATCTGAGCGACGCGACGCAGGGATACGGCATGTATATCGAGTGGATGCTCGAAAAAAGCGATGCGCTGGATGCGGAGGCGCAGGCAGCGTAAATGTACAGGGGAAGGTGACCGCGGAATGAAAACGCAAATTCTATGCGCAATGCGCGACGGCAGCGCGGTGATTCCGGCGCTTCGGACGTTGGAGGATGAGCAGGATTGCACCTTCCGCATGGTGCAATCCGGGGAGGGCGCGCTGTCGGCGGCGAAAAAATGCAGGCCGGATATTCTGGTGATCGACGCGGTGCTGCCGCTGATGGACGGGCTGGGCACGATTGACCGGCTCAGGGAGATCTACGGCGAGCGGATGCCGCAGGTCATCGGCGGGGTGATGATGCCCTTCGCGCGGGACGGCTTTCTGCGCAGGGGCGTGACCTGTCAGGTGCGCGTACCGTGGGACGCGCAGGAGCTGACGGAGGCGCTCACGCAGATGCTCAAAAAGGTGCGCGGCGAAGCGGATTGGACGCGGATGGAGCCGGCCTGCCGACGCGCCG
>OLNU01000705.1_pt1 | contig 29706 bp, 24 predicted proteins | sample 1672241 | NCBI WGS metagenome assembly OLNU01 (sample SAMEA3136663, study PRJEB25190) | human gut metagenome | biome: human gut; feature: human-associated habitat; material: faeces | place: Austria | collected 2013 | reverse complement strand
TGGTGCCACCTAAGAGACCTTTGAGAGCATCCTGGATGTCTTCTGCAGTCTCGATATCGTATTCTTCGAGAAGCTGCCGAATGATGTTTCTTTTACCATCGGTCATTTGTACTCTGTGTACAGGTTTCTTTTGTCTTGCCATAATAAAAGGCCCTCCTAATGATATTTATTGTATCATAGAAGAACCTTATAAACATTATTTTACAGAAAAAGTTTCATACTCTCTTTTTCACGTCCCCTTATCATCTACTTGTTCACCGATTCATTTATCCATTTGCACACCTGTTCATATGCTGCATAAGATTCTGGAAATCCATAGAACATAAAATCATGTGGTACACCTTTATACACCACATATTCTACCGGAACTCCTGCTTCTTTTAATCTCATCACATACTCCATTCCCTGATCTACCAGACAGTCACATTGTGCAAAAATTATTTTACATGGCGGAAGGTCTTCCAATGATTCAGCCAATAATGGAGAAGCGTACGGATTGTAGATATCTTCTTCCTTTTCCACATAGGCAAGTGTATAGGATTCCATATGTTTCAAATCTAAATTGTAATGTTCTCCATATAATTTTTCAGATTCCCTATTCATGCCAATTCGATTGTCAACCACTGGATAAGCCAGTATCTGAAGCTTTGGCATCCGCACACCTCTGTCCCGACACATCATGGAAATAACTGTGGATAAATTACCTCCGGCACTATCCCCTGTAACCACATCTTTTTCTGGATTCGCTTGGTATTCTTCTGCATGATCTCTGGCCCATAACAAAGCCGCGTAACACTGTTCTACCTGAGTCGGGAACTTTTTCTCTGGTGCCAGATCATATTCCGGTGTAACAATCACTGCTGGTGTATGAATACAGTAATATTGACTGATAAACTCAAAACATTCGATATCACGAATTGCAAATCCACCCCCATGATAATGTAAAATCAATGGAAATGGGCCTTCACCTTCCGGGATATAGACCCTTGCTTTTATATTTCCATATTCACACGGTATTTCAACATCCCTGGTTTCTGTGTGTAATTCCTCTCGGATTTCTTTTTGCAAGGCAAGAGATGCTGCTGTTAACTCATTAAGAAAAGGTCTATGTTTTTCTGTAATAACTTTCGGAACATCTACATAGCCAAATGTCAAACCTGCATTCATTTGCCCTCTCTCTACGGTCTCGATCATCTTAAATTTCGCATTCTTATCCATGGTTCTCCTCCTTCATCCAGCCTTCTGCGTGGTCTCTGAACTGGCTGCCATAATTCTTTCCTGCGAAAATTCAGTTCTATCCAACTCTGCTGTTACTCTTCCTTCTGCCATAACAATGACACGGTCACACATGCCGATAATCTCTGTCATTTCTGAAGAAACCATAATAATACTGCATCCTTTTTTCGACAAATTATCCATAAGCTTATAGATCTCTGCTTTTGCACCAATGTCGATACCACGAGTCGGCTCATCCAAAATCATGATTGTCGGTTCAATTGCCATCCATTTTGCGAGAATTGCTTTTTGCTGATTTCCGCCACTGAAATCTCTTGCTGGCTTCTCCGGATCATTGGGTCTGATATCCAATTTTGAAAAAAATGTATTCAAAAAATTCTTCTTTAATTTTTTTCTCAATATACCTTTTCTGGAAATTCTATTATAATTTGCCATAAACATATTGTTCGCAATACTTGTGTCCAAAAATAACCCTTCTTCTTTTCTGTTTTCCGGTATAAAAGCAATATGTTCCTGTATTGCATCATGAGGTGACAGAAAATGCACTGGCTTCCCATTCAATTTTACTTCCCCACTGTCGTATTTCATTGCACCAATGATACTTTTTACCACTTCTGTTCGGCCTGCACCAACCAGACCAGTGATTCCGAGTATTTCTCCTTTTTTTACCTGAAAGGATATCTTTCTATAACTGTCTTTTCTGGTCAGTTCTTCTACACTTAAGACGATTTCTTCTGAAGTGCATGACTCTCGGTTTGGATAATACTGTTCCAGTGTTCTTCCTACCATCAGATTTACCAGTTTTTCTTTTGTCACGGTTTTCTTGGAATTATCTAGTTCTGTAATACATTCCCCATCACGCAGTACAGTGATTCGATCTGACAATTCCAATACTTCTTCTAGGCGATGTGACACATAAATAATTCCAACACCTTTTTCTTTTAACTTTTTTACCATATCAAAGAAATACTTGCTTTCCTTATCTGTCAAAACAGCTGTCGGCTCATCCATTACAAGAATCTTGGAATCATTAAAAATAGCTTTGCCGATCTCAACCATCTGCTGCTGTGCCACACTTAACGTCTGGACATTTTTACTACAATCCATATTTTCAAAGCCCAGGGTTTCCATAAGTTCCTGCGCCTGACGAATCATTTCGCTACGATTTAATCTTTTCCCCGGCTTTTTCATTTCTTTCCCAAGAAAAATGTTTTCTGCTATGGATAAGGTAGGCACCAGATTAAATTCCTGATAAATAATTCCGACACCGGCCTTAATAGAATCTTGTGCACAGGTAAATTTTTGAATCTGTCCATCGATGACTACATCTCCATTTTCCTGAAAATACACACCTCCAAGAACCTTAATCAACGTACTTTTCCCTGCTCCATTTTCTCCAATTAACGCATGCACTTCTCCTGCTTTTAAATCAAAGCTGACATCTTTCAGAACTCTAACACCAGAAAATTCTTTTATAATGTGATTCATTTGGAGAATCTTTTCAGACATCTTCCATTCTCCTCTCTACTTTTTCCTTCTGGACATTGCATCAATTGCGCAAACAACAATGATGACTGCTCCTACTGCAACTGTTTGCCAGTACATATTTACCCGCAATAAAACTAAACCGTTTCTGATCAAAATCATCAACAATGAACCCAACATAGTCCCTACAATCGATCCCGACCCCCCTGCCATTGCGGTTCCTCCTACTACTACAGCTGCAATCGAATCCATATCATAGGTTCCTGCTGCATTTGGATTTCCACCATTCAAGCGACCAGTTATAATGATACCTGCAATACCACAAAGTAATCCACAAAGAAGATATACATAGATTCGAATTTTATTTTTTTTGATCCCTGACAATTCTGCTGCCAGTTCATTTCCCCCAACTGCTTTTACACGATTTCCAAATACAGTTTGCGAAAGAATAAATGCAAATATTACAATTAAAAAAATCAGTATAATAACCATGATCGGCACTGGCCCCACAGTTCCCTGACCTATATTGATAATCAATGGTTCTGACAGAGAACAGATATATCCCTCTGACATAACAAGAATGATCCCCTTTACAATATTGGCCATTCCAAGAGTGATAATAAATGGAGGAATATTTAAAGTGGTAATTAGTATTCCATTTACCAAGCCAACCAAAACACTACATCCAATTCCAAAAACACTGCTTGCTAATACTGGTATGCCTGCTTGCAAAGAATATGCCAGTATCATGCTGCAAAGTGTCATAGAATATCCAACTGACAGGTCAATACCCCCTGCAATAATGACATAAGTCTGTCCAATGGCAATAATTGCCACCAAGGTTGCCTGTTTTAAAATATTAAAAAAATTATCTACCGTAAGAAAACTTTTTGTTGTTACAGAAAGGATGACACATAATACAAGCAGAATGAGTGCCAGTCCGGTTTCTCTGTGTTTACTAAATACTTTTATAAAAGATTTTTTTTCCATTTCGCTGTCCCCACTTTTTTGTAAAAAACAGGCTGCCCTGGATGAGCAGCCTATCCTCTACAGATTACTCTTCTGGATACAATTCATCTACATTATCAGAATTTACAATCACAAAACCAGTATCCGTATTCTCTGGTATTTCCTCTCCCTGTGTAAGCGCATATAATTCTTCTACTGCTGCTGCCCCCCAGTTTTTCTGTCCCTGTGTAACAGTAGAATATACCTGTCCGTCTCTCACACCGTTAATGACAGGTTCAAGATCATCAAATACAATCAATACCTTGTCTTCTTTTGTCCATCCATGGGATTTGAATGCAGTCACTCCTGCTTCTCCTGCTGCATCCACCTGAATGAGTGCATCGAAATCTGGATAAGAAGTAATCATATTTTCAATATCCGACAAACCTTTCGTAGTATCACCGCCATGGGCTGTGGTCTGAACAATTTCAATATCCGGGTAATTTTCTTTTAAAACATCTTTCACGCCTTCCAAACGAGCAATCAATCCAGCCTGTGATACAACTCCGGTTTCACAGATAACACTTCCTTTTCCATCCAGTGCCTTGCCAAGTTCCTCACCCATTGCTCTTCCTGCTTCATAATTATCTGTTCCCACATATCCAACGCGTTTGGAATCTGGTGCGTCTGTATCAAAACAAAGTACCTGAATTCCTGCATCCACTGCTTTATCAATATATGGTGTTAACGCTTCTGAATCACACGGTCCGATTGCGATTCCGTCTACCTTCTGATTAATCAAATCTTCCATTATCTGAATCTGATTGGAAACATCTCCGTTCTGTGCGCCTTCTTTAATTAAGGTAATATTCTGTCCCATTTCTTCAATCTTATCCTCTGCACCATTTCCAATCGCATCAAAAAATGGAAAAATATTCGGATAAACAATTGCAAATGTCAGTCCGTCATCTGCTGCCATTACGCTCGTTCCACCTAATGTAGTAATTGTCATTACTGTTCCAAGTATCAAACCAACCAATTTTTTCTTCATCTTCATTTATCCTCCCTTTATGAAGTAATCTTTATAAGATCATTATAATAATTATTTCATAAATGAAAATCCACATACTCCTTCATTTTCTTATAATTTCAATTGTATTTTTTTGTCATTTTAAATTTCTACGACACAATCTTCACTTTTCTACGATTCCCTGTATTCTTTCGCTGTCATTCCCACCGTTCTGTGAAAAACAGTACTAAAATAGTTTGGATTGCTGTAACCCACTTTTTCTGAAATCTCTGCATTTGTAAATTCTGTATTTTTCAACAACTCTTTTGCCTTTTCAATTCGCAGCTCTGTCAGATATTTTGCAAAACCTTTTCCCGTTTTCTGTTTAAAAATACAGCTTAAATGATTCGGACTAACTCCAATCTCCGCTGCCACATTCGCTATCATAAGATTTTGTTGTGTATATTGTTCTTTTATGATTCTTTTTGCTTTCTGTACCATATCTGAAGAGGCATCAATTGTTTTTTCTCTGAACTCAATTACTTTTTCAATCACCAGACCGATCTCTTTTTCTGCCTTTTCAGATGATGAAACTTTCGATACATAGGAGTCAATATCTGTTATATTCACAAATACATCTGACGAATTGCCCCCTAACAGTTCTACTGTTTTCATACATATTACAATCGTCTGCACTAGAAAGTAAGAACAATACAACAAAGAATTTAATAAACTCTGATTGCAACTGTGAATATACTTTTCTGTGAATTCCTGAATATCCTCTATTTTGCCATACTGAAGAAAATAATTTAGTATCTCTTCTCTGTTCCCTTCTTCTATCAAATCTGCTGCTTTGATCTTCGGCATTTCATGATATTTTTCCAGTTTTTCTTCCATTGCAATCAGATCTGTCATCATAGCATCATAGCTTTCCGACTTTTGTCTTTCTTCATCCATCTTCTGTTTTAAATTTGTAAAAGTGCGTACTACTTTCATCGGTGTAACTGGTTTTACCAGGTATTCTTCGACACCTATTGTAATTGCTTCTTTCGCATAGGTAAATTCTGTATATCCACTTATTATCACAATCTTTATATTAGAATAAAGACTGTGGACTATCCTTGCCAGTTCTAATCCATCCATGAAAGGCATCTTAATATCTGTTAATAATACATCTGGATGCAGTTTTTCTATTTTTTCCAATGCTTCTTCTCCATTTGCCGCTTCTGCTACTATGTGAAATCCATATTTTTCCCACAATATTCCTTTTTGCAGATTTTCACGAATTGATTTTTCATCCTCCACTATAATCATATTATACATTCTTATGCTCTTCCCTCCTGATCGCCAGCATACGAATATGAACTTTCGTTCCTTCTTCTATCTGACTTTCTACCGTAATTCCACTTTCTTCCCCGCAATATAATTTTATCCGGCGATTTACATTATAAAGTCCAAATCCATTTTCACACTCTTCATATGATATTTTATTTTCCTGCATTCTCTCATTCAGCTTAGTAACAGCCTCCGCTTCCATCCCTACACCTGTATCGCTGATTAAAAATGACAGGAACTTTCCATCCATATTTCCCTTTATTATAATGCTTCCCCCATTTTCTTTGTTTTTAATACCATGATAAATGGCATTTTCAACGATCGGCTGTAATGTCATTTTCAACATATCGTACTGTATCATATCTGGCGAAATATCTATGACATACTGCAAAATATCACTATAACGGCTTTGCTGAATATAGAGATAACTCTTTACATGTTCGATTTCCCGTTCCACTGGTATCCAATCCATCCCCTTACTGAGACCAGTTTTAAAAAAAACAGATAAACTTTCAATCATTTCAATTGCTTTTTCATTTTCATTAACCGCTACAAGCCACATAATAGTATCCAAAGTATTATAAAGAAAATGCGGATTGATCTGAGATTGCAATGCCTTTAATTCTGCTTTTTTCAAATTCTGTTGATCTTCTGTACTTTTCTTCAATAGTTCTCGAATCTCTTTAAGCATTGTATTGTACTGTCTCTCAAGTATTCCAAATTCATTTTCGTGATATTCTTCTATATATGCATTCAGATTACCCTCTGCCGTTTCTAACATTTTTTCTTTTAACATCCAAATTGGTTTTGTGATATGCGTTGCTACGATAAAACATCCAAGTCCAAAAAGTATTGTTAAAAACACCGATATGATCAAAAATATTTTCGTCATATTTCTAATGCTCTGAGTAAGTTCTGACAAATATACACATCCTCCAAGTATTGCTCTTGTATGTGGTATTTTACAATAAACCATCAACACTTTTTTCTTGTCGGAGATTACCTGCATGTATCCATTCTCATTTTCAAATGTAATCTTTCCTTTTAAATTATTGTAAATACGATTTTCTCCAAGCAAAATTTCCTGATTTTCATCATTGATCATAAAAAAAGATCCACTATCACCAAGTTCTACATCATCTAATATCTTTTCAAAAGCCTTATTTTTAAATTCAATCACTATATAACCTATAATCTTACCTGTAGCAGGCTGACACAGACTCGTTCCATATAATATCATATCCTCTTCCGCTTCGTTTTTAGAAACAAATATCAGACAATCTTGTTGCTGCATGATTTTCTCATAAATATATATACTTTTTCTATACTTTTCACGCTGATAAATTCCTATTTTTTCATTATACGTTGTTCCGTCAATATCAAATAAATAAACATTCTGTACAGTTTTATCTATCAGCATCGATGTGCGATACATTTTAATATCATTGATCAACTGCAACGTCTCCTCACGTCTGGTTCCTTCTGCATTTAGGAAATCATATGCGTCTGTACTGTTTCCCCACTGTAATATTTTATTTGCTTCATCTAAAAACATTTCTGTTTTTGTACTGATTTGCTCTCCTGTATTTATCGTTTGACGAATTACTTCATTTTCCATTATTCGTCGATAATACCCTGTATAAATCTGCGTAATAATCCCTACTAGCAATACCGTTAACAATATAAACATCATAATTACCTGCATTCGTATACTGAATACAGCCAATTTTAACTTTCTATGTTTTTCACTGCTCATCTTGTTTCTCTCCCTTTTGTTCCCCATACTGTGAATAATACACCATTTTTTCCATTATATCAGTATGTACCAAAAAGAGGCAACTTTATTGCTCAAACTTTGCACTTATTTACAAAAATTCATATTTTCCCCAAATTACCACTTTCACAACAAAACTTCCAGAAACATGATAAGTGCAAAAGATGCAATACTTAAGGTTAAGGAGTATGCAGAACAAGGCTATACATTTGTTGTAGTCCTTGACTTGTCAAAGTACTTCGATACTCTTAATCACGAAATTCTCATCAATCTTCTCCGAAAGAATGTAAAAGATGAACGTGTAGTACAGTTGATAAAGCGCTATCTGAAAAGCGGTGTAATGGAAAACGGAGTGGTCATTGACACAGAGGAAGGCTCACCACAAGGAAATTTATGCCGAGCTCGGCATAAACCGCCTTATGACGAGATAGATGTTATGCCGAGATACGTTCAGTATTCTTAGATTTTGCCAGTGTTTCTATTTGCGTAACTCGGCATAATAATTCTCTACTTTAAGGAATTTAAAAACTGTAAAAGATCTTTATCTTTGTTCCAGTCAGGAAAATCTCTTTCCTCAGTAACTTTTGGAGCAAGTGCATTTATCGCATCATTTTTCAGACGATTATCAGCTCTCACGTAAACCATCGTCGTAGAAATATCCTCATGCCCGAGGAAATCTCTGATATAGACGATATTGATACCGGCTTCCAACATATGCATTGCTTTTGAATGACGAAACATATGACAATGTACATGTTCTGGGAATGTTGCATCTTTTTGGCGGATCGCATCTACATATTTTTTTATGATATAAGAGATACCATCGCGGTCAATCTTTCGATGATAACGGTTAGTGATCAAAAAATCGGTTCCTACAGCGTATGAACGGTACCGGCTAAGATAGTTTTCGACAAGTTTTGCTGTTGCGTCTGCTATCACGACTGTACGATATTTGTTGCCTTTTCCGTGTAATCTTACGGTTGCAACAGAACCTAACGATATATCGGCTATCGTGATATCGCATAATTCCTGAACTCTGCACCCACTGTCATACAAAAGTGTCAGGATCACCCTGTGTCGGAAACCGGTATGGGAATTAACATCCGGACTGTTTATAAGTGATGACATCTGTTCCACAGTCAGGAAAGATACTTCTTTCGGTGCAGCCTTTTTTGCCCTGATCCCAGAGACATTCTGTAAAGGGGCAATGTACTCGATATGTTCCAACTGTGCATAATCACTGAATGCTTTCAATGCAGCCAGCCGTTGATTTGCTGCAGTTATACCAGCCCCGTTGTTCCGGTACCATTCCAGGAATTCAATCACCAGTTCACGTTTGAAGTCCTTGATATAAAAAGAATTCGGAGAGGTCTCTTTTTCTTCTTTTAAAAACCGAAGGAACAGTTTCAAAGTGTCTCTGTAACTGAGAATGGTATTCCTGGAATAACATCTATGATGCGGCAGATAGTCCGTTAAAAATCCTGTGACCAGACAGGCAAAATCAGTAGAATTCGTGTTCATTGATAACTGCCTCCCTGATCAGATCAGGAAAAGATTCCATCATCCGTTCTTTTATATATGGAAAACGTTCCGCCGTAAGTTTTAGATAATACGCTGTTTCCTCAAAACTTTCATGTCCAAGCATTGTACGCATATATGGAAGATACGCAATCAGGTCTTTTCCTTCATCGCTCCATTTGCGGAGAAGATTTATGCAATAAGTATGGCGGAAGTCATGGATACGGGGACCTTTTCCAGTGTGAGAGATCCCAGCCTGTTCCAGATAGCGCCTGAAATTTTTATATACATTTCCTAAAGTCATCGGTCTTCCCGGAAGCAGCATAAAGAAATATTCATCATCGGATGAATGGACATGGATATTTTCTTTTAATTCCTTGCATTTGTCTGTAAGTAAAGGATGGATGGGGACATACCGCTCTTTATGATTTTTGGCCTCGTGAATAGTGATATATCCTTCTCCGAGGTTGATATCACGGATTCTGGCAAGGCGCAGCTCTGAAACACGCATTCCACTGGTGTACAGGATACGGAAAAAGACCGGCATCACATCAGCACGATACGGGCAGGAATCCGGCACCGACTGACTTTTGTCAACTGCATCAAAAAAACTTTGAAGTTCTTCATCTGTGTAAATATGTGCATCGTATCTGCTCCTTTTCCGGGTGATCCTTTTCGGCGGAATATATGCAGGAATCCCGATATCGTTGAGATATTTGCAGAAAACCCGCATGACACTGATACGGCTCGCCTGATTTGTGACAGTTTCATAAGTCCTTTTTCTGCACCATAGGTCACAAAGCTCTTTAGAGATACGCTTTTCGGAAAGATTGTTTTCACATAAAAAGGTGTCAATGCGTCGCAAGGAGCCTGCTTCTGATTCATAAGAGAATCCAAGTGCACGTTTTAATGCTATAAGATCATGGATCTCCTCTTGAAAAATGCTGTTATAGATTTCTTTATCCATGGCAGAATTCCTCCGGTGAAAGCACACATTCGGCCAGTTTCTGCAGATCTGTCTTCAGATAAACAGCCGTTACATCAGAATCAGAGTGCCCAAGGATATCTGTAATGACCGGAAGCGGTGTCTCCATTTCCAGTAGCATGGAGCCGGCAGAATGTCTTAAGGAATGAAAGCCGGAGTGCTTTTTTGTACGCTGGTCGATACCTGCTTTCCTCATGTATCTTACAAGCTGTTGCTGCATATGGTTTTCATTGCCGATAGGATCAAATGGCGGCATATGTTTCAGGAACACCTGATCCGATTCGTAGTACTGAGGTCGCCCATTTTTGATATAATCGATCACCGCCCAGCCTACCGCATCAGGTATTGGCAGAGTTAATAGTTTATGTGTTTTATGCTGTATGAGAGACAGCTTTTTATCTTCCCAGTTAAAGTTTTGGAAACGCAGGTTTTTGATATCTCCAATCCGAAGACCAAGAACACATGCAAGAAGGATCATTGCATAGTCACGTTTTCCGATAGGGCTGTTCCGATCAATGACCGAAAGCATTGCTTTCAGTTCATCAAGTTTCCATGCAGAAGGTATTTTGGCACTTTTGGAAACAGCAGGCATATGGATCTTTTCAGCATAATCAGTGGAGAGTATTCCGATAGAATAAATAAAACGCAGAAAATGTCTGATCCCGCAAACATTCTGTTCTATGGTCTTAAAACTATACCCTGCCAGCGTTTTCAGATAAGAATTGCAAACATCCATAGTGATATTTTCTATAGTTCCAATCTTCCTCTGCTGAAGATAGTCCATAAAAGCCCTGGAAATCCCTTTATAATGTCCGATTGTACTTGCTGACAGTTCCGTAGAATTCAGAAAATCTAAATAATCCGTATATAAATTTAAATAGTACGCATTCAACGTAATAGGATTTTTTGAGGCATAGTATCTTCTGGTAAGCACCTGATGCAAACGGTAATCTTCCAGCATATGCACAACACGGAGCAATTGGACTCTCTGTTGGGAAAGCGTTCCATTATTATATTTCGTAATGAAGCCGTATTGTTTTTCGAGATATTTAAGTCCCCGTTCCATATCGTATTCGGTATTTCCGTACTCTTCCGTAAGAAAGCACTGGATCTTATTCCATTCACCTTCATAAAAGCGGATGGTTGCAGAAGAATAGTTGTTTTCCTGCAACAGTTGTTTTAGTCCTTCTGTAATCATTTCAAGATTCATGAGTTTCTGACTCCTTTCTTTTTTTATGATTACAGAATAACAAAGTGTAGCATTTTTGCTTGTATTATGCCGAGATAAATTTAAAGAAATTCCGTATTTACGCAGATAATCAGCGTTATCTCGTCATAACGTTTATCTCGTCATAAGGTGGAAATCTATCACCATTACTGGCAAATGTCTACCTCAATGAGTTCGACCAGGAGTTCGTGAAAAGAGGTGTTCCATGCATAAGATATGCAGATGACATTGTGCTTCTTGCAAAGAGCAAGCGAGCATCAGAGAGACTCTTGGAAAGCAGTACAAAATATCTTGAGGAGAGGCTGAAACTTACAGTCAACCGAGAAAAGAGCCGTACTGTCAGCGTGTTTGCAATCCGAAATTTTAAATTCCTTGGCTTTGCATTGGGAAGGAACGGAAAAGGCATTTATGTCCGAGTTCATCCGAAGTCATGGAAGAAGTTCAAGTCCAGACTGAAGGAGCTGTCTTCCCGTAAGCGATGTCAGTCAATCAAGCCAAGCCTTGAGAAAATCAAGGTGTATGCGAGGGGATGGCTTAACTACTACGGAATTGCAAGTATGAAGAACAACATAGATGACATCAACGGATGGCTCTATCACAGAATACGTATGTGTATATGGAAACAGTGGAAGAAACCTAGAACGAAATATAAAAATCTAGTCAAGCTGGGAATCCCAGAACACTATGCGGCAACAATAGCAAACAGTCGCAGGAAGTATTGGTATACCAGCAATAACAAAGCTGTGATTTGGGCGCTGAATAAAGAAAGACTGATAAACAGTGGCTTTTATGATTTAGCCACAGCCTATCAGTCTGTGCACGTCAACTATTGAAAGCGCCGTATACCGAACGGTACGTACGGTGCTGTGAGAGGACGGCGGTTAGTCACCGCCTCCTACTCGATTTGCTTGACATATACTTTGTTTTAAACATTTCACCCTGTGACTGTGCAAATAGAACCGTGGGCGCGCTTATTTGAAGCCTTCTTCTAAGCCAGACACGAACTCGCTCAGACGGTGTCCCCGGCAGACCGACAGACCGCAGAAACTGTTGAACGTTGGACGGACAGCAAATCATCGAAAAAGGCAGAAGTGGATTCCTATAAATTCGTAATTCTGAATAATTGCGCGTCCGACCGTGTAAGCGGCGGCAGGCGCAGGAGAGCGTTTCGCAATCGCCTGATAGAAATAGAAAGAGAGGCTTGCAGTTTGGAACCTGCCATAATATAATGTATTGCGATAGGAAAAATGGGATAAAAGGAGTTCATATATGTTAACACAGTTTTCTAGAACGGAGTTACTGCTCGGAAAAGAAGCGATGGACCGGCTGAAAAATGCCCGTGTGGCAGTGTTTGGAATTGGCGGCGTGGGAGGATACGTCTGTGAAGCACTGGTCCGGACCGGCGTAGGCGCATTCGATCTGATTGACGATGATAAAGTATGTCTGACAAATTTAAACCGTCAGATTATTGCGACAAGAAAGACCGTTGGGAAATATAAAACAGAAGTGATGAAAGAGCGCATGCTCGAAATCAATCCGGATGTAAAAGTAAACATCCATGATTGTTTTTTCCTGCCGGAAAATGCAGAGGAATTTCCGTTTGAAGAATACGATTATATTGTGGATGCGGTCGATACGGTTACAGCAAAGATTGCGTTGGTGATGAAGGCAAAGGAAATGAATATTCCGATTATCAGTAGTATGGGAGCCGGAAACAAGCTGGATGCCAGCAAATTTGAAGTCGCAGATATTTACAAAACCAGCGTGTGCCCGTTAGCAAAAGTGATGCGCCGGGAGTTAAAAAAGCGGGGAGTAAAAAAATTAAAGGTGGTTTATTCCAAAGAAGAACCAATCAAACCGATCGAAGATATGGCAATCAGCTGTCGTTCGAACTGTATCTGTCCACCGGGAGCCAAACATAAGTGTACGGAGCGCCGGGCAATTCCTGGAAGTGTGGCATTTGTGCCGTCGGTGGTAGGACTGATTATTGCGGGAGAAGTGGTTAAAGATCTCGTCAAAGACTGTTAAAATAGGAAGAAAGAACGACTTGCGGTTTCCTTTTTGATATGTGATACTATAATAGTTGCGTAATATATAGATAGAAAGGGAAAGAATTATGAAAACAAATGGAACCAGAAGAATTGTAACTTTTATGCTGGCACTGGTGCTGGTGTTCACAACGGTATGTGTTGGCACAACAGAAGTTGAGGCAGCAGAGAAGTTTACTACAATTATTGCACCTACACAGACAGAACAGGCGACAGCAGGAACAGAAGTAAAGACACCGTTTTCTCTGACCAAAAGTTATGGATTTGTTGCACAGATCGTGACAGAAGCACCTGTCGATATGACAATTACGGTATACGACAGTGTGGGAAATAAAGTACAGCGGGCAGATAACCCTTATCAGATATCATCATCTTCTACCAGCTGGGAGTATGAAGAAGGTGTGTATTATTTTGTAGATCCTGTTCCAAATGTGGATGCCGGGGATTACTATTATGGAATTACATTTTCACAGAGTACAAAATATCTTTTATACATGTATCAGTACAATGGTGGTGCAAAGATCAGCAATGCCAATGCGGTTGTTACCAAAGGATACACCAAGAAGCTTTCTGTTACCGGTGCAAAGGTAAAAGCATGGAAGTCTAAAGATTCCAAAATTGCCAAAGTAGATAAGGATGGTAAAGTAACCGGCGTCAAAGCTGGAAAAACAACGGTCTATGCTGTGACAGAAGATGGAGAGAATCTGATTTGTAAGGTAACCGTAAAGGAAAATAAATTTTCATCCGTAAAGTTAAGCAGTAGCGATGTGGATTACAATAAATGTGTGATGGAAGTTTATAAAGCTTCTTTTGATAAGTCTGGAAATCTTGTTATGACAGCTAGAATTGTCAATAATACGACAGACTATATTACTGCATTGAAGGATGTCAACATTGTTGTGAAAGATGCCAGTGGAAAAACGATTGGTACGTATAAAACGAGCAGATACAATATTACCGTTTCTTCTTATTCGACAAAAGATGTTAAGTTCACATTGAAAAAGTCTTCTTTGAAGAAAAAGAAATTTGATTTGCGTAATGCTACGATCACCAGAAAGGGCGGCGCGTATTACTATCGTTAATCATTGAAAAAGAAAAGGCGTCCGGAAAAAACGGACGCCTTTCTCATAGAAAAAGCAGATGACGGGAATCGAACCCGCCTCCCCAGCTTGGGAAGCTGGTATTCTACCGATGAACTACATCTGCGTTTCGTATTTTATTATAGCACATTTTTGAAAAAAGTCATCAGGGGAAAAGGAAAAAATCAAAAAAATCAAAAATAGGTAAAATTGGTTTGCTTTTGTAATTAAATAGTGTTAAACTGAAAGCATAAAAGCCAAAGACGGCGTACCTCAGTGAGGTGCGTCGTTTTTTATTTCATAGGAAATGTCGTTTGGTGTTAAATTCCTATGAAATAAAAAATTATAGGAGAAACACAAATGAAAACATTAGAAACCAACGATTGGATTATTTTAAACACAATCATTTATAAAGTCTATACGATGGAAGATTTTGATGAAATGCGAAAAGAACTGTTAGAACAGTTAAAACTGCTGGTGGATTTTGACAGTGCTGATTTTTATCTGGCATCCGTGGAGGATGAAAAGAAACTGGACCGGCCGGTGATGTATAATTGCGATAGTAATCTATCGGAAGAATATGAGGAACTGGATTACAGCAGAGGGATTATGCTCAGCGGGAAATCGCTGATTTATCGGGAGACGGATATTATCAGTGATGAGTCGCGTGTGGAAATGGAATATTATAAGAAGGTATATAAGCCCAATAACTGGCATTATTCGCTGCAGGTTGTGATCGCAAAAGATCATCATTTCCTCGGTACAATTACGTTTTATCGCACCATTGGAAAGGAAAATTTTAAATACGATGACATTTTTGTTCTCGATATGCTCAAAGACCATCTGGCCTATCGGATGGAAAAGCATCAAAGACGGGCAGGGGAGGAAGGAGAAAAGCTTACGGTAACGCAGGCCGTGGAACAATATGGACTGACGCGGCGGGAGGATACGATCCTTCGAAATCTGATGCAGGGAAAGGAAAATCCGGTGATCTGCGAGGAACTGACCATCAGCACCAATACGCTCAAAAAACATATTTTAAACATATACCGGAAACTGGGAATACGCAATCGTGTACAACTGTTTAAAATGATCCGGGAGCATGATGAAGCCGAATAGAAGTTATAGGAATTGAGACTTGTTCAGGGCAGAGTACAATGCTATAATGAGGAATGGATTTTACGCAACAATTCAAGAATTGGAGAAATGGCATGTACCGAAAAACTGTAGAGGAATTGCAAAAGGACCAGAGAGAAAAGCTGGTCATCGATATAAGAAGTGAGCAGGATTATATAAAGGAAACTTATCCCGGCGCAAAACATATTTTCTGGGAAGAATTTATGGAGCACATTGGGGAGATCCCGAAGGAACTGCCGGTGTATCTGTTTTGCTATACCGGGCAAAGAAGCGATGAAATTGCGGAAGATTTGTCAGAACAAGGGTATGAGATTTACAGCATTGAGGGAGGATATCGTTCCTATCTGCGCAAGAAACTGGCCGATTTTATGAAGGAAGATGACGGGACTGCAGAACGATTAGCAGACAAGGCTGCAGATGCGGAACGAAGCATTATTAAAAAATTTAAAAAGACCGTATGGAGACCTTTTACAAAAGCGATCAATGCGTATGAAATGATACAGGATGGAGATAAGATTGCAGTGTGCATATCCGGAGGAAAGGATTCCATGCTCATGGCAAAGTTATTTCAGGAGCTGGAACGGCACGGAAAGAAAAATTTTGAAGTTGTTTTTCTGGTTATGAATCCGGGATATAATGAGGTGAATTACCAGACAATATTAAATAATGCGAAAATGCTCAATATTCCGATTACGGTGTTCCGGACAGAAATTTTTGATACGGTTGTGGATATTACGGATTCCCCGTGCTATCTTTGCGCACGGATGCGCAGAGGGTATCTGTACAGTAAAGCACGGGAATTAGGATGCAATAAGATCGCGCTTGGACACCACTTTGACGATGTCATCGAGACCATTGTGATGGGAATGTTGTACGGTGCGCAGATTCAGACGATGATGCCGAAGCTGCACAGTACAAATTTTGAGGGAATGGAACTGATCCGCCCACTGTATCTTGTGAGGGAAGCGGATATCATTCACTGGGCACAGTACAATGACCTGCATTTCATTCAGTGTGCCTGTCGTTTTACCGAAGGGTGTGCATCCTGTGGAGGAACAGAAAAAGGGTCAAAGAGAGCAGATGTGAAGCGTCTGATCCATAGTCTTGAACAGGAGAATCCTTATGTAGCTAAAAATATTTTCCGCAGTGTGGAGAATGTAAATTTAAATACCGTGATTGGATATAAAAAAGATGGGGTAAGACATCATTTTCTGGATACCTATGACGATGCTGCAAACCCAAACAAAGAATAAAAAACCGGATACCGTAATTTGCGATAAACAAAAAGCGGTATCCGGTTCTATTTATGTATTCGTATATTCCGGCAGGAAAGATTATTCTGCGTCTTTTGGCAGATGAAGATGTTTCTTGATAGCCGCAAAACTTTCGGCACTGATCACATGCTCAATACGGCATGCATCTTCTGTAGCTACTTTCGGATCGACACCCAGCGCGACCAGTCCTTTGGAAAGCAGCTCATGCCGCTCGTAGATCATTTCTGCGATGGCACGTCCTTCGTCTGTCAGATATATAAATCCGGCGTCTGTGACCGTGATCTGATTTTTTTCACGGAGATTTTTCATGGCGATACTGACACTTGATTTTTTAAAGCCAAGTTCATTGGCAATGTCAACGGAACGCACCACCGGAAGTTTTTTACTTAATATTAAAATAGTCTCTAAATAATTCTCGGATGATTCCGTACTATGCATGATTGATTCCTCCCAATGTTACCTTTTGTTTCATTAAGTAGGATTATAACATAATCTGCGTAAATGGTCTAGCAAAAAAATTAACAAAAGTTGTTGACAACTAATGGGAGTTAGGATATACTAACATTGAATCAGAAAAACGTATGGATCGTCCTCTTTGTTTGATGGAAGGAGTGGTAGTAATGGGTACCGCAATTGTATTAATCATCTTGTTAGTAGTGGTTTCTCTTGTGATTAGAAGCATCATCAAAGACAAAAAAAATGGAAAATCCATAACCTGTGGTGGTGACTGCAAGAACTGTCATGGGTGCCATTAATTAAATGTTCAACATACTTTATTGCAAAGAGACTGGCTTGTGCCGGTCTTTTTGTCGTTGCCTGGTTCCGGGAGAGGACGTGCAAAGCTGTTGAATCCCCTGGGTGTGAGTGTTATAATGATTCAGGCAAATAAATATAAAGGAAAAGGGATTATGAGAAAATTACTGATTTATCTGAACGAATACCGCAAAGAATGTATTCTGGCGCCGCTGTTTAAGCTGTTAGAAGCATCTTTTGAGCTGATTGTTCCGCTTGTTGTGGCAGCGATTATCGATCATGGAATTGCGGCATCAAACAAGTCTTATATTTTTAAGATGGGAGGCGTTATGGTGCTGCTTGCACTGATTGGACTGGCATGTTCGATTACGGCACAGTACTTTGCGGCGAAAGCGGCGGTAGGGTTTTCTACCAAAGTCCGCTATGCACTGTTTTCCCATATTCAGAAACTGTCTTTTTCGGAAATGGATACCATTGGGACTTCTACGCTGATCACACGTATGACCAGCGATATCAACCAGACGCAGTCGGGCGTCAATATGGTACTCCGGCTGTTTTTAAGGTCTCCGTTTATTGTATTTGGTGCCATGATCATGGCATTTACCGTGGATGTAAAGGCAGCGCTGATTTTCGTCGTTACAATTCCACTTTTGTCGGTTGTTGTTTTTTCCGTGATGCTTGTCAGTATTCCGCTGTTTAAGAAAGTACAGCGCGGGCTTGATGAAGTTCTCGGACACACGCGGGAAAATTTAGACGGTGCCCGTGTCATCCGTGCCTTTAACAAGCAGGAAGAGGAAACGAAGGATTTTAATGAGAGCAACGCTTATCTGACAAAGATTCAGATGCTGGTAGGAAGAATTTCCACATTGATGAACCCTCTGACTTATGTGATTATTAATTTCGCAATTATTGCGGTGATCTGGGTCGGAGGCCGGCAGGTTGACATCGGACGGATCAGTCAGGGTGAGGTGATTGCACTGGTAAACTATATGTCACAGATACTGGTGGAGCTGGTAAAACTTGCAAATCTGATCATTACCATCAATAAGGCGATTGCCTGTGGAAACCGTATTCAGGAGGTGCTTGAGGTAGTACCGACGATTACGGATTCTGTCACAGAGACAAAGAAAAGCGCATCCGGTGAACTGGAGGTGGAATTTTCCCATGTTTCCATGAAATATGCAAAAAATGCGCAGGATTCTCTTACAGATATTAATCTGAAAGTGAAAAAAGGACAGACGATCGGAATTATCGGTGGAACCGGTTCCGGTAAAAGTTCGGTGGTCAACCTCATCCCGCGTTTTTACGATGTATCCCAGGGAAGCATAAAAGTTGCGGGAACCGATGTGCGTGAGTATCCGCTCGAGGAACTGCGGCAGCGCATTGGTGTTGTCATGCAGAAAGCCGTATTGTTTCAGGGAACGATTGCGCAGAATCTGCGCTGGGGAAATCCGGATGCAACAGAGGAACAGTTGTGGCATGCCATTGAAGTGGCCCAGGCAGCGGATGTGGTAAAGGGAAAAGAAGGCGGTCTGGATTATGTGATTGAACAGGGTGGACGAAATCTCTCCGGCGGACAAAAGCAGCGTCTGACGATCGCCCGTGCCGTTGTAAAAGATCCGGAGATTCTGATTCTCGATGACAGTGCATCGGCACTGGACTTTGCCACAGATGCGCGCCTGAGGGCCGCGCTGCGTAATCTGCAGGGAAATAAAACCATATTTATTGTTTCCCAGAGAACTTCTTCCATCCAGTTTGCAGACCAGATACTGGTGATGGATGACGGACAGGCAGTGGGACTGGGAACGCATGAGGAGCTGCTTGAAAACTGTGAAATTTATCGTGAGATTTATGAATCTCAGTTTAAGAAAGAAGATCTGAGAAAGAACGGAGGTGCAGGAAATGTCTAAGCAGAAGAACATGACCGGACAGATTGCAACACTAAAAAAAGTGATGCATTATCTGAAACACTATATTCCCATACTGATTCTGTCTGTTGTGCTGGCAACGGTGACAGTGGCACTGACACTGTATTTTCCGATTCTGACCGGACGGGCGATTGACCTGATTCTGGACAAAGGAAATGTGGATTTTCCGGGGATTCTTGCAATTGCAAAAGAAGGCGCAATTGTAATTGGCATCACGGCTGCGGCACAGTGGATTATGAATATGTGCAATAACCGTATGACATACAATATTGTCCGTGATATCCGAAGGGATGCGTTTGAGAGGATCGAGCATCTGCCGTTGTCTTATATTGACAGTCATTCCCATGGGGACATGGTCAGCCGTATCATTGCGGATGTGGACACGTTTGCGGATGGTCTGCTGATGGGATTCACACAGCTGTTTACCGGTCTGGCAACGATCATCGGTACTTTGCTGTTTATGCTCTTTGTCAATGTTAAGATTACGGTAGTGGTTGTGCTTCTGACACCGATTTCTTTGTTTGTGGCTGGCTTTATTGCAAAAAAGACGTATTCCATGTTTCAGCTGCAGACGCAGACGAGAGGAGAACAGACAGCGCTGATTGAAGAGATGGTCGGAAATCAGAAGGTCGTACAGGCATTTTGCCATGAAAAGGAAGCACTCGGACAGTTTGCGGATGTAAATGACCGTCTGCAGAAATATTCGCTGCGGGCAACCTTTTTTTCGAGTCTGGTGAACCCGAGTACACGTTTTGTTAACAGTCTGGTATATGCAGCTGTGGGAATTACGGGAGCACTTGCCGTTATTCTGACAGGCGGAGCATTTTCTGTCGGAAATCTTTCCTGTTTTTTGTCTTATGCAAATCAGTATACCAAGCCGTTTAATGAGATTTCGGGGGTTGTGACAGAATTGCAGAATGCCCTGGCATGTGCGGCGCGTTTCTTTGAACTGATTGAGGCAAAAGAAGAAGAGCCGGATGCAGCAGATGCGTATCAGTTAGAACAGGCAGACGGAACGGTAGACATTGACCATGTGTATTTTTCCTATGTGCCGGAGCAGAAGCTGATCGAGGATTTTAATCTGCATGTACAGCCGGGACAGAGGATTGCCATTGTCGGCCCAACCGGATGTGGAAAAACGACACTGATTAATCTTTTGATGCGTTTTTATGATGCTGATTCCGGGCGTATCCAGGTGAGCGGACATGATGTGATGCACATGACCAGACACAGCCTGCGGAAAAATTATGGAATGGTATTACAGGAAACGTGGCTGAAAAAGGGAACCATCCGGGAGAATATCTGTATGGGAAAACCGGATGCAACCGAGGAAGAAATGATTGCAGCGGCAAAAGCAAGCCATGCACACAGCTTTATCCGCAGACTGTCGAAAGGGTATGATACTGAGATTACAGAAGATGGGGGCAATCTGTCACAGGGACAAAAGCAGCTTCTTTGTATTACCCGTGTCATGTTATGCCTTCCGCCGATGCTGATTCTTGACGAGGCTACTTCCTCTATTGATACAAGAACGGAAATCCGTATACAGAAGGCATTTCTGACGATGATGAAGGGACGTACAAGTTTCATTGTGGCGCATCGTCTTTCCACGATCCGGGAGGCAGACAGTATTCTGGTCATGAAAGACGGAAAGATTATCGAACAGGGAAATCATGATACCTTGCTGGCACAGAACGGCTTTTATGCAACGCTGTATAACAGTCAGTTTGATCAGGGTTAAAGCCCGGTTTCGGCTTTATAAGAGTATGCATTGGAGATGCGTGTGTTTTCTGCCGTCAGCGTAACCGGTTCCCGGTAATAGGCAATTACCGGAGTGCCGACCTGTAGAGTCTGAAACAGTTTTTTTGCCTTTTTCGGAGGCACATTGATACAGCCGTGAGAACCGGAAGTTTTGTAGATCTCTTTGCCAAATGTGCTGCGCCAGCTTGCATCGTGGATGCCGACATTGTAGGCAAACGGCATGAAATATCTGACATCGGACGCATAATTTTCGCCGACAAGTGTGGCATCTTTCTGTTTGTATGCAATCTTAAAGATGCCATCCGGTGAGCCGTTTCCGCGGCTGATGTTTCCCGAAACAATGCCGGTGTCTGTGACAAGTGATCCGTCCTTGTAATACCAGAGATGCTGGCTGGTATAGTCAATTTCCACATAAGTATTGCCGATATCATCCAGTCCGCTCTGCATGGCGCGCTGCTCATAGACAGGTTCCCGTTTTACAGGTTTTCCACCTTTTAAGTCTTTTAAGAGCTCTTTTTTTTCTTTGGATTTGTCAATTACCCAGCCGTAATCGCCACCGCCGATTTTTACGGTGTCCCCTTTGCTTGTCTTGAATTTCCGTACATCCCCATAGGTGTTGTAAGTACTTGCCAGATGCTGGACATAGGAAGTCAGCCGGGTATCATTGATGGAAACCGAGCCGTCTTTTTTGAGGTCAAGTAAAGACAGGATACCGGCTTTATCCAGCCCTTCGTCAGCTCCTTTGATTTCGTAGGTGACGGTTGCGGCCATATACCGGTCAAGCTGTGAAACCGTATCTGCAATCTGCTGGTCATCTGCCGTTACGGACGGTTTTTCGTAGCAGGCATCGGAAAGCGTGAGTGTAGTTTCCTGATCGTCTATGGCTTTTTGGATTTCCTTTATGATCTCATCGCGGATGGGGGTATTTCCTGGTGTCTCATTTACGATGGTATAATCATCATCCGTAATACGCAGATATGCATTCTCCGGTGCTTCGATATAGGAAGGATCAAAGATAGCCAGCGCATCGGTCAGCTGGTTTAATGCAGTTTCATCGTAGTGAAAAGAACGGTTCAGATCTATTTGGTGTTTTTGAAACAGGGCAACCGGCCACAACAGGATTTTCTGCTGTTTTACAAGCGATTGTTCTTCACCGGAACGTTTGTAAGTATAGGAAAAGTCACTTCCGGAAAGTGTGTATTTGTTCCCTTTGCGATCCGTTATGTGCAGCTGATAATTTTGCGCGGAAGCAATGTTTTTTGCTTCCAGATCATCCGCAGTCTGGTTGCCACAGGAAATCCCACCGATGGTTGTATGGGGGAAATAATGCCCGTGGTAATAAACACAAAAACCTGCATAGACGCCGATGACAGCTGCACCTGTACCGCAGAGAATGCCGCGGAGTACCCTCAAAGAGGTTGTTCGTTTTGCCATAAAACTCTCCTTTTTATGAGATGTGATCTGGTTTTAAATGAGGAACCGGCATATACACCGGTACACCGTTTTGATAGGTGAGAGAAACCTCTCCCTGGATTAACGGGTAAAGATAGTTGTAAAGCTCCTGACGGATATCGTTTCCGTGTGCATTGATCCATTCACGCGGGATGGATTTTGCCTCATTGGCAATGCCGCGGATCGGGGCATGGTCATAGGCTACCGCATAGGGGGTATTCGAGGTGCGCGTCAGGGTTACCATGGAGGCGGTTACACCTTCCTCGGCGAGCAAAACAGCATGTTCTCCGAGTGCAAATGCCTCTGACTGATCGGTAGCAGATGCCAGATGGGAGGCACAGCGCTGCAATACATTGATTTCTATGGAACGGACTTTGACGCCGATGTTTTCCTTGACCAGAAATTCAAGTGCTTTTCCGGCTCCGGAGAGCTGCTGGTGTCCGAACTGGTCAGCCACTGCTTTGGAAGCTGTGATGTAGTCTCCGTTTTTGTCACGGATTCCCTCGGATACGGCAACAATCACATTGTTTAATGTTTTTAATTTGTTCCGGATATCGGTCAGAAACTGCTCTTTGTCAAATGCAACTTCCGGGAGATAAATAAAATGCGGGGCGGTGTTGTAGTCATTTCGCGCCAGGGCACTGGCAGCAGTGAGCCATCCGGCATCGCGCCCCATAATTTCTACGATAGTGACGCTTTTTACCGCGTAAATAAACGTATCGTGTGCAATTTCCAGCATTGTGGATGCAATGTATTTGGCGGCAGAACCGAATCCGGGTGTGTGGTCGATCATGCATAGATCGTTGTCAATGGTCTTTGGAACTCCGATAATCCGGATGTCGCTCTTGATTTTGGCGGCATAATCGGATAATTTAAGTACAGTATCCATGGAGTCATTGCCACCGATATAGAAAAAGGCTTTGATGTTTAATTTTGCAAACTGGTTGAAGATGAATACATAAGCAGAGTCGTCATCTTTGTAGTCCGGAAGTTTGTGCCGGCAGGAACCTAAATACATGGCCGGTGTAACTTTTAACCGGTTAAGGGTTTTTTCATCCGGGATCATCTGGGAAAGATTCAGATAACGCTCATTTAAAATACCGAGGATTCCATTGATTGCCCCGTAGCAGGTGTCGTACTTGCCGGACTTTTTTATTCCGGAGATGACTCCGGCGAGACTGGCGTTGATTGCTGCGGTTGGGCCGCCTGACTGTGCGACCATACAGTTTGACTGATTCATATGTAGCTCCTTAAAATGATATAATGTATGTGTACTTCATTGTAGAGGTTTTGGAAAGGAATCGCAAGTGAAACAAATGAAAAATCATAATTTCTATGACAATTGCATGCTGTGTCCGCGCACATGCGGGGCGCAGCGCAGTAAGGGAAAAACTGGAATCTGTGGGGTGACAGAGACATTAAAGGTAGCACGGGCGGCTCTGCATTTCTGGGAAGAACCGTGTATCAGCGGAACAAAAGGTTCGGGAGCCGTCTTTTTTTCCGGCTGTGCCCTGCACTGTGTGTTTTGTCAGAATGAGCCGATTGCACAGGGGACTGCGGGAAAAGAAATCACACCGGAACGGCTGGTGGAGATTTTTCTGGAACTGCAGGAACAGGGGGCGAACAATATCAATCTGGTTACACCGGGGCAGTATGTGCCGCATATCATCCGGGCGGTAGAACAGGCGAGACGGCAGGGACTTGCGGTTCCTATTGTATACAATACGGGAAGCTATGAGAATGTGGATACCATCAAGGCACTGGAAGGAATCGTGGATATTTATCTTCCGGATTTTAAGTATATGGACCCGTTTCTTGCGGCAAAATATTCCCATGCACCAGATTATCCGCAGACAGCAAAGGCTGCAATTGCAGAGATGGTGCGTCAGCAGCCCCGGCCGGTGTTTGCGTGGGAAGAAAAAAGAGGCGAAGACGTGCCAGAGGAAGCCTGCGAGGGAGCTGTGATGAAGAGGGGTGTGATTGTGCGCCAGCTGCTTTTGCCCGGATGTCTGAAAGATGCCAGAAACATTGTCCGGTATTTATATGAAACATACCAGAACAAAATCTATGTGAGTCTGATGAGTCAGTATACGCCGCTAGAACATGTCAGAGATTATCCGGAACTTGCGCACCGGGTGAGCCGGCGCACATATGACCGCTATGTGGACGCTGCGATTGCGCTTGGAATTACCCAGGCTTTCATTCAGGAGCCGGGGGTGGCAAAAGAAAGTTTTATTCCGGATTTTTCAAATGCAGAAGGCGTGTGAAATAATTGGAAAAATGTGTAAAATTGACTGGTTTTTTGACAGATATTGTAGTACCATAGATACATATAAGAGGAGTAATCAGGGAGGTATATGATATGGCAGAAAAGCCGGCAGGACATATTCTGATCGAATGCCCGAATACCATTTTTCATCTGTATGCCCGTGATGAGGGAGAGTTATCAAAAATTGAGACCTTTCTGCGCAATATCCGCGGAATCAAGCGGCTTGGGCTGAATGATATTTATATATGGTGCAATCGTCAGGGAATTTTATATGTTACAAAATTTCATTATCGCAAGGATTTTTCCCTGTGGTTTAATATGAAATCCTACTATCTGTATTTTTTACAGAAATTCCGTTATCAGTTTGCGCAGTATGCGGGATAAATATTTGTTGTTACTGTGTATGAGAGACCGTCAGTGGATTGCACTGCGGTCTTTTTTCTTATATAATGAGGAAACAGGAAAAGCCTGAAACGAGGAGAGTGAATATGAGATTTCCGGAATTTTTAAAAGAACATGGAACGATCGGATTTGTTGCGCCGTCATTCGGCTGTGCGACAGAACCTTATTATACAGCATTTGCACATGCAAGAGAACGGTTTGGGCAGATGGGATATCATACACAGATGGGGCCGAATTGTCTGGTGGATAAGGGAATCGGGATCAGCAACGACCCGGCATTATGTGGCAAAGAACTGAATGAAAGCTATTGCGGAACCGAAAATGACGTCATTATTTCCTGCGGTGGCGGGGAGCTGATGTGTGAAGTTGTTCCGTATATTGATTTCGCAGGGATTGCGCAGGCGAAGCCAAAGTGGTATATGGGGTTTTCCGATAATACCAATTTTACGTTCTTATCTGCAACGATTGCAGATACGGCCGCCATTTACGGACCGTGCGCAGCCGCGTTTGGAATGGAACCGTGGCATCCGGCCGTGCAGGACGCACTGGATCTGCTCTGCGGAAAGATTACCCGTGTGCATAATTATGATCTGTGGGAGAAAGAATCTGTCAAAGATGAAGAACATCCGCTGGCGCCGTATCATGTGACGGAGCCTGTGGAACTGAAAGTATTTCCACAGGGAGCCGAAAATGTTACAATGGAGGGAAGACTGATCGGTGGATGTATGGATTGTCTGGTAAACCTTCTCGGTACGCGCTTTGATCACGTAAAAGAATTTCAGGAGCGGTATAAAGAGGATGGATTTCTCTGGTTTCTGGAAGCCTGTGATCTGAATGTGATGTCCATCCGCCGTGCCATCTGGCAGATGAAAGAGGCTGGATGGTTTTCGCATGTGAAGGGATTTCTGATCGGACGGCCGGTGTGTTTCGGAGAAGAAGCATTCGGGATTGATCATTACCGGGCAGTAACCGATCTGCTGGCAGAGTATCAGGTTCCGGTGATCATGGATCTGGACATCGGACACATGGCTCCTATGATGCCGGTTGTTACCGGGGCCATGGCAAAAGCACATGTGCAGGGAAATACATTTGTTCTGGATTATGAATGGAGGTAAAAATGAAAGGTTTGAAAAAATATATGGCAGGTATTCTTGTGGCAGGCATGGTTCTTGGAAGTGCAGCAGTTCCGGCACCGGTGTATGCGACAGAGGCAGAGGATGCACAGGAAGATAACGGGGATGATGTGGAAATTACACTGGACGACAAGCCATATCTGGCGCTCGGAGCGGATCTGACTGCAGACCAGCAGCATACCGTGTTATCTTATATGGGGATCGAAGCGGCGGATTTTGATAAATATGATGTGGTTTATGTGAGCAATGCAGAAGAACATCAGTATCTGGATTCTTATGTTCCGAAAAAACAGATCGGAACGAAAGCGCTTTCTTCCGTGCTGGTTTCCCTGGCAGATTCCGGTAACGGGCTGAAGGTATCCACATACAACATTAACTACTGTACGGCGGGCATGTACAAGAACGCACTTGCCACTGCAGGGGTGGAAGATGCCAATGTGATTGTTGCGGGACCGTTTCCGCTTTCCGGGACGGCAGCACTGGTCGGAACGTTTGAGGCATATGAAAAACTGACCGGAAAGGAACTGGATGAATCGGTTGTGGATGCTGCAATGGATGAACTTGTCACAACCGGAGATCTTGAGCAGAGCATTGACGGCGATTCCAATGATGTGGAGGCGATGATTGCAGATCTGAAAGGGCAGATTGCCAGTGGAAAGATCAAAACGCCGGAGGAGATGGAACAGGCGATTGAAAAACTTGCGGATAAATATGATCTGAAATTATCGGACGATGACAAGCAGAAACTTCTTGGTCTGATGAAAAAACTGCAGGGACTGGACCTGAACTGGGATTCCATTAAAAATCAGGCATCTGCATGGGCTTCCCAGCTGCAGAATCAGCTTGCGGACAAGAATATCGGACAGAAGATAGCAGCCTTTTTTGAAAAGCTGTTTGATATGATCCGGAGTCTGTTTCAAAAATAAAAACATAAAATTTGAGTAAAGTGATTGTAAAAACCATGAGAAGTGTTTTATAATAAATCGAAGCATGTAAAAAAGAAGAACAAGAAAAGGAAACAGATATGAATGGCATAATGATTGTCCTGACACTTCTGAGTGGTGTTGCACTATTTCTTTATGGAATGTCTCTGATGGGAGACGGACTCAAACGTGTGGCAGGAAACCAACTGGAGCTTGTATTGTATAAGCTCACAAATACACCGATCAAAGGTGTACTTCTTGGAACGATAGTTACAGCGATTATTCAGTCATCTTCCGCAACGACCGTCATGGTTGTCGGATTCGTAAATTCGGGAATGATGAAAGTCGCACAGGCGATTGGAATTATCATGGGAGCAAATATCGGTACGAGTGTTACCGGATGGATTCTTTGTCTTTCCTATATTGATGGGTCCAGCGGTATCGCACAGTTGTTGTCCACGGCAACCATTTCTGCCGTTGTTGCGATTATCGGTATTATTTTTAAGATGTTTGTCAAAAAGGCAAACTACAAAAATGTGGGAGATATCATGCTTGGTTTTGCAATCCTCATGGTAGGAATGCAGACGATGAGCGGGGCAGTTTCCCCATTGAAAGATAACCCGCATTTCGTCAATCTTCTCACAAAGTTTGAAAATCCGTTTATGGGAATTATTGTGGGAATTGCGTTTACTGCAGTTTTACAGAGTGCTTCCGCATCCGTTGGTATTCTGCAGGCATTGTCCGTGACCGGAAGTATCAGTTTTGCGGCAGCACTTCCGATTACGATGGGAATTGGAGTAGGAGCGGCCTGCCCGGTACTGCTTTCTTCCATCGGTACAAATAAAAACGGAAAACGTACAGCCCTGATTTATCTGCTGAACGATCTGTTCGGTATGATTTTCTGGTCGATTGTCTTTTACAGTGTCAATGCTTTTGTACACTTTAAGTTTTTGAATATGACGATGAGCCCGATCAAGATCGCCATGATGAACTCTATTTTCCGTCTGGCAACAATCATGATTCTGCTTCCGTGCATTAATCTGATTGAGAAACTGGTATTCCGTCTGATCAAAGACGATCCGGAGGATCTGGAAGAGCAGGCAGATTTCGATCTCCTCGAAGAACGATTTCTGGCGTATCCGGCACTTGCCATCGGACAGAGCCATACGGCGGTCAACGGCATGGCAAAGAAGGCACGCAAGAACATTAACCGTGCACTTTCACTGTTAGGAGATTATTCACAGGATAAGTACAATAAAGTACAGGAAAAAGAAAACCTGATTGACAAATATGAGGACAAGCTCGGCACATATCTTATGCAGCTGACAGGACAGGAGATGTCTACCGTCCAGATGCAGCAGGTGTCCAAATTCCTGCACACGATCAGCGATTTTGAACGTCTGGGGGATCATGCGGTCAATATTTCTAAAGTTGCAAATGAAATTTCGGAAAAGAAGATTACATTTTCCGAGTCGGCACAGAAGGAACTTTCCGTGCTGGAGGCAGCAGTCAGGGAGATTGTCGATCTGACAGTTGATGCTTTCTGCGAGGATGATCTGGAGATGGCTGCAAAAATCGAGCCTTTGCGGGAACTGATCGGAATTTTGTGCAATGATCTCAAAAACCGGCATGTAACCAGACTGCGGGAAGGAAAATGTGAATTCCGGCAGGGATTTGCGTTTAATGATCTGCTGACGAATCTGGAAAGAATCGCAGCGCACTGTTCCAATGTTGCGGTAGCAATGATTGAGACGGAGACTTCGGAATTTGATACCCATGAGTATTTAAAGAGCGTCCGTCACATGAAAGACGATGCTTATCTGGAGTGCTTTGATTCGTATGCACGCAAATACAGTATTCCACCGACAAAAAAAGAAAAGAAAAATAAGTAGTTTTTCATCCCCCGGAAATTTCCGGGGGATTTTGTGTACCATTTATCGGACACTGAATATGAGATACTGTCTTCAACCAAAACCTAAAATGAAAAATTAAACCTGTACTTTGACAACTGAAAATGGCTATAAAAGGT
>OLNU01000698.1_pt1 | contig 29948 bp, 25 predicted proteins | sample 1672241 | NCBI WGS metagenome assembly OLNU01 (sample SAMEA3136663, study PRJEB25190) | human gut metagenome | biome: human gut; feature: human-associated habitat; material: faeces | place: Austria | collected 2013 | reverse complement strand
TCCGCCGGCGCCTTCTCCTTTCCGGGAAAAAGCCCTACCGCAGGCGCACCGGCCTGCGGGCGCTCTACTTTTCCTATTTATATAAGGTGGGCGCACTGCCGAAAAAGCCACGGTACATAAGCTACGCTGTGCGTGAGGATATCCGCAAGCTGGATCGACGAATCGAGCAGGCGGAATTCATTTTCAAAAATCACATCGCGGACCGCGGGCAGCTTGCCGCCATCCGGCAGAAAGCGGAAGATGAAATCGCCGCGCTGATAAAGCAGCGCCAGAAGCTCTACCGCTATGAACCAAAGTCCCCGCAAATCGGCATATGCACAGCGCAGCTGAAAAAACTGCGGCACACGGTGAAGCTGTGCCGGAACATCGAAATCCATTCGATAGAGATGGAACAGCGGATGCAGTCGGCTCGATTGGAAGAACAGCATCGGCGGGAACAGCAGAAAAAAGAAGATCCGCAGAAAGAAACCCGCAATCAGGATAATCAGAAGGGAAGGTGAATTGACTGAACTACGGAAGCGATCCAGCCGATCAGATTGTTCGGTTTACACTTGAAGGCACAGAAATGGCGCTCAGACTGTCGGGCATGGCGGCGAAAAACTTTGCGTTATTTGTGTATGCCGTTCTGAAGGACCAGAAGAAAACCCACGGTAAGACAAGGCTTGTGCGCATGCTTCGGGAACAGCGTCCATTCAAATTCTTTAACATCCCCACGGAACACATGCGGCAGTTCGTCACAGAAGCCAAAACACACGGTCTGCTATACGTCCCCATCCGGAACAAGCAAAAGGCCGACCGCATCGAAGTGGTGGTGTTCGCAGACGACGCCTCCAAAGTCCAGCGCATTTTCGACAACCTCGGTCTTGACGTAGTTAAGGCGCAGGCCGGCGAAGCCACGATTGAGAAAGCACCGGAACATGCAAAACCGGTTCCCGCAGCTTCTGCCCCCGGCAAGACGGAAACCGTCAAAACCGAGCTGGGCGAAGTGGAATTCGAGACAGGCGGCTTTGAGGACGATTTCAACATCGGCCCGGTGCAGCAGGGTATCGCTGAAAATTTTACTTCCGGCCGGGAGACGGCCGCCGGGAAATCAGCTGTGGAAAAGAGTCCGTTCGAGCTTTCCTCACCCAGCAGAAACGCTTCGCCCGGCTCAACAAGCCATAAAGAACCGGAGCAAAAGCCCTCGGTGAAAAAGCAGCTGCAGGAGATCCGGCAGGAACAATCGGAGAAAAAAGCGGAAAAGGCCAAGCAGCGGGAGCGTCAGCCTCTCACGCCCGGTCACGCCAAACAGAAGAAAAAACGGAAAGGAAGATGATGCCGTATCGATTTATCCAACTTGATTCATCAGAAGCAGGAACCGCAGCCCCAGCCGCCGGAGCAGCAGTACACGAAGGAAGAATACGCCGCCTTAAAGCAGGCTGAGCGTGAAGAAGTCTGGTCAAGCGTCAACGCGCAGGCTGAATCGGTGTTCAAGGACGACGCTTCCATGAGGGGATTCCTCCATTTCATGGCGGACTGCACCCCGCAGAAAACCAGCAACCTGCTGCTTCTCTATGCGCAGAATCCTGAAATCACCCATCCCCGCACTTTCGACAAGTGGAAGGAAGCCGGGCGTTCCATCCGTTCCGGTGAGAAGGGATATACCTTCTATGCGGATCAGGAATATACCAAAGAGGATGGCACCAGAGGGATCGGCTCCACCATCACCAAAGCCTACGACATCGCTCAGACCAGAGGGCCGCAGCCCCTGCCGCCTCAGCAGCATCTGCCCGAAGAGGTTATCGCCGCCATGATAGAAAACAGTCCGGTCCCGCTGGTGATTTCCGACCAGCTTCCTCAAGGGGTGCAGGCGCAGTATGTGCCGAGACAGCGCACCATTTTTGTCCGCAATGGGATGGATGAAACCGCCACCATCTGCGCCATCGCCCGCGAGCAGGCCCACGCCGGCTTCGACGCGGTGGGCAGTGGTTACTATCGGCAGGCGTATGCGGCTCAGGCTTACTGCGCAGCGTATGTGGTTGCGCAGAAATTCGGCCTTGATACCTCTGCGTTCCATTTTGACAAGGTGTGCCAAAGCTATACGGAAATGAGCGCGGACGATAAGCGCGGCTTTTTGGGCGACGTTAAACGGGCCGCCTATTCCATCAACTGGGATATCCAGAGGACCTTCCGGGATCTGGAGCAGGCCATCCAGCCGGATGAATTTTCCGTCGCAGCGCCCAAGCCTGCCAAGGCGCCGAAAGCAAAAACAGAGAACGCGCCGGATCGATGAACGTTTTCCGTTTGTTTTCTTTTGTGCAGTAGCTTTTCGCAGGCTGTTGTGCTATATTAAAGTAAAATAAGATTAAATGTCGGAAGGAAGGGAATCGCCATGACAAGGCAGCGGTTGGTGAAAATGACCTACGGGGACCGGAACATACTGGTCAAAGCACTTCAAAGCGCGCGAGGATCTATCGGCCTGGAAGTGTTCGAAAAACTGCAGGCACTTATGAACAAAACCCTCGCTGCTCCAAAGCGCAAGCTGTACCTGAGCGACGAAGAACACCAGTACGCCACGCTGTCTCTGAACGGGATGCGAAACGCCTATCTTGCGGCTGATCGAAGCTGCGGCGGCATTGACCGTCTTCTCATAAAGCTCATCCGCGCGAAATACCGGCGTGTACCTGAACGATATAAAGTGTAACAACGATCTTTGCCCGGAGTCTTTGGGGTTTTTCTCCCGTCGACTCCGGGATTTTTTTGTTTTATTGAAAAAGGAGGGGAGTAACCGACAAGACCGTCTGCATTGTTTTATCTTTCTGCTGTGAAGAAAGGGTGGGTGCCTCTTCAGCGGGATAGCTACAGAAAAAAATTCCTGGTGGGTATGGCTCCTGCCTTTGCCCATCGTCTGGAGGGCCGCCCTGTTGGTCGCCGGAAGCTGGCGCGACGGGATGAACCTTGTGGATCTGCTGGAAAAGCTCTCTGCCTCCATGAACAGTCCCTTTTCTGTTCACTGGACGAAATACTCCGCCCGCTGCCTGCTGTTCTTCACGCTGGGATATGCGGTTGTCGCCCTTGCCGCAACCGCCAACCGCAAGCATTACCGCAGGGGTGCGGAGCACGGTTCCGCCAGGTGGGGCAACGTGTGCAGGATCGCCAAGCGGTACCGGGACAAGAAAAATCCCAAACAAAACCTCATTTTGACCCAGCATTTCCAGATGGGGATGGACGGCCACAAGCACAAACGCAACACCAACGTGTTGGTCATCGGCGGATCCGGCGCGGGCAAAAGCCGCTCCTACGCCATTCCCAATGTGCTCAACTGCGGGACGTGTTCGCTGGTCGTCTGCGATCCAAAATCCGAAATCCTGCGCAAAACAGGCGGAGCGCTGAAAGCCAACGGCTATGAGGTGCGGGTGTTTGACTTGTTAACCCCCGACGCCTCCTTCTGCTACAACCCATTAGCCTATGTGCGGGACGACAAGGACGTGCTGCGCCTAATCGAAACCCTCATTCAGTCCACCACTCCGCCCGGGGCGCAGAGTTCGGATCCCTTCTGGACCAAATCGGAAACGGCGCTTCTGCAGGCCTTGGTCCTATACCTCATGCATGAAGCGCCGCCGGAAGAACAGAACTTCGCCACGGTGATGGAGATGCTGGCCGCCGCGGAAGTACGGGAGGAAGATGAGGAATACGAGTCTCCTCTGGACGTCCTGTTCGCCCGTTTAGAGATGCGGGATCCGGAGAGTATCGCTGTCAAGCAGTACCACGTCTTTAAGATGGGCGCCGGCAAAACGCTGAAATCCATCTTAATCAGCGTCGGCGTCCGGCTGTCGGCTTTTAACCTGCCGCAGATTGCAAGGCTTACCTACACCGACGACCTTCATCTGGAGGAAATGGGCGAGAAAAAAGTGGCCCTGTTCTGCTGCATCCCGGACTCGGATAAATCCCTCAATTACCTTGTGGGGATGATTTACGGGCAGCTCATCCAGACGCTGTATTTTGTAGCCGACCGGAAATACAAAGGCCGGCTGCCGGTGCCGGTTCACTTGCTCATCGACGAAGCGCCGAACATCGCCCTGCCCACGGACAACTTTTTGCCCTGGCTTTCCACAATGCGAAGCCGCAATATCTTCTGCAGCTATATCGCGCAGAATATGGCGCAGATCAAGGCGCTGTTCAAGGAGCAGTGGGAATCGCTGGTCGGCCTGTGCGACGAGTTTCTCTATCTCGGCGGGAACGAAAAGGAAACCCACAAGTATGTTTCCGAGCTCATGGGCAAGGAGACGCTGGACACGAATACCTACGGCCACAGCCGCGGACGAAACGGCAGTTTCAGCATCAACGACCAGCAGACGGGCCGGGAGCTTCTCGCCCCCGACGAAGTACGGATGCTGGATAACCGCAAGGCAATCCTGTTTGTCCGCGGGGAACGCCCCATGATGGATGACAAATACGATCTCATGCGCCATCCAAACATCCGGCTGACAGAGGACGGCGGCGCCGCGCCCTACGATTACACGCTGGCAAAGAGTGCCGCAGATGACCTCGACTACTCTCCGGAACAGTATGACGAGTTTGAACTGCTGGAGCCGGATGATTTTATGAAATCGTAAATAAACACATATTGAATTGGAGGAATGCTTCTGAAGAAATTCAAAATTGCTTTTAAGAAAACACCCAAGAAGAATCGCAGGCCGCAGAATACGCTTTCTCTCGGCAGAAATGGACGATTTGGTTTTTCCGCCTACATCGCCGTGGTTCTGTGCTTCTGCTGTCTTTCAACAACCGTCTTTGCTGCCGGTGACCCGCTGGCAGTCGTAAATAATCTCTCTACCTTCATTTTTTCCTTGATCCGCGCCATCGGTCTGATCCTGCTGGGCTGGGGCGTGGTGCAGGTCGGTCTTTCCTTCCAGAGCCATGACCCCTCTCAGCGTTCGCAGGGCTTCCTAACGCTGGCAGGCGGGCTTGTGATTACCTTTGCCAAGGAAATCCTCGATCTCATCACCGCCTGATTGTATATTTTCAGCCGGGGAGCAACCGTCGCCGGTCGTTCCCCCTCGTTTTCTTCAAGGAGGTGACCAGGCGGAAACTGGATTATTGATAACTTAAATTCGGCGCTGGAAACATGGAATGATAAGCTGGCGGAAATCTGGACACTGCTCACCCAAGATCCCGCGACCTTCAAAGGCGGTGGAATCTGGCAGGTCATGCTGGACATCAACGGGGCCTTGAAAGCCATTGGATTCGGGCTGCTGGTACTGTTTTTTGCCGTCGGCGTGGTCAAGACCTGTTCGAGCGTAGCCGATTTGAAGCGCCCGGAACATGCTTTCAAGATGTTCATTCGCTTTGTGCTGGCAAAGGCGGCGGTGGGATACGGCCTCGACCTGATGCTGGCTGTTTTCGGGATCATTCAGGGGATGGTGGCCACCATCATCTCCCAGTCCGGCCTGTCGGGAAGCAGCGGAGCGACGCTCCCGCAGGAGATTATCGACAAGATCAATACCGTCGGCTTTTGGGACAGCATCCCCCTGTGGGCAGTCACCCTGCTGGGCAGCCTGTTCATCACGGTGCTGGCGTTCATTATGATCCTGACGGTGTATAGTCGGATGTTCAAATTGTACATGTATACGGCTATCGCCCCAATTCCCATGTCCAGCTTCGCAGGGGAACCCACCAGCAATGTTGGGAAAAACTTCCTGCGTTCCTATGCAGGCGTTTGCCTCGAAGGGGCGATTATTGCGCTTGCCTGCATCATCTTCTCGATTATGGCGGCCTCTCCGCCGGCGGTCGATCCCGACGTCTCGGCGGTTACCGCCGTATGGAGCTATGTGGGCGAGCTGATCTTTAACCTGCTTGTTCTGGTCGGCGCCGTGCGAATGAGCGACCGGATCGTCAAGGAGCTGTTGGGGCTGTAACACATCCAAAAAGCGAACAGGCCCTGCGGAAAACCGCAGAACCTGTTCGTTCATTCATGATCTAATATCCATTGCAGCAGCCCCTGCCGGTCAATTTGACCGGCAGCGACGGAAAGAACGATATCAATCAATTCCTGTTGTTCATAACGGAGCTCAATCCCGTTCACAGCCAGGAAAACCAGCATGGTATGCGCGCCGATACGCTTATTCCCATCCACAAAGGGATGATTGCGTATCAGGCCAAAGCCAAGCTGTGCCGCTTTGGCCTGCAGAGACGGATACACCGGCTCTCCGCCGAACGTTTGAAACGGCGCGGCCAATGCGGATTCCAGCAGCCCTTCGTCCCGAATCCCGTCGATGCCTCCGAATTCCCGGATCAGCGCGGAATGCAAAGCCGTCACCTGATTTTTGGATAAGGTTTTCATTTGGCCAACTCCTCATAAGCGCGGCGGTTCTTGGCGATCAGCCGCTTGGATGCGGCCAGAATATCCTCGTCTTCCGCAAGCTGCTCCTGCTCTGCCTGGCTGAATTCCAACAGCACATACCGCGGGACATTGTTCTTTAAGATCACGGCTGCGCCGTTTTCGTCCACCAAGCGCGCAACACGGGAAAAGTTCTGATTTGCTTCTGTAATGGAAACAAGATTCTTTGTGTTCACTGTCATTTGTAACACCTCCTACTTTTATTATACTCGAAAATAGGATAAATTCAACCTATTTTTTAAAGGAGCTGGTTTTTTATCGAAGTCAAAGTGCCAAAGGAAATCCGGGATTATCAGGAGTCCATCTTCTTCGGGCTCTCTGCCCGGCAGTTCATCTGTTCTCTGCTGGCTGTAGGCGTGGCGGTTGGACTGTACTTCGGCCTGCGCCCGCTGGTCGGCAGCGAGGAAGTGGGCTGGATGTGCATTCTCGGGGCCGCGCCCTTTGCAGCCTGCGGCTTTTTCAAATACCATGGCATGACCGCCGAACAGGCGGCATGGGCCTGGTTCAAGTCGGAATTTCTCTATCCCAAAAAGCTGGTGTTTAAATCCGACAGTCTCTACTTCGACGCCATGAAGGACGCCATCGCTGAAGGAGAGAAGCTTCCCCGCAAGCGGAAAGGCCGCAATTCCCAGCCATCGGCCGAAAAAGAACCGTAATCTCAAAAATCTCTCTAAAAGGAAGGATGCCTATAAGTAAAACGCTCAGCAAAGCAGCGAAAGCAGAAAAAGAGAAATTTACGATCCCGAAGTCCGTACAGGACGCTATTCCCATCCAGCGAATCTGGCCGGATGGGATTTTTCAGGTGGGAAGACGGTTTTCCAAGACCTTTTCCTTTACCGATATCAACTACAGCATCGCCAGCAAAGACGACAAAACGGCGATGTTTCTCGACTATGCCGAGCTACTCAACGCGCTGGATTCCGGCGCTTCCGCCAAGATCACCATCAACAACCGGAAGGTCAACAAGGCAGAGTTTGAGAAATCCCTGCTGCTTCCGATGAAGGAGGATGGGCTGGATCCTTACCGGAAAGAGTACAACGAGATGCTGCTTTCCACGGTCACCGGCGTGAGCAGCAGCGTCGTGCAGGACCGCTACATCACCATCACTGTGGCGAAGCGGAATATCGACGAAGCCCGCACCTATTTCTCCCGTGTGGGCACAGACCTCATCACCCACCTTGCCCAGCTTTCCTCCATAGGGAGGGAACTGGACATTGCGTCGCGCCTGCAGATCTTCCGGGACTTTTTCAAAGGCAATGAGCCTGCCGCTTTTGCCTTTGACCTGAAAGAGCACATGCAAAAAGGGCACAGCTTCAAGGATTGGCTGTGCCCCGACAGCATGGAGTTTCACAAAGACCATTTCCGTCTCAACGACCGCTGGGGCCGCGTCCTCTATCTGCAGGATTACGCTTCCTACATCAAGGATTCCATGATTGCAGAGCTCTGCGACATGGATCGCAGCCTCATGCTTTCCATCGATATTCTGACGGTTCCCACCGACGAAGCGGTGCGGGAAATCCAGAACAAGCTCCTGGGTGTAGAGACGAACGCGGCGAACTGGCAGCGCAAGCAGAACGCCGCCAACAACTTTTCGGCTGTTCTCCCTTACGATATGGAGCAGCAGCGGAAAGAGACGAAGGAGCTGCTCGATGACTTAACAAACCGCGACCAGCGCATGATGTTCGGCCTTGTGACCATGGTTCATCTGGCGGATTCCAAGGAGCAGCTGGACAGCGATACCGAAACGATCCTCACCACAGCGCGCAAGCACCTGTGCCAGATGAGCGTCCTCCGCTGGCAGCAAAAGGACGGTCTGGACACGGTTTTGCCCTACGGTTTGCGGCGGATCTCCGCGCTGCGCACCCTGACCACGGAAAGCACCGCGGTGCTGATCCCCTTCCGGGCGCAGGAGATCCTTCAGACCGGCGGCATCTACTACGGGCAAAACGCGGTTTCCAAGAACATGATCGTGGTGGATCGCCGCAAGCTCTTAAACGGAAACAGCTTTCGCCTCGGCGTTTCCGGTTCCGGCAAGTCCTTCTCCGCCAAGGAAGAAATCGTCAGCATCGCCCTTTCCACCAACGATGATATCCTGATTCTGGATCCGGAATCTGAATTCGGCTTCCTTGTCGAGGCCCTCGGCGGTGAAGTGATCCGGGTATCCGCCTCTTCGGACACCCACCTGAACGCCATGGATATGGACAAGGCCTACGGCGACGAACGCAACCCGCTGATCGAAAAGTCCGAATTCATTCTCTCCCTGTTCGAGCAGCTGGTAGGCGCCGGCAACGTGAGCGCAAAGGAGAAGTCCATCCTCGACCGATGTACCTATGACGTGTACCGGGAATACATGATCAACAACTATCAGGGCGAGGCGCCTACCCTGAAGGATCTGTATCACACCCTTTTGAAGCAGCCGGAGCCGGAAGCCAGAGGGCTGGCGCTTTCCTCCGAGCTGTTCATCACCGGCAGTTTGAACACTTTTGCCCAGCGCACCAATGTGGATACCAAAGCCCGGATCATCGCCTACGATATCCGGGAGCTTGGCGAGCAGCTCATGCCCATCGGCATGCTGGTCACGCTGGACGCCATCTTCAACCGTGTGATCCAGAACTGGAAGAAAGGAAAAACCACATGGGTCTTTGCCGATGAATTTTACCTTTTGTTCCGGTATGCGTACAGCGCCGATTTCTTCTACAAGCTGTGGAAGCGCATCCGCAAATACAACGGCCTCGTGACAGGGCTGACGCAGAATGTCGAGGAGCTTCTCCGTTCCGATACAGCCCGTCTCATGCTGGCCAACAGCGAATTCCTCATTCTCCTGAATCAATCCGCCACCGATCGGGACGAGCTGGCCGGGCTTCTGCATATTTCTGAAAACCAGCTCAGCTACATCACCAATGTGGCGGCCGGCTGCGGTTTGATCCGCTGCGCCGGAAACATTGTGCCATTTGAAAACAGCTTCCCCCGCAACACGCGTCTGTACCAGTTGATGACCACCAAGCCGGATGAAGTGCTGAGAGGGGCGTAACCATAGATGAAATTATATTGCAACAGGGGGCCGCCTTCGGCCCCCTGCATTTTTTATTTGTGTAAGAACCGCTTGCACAAAATCACAGATAGCATCTCAGAGGTCTTGCTGCTCTGGAATTGTGCAACAAGTTGCTGCACAATTCTGCTGATCATCTCTGATACGTCTTGTAGCAGGAGGTATGCCATTGAAAGAAATTAAGAGCAAACCAGAGGGTGGAAAGCCGAAGCTGATGGATAAAGCCGCTAAAATTCCGAAAACCGCCGCGAAGAACCTGTGGCTGAAATCCAAGGAAAAATCCATATCTGAAATAAAAGAGACGCCATTCGCCGGTCAGCGTGGAGAATCCTCAAACACTCCCGCCAACAATGCCGGAGATCAGATGCTGTCCGGTACGGAGACCACCGCCAGGGAAGGTGCAAGCCTGACCTACCGTGGTGGAAAAAAGCTGGCGCAGGCCACAGCCCGGAAAATCAAGGAGAAGCAGGAATTCTCCCGCACGCTTTCCGAAGCGAAACATGCGACCGGCAAAACGATGGACGCCGCGCAAAGCGCTGCCTCTAAAATTCGGACAAAGCATGCGGCATTCCGGACCGTCAAGGGCAAACCGCAGAAGGTCGTAAAAACCGCCGGCCGATCCGTGAAAAGCTTAAAGCAGAGCGTCAAGGGGATTAAGACAGCGCAGCGCTCGTCAAAAGCCGCGCAGCAGGCGGCTAAGACGGCGCAAAAAACAGCGCAGGCCACTGCAAAATCGGCCAAGGCATCCGCCCAGGCCGCCAAAGCTGCAGCGAAAGCGACGGTGACGGGCGTAAAGGCGGCGATCCATGCAACTGTGACGGCGGTCAAAACCACGATCGCTGCAGTGAAAGGTTTGATCGCCGCTATCGCTGCCGGTGGATGGGTGGCTGTGTTCATTATTCTTCTGATCTGCCTGATCGCTCTGGTTGTGGGTTCCTGCTTTGGTATCTTTTTCAGCGGCGAGGATTCCGGGAACGACATGACCATGCCGTCCGTCGTACAGGAAATCAGTCTGGATTACCAGAATCGACTGAACGCGACGGAATCCGTTCAGAGCTTCGATGTGCTGGAGATTTCCGGTTCCCGCGCCGTATGGCCGGAGGTGCTTGCCGTTTATTCCGTAAAAACCGCCACCGATCCGACAGGCGCGCAGGAGGTAGCCACCATAGACGAGGCTAAAAAGAAGATTCTGACGGATATCTTCTGGCAGATGAATGTGATCTCGTCCAAAATGGATACAAAGACCGAAAAAGTGATTGTGAAGACAGATGACGGAAACGGCAATATTACAGAGACGGAATCCACCGTTACCCGCAAGTACCTGCACATTACCGTCGATCACAAGACGGCTCTGGAAATGGCCGATGAATATGGATTCGATGAAAATCAACGCCGCCAGCTTGCCGAACTTTTATCCGATGAGAATAAAGAACTCTGGACACAGGTCCTCTATAGGATCACCGGTGGTGGCAGCGACATCGTATCGGTGGCGCTTTCGCAGGTTGGCAATGTTGGCGGCTCCCCATATTGGAAATGGTATGGTTTTGAGACACGAGTGGAATGGTGTGCTTGTTTTGTTTCTTGGTGCGCCAATGAATGCGGGTACATAAGTTCTGGTATCATCCCAAAGTTTGCTGGTTGTACCAGCGGCGGCATGGCCTGGTTTAAGGAGCACGGCCAGTGGAAAGAGCAGGACTACATCCCGAATCCCGGGGATATCATTTTCTTTGACTGGGCCTCTAACGGTCTGGCCGGCGACGCCGATCACGTTGGCATTGTCGAGAAAGTGGAGAACGGAAGAATTTATACGATTGAGGGCAACTCCGATGATTCCGTCCGCCAAAACAGCTATCCCGTGGGGTATTTGGAAATCAGGGGGTTTGGGTGCCCAATATATTAGGCCCCATCCAAACAAAGGTATTTTCTCGTCCATTATTTAGAATAGTGAGTAAAAAACGCAGCTGTTCATTTTACCCATATGAAGCTCTAAGACATTTATATGCCCACACCGAGAACATGAAAAAGGCACGAATCTTTCGAGTCGCACCTTCCCCTCTTACCTTTCACTTCACATCTAAAATATTCATCCATATGCTATCTTAATAAACTCTCAGCAAACCTATACACAGAGGTTTACCTGTTTTATGATGCACATGCTCCAACTGCAATCTTTTTCAAACTCTTTATCTGCGTTTCTCTGTGTGAGATAATCAAAACTGTTTGCCCAGGTGTGTTATTGACTATATCCTGAATGACTCTTTCTTCATTTTCTGCATCCAGAGCCGAGGTCGGTTCATCCATAATGAGTATCGGCGCTTTCTTCAAGTATGCACGCGCTAACACGATCCTTTGCCTCTGACCGCCAGAAAAAGTAGCGCCATTCTCCGTTACAAACGTTTCATAGCCGTCAGGCAAAGATTCAATGAACGAATCAATACACGCTCTCCTGGCAGCTTCCCGGATCTCTTCTTGCGTAACATCCATACCAAAAGAAATATTCTCCGCAATCGTGCCTTCAAACAAGATGCATTCCTGCGGAATGTATGCAATCAAAGATCGTATGTGCTCCAAGCTCATCTGAGATATCGGTGCGCCAAAGAGCTTTATCTCGCCCGCTGAAGGCGTATAAAACCCTTGTACTATCTTCACCAATGTCGACTTTCCGCTTCCCGAATTTCCAACGATAGCAATTTTCGCATCCTTCTCGACTTTCAAATTTACATTTCTGAACACCAACTGCTCCGGCGTGTATCCAAAAGTCAAATTGGAAATCTCAATTGCTGTATCAGACGAAAGATCCGGCGATGCTGCATCCGGTCTGTCCGCTTCTGCCGGCATATCCAAAACAGAAAATACCCTTTCCTGTGCAACCAGTCCGCCCTGAACAGTCTGGACAAAGCTGGAAAAGTCCAGCATTGCACTTGCCATCTGCGCGATGATGCTCGCCATAAACACACCGCTGGCCACGTCTATACCATCTGTCGCATACAGATACAAACCGATCAATAGTGCGGCAGGCTGCGCGCAAAAACTGAAAATGTCAATTGTCCCGAAAATAACCGCACGAATCGTGCAATACCGAACGCGTTTTGTATAAACGATCTCACATGCGCGCTGGTATTTTTTCTGCAGAATTTTACCCAATTGAAAAATCCGCACAACCGGAAGCCCCTGAAAGAGCTCAAGTATGTAGGTCATAGAATCGACATTGGCGTTTTTAGCGTCCATCTCCAGGTTTCGCACCTTTGGATTCAGCCACAAAGCCAGCACGAAGCATATACCTGAAATGGCGATGCCAAACAGGGCCATCTTCCAGCTGTTCAAAACCAGAAGAATAATACTGACGATTGTAACCACGGAAAACTTTGTCAAGGCAACGATCGTATGGGAGCTGAACATTTTGCAGGCGTCCGCTACGTCGCCGTTAATGCGCGTTGTGAAAAAATCATTTCCATATTTCTGAACTGTAGAAACCGGAAGACGCGAAATATGGCGCATGACTTCTTTCGAGAGATTGGCTGTGCAAATTTCAGTGGCATTCGCCTGCTTGAGGCGTCCGATAACCGCGATCGGAATAACCAAAAACGCTAAAGCAATAAATATCAGAATCTGCCGGAAAATTGCTTCGGCTTCTTCCGGATTGGACACAACCTCTATAATAAACTGGTATAGATAGGAGGTTGAAAACAAGAGAAGATATTCCGTACATGCAAACAGCCATCCGATGAGGTACATCTTCTTTGCTTTCTGCATAAAGCCGAATGTCCGGATAATCCGTTTCACATCAGCAATAAAACCGTGCATATCGTTCTCCCCCTTTCTATGCCAAATGCTGCTTGACCAGCATTTGATGATAATACCCGTCTTTGTTTTCTGTAAGCTCAGCTGGTGTTCCTTCCTCAATGACAGAGCCGCGGTTCAGGCAATATATATAGTCCGCATTCCGAACAGTTTTGAGTTTATGCGTGACTATAATGGCGCTCCGGCCGATCATCAGTTTATCCAGGGCATCGCAGATCTGCTCTTCCGTCTCGGGATCCAGCGCAGAAGTCGCTTCATCGAGCAGTACAATCGGAGCATTGCGGACCATCGCACGCGCAACACAAATACGCTGACGCTGTCCTCCGGACAAGTTCTTTCCGCGATCGTCAAGCATCGTGTTCAGCCCCTCCGGCAAAGTCTCAATAAACTTTTCCAGTTGGGCGTCCTTTACCGCTTTCAATACCTCTTCTTCTGTGCAGCCGTCTCTGCCACAGGCGATGTTTTCATAAATTGTACCTTTAAAGAGGAAAGGCTCCTGCGCAACAAGCGATATTTTCTTTCGCAAGCTATTCAGGTTCCATTCCTCCACCGGGACATCGTCAATGCAAAGCTTCCCCTCCGGTGCATCATAAAAGCCGCACAAAAGCTTGATGACTGTGCTTTTTCCGCTGCCGCTTTCACCAATGACGCCCACAGACTGATTGGCTTTAACCTGAAGATCAATGTTCTTTAAAGCCGGTTCCGTTTTCGACGGGTAAGTAAATGTCATGTCACGAGCAGCGATCACCGCAGAGTCCTTTATATCTTTCGTAACGCTGCCGCCATTTTCACACGGGATACCGATGATCTCAAGAATGCGCTCGGATAGCCCGGAAGCCCGCCGAATACAGGCTATCGAATAATCGACCAATTCGAAGCCTTCCCGAATATATCCACTGAGTGAAATAAATATAACGACACTGCCAGCTGAAAGATATCCATTCTTAACGAGGAAAAAGCTGGCGACAAAGAGAATAAAAATCTGCAGCATGTTTGCGAGCAGCTTGATGAAAGTAAGTTTAGCGGATACCTTGTTATTCTCGTTCGCTTCCGTACATGCCGTATCTACAGCAGCATTGTATTTCTTCAGCATCGAACCGTACACACCAAAAGACTTCACAGACGCCAGGCTTTCCATCACCTCCGTCGCTACACTCGCAGCACGGCTCTTACTCTTCGAAATTTTCTTTTGATGTGATTTGATGGACGCACTTAAATGACGAATCAAGAAAATTGAAATCGGGAGAATAAAAAAGTATATGAGCGAAAGCTGCCAGCTCACCGCTATACACAAAACGATAGCGAAAGTCGCCTGCAGAAGCACACTGAGCAGCCAGGTGAATGTTGAACTGAAGATCTTAATCAGTAAATTCAAATCACTGTTTAAGCGGGACGTCAGGTCACCGGAGCTTGTCTCCCGTTCAAACCACTCCATTTTTCCCTGAACAATAGAAGTAAATACTTTTTCTTTGATGGCTTTGAACATCTTTTCGCTGGTGACGCCGATCGCTCTGTTCTCTCCGACCAGCAGAAGCGCACCTATAGGCTGAATACAAATGGCAATAACCAAATAGAACACAATGTCGTATTGTGAAAACTGGGTCATTCCGTCAATCGAACGCCCAACGCAGAAGGAAGTTGCCGCCTTGATTGCACTTTGCAGCATTGCAAAGGCGACAATGAGAAAAACGCCCCATTTACTGACATTGCCGTGTCGGAATATTTGCATAATTGGACTTTTGTGCTTTTGATTCTTCATAATACAATTCCTTTTCGATTATCTCGAATGAAAGCAGGCTTCGCTTATCTGTCCGTTCATTCACATTGGATACCTTTGGATTCCAGTAAACTGTTACTCTCAGACACAGACTTCTCACTAAAAAGCAAGTCGCGCAATACCCCTGGCGTCCTCATATTATACTCGACAAATTTTATCGCCTTTTTCCAACGCAGATGAACCAAGCCTGGTACATATTGAATTACATCTGAAAATTCAAGAGAATCCTGTTGGACTATCCTCTTCATGCTCTCAACTACAATTTGCTTATAGTTGTCCTGACTCCCCATGGAATAGTCCCCAAAAAGCGCAGCCTCGTACATCAATCTTAACTCTTTTAAAAACCAATAATGTAGAATTACACTTTCGGCTGAATGGATCTTGCCCGCGCTCCCCAACGCCAAATTAAATGCATATTGCTCTGCAATACCAATATTATAGGATGAATATATAGAATGACAAATCTCCTTTACATCATTAAGAAGTGAAATTTTCTGTGGATGTATGCCAATTACACCTGCATTCCATAATCTCGTATCACTTGATATTGGAATATCTTTCGTACCGACCATCACTTTTTCTGCAGCCAGACTGTCCTTTAGAAAAGCATATTCTCTGAGCCCGGGTGGGTACGAAGGCCCAGAGTTCTCGCTCATGAATTTTTCTTTTGATCCAAATGTATTTTCACAATAATGGAAAATTAAATTTTCCGGATCAAGAAGGATCTCAAATAATTTTTCAGGAGATTCCATGAAAACAGTGTCCCCATCTACAAATAGAGTGAGCGCACCAAACCTTTTCAAGCTATCTTCTAACGCACATATTTTTAGATTGAACAGGAGATCCTGCCCATTAAGCCAATCTCTCACTCTTTGTTCAGACAGGTATTCTATATCTATATTAGGGTGTTTGTCCCGAATATCCTCAAACAGATTTATTCTGTCTGTATATATAACAATAAGCATATCCTTATCAAGAATATGTGCATCTGCTCTGTAAAGTGATTCAATCGAAACTATAGTCTCTTTACAAATACGTTCCAATCCATACGCCAGATAGACAATGGCTCTCCGCATTATACGTTTCCTCCCTCTGCTCATACGACTAGGTTTCTTTCAGTCAATAAGAGGCTGCCACCAGTCTGCATTCCTCTTATACCAGTCAATTGTCGATTTCAGGCCATGTTGAAAATCCACTTCGGGGAACCACCCCAATTCAGCTCTGATCTTTGCCGCATCTATAGAGTATCTCCTGTCGTGGCCTTTTCTATCTTCTACATGTTCTATCAGAGATTCTGGCTTTTTTAATTCCCTACAGATAAATTTCACAATATCAATATTCTTCATTTCGTTATTCGCACCAACATTGTACACCTCTCCTGTTCTTCCTTTATGTACAATTTTGTCGATAGCGGAACAGTGATCGCTGACATGAATCCAATCCCTTATATTATTTCCATTTCCATAAACAGGGAGAGGCTTATTCTGCAAAGCACGAATGATCATCAGAGGTATCAGCTTCTCTGGATACTGATACGGTCCTAAATTATTGGAGCACCGGCTGATACTCACCGGTACTCCATAGGTGTGATTATAGGCTAAAGCAAAAATGTCGGCTGACGCCTTAGAACTGCTATACGGATTATTCGCGTGTATTGGGGATCCTTCTGTAAAAGATAAATTCAAATTATCATATGGCAGGTCTCCGTACACTTCATCAGTGGACACCTGATGATATCGTTCAACCCCAAACTGATGGCAAAGCTCTAACAATGTAACTGTGCCCTCCACATTGCTATGCAGAAAGTTTTTTGCGCTATGGATTGATCTATCCACATGGCTTTCCGCAGCAAAGTTGACAACAATTTCAGGTTTCTCATTTTTGAAAAGCAATGTTAGAGTTTCTCGGTCACATATATCCGCTTGCACAAAAGCAAACTGCTGGTAAACCTGAAATCGCGAAATAGTTGAAACATTGCCTGCATATGTAAGTTTGTCTACACAGATTATATGGTAATCCGGATGCGCATTCAGCACATATTCAATATAGTTGCTACCAATAAAGCCTGCTCCTCCGGTTATAACAATTGTCTTCCCCATATAGCTCTCCGCCTTTCCTAGATTCTCACTTTTACGAATGGTCTATAAGTTTTTTCAAATACCTCCCATAACCCGTTAATTTCATTTTTTCAAAAGCAGAAACCATCTCTGCTTTCCCAATCCATCTGTTCTTATAAGCGATTTCCTCTAAACAAGAAACCTGGCAATCCGTTTCGTTTTCATATTCTCTAACATAATTCGCTGCTGTCAGCAACCCATCATAGGTACCCGCATCTGTCCAAAAAGCATCCTCATCCAACAGTTCAACGTATAACTCCTGATTTTCCAGGTAAATGCGGTTGAGATCTGTTATTTCCAACTCCCCACGTGCTGAAGGGCGCAATCCTTTTGCGTAACTCACGACTTTATTAGGATAAACATATAATCCAATAACACAATAATTGCTTTTGGGCGTTTCCGGTTTTTCTTGCAAAGAAACCGGATTAAACTGATCATCAAACTCTATGACACCAAACTCTCGAGGATTCTCAACTTTATACCCGAAAACAGTAGCCTTTCCCAGTTGCTCAGCTCTATATATTATTTGTTGCCAATTGATTTGACGCAAACCATTGACAAAAATATTATCGCCAAGAACTAAGATTACGGAATCTTCTCCAATGAACTCCTCACCCAGCAGGAATGCATCTGCTATTCCACGCGGAGAAGATTGAACCTTGTATTCAAAATTAATTCCCCACTGATGTCCATCACGCAATATCTCTTGATAATTTGGCAAATCTCTTTCAGTTGCAATAATCAAGATGTCTCTTATATTCAGCGCCATCAGTACTGAAACCGGATAGTATATCATTGGTTTATCGTAAACCGGCAATAATTGTTTCGATACGCTTAGAGTCAAAGGATACAGCCTTGTCCCCAAGCCACCGGCTAAAACAATTCCTTTCATAGTATCCTCCAGCTATAAGCACTTCTCACACTTATCTAGCGAACAAGCACTTTTATCTTACTCTTGCGTGTTTGAATCCGGATGATTTGCTGCCCAAGTTCCCTTTTGAAGCCAACGCTGCACAACTTTATCATCCGCATACTTCTTTCGCAAATATTCCCTATTTTTTTGCCATCCCGCACGGAAATCCGGATCATTATGTAGTTTATCATAACTACGAGCATGCGCCGGATAGTGAATAGCTACAGCATCTCTAGCCAAAACATATCTTGCTCCACATTTCAAAAGTGTAATTCCAAAATCATTATCCTCACATCCCCATGTGCTAAAGTATTCATCAAAATACAAACTGTTCTCTTGCATAAATTTTGTCGGAACAGAAAAATGCATGCTCCACAACATGGTGTATGGAGCCGGCCACAATGCCAAATCATCTCCCATATTTTTATACATCCGTTCACGCCCATCAAGCATATTTCGTTCCCTCATAATTATCTCTGCTTCGTCTGGGGTATGCTTATCAATGATTTGTCGCATTTCATCCAAATCAGAGCAGGTGTCATTTCCCAGTGTGTAACCAATGACACAAAGTTTTTCACCATATTCTTGATATCTCTGAAAATGTTTCTCAAGACATTTTTTTGTCAGAATAACTCCACTATCAAGAAACACGCACACAGCGCCAGATGCTACACGGATTCCCATATTTCTGGCCGTACCAGGGCAAAATCCTTTATCTTGCTGCCAAAAATAACGGATCAAGAACTTATCAGCAAAGCAGTTTGTAACTTTTTCCATATCTATGGTTGAACCATCATCAACAACAAGAACCTCAATTTCTTCTAGTGAAAAATCCTGCAGAAGAATCGAATTCAACGTAAGCTCTAATTCTTTAGGATTGTTATACACCGGAATAATGATAGATATTAATTTCATTTTCTTACCTCCCTCTGAGTTAAAAATCATGCACACTTTGAAGCTCCCCCATGAAATCTATTCGTTTATCTATCTTATAAACAAACTTCAAAATGCTGGTCAGTGATTTTTATTCATGCGCCCAAAATCCTATTCTTTATTTGTTCCATTCTAGACTGAATTTCGGAGCTATTGTCGCCAATGAAATATCTGCCATGATCATAAAGAATTTTGCCACCAACGATAGTGGTAACAACATTTCCACTATTGCAACTCATCACAATATTGTCTGCAAAATTCGTCATTGGTAGCATATTTGCTTTTGAGACATCAATAACTATGAGATCAGCATCCCCCCCAACTACTATGGAGCCACAATTGCGAAATCCCATCAACCTCGCGCCATTCAAGGTTGCATTTTTTAATATTTCTGTGTAACTTGGAGCCTTCTTTTCTTCACCGATCTTTTGTAGCAATGCAAACAATCGCATCTCACAAAACATATCTATTCCATTATTGCTGCCTGCACCATCCGTTCCAAATGCCAAGCGAATATTCTTACGAAAAAGCTGATCAATTGGTGGTACTCCAGACTCTAGCCAAAGATTTGAAGTTATATTCATAACAGAATAGAGCTTTTTTCTAAAAAAAATATCCATATCTTCTGAAGATAGATGTGTGCAATGAAAACTACCTCCTCCGAATTCGAATAAACCAAGGTTATCAAAAAACCGAGTCGGCGACATGCCATACTTTTCATTAGAATATCTGATTTCATCTGCAGTCTCTGAATTATGCATAAATACTGGTGCTCTATACTTTCTTCCTAGTTCAGCTATTCTTTTTAGTATATCTTCGTCGGTATTATAAATTGAATGGAATCCAAGCAAATACCTGATAAGTGGATTAAAATTGTTGTATCTGCAATACAATGACTCCACACTATCTAGTCTCTTTCTCGAATTGAGGCTGATTGCACAACATACACTTGTACGGAAACCACTGTCAATATTTGCGTTGATGTATGTTTCTACATATCTCATAGGACACATATCAAATGTACTTGTGACACCATTCATCAGGTAATTCATAATTGCAAACTTTGCAATTACATATGCATCTTCTTGTGTAATCATTTTTTCTAAGGGAGATACGCATTTTAGCCACTCAAACAATGGTTTACGATTAAACATCGATCTAAACAGAATCATCAACGAATGTGTGTGTGCATTTGAAAAGCCAGGCATCAATATATTTCCCTCCAGATTAATTGTCTTTTCAAAATCTGGAGATTCATTTTGAGCAGGACCTATATACACGATTTTCTGATTTTTGATCCATAACTCATCCGGCGTAAGCTCTATTCCATTATCTATAAATTTTAAAATCTTACCATTATAAATCCTTATCATCGCATTAAGCCATAAAGCATCGAACTGCATTTCCTCTATCAATAATTTGCATTGACTCAAGAACTGTATGGTCTCGTAAATTCACTCGCATAATATCATCGTGATTGGCATTTAAGCACTTTAGCATCATTCCCTCTCTATCTATCGCATATAAGCTAGGATTATTACACTTTACACAAATTTTATTCGTTCCCCTTACGTCAGAAAATCCCACACTTCTAATTGGAAAAGTTGAACCAAATATTTGTCGCTGCTTATCAATCAAAACTTTCAACGCTGTCAATTCATCGACGGATAAGCAAAGTTGGTCATAGTCAAACTCAGAATTATAAAGCTTCAATAAGTTGGATATCGTAATAGACGCAAAGCAGTTATCATACGCTAACTCAATAGTTTTTTCAACAAATTTCTGGTTTATACGGTTTACAGTCATTATCGCGTCGACTTGGACTCCTGCACTGCTTAATTTCTTCACATTTCGCAGTACAATTTCCAAATCATCCTCTCCACGGATTTTTCTATATATTTCCGAAGGACCATCCAGACTAACCGAAAGTTCATCAATTCCAACTTGCGAGAATAAATCTATCATTTCATCTGTGAAAAGTATTCCATTGGTAGTAATATCTATTATCATAGACGAATTTCTTCTTAAATAAGAAATTACATCTGGGAGGTATTTATATAATAAAGGTTCTCCCCCCGTAATCATAACTTTATCAACTTCACACTCACAAAGCTCTCTACAGATTTTTAATGCTACAGATTTCTCAATGTCGGTGTTTTTTTCTTTTTTATTTACAAAACAATGTTTACAACGTAAATTGCATCTTCCTGTCAGCTCCCAAATAACTCTAATTCCATTGTTTTCCAACCTTCTGTAGCAACAATACTGATCCTCACTTACACGTACCGATTTTGTTCCCATCCTACTCAACTTCTTTCCAAAATTCTATTCAGCTGTATTTTTCCATCACAGCAACTACATGCAAATTTAATATATTACCTCTCTATCATCTTTTCCTGCAAACGCATCCAATTTGCAGTCTTTAATCTTATCCCATAAATCCGGATAGTATTTTTTTGATAAGTAAATTGCATACGGATTCACTGCCGGGCAAAGCCAACATGTTGTCCTTTGGAATCCCAAAGAATATACCGGATTTACAAGTTCTTGTTTTGACAATAAATAAACCCAAACATCAAATGATGTCCATCCAATAATTGGACTTACCCACACTTGATTCGGATACTCCTGAAGTATGTTTACCATTGGGTTACTGCGCCTAAAATTAGTTTCATACCACCGCGTCCCCTCAAATGCTACGAAATTCTCCCCGTGATAAATATGTTTCGTCCCTAAATTTTTCTGCTTCTTCTTAATTAATAATCTACACCAAGGATCTGAAATTGATAGCTTCCCAACACTGTTCAAATACTCAATGGCTTCATTCCCATCACTCTCAAAAAAATAGTTTGTAAATTGCTCATCTTGAGATAGCACCTTCTGCATCTGTCTCATAAACTGATAGTCCTCAGGAAAGTCAACTCCTGTAGTCACTGTCAACACATTTGCGTTCTTTTTCATGTGCTTTAAAAGAGAATAAATAACCATACTCTCTTTTCCCGCACTAAAGTACAATAAAGGTTTCGAATTGAAAATGCCATAGGCATATTCAATAAAATCCATAGCGTTACTAATCAAAAATTCTTGTTTCAAGGCATTGGCTAGAAATACCCTTTGCATTTGCTCCTGAGAATCGCAAGATAATGGAAGTTGCAAAATCTCGCTTTTTTCAACTAACAAATTAATAGACCAGCTCGAAGGCTCTTCATTTGAAAAATCAAGCCGAAAAATTACTTTCCCACTATATGCAACTTCCCAAAAAAATTCGCCATTATAAACGCCTGTATTGACAATGTAGAATGCATCATCCGGCATTTGAAGTCCACATTCATTTGCCTTTTCATTTATCAAGGCTCTTTCTGCTGGAGAACACAATGACGGGTCACAAGGAGGGCTAAAAATAAGCTTTTGAGTTTTTTTCTTGCAGATACCACATTTAACATCAGTTACATAAGTATGACAATTACTGCACCAATGCAGACTATTCCATTCATATAAGGAAACCAGTGACCGCTTTCCTTTATATTTGTCGAATACATTTTCTACTATATCTTTATCATATCCACACTTCTGAGCTATTTCTTCAAACGATAAATAACCATTCATTTCTTTCAAGACTATTGCATCGTCTTTTTCTACATGGACAATTTCATCAAAATTGTTTCTAAGAAACGTGCGTCCATTATCACAATGTATTTTCCCCAACAGCACAGGACATTTATAAGCATTCATGATTTTTTTGATCGAGTAGACAACCTCGATGCTCCTTTCACAATTATTTTTTCTGTGAAGGGATCGCCTACTGCCCCTCACATAACCAGACGTACTTTCCCGCACCTAGCTCTTCAAGTAATCTTCGGTTACCTGCTTCAGACATTCGCGGTCAAATACTGCTGTCATAGTAGTTCTAGATACGCGAAAACTTATCGAACTTCATGGAGCACTTCTAGCGGTAACAGTTCGGCATTCGGTCGGTGGAGTATTTCCAGTACTCTTAAACTCTCTGTATGGAATTGGAATTCCAATTTGTCTCGGAGGACGGATGCCATTGTCTGCATCGTCCCTGTCACTTCCTGCGAGAATTTGTTCAGGCGCTTTTCAGCATGTTCATAACCTTTGCTCCCATTCTCGTACGGAAACAGACTCTTGAAGTCAGCAGTGCACCGCATATAGTACTGAATTCTGAGTATGATTACCTTTTGGATTCACAGGTCCAGTCCGTATTACAGATACATATTTACCCGCACCGGCAATATCAGCGCCTTGCGGCATCCCTCTACACTGTCCAACCGTTCTCCATCCTCCATGACCCTAGTTATCAGAAACTACTTCACGTACAGAAGATATTCCGTGTTATGCATGTCATGGCCCAAAATTTCTTCAGTCAGTCGCGGTCAACATTGTCGAAGTCCCTTTATAACCGACACCAACACATAATAACCTTTTTCATCATGATGATTTGGTTGATGTTCCTCACTACATCGTGTGCGCTCTTGCTCGAATAGACTCCACAAAGGACATTCCAGAAAGCACAGCTTGTAGGCCTCGTTGAATATAGGCCCGTATTCCCGGTGGCCTCAATTTCTCTCTGATCTCGGAATATACGTTAGTTTATACAGGAACTTCCTCATCCGCTCCATCAGTACCACTATACCTTGCTAGGCATTCTCGTTATAGGCCGCTTTGTCTATTACGTTTATGCCAGTTACCTTCTTCCTCTATTACGATCTCCATCATTAGGATATCTTCGCTTACAAGACTTCGATTTCCTTAACTACCTATTGCGATCTACCAAACCTCCCAGATATACAGGTACTACTGTCGCACACCTGCCACTCTCTAGCGGCCCCAGTAAATCTCCCAAGCCTCGCATTTGAGGTTAGTTCTTGCTGCCTACGGACTTGGAGGGCGGTTACTGTTTTTCGCTTTATACAACCGGAAGCTGAATACTTCACAGTTCCTCATTGCGGCTCTCACACTCCTCAGTCTACGCTTAGGACTCTCCTCGCGACTTCGCCTCCAATGTTGAGCATCAGCTGTTTTCTGCCTTTACCGGGGCTTGTCTTTCTCCAGACTTATATTACCTGTACCAAATTGACCCCATCCTTGAACTATATCATCATTTTATTCTCTTTTTATAATAAGCAGACAAGAGAACTGGAGCCACTATTTTCTCCGCCGCTATTTCCCAAGTATAGTTATTTGAGGCTTTTTCATATGCAGCCTCTTCTACACGGTTACGTTCTTTATCATGTGTTAGAATCCAATCAATTTTGTGCTCTAAGTCTGATAATTCGCGATTATACTCAAAATAATGAATCTCTGGTAAAAAATGCTTTCCACACCAAATTTCAACTTATCTGTTAAAAAACATCCTTTAGAACCCGCAGTCTCATATAGTCGATAAGGGACATCGCCGACATATGAATAATGCAAAATAATTCTTGCTTTTCCAAGTTGCTCTGCATAATCGTCTCCCCAGTATCCATTACTTAAGCAGAATTTCCATCCGTTTTTGTATACCAGTTTCATTATATAATCAATGAATTTCAAACGATTACTGTGCCTTTCTACTTTAAAATACATTCCAATATCAAATTGTTTTTCCTGATCGCGTGGATAAAAACGACGATCATTGTATGCAAACGGTAGGTACCTTGCTGAATTGTTTCTTTTCAATGAATTAATGATTTCTGCATTTCCATACGTTTGCGTGAATATTATATCGAAGTCATAATCCAGAGCAACACTTAACCACGATGCTCCACTAGAATTCTCTCCAACTGTCTGCAACGCCTCCTCCGGACTGTTATACTTATTATTCGGCAAGTTTGTATTCTGAATTCTTACAGCTTTTACAACAGATTTATATTTATATTTTAGCTCCTCGTCTCCTGCTTCACGAACCAAGCAATCTACACTTTGAGCTACAACCGCTGCATCTTTTCCTGCGAAACATATCGCCATCAACCTTTCATCGCTAATGGCCGATAACACTTTTTCAGCAAATCCAATATCATCGGTATAGACACGCTGCAAAACTTTAAAATGCTGCGTGTCATAGCACCAATGGCTGGAAAGCCTCTCGAAAAAACCACCAATTACCAGGGCATAAACTGGCCCTTCCTTCATCTTGTTCCTCTCCATCTTAACTAGCATGTAAAATTACCGCTCCCGAGTTATAATCCGCCCAAATTCTCAAATAGATCAACAATTCTGCTATTGTATTTCTTAAAGAAATTCGTGTCTATATCGTGCCGGATAAACTGTCTTGTATTTCGAATGATTCCTCTAGCTAGAAACACTCTAAATTCATAATTACACTGATTTATCCAATTTGATTCCAAAAGTTTCTGGTAGACATACTCTGCTGCATGTACATATCCTCTAATCTGACGCTCTGTATTGGCCGTCATTATGGATCCATCCCGCATTTTATACAAATATAAGTCTTTATCGGAAAACACAACTTTCTTTGCTTGTAACATTGTATCAATTGAATATCTTATATCTTCGAAGATATATTTTTCATCAAATTTTACATTCTCTACTAATTCTCGTTTGAATAGTTTCCCCCATACTGGATGCGCACTATACTTTCCCTGTAATACATATTTAATAGCTATTTCCGTATCTACCGTCTCAATTGAAGGAGCCGTTTTAGATTTAGTATAAATCCCATTCACATAGGTCGCTCGCCCTGCTACGGCAATATCTGCATCGCCAATAATTTCTAAAAGTATCTCGCAGAATCTTTCTGTCCACACATCATCACTATCTAAAAATGTAATATAATCTCCAGTTACATAACGTAATCCTGTATTGCGCGCAGCACCGACGCCTAAGTTACGTTCATGTCGCACAAGCTTTATCTTATCACTTTGTTGCGCATACATTTGCAAGATCTCTGATGATTTATCTGTAGAACCATCATCAACCGCTATTACTTCCATAGCGGGATATGTTTGTTTTAAAACCGAGTCGAAACAGTCTGATAACCACTGTGCAGAGTTATAGATGGGTATAACAACACTAACCTTTTTCATCATGATTCCTCCAAATCTAAAATTGGGTTTTACTGAAACTTTTAGCAAAATGGCATAGTCCCGTATCACCTAAACATCAAAAAACAAAGTCGGTAAATATCCGTCATGTACAGAAGAAAAACTCCCATCATTTTCAATGCTTACTGAGAAATCCGGTACATAGTTTTCTTTTCTGAATGGGCAGTACGGATCTCTTTGCTTGATATCTTTATACCAAAGATATCTTCTGTCTAAAACACCGCCTTTACAACGATTTTTCAAACTACACTCCAGACAATCAGACGGCAATTCATTTTCTAGCTGTACTGAATTTAAATCACAGTTCTCAATTTTAGTCATCCTGAATTCATCCGAAATGAGATATGTAGATGGAGTAATATCCCCTGTGTGCAAAATCCGCACGCTCGCATTTCCTGATGGATCAAATGACGATATATTCTCAGTCAATATAGAACAGAAAAGCGGATCGCTTAATGCTAAAATTCTGTGATTCTCATTGATCCATCTAAGAGTCTCAATGATATTTCGATATGATGCAATGAATTCCTTTGATTTATCATCAATACCTCTCGTTGGACGAAAAATATTCATTCTAAGCTTAGCACTATACTTTTTCGCTATGCTAAACAAACCGGTGAGATTATCTATATTCAATGTAGCATTTGTCCCAATAAAAACAATTGTTGGTTTCATATCATGCTCATGGCACAACTCTAACATTTCTAATGCCCATTCAAACGCGTTGGAATTCCCTCTAAATTTATTGTGCTGCTCTGGATTGCAAAAATCCAAAGATACATCCACTTCATCTATTGAATTAGCTGCGATCTCAAAAAACCTCTTATGTGTAAGCATCTGATGACTGAGATAACCATTTGTGGTCACAGCCTGCGTTATTTCTGGGTAATGCTTCCGAATATAATCAATAAGAGAAAACCAATTTGATGAAATCGAATTCTCTCCTGTACCATAATTGATACTATTAATCTTTGAATGATTGTTATCAATAAAGCTAATACACTTTTGCAAATCTCTATCGTCATCTCTCTGCCTAACCATTTTGCTGTAACAAAATTCACATGCCATATTGCAAGCTGATGTAACGCCCCATCCCACATTCCACTTTTTATTATCCATATTCCTCACCTCAATTAATCTATTGCAAAAAAGAAATGTCTATCTACCGCGCAATACTTACACATAACTTTTCGGGAATTCCAAAACTTTTGCATAAGGGCACCCTGTAATATTTTATCCAGACTCTTTTCTTTGATATTGCCGAAGTTCTCCCTTTCGCTATAGTATTCCATACCACAACAAGGTAGGCAATTTCCTTCTGGATTTATAACAATATACTTATCTCTATTTACACATTCACTGCAATCATCTCGATATTCGCCTCTTGCAATATCAACCGTCTTTTCTCCATATGTGTCGGAAAATAAATCTACAATGACATCATCGTTATGTTTCTTTGAATTTTCTGATATATCCGCCTTCAAAAGAATTTGTTTGACTAGTGGGACAATTGTGCTTTTAAAGTCATCAATATCATCTTTATCCATGTACAATTCCGGCTTTGTTTGAGCATGCTCAAGATAGCTGACACTCATCGACTCAAACTTCGCCTTTATTGCAAAATCCAGAAGATCTGGTAAGGATATATAATTTTCTTTCGCAAGAATGCTTTGTAAGCGAACCTTAATATGAAATTCCTCCGATTCTTCCCGATTTTTTAAGCGATATAGAGCTTCTGTAGCTTTATCAAATAATTCCTCGCTTTGACGAATCGAACAAAAAACACTTTTATCAAAGCTATAATAAGATAACATTAACACATCTAAACCACTTTCGCACAAACCATCAATATACTCATTTGTCAACATCCCACCATTTGTATACAAACTCACCACCATGCCTTGCTCTTTGCCATACTTGATAATCTCAAACAAATCCGGGTGTAAAGTTGGTTCTCCTCCACTTAAAATCAATTGCTTCCATCCAATCCTTTTAGCATCGTCTATACATTTGCACGCCAATTCAAACGGCATAACATAAACATGATCTTCTGCATATCTTTCCAGCCGTTGCTGACAACAAGAACAATTTGCATTACAAATCTCGGTAACCTTCAATTTCAGTTTCAATTTTGATTCACTCCCAAATTTGAATTAACAATACGTGCATATCTAATCTATTGAAAGAAGGGAATTGCTTGAATTTGCTGTTATGCTTTTCCCACCCATATAGTTTCCAAAAGAAAAATACTCGAAGCCATCAATAGTTTTTCTATCGATAATATTTTTACAATCAATTAGCCTCTGTATTTTCATCGAAGCAGCTATTCGCGAGAAATCCAGTTTACTTAATGATTTCATATCATTTAATACTATCAAGCATTCACTTTCAAGAACAGCCTCATATGGATCTTCACATACGCCTATAGATGTAGCCATTGTGTTCGAGAAATATGGATCATAACAACTGATTTTCACACCTAATTTCTTAATTTCGTTTGCAAGCTTTATTGCCTGCGACTCTCGACAATCATCACTGCCGCCCTTAAATGTCAACCCAAAAAGAGTTACTTTGTTATCGCTACCAGTGATACCAAACCGCATAAGCAAGTGCAACACGTGTTGGATTCTCAAATCATTTATTTCACATATCGATTGTAATAATCTGTCATTTATATTATGGCTTCTCAATATGAATCGAAGCGCTAATAAATCTTTCGGTAAACAACTTCCACCAAATCCAATTCCAGCCTCTAGATATTCTGTCCCAATTCGATGATCAAGTCCAATTCCCTGTGATACCTCAGTAATATCTGCTTCGTATAATTCGCATAAATCGGAAATCAAATTTATAAAGGAAATCCTCATTGCCAGAAATGCATTGCTCGCCATTTTTATTAATTCGGCAGCTTCAATAGAGCAATAGAGTTTTTCGCAATCAAACCTTGAAAAGATTTGTTTTAGTACTTTCCTTGCTTTCTTAGAACTAGTTCCAATAACAATTCTGTCTGTTTCAAAGAAATCCTGTATTGCTTGACCTTCCCGCAGAAATTCCGGGCAACAAGCGAATTCTATGTTTTTCCCATGTGCTATAGATTCAAGGACTCTATGTGTCGAAATTGGAACGGTTGATTTCTCTACAATCAACTTCCATCCGTTAGCTTTTGCAGCAATCCTTTCAACAGATTGCGTAATATTGCTAATGTCCATCCCAATTTTCTCAATATAAGGTGTATTTACACAAAGAAAAATAACTTCAGCATTATCCAAAAAAACATTTAAATCATCTGTAAGCGATATCTTCGGAAAACAAGATTCAAACAAATCTTCCAGACCAGGTTCAAAAAAGGGGATGCGTTTAGATTTTAGCGACGAAACTACATCCGGCAAATCGAAACCTATAGTTAAAAAGCCTTTCTTCGCAAACCCACAGAGATTTACAAGCCCCACATGTCCCAGTCCTAGAATTCCCACTCTCATTAGCCAATGTCCCTCCTACATGGTATTAAAACAACTGATAAAATTTAACTGTTGAGTACAAAAAACAGATTTTAAAATCCTTCTAATTTTTTCTTATCCGCAATATACACAATAAATCTGATAAATTGCTTTAGTTGTCTTTTCGCAATCTGCAATAGAGATTTCAAATCATTGAAATACTTCTCTGTAAGTCATCAGCAGATAACATTACCAAAAGATCTCATAGACTAATTTAGCTATTGTGCATCATTCCACATTTCTTTAATAAAATAAGAATAGATAGGTTGAAGTGAAAATTCAATATTTGCTTCACGAAACGACAAAAACACCGAATATTTGGGCAAAAATGGGAAAGGGTACTGCCTTGACAGGCAGTACCCTCAGCCTGTAGAAAAACCTGCTCCGGCAATTAAGCCAGAGCAGGTTTTTTGCTTGG
>OLNU01000695.1_pt1 | contig 29966 bp, 30 predicted proteins | sample 1672241 | NCBI WGS metagenome assembly OLNU01 (sample SAMEA3136663, study PRJEB25190) | human gut metagenome | biome: human gut; feature: human-associated habitat; material: faeces | place: Austria | collected 2013 | reverse complement strand
CTTGATGGATTATTAAACAATCTTGGATTATCTTTTAGAACTAGATGGACTGTACGTCCGTATTTAGCATTTGAACAAGGGGTTTCGCATGTACAGGAGATACCGCCACCGGCGTAACTGATCTTAGGACATTTGAATTTCATTCTGCCTTTAGCAACTTCAATACCATCTCGACGCATACGATATCCAGAAAGACAAATAGGAACACCATCTTTATCAATAGTAAAGTCGTTTTTATAAATGGGAGGTCTTCTACCTTTTCCATTAAGGTCGATAAATGGTGTTATATTCTCGCGTTTGAAGTATTGATAATAAGACATGGCATCATGTGCAGAATCCAAAAGTACTTTTGAAACAGTATAATCAGGAAGAAAAGATTTCATCTTGAAAAAAGCGTGCAGGAATCCATGTGAATCATGTTTTGAAGCACAGCAAAAATGAGAAAATACCGATAAGTAACTTTGTGAATCAACAAGCATGTACAGATACGCTTTTTCCTTTCCCTGTGGGAAGTTACAACAGGCATTCCATTACCGGCTAAAGCCAAAGCATCCGAATGGATAAGTCCTGTGGATACAGAAATATCACGGAACGCTTTCTGATAGATTGCAAATAGAGAAGGATAAGGCTGTTCGTCTAGTTTAAAGTCAGTATTTTCTAAAACAGGAAGAAGATCGTCAACCGTAACTTTTTTCACAGTATCAGCTTTTGTGCCTTTTGTTTTAGGCATTTTAACCCGGGTTTTAAGTTATGCAGCCTATTCTGTTATCGAGGTAACTTTAAAGTCAACGGAAAGCAGAAAAGAACATTGCATACAGGAAGGCGTTCTTGGTGCTAATCCGAATTTAGAATATTTATTAGCCATAAAAGTATCGGTAAAAGATAACTCGAGATTCTAGAAACGCTCGATAATATCCCATATAGAGCGGGCAAAAGCATCAGGATCAGGATGATATTTACGAAGATTAGTAACAACAAAGTTTTGGTAGTCAGCATGACTGCCACAATTAACAGGTAACATAAAAATCGCCCTCCAGTCGATAAAATAAAATATATTCAATTGGCTTCGCCGCAAATTTTGAGCGATTTGTCAAGTGTTTTTGTCAAAAAAGTGGGGGATTTCAATAAAAAGGAATCAGAAAGCCTTGATTTTACTGGGCTGAAGATTCCGAGAGATCATGGCAAAATTAAAGGAGGAAAAAAACTTATGATGGTAACATCTTCGATATGTTCAAAAATGGTTCTTTTGAACTGATCGATCTTTCAAATCCATTTGGCAGAGGCAATCCGCTGTGGCCATCCAATGGAGACTTCCATATTGATAGAGTTCAGCATATGCCAATGCATTACAGATTGCTTCAGACATTCAATGATTTCCATATGCACAATTCAACACATGCAGATTCTCCATCACATGTTATCCCTGAAAGCCCATTTACACATGAGCTTCCGATTGAAAACTATTTTGGTGAAGCTGTTTGTCTTGATATTCCAAAGGGAAAATGGGAACTGATCACAGTAGAAGATATTGAAAATGCTGCCCAGAAGGTTCCGGGCGGAATTAAAGAAGGTGACTGGGTACTTTTAAATACAGGTACACACAGACGTTGGGGTGAAAATGATGATTACTTCGCATACAGCCCTGGTCTTTCTATCGAAGGTGCAAAATGGTTTGTAGAACATCATGTAAGAGGTGTTGGCTTCGATATGCAGGCCATTGACCATATTCTTTATACATATGCAGCTGATCACGGCCCTGGCCCATATGTTCCGCGTATTGTAGAAGAATACGAAGAGCAGTTTGGTCATCCGGCAAAAGATGATTTCCCAGAATGGGAGCCATGTCATGATATCCTGATGTCCAATAATGTTATGGGTATCGAAAACCTTGGTGGCGACCTTGATAAGGTAACAAACCAGAGATTCTTATTCTGCGCATTCCCACTTCGCTGGTATATGGGTGATGGTACAATTGTTCGTGCGGTTGCATTCGTTCCATCAGACAGAATTGACAGAAGTGTACCGGATAAAGAATATCCATATGGTGTATACTAAAATTTAAATAATAGTTCCATAACCCCGGAGGTATGATTACTTCCGGGGTTTTCTGCATTCAAAAACCAGGTCTGTATTTTACCTGAATTTTGCATTTTTCACAGTTTTATTTTACTAAACTTTTTGTTTAAAAATACTTGACAACGTAAAAAATTAATCTATAATAGATTTGTTTAGCAATATCGAACTTAAAGTTAAGGAGGAATCAGCGTGGATATAGGTGCAAAGATTAAGCTGCTCAGGATAAAGAATCAGCTGACCCTTGAGGAGCTGGCGAACCGCAGTGAACTGACGAAGGGTTTTCTTTCTCAGGTTGAGAGGAATCTGACGTCTCCGTCTATTGCAACGCTGGAGGATATACTTGAGGCCCTCGGTACTTCACTGGGCGAATTTTTTTCCGATGACAGAGATGAACGTGTGGTGTTTACGGCCAATGATTATTTTATCAATGAGCAGGAGGCCTACGACATTTCCTATATTGTGCCGAATGCTCAGAAGAACTGCATGGAGCCGATTTTGATCAGGCTGCATCCGGGATGCGAATCGGAGACGTACGGCCCTTATGAGGCGGAGGAGTTCGGTTATGTCCTTCAGGGAAAGGTCGAGCTGCATTACGGAAAGGCGCAATATATGCTGAAAAAGGGGCAGACTTTCTATCTGAAGGGAGATAGAGAACATTATCTGAAGAACGCAGGTGAATCCGAGGCGAAGGTGATATGGGTTTCCAATCCACCTTCATTTTAATGTAAGGAACGTGCATGAATTCGGAACCGGATTCTGCATCAGGACGGACGAATAAGTCCTGAATTTAAATTGGTAAGGGAGAGGACCATGGAGAAGATTATTGAGCTTAAGAATCTGACGAAGAATTTTGATGACCAGCAGGTTTTGAAGGGCATCAATCTGGACATTCATCACAATGAGTTTTTGACACTGCTGGGGCCGAGCGGTTGCGGCAAGACAACAACACTGCGTATTATTGCCGGTTTTGAGGAAGCCAGCAGCGGTGAAGTGCTTTTTGACGGCATGGATATTTCCAAAATTCCTGCTTATAAACGTGAAATTAATACCGTCTTCCAGAAGTATGCATTATTTCCGCATATGAACGTGTTTGACAATGTGGCTTTTGGTCTGAATATCAAGAAGATGGATAAGGCTGTGATCAAGACCAAGGTAGAGCGGATGCTGTCCATGGTCGGCTTGGCGAATTATGGTTCCAAGGACGTTACTTTATTGTCCGGCGGTCAGCAGCAGCGTGTTGCTATTGCCAGAGCCCTGGTGAATGAACCGAAGGTACTGCTTCTGGATGAACCGTTAGGCGCTCTGGATGCCAGACTGCGTAAGGAGATGCAGACGGAGTTGAAGAAGATCCAGAAGGAAGTGGGTATCACTTTCGTGTTTGTTACCCATGACCAGGAGGAGGCGCTCTCCATGTCTGATACAGTAGTTGTTATGAATGAGGGAACTATTCAGCAGATCGGTACCCCGATTGACATTTACAATGAACCGGAGAACCGCTTTGTGGCAGGCTTCATCGGTGAGTCGAATATTATCGAAGGTGTCATGATCAAGGATTTCCTGGTGGCTTTTGACGATTTTGAGTTTATCTGTGTGGATAAGGGCTTCCCTGAGAATGAGCCTGTGGATGTGGTGATCCGTCCTGAGGATATTGATATTGTGCAGCCGGATAAAGCTAAATTGAAGGGTATCGTCAAATCTGTGACTTTCAAGGGTGTGCATTATGAGACGATTGTTACTACCAAATACCGCGATTACAGAATCGACACAACGGATTATTTTGCTGTCGGACTGGAAGTGGGACTGACATTTACGCCGGAAGACATTCATGTTATGTGGCAGATGGGGAGTTACTAGATGAAGCATTTTAGAAAATTAACAGGGCCGTATTTCGCCTGGTTGGTGCTGTTTGTTCTGATTCCACTGGTGTTGATCGCGATTTACGCATTTACCACAAGCGGCAATCCGGTGAAAACACTGAACTTTACATTGATGAATTTTGCGAAGATCAATGAACCAACTTATATCAAAGTATTTATCAAGTCCATTGAGATGGGGGTTCTGACAACCGGAGTCTGTCTGATTCTTGGCTATCCAATGGCTTACCTTATTGCAAAATGTCCGGAGGAGATGCAGGATATGCTGATCATGGCGGTAACCATTCCTACCTGGATCAATATGCTTCTGAGAACCTATGCGTGGATGAACCTGTTATCTGACAATGGTATTATCAACGGATTGCTCAGTGTGTTGGGCATTAATCCGGTGACAATGATGTATACGAATTTTTCCGTTGTTGTGGGCATGGTCTGCAATTTTATGCCGTTTATGATTATTCCGATTCATACCTCACTGAGAAAAATGGACAATTCTCTCATTGAGGCAGCCATGGATCTGGGCGCCAATCCGTTCCAGACATTTCAAAAGGTTGTTCTGAAACTGTCTATGCCCGGTGTGATCAACGGTATTGTGATGGTATTCCTGATGGCGATTTCTTCTTTCGTTATTCCGAAGCTCCTTGGCGGCGGGCAGTTTGTCCTGATCGGTAATCTGATCGAATCCCAGTTTGTATCTGTTGGAGACTGGAATTTCGGCAGTGCCATTTCCCTGATTCTGGCAGTTCTGATTCTTGTGGCGATGCGTCTCATGAAGAAGATGGATGTACAGGACAATTAGGAGGCGGACATGCGAAAGAAAAACAGTTTATTTTCAAAATTTTATATTGCGATTTGTTTTGCTTTTTTCTATCTGCCGATTCTGGTGACGATGGTATTTTCATTTAATTCATCGAAGTCATTGTCGAAATTCACAGGATTTTCCCTGCGCTGGTATAAAGCGCTTTTGGAAAACAGTGAGATTATGTCGGCGGTTTATGTTTCTGTGACTATTGCCATCCTGGCCACCATTGCTTCGACAGTGTTGGGAACAATGACAGCCATCGGCCTTTCAAAGTCACGGAAGATTATCAAAGATATGGTGCTCAGCATGAATGATATTCCGATTCTGAATCCGGATATCGTTACAGCCATCGGATGGATGCTGCTGTTCTCATCTCTGGGATTCCAGAAGGGATATATGACTATGCTTCTGGCACACATTGCCTTCTGTACGCCGTATGTCATTACCAGTGTGTATCCGAAGGTGAGAAGCCTGGACCCGAATCTGGCCAATGCGGCCATGGATCTTGGTGCCACACCGTATCAGGCACTGACGAAAGTTATTCTTCCGATGATCCGACCGGGCATATTTGCCGGTGCGCTGCTGGCTTTTACTATGTCTTTTGATGATTTCGTTATTTCCTATTTTGTATCAGGAAACGGCGTCAAGAACATTTCAATTGTCGTTTATAACATGACAAAACGTATCAATCCGACGATTAATGCGCTGTCAACCATTGTTATTGTGGTGATTGTTGTGATTCTGCTTCTGGCTAATCTGCTTCCGAGACTGGGCGGTGGTGACAACAAGAAGAATAATCAGAACATGAAGAAACTGGTGGCAGGTGTAGCTGTTTTTGCATTAGTACTCAGTCTTGTGACCTGTGTGGCCAACAAGAGCAATAACAAAGAGGCAAGAGTGCTGAGGGTTTATAATGCCGGCGAATATATCGATCCGGATCTTCTGACAGAGTTCCAGGATGAGTACAATTGCACGGTTGTTTATGAAACATTTGAGTCCAATGAGATGATGTATACAAAGCTTCAGGCCGGAGATGCCTATGATATTCTGATTCCTTCGGATTATATGATCGAGCGTCTGATCAGGGGAGATTATCTACAGCCGATCGATTGGGATCGTCTGACCAATGCAGAGGGATTGAATCCGGATGTTATGAACAAAGAATATGATCCGGGCAATGTTTACTCCGTTCCTTATTTCTGGGGTAATGTGGGTATTTTATATGACAAGACAGTGGTGGATCCGGCGGACCTCAGTGAAGGCTGGAATCTGCTGATGGATACGAAATATGCAGGTAATCTGTATATGTATGACTCTGAGCGAGATTCCTTTATGATTGCCCTGAAAGCCCTGGGATATTCCATGAATACCCACGATGAAAACGAGATTCAGGCGGCTTATGAATGGCTGATTCAGCAGAGAGATACCATGAAACCAGTCTATGCCGGCGATGATGTCATTGACAACATGATTTCCGGCAACAAAGCACTGGCGGTTGTTTATTCCGGTGATGGTGCCTATATTATGTCGGAAAATGAGGATCTGGGCTTTTTGATGCCGGAAGAGGGAACGAACCTCTGGTATGATGCCATGGTTATGACCAGAGATTGTGAGAATACAGAACTGGCTTACGAATTTATGGATTTTATGCTGAGAGATGACGTAGCTTACAGAAATACCCAATATGTCGGTTACAGTTCACCGGTTGTGGCTGCTTATGAGCAGGCACAGGAAGAGGATTACGAAGGTATCGAGGCATATGTACCGCGTGTCGGCTACGAAAAAGATGAAATTTTCCGTTATCAGGATACGGATATTAAGAAATTATTTGCTGAGCTTTGGACAAAAGTCAAGGCACAATAAACTGAAAGGGCTGTTGTTTTATTCGGGGTAATGAATAGAGCAGCAGCCTTTTTCAAGTGGACTTGTCGGGCAGATTCTGTTATCATAAGAGTAGAAAATATCAGGGAAAGGGGCATAGGTCATGAAGCAGATGAAGCTATCGGTAGGAGTCTCCGATTTTGAAAAGATTCGAAGCGATGGTTATTACTATATCGATAAAAGTGGCTGGATCAAAGGATTGCTGAAATCCGGAGCGGAAGTAACTTTACTGACGCGACCGAGGCGCTTTGGTAAGACGCTGGGAATGAGTATGCTTGCTAATTTTTTTGATATAACAAAAGATAACAGGGCTTTATTTGAAGGTCTGGAAATAATGAAAGACACAGAGTTGTGTCAGCATTGGATGAATCAGTATCCGGTTCTTTTTTTATCTTTTAAAGATGTAGATGGCACATCTTTTGAAAATGCACTGGCACTTCTTCAATTTACACTGTCCCAATTTTGTGATGTGTATGCTTATCTGGAAGATGGTGAACAGGTGACGGAAGTTCAAAAAGCCATTTTTCATCGATTAAAGATGCAAACCGCTTCTCTGGTGGATATACAAAGTGCTTTGTTAGTCATTATGAGGATGATGTGGGCTTATTATGGGAAGAAAGTTATTTTGCTATTGGATGAATACGATGTGCCGATTGCCAAAGCCAGCAGTAAAGGTTATTATACGGAAATGATGGAAGTCCTGAAAACGATGCTCAGTATATCGTTAAAAGATAATTCGGTACTTGAATTAGCGGTTGTCACAGGTTGCCTGAAAATAGCAAAAGAAAGTATTTTTACAGGTACGAATAATTTTGTTTCTGATACGATTTCAATGTCAAGATTTAATGAATACTTTGGTTTTACGCAAAAAGAAGTAGATCAGATTTTGCTGGATGCGGGCGCTGCTTCGCATGCACAACAGGTGAAAGCGTGGTATGATGGGTATCATTTTGGGGAATACGATATTTATTGCCCATGGGATGTGATGAATTTTGTTCGTGATTTTCAATTTGACGCAACCGTAAAACCTGCAAGCTATTGGAAGAATACAAGTGATAATGCGATTATCAGGTCTTTTATTGATTTTGCGGGTAATAGTATCACTGCCAAAATGGAGACACTGTTGGCGGGGGGATATATTATTGAACGAATAGAAGAAAATCTGACCTATGATTATCTTCATGCATCGGAAGATAATCTATGGAGTATCCTGTATTTAACAGGTTATTTAACAAAAGTACGTGACCGGGATATAAAAATGCCGCTTCCGGATGGGATGACTGCATTGTTGATTCCAAATGCTGAAATCAGAGAGATTTTTGAGACAACTGTCAAAAAATGGTTTGAAGACAAAGCCAGAACATGGAATAAAAGACTGTTGTTTGATGCTGTCTGGTGTGGTGATAGCGAGACCCTGACACAGGAGATGAATAAGCTTTTGCGTCAGACCATCAGTTATCATGATTATAGAGAAGATTTTTATCATGCTTTTCTGGCAGGCATTTTTACAGGAGCTGGATATATGGTTCAATCCAATAAGGAACATGGAGAAGGCCGCAGTGATCTGGTTGTTATGGATACTGAAAATGGCAGGGTCGCAGTTTTTGAGGCGAAATATTCAAAAATGTTCCAGCAGCTGGAAAGTGATTGTAATAAAGCAATCAATCAGATAGAGAGCAGAATGTATGCCAGAGAATTTGAAGAAAATGGAGATGACGTTTTTTGTTATGGCATTGCTTTCTTCAAAAAGAGGTGTTGTGTCAAGATAAAAAGTTAAATTATTGGTATTATTTTGGTTGAATATGGGGGTGGCAGTATGATTAATTATTCAGAAGATGCAAGCAGACAGTATCATATTCAGGTGGCCAAAGGGGAAGTGGGTCGGTATGTGATTCTGCCGGGAGATCCGAAGAGGTGTGTAAAGATTGCACAGTATTTGGAGCATCCGGTGTTGATTGCGGATAACAGGGAATTTACAACGTATACAGGCACTTTGGATGGCGTAAAAGTCAGCGTGACATCCACAGGTATTGGCGGTCCGTCAGCCTCTATTGCCATGGAAGAGTTGTATCGCTGTGGTGCAGATACCTTTGTCAGAATCGGAACCTGCGGCGGCATGCAGCCGGATGTGAAAAGCGGTGACATCGTTATTGCCACGGGAGCAGTCCGTATGGAGGGCACCAGCAAAGAATATGCGCCTATTGAATACCCGGCAGTGCCTGATTTTGGTGTGACAACAGCCCTTGTTTCGGCAGCGAAAGCCTTGAAGATGCCGTATCATACCGGGGTTGTTCAGTGCAAGGATGCCTTTTACGGACAGCATGCGCCGGAACTGATGCCGGTGAGCTATGAGCTGCAGAATAAATGGGAAGCCTGGAAGCGGATGGGCTGTCTGGCATCGGAGATGGAATCGGCGGCATTGTTTATTGTAGGCGGCCATCTGGGGGTACGTGTGGGCTCCTGTTTTCTTGTCATGGCCAATCAGGAACGGGCGAAGCTGGGACTTGAGAATCCGGTGGTTCATGACACAGATGGGGCCATTCATGTGGCTGTGGAGGCTATCAGGAATCTGATTCAGGAAGATAGAGGATAGGCTTTATGAGGCTAATGGAGTGGGCGGAATTAGCAGATAAAGGCAGAGAATGTTGGAAAAGATTAAAATAATGTGGATAAAGGGGGCTGAAAAATGAGTGAACGGTGGACAAATACTGCGAATGACAAAGGAGAATTGTCAGAGATGTTGATTCAGTCATTGATAGAGACCGCTGTAAAACAGCTTCGATTTTCCTATACACCCTATTCACATTTTAAAGTGGGGGCAGCACTTCTGGCTGCAGACGGCACGATTTATACCGGATGCAATATAGAGAATGCGGCCTATACACCGACGAACTGTGCGGAGAGAACGGCTTTCTTCAAGGCTGTCAGCGAAGGTGTCCGTGATTTTCGTGCAATCTGTATTGTGGGCGGGATGAACGGTGTACTGAGTGGTTATACGGCACCCTGCGGTGTCTGCCGGCAGGTGATGATGGAATTCTGTGATCCGGAGACATTTCAGATTATCCTGGCAGCGGCAGACGGCAAATATAAGATTTACCGTCTGAAAGAATTGCTGCCGGAGGGTTTTGGCCCTGATAATCTTGTTATTTCCGGCGGTTTTCGAAGTAAATAAAATGGTCAATAGCATCGAGGATGTCTTTGAAGTCGTCTTTCGGTGCTATTTCTATGTAGCGGGTCAGTAATTCGGTTTCGGAATCTTTATAGCGTCCGTAGAATGTATCATAGAGATTGTGACCCCGCATGTGGATGCGGATATCTTCCATATGCTGACGCACATCCTCCGGTGATGTCAAATCATGACCGATGGCGGCCACCAGTTTTTCTCCACTGGAAAGCCGATGCAGATATTCGTGCCATTTTTCGTAAAATATATCATAAAAAGCTTCGGGGCTTGGAACAACGCCGAGTTTTGCCATAACATCCGGATTGAAAAAGTAATTTTCAAAGGAGTAATATTTCAGGATCAGGACATTTTTCTCTGTAACCCTTGGCAAATGGTCGATATCACTGATATTCCTTTCATCATAATAGCGGCAGAGCTGATGCTTCAGCATATCCGCGTCTTTGCCGTCACCATCACGGATCATCAGGAAGCTGTCTTTCAAATAAACCTGGTTGATGTATTTCAAATTGGCATAGGTCTTGATATTGGTGCAGCTGTTGGTAGTGATGATGGCCACACGGGAAGGCTTGCCTTCATCATCGTATATTTCGGAGTAATATTTTCGCAGCAGCAGCGGCAGTCGGCTTTTGTCCTGACGGCCTTCGACAATAAATACAAAATCGACATTCATCAGATCATTGGCGCTGTATCCCAGATCATTGAGAATGACGCTGATATCTGTATGTTCACGAACAGTGGAATAGCCATCGCTGTCCAATACAACCTGTCGGATCTGACGGCTGTTGAAATTCGGCAGCAGATTCGGTGAATGGGTGGAAAAAATCACCTGATTTTTGCGGGCCAGACGGAAAAGAAGATCACCGGACAGTTTCTGGAGTTTTGGGTGGAGGAAAAGTTCCGGTTCCTCCACCATAATGATGCCTGGGGTCGGATTGTCGTCTTCTGCGTAGGTTTCAAGGAGCGAAAGCATATAAATGCTGCGCATGCCTTTGCCCATATGTTCAATAGGGCGCAGCGTTTTCTGCTTTTCATCTGCAATTTCAGCGGTAACGGAAAGCATCTGCTCGATATCACGGTTCATGGAGTAGATGATTTCATGCTGACCGCCGTTTTTTTTGTAGTTGGCATTAACTCTTCTGGAAAAATCATCCAGATTCAGCTGATACAGCTTGTAATCCAGCAATCTGGCCGCTTCAAAGGCATTTAATTCGGCAGGTGTTTTCTGGTTGATCAGACCGATACAGGAAAAGCAGTGAGTGCATGGTTTGGCGGAATCAAAAAGACAGCAGCCAGAACGCATTTGTTTTAAAAGGCTGTCTTCCTGCATGAGCAGCAAATCGTCCTGAAATTGCCGCAGATTGCGCTGCGGGTCCAGATAATAGACCGGCGGCAGCAGTCGGGGAATCCAGTTGTTATTCTTCTGATATCCGTCGCTGTAACGGATTTTCCCGTCGCGGTTAGCGATAAATGTAAAAGAAAGGGCCTGGGTCGCCTCATCATAGGATGGCAGTTTTCTTTTGAAATCCTGAAACCATTTGTCAAATCGGCGGTAAGTGCTGATTTGACCTGCAGCGTGGAGCATTTTCAAATCATTGTCGCTTAAGAGCAGGCAGACGGATATTTCTATATTGGCGTAATCCTCCTGAAAATCATCCATTTCAACGGCACAGCTGCCGGTGACAACACGAATGGCATCGAGAATAGCCGTTTTGCCGGTGTTGTTCTTGCCTACGAGAATCAGGGCGTTTTCGATATCGGTGATCAGCAGGTCGCTGATGGACTTGTAATTGCGGATACGAAGTTCAGTGAGACGCAAGGCGGTCAGTCCTTTCTATCAAATATGTTTAATATGTAACTGTTCAGAGCCAAGCAAAATTTCAAAAAACAGGTATGAAATGCGTAGTATTTTGGAGGTTGGCTCTGAACAGTTACTTTAATATAAGAATATCATAGAAAAGGTTGGAGAAGTATATAAAAATGTCCTTTAGAGATATGTTTCTAAAGGACATTTTAACTAATGCTCCAGAAAGGACACAAATGCGGCTTTTTTGTCGATTTTTTTGCCAACAAGAGCGACACCCTTACCCATGGTAAAAGCAGCCAGCACAGTGCCGATGCCGAGGCCGGATATATGGCCGAGGAAGAAGAATGTCATGCAGGCTGTGATGATCAGGCAGGTCACGTCGTAGCTGATTTTTATTTTAGAATAGGGTTTGCCTGTGATATCTTCCATTTCCCGTGGGAACAAATCGGTTGGTGTGATTGGCAGTTTGCAGCGGTTGGAAAGGGCAATGCCGAAACACAAAATCAGATAACTTAATATGAAGTAAGCAACTCGAAGAGGAATACTCAATGGAAGATGGTCAACCCACAGTTCATTGATATCCATCATTTCACCGAAGCAAAACCCGACAACAAAGCTGAACAAATAAGCAGGGACGAATTTGCGGCGAAGTATCATGAGTACACAGACAAGAAGACCCTGAAAGATATACGTCCATGTGCCAAGAGAAAGCGTTGGTAATACTAGATTAAAAGCATAGGGAACGCTTGAAATAGCCGAAATACCGGAACCGGAATGGAGCATCAGCAGAACGCCGATACTGTTGATGATGACGGCCAGTACAAGAACCAGTTCACCTCGCAGTACGGGTCTATGATCATTAGTTGTCAAAAAAATCACTCTTTTCTGAAATACTTTAAAATAGAAAGTGCCATAAGCACCAGAGCAATTATAAACCTATTTTACTGCGTTATCAAGATGAAATTTAATCGATTGTTTTTAACGAATGCTGTAAGAAAAGTTAGGTTGTAGTTACTCTCAAAATGTGGTACAACAGTAGTATAGGATAAATAATAGAACTGGATTCCGGACAGCTGGGGGAATCTGGCTTTGGAAGGAAAGGAAAAAGGGGATATGAAGAAAGTTTTAGTTGTGGGGAGCTTGAATATGGATATGGTCCTTTCCGTAGATCATCATCCGGTGCCGGGAGAGACGATCATTGGCGATGGCATTACTTATCATCCGGGTGGCAAAGGGGCCAATCAGGCCTATGCAGTTGGCAAGTTGGGCGGCGATGTGCGAATCATTGGCTGTGTCGGATGGGATAATAATGGCATGATTTTGACGGAGAATTTAGCCCAGGCAGGTGTGGACACAACGGCAATCAATCGTATGCCGGAGGCACCGACGGGTATGGCGATCATAGATGTGGACAAGAAGGGCGACAACAGTATTATTGTTATTTCCGGAGCCAATGCATGCCTGACACCGGATCTGCTTCGCAAACAAAAGGCGTCTGTGGAATGGAGCGATTTTATTATGACACAGTTGGAGACGCCAATCGACACGGTACTTGAACTGGCCAGAATGGCCAAAAAGGCAGATAAATGCATGATTCTCGATCCATCACCGGCCAGAGCGGATCTGCCGGATGAGTTATTTCCTTTAATTGATATTATGAAACCGAATGAGAAAGAATTGAGTATACTGACAGGTATGCCGACAGAAACAGATGAAGAGATCAAGGCGGCAGCAGATGCACTGCTTGAAAAAGGTGTTTCTAAGGTTGTGGTTACCCTTGGAGCAAGAGGTGCCATGCTGGCCGATGGCAATGAGAAGCTTTTCTTTGAGGCAAAGCCGGTTGTACCTGTGGATACAACGGCGGCCGGAGCTGCATTTACTGCTGCAATGGTTAATGGACTGGCACAGGAAATGGGAATGATACAGGCCATTCGCATGGCCAACGGTGTGGCATCGATTGTTGTTACACGCCATGGGGCACAGGCTTCGATTCCTGACAGGGATGAAATCGATGACCTGATATGGAACTATTAATTCTCAGTAAGTGCAGTTAATTTTTCCGGATGGATGAGTTCGATGGTGCCGCGGGATAGTCGGATCCAACCTTCATTTTGAAAGTAGCGAAGCATACGGGTGACCACTTCTCTGGCCGTTCCCATGTGATTGGCAATTTTTTCATGAGTGATTTTCAGGTGGTTGGTTTTTTCAATGTCGCTTTCTTGAATTAGGAATTCAGCCAGTCGCTTATCAAAGCTTTTCCATATGATCTGTTCCATCAGCCACATGACATCAGAAAAACGGCTGCTGAGAATTTCATTTGTATAATTGGCCAGAGCAGCGGACGCTTCCATGACGGATTTATAGACATTAGGCGGGATCAGCCAGAAATCTGTATCTTTTTCGGCTTCGATGATGGTGTCGAACTGGATATTCGGCATCATGCAGGAGGCGGAGAACAGACACAGATCTCTTTCAAACAGGCGGAAAAGTGTGATTTCCCTGCCTTCTTCAGATATCATATAGGCGCGCAGCTGGCCGGAATGAATGAGCAGAACGCCAACACAGTCAAGGGAACCATTGTGAATGATGGTTCCTTTTTTTGCATGTGCATAACGGACAGCGTGTTCAAGCTGTTCCTGCTGTCCGGCAGTTAATTTATTCCAAACGGGAAAAAACTCCTGAAAATCTTTTTCTTTTGAAATCAAAATATATCCTCCTAGTTTTTGGGGAGCTGACAAATTGTCAGCTTCATCAAGAGATAGATGACTTTCCTGAATACATAGCAAAAGTTGTTTTCAGTATAAAGAAATTTGTGATGGAAGTCAATGAACTTTGGTGACAAAGTCACGGAAGGATTTCCGATAAAAGGGTATACTACAGACATAAGAAACAGATAAGACATGAACGATAAGAAAAGGAGATTTGATAGAGAATGAGAGAATTTAATAAAAGAACTTTGGATGAATATGTTGCGGAAGGCAAAACAGTTTTAGTGGAATTTAGTGCACCATGGTGCGTGTACTGCAGAAGGCTGGCACCGGCTATGGAGAAGATTGCAGAGGAATATAAAGATATCCTGACAGTTGGCTCAGTGAATATTGATAATGAGCAGGAATTGGCAAGACAGGAACGGATTGAAGTTGTGCCGACGCTGGTGCTTTACAAAAACGGACAAGCTGTGGATTCTATTGTGGGGCCGGGTTCGAAGGCGGCAGTCGAGGACTTTATACAAAAGAACAGCTGAGGTCGGAATATGAGCAAAATATTATGATATGACAGAAATTCGGAAAATGTATATAGAAATCATCGGATAGTGCGGTATAGAATGGAGGAACGGAATGAGACATTTATATGATGTGATTATTATCGGCGGCGGTCCGGGCGGTTATACGGCAGCACTGTATGCCGCCAGAGCTGGTCTGGATACACTGGTACTTGAGAAGCTATCAGCGGGCGGACAGATGGCCCTGACAACACAGATTGATAATTATCCCGGTTTTGAGGCGGGCATTGATGGTTTCACGCTGGGAGAAAAAATGCAGCAGGGGGCAGAGCGCTTTGGGGCAAAAACAGAAATCGTTGAAGTGGATGGCGTTCATTTGCAGGGACCTGTAAAGACGGTGCATACCAATGAAGGAATTTTTGAGGCAAAAACAGTGATTCTGGCTATGGGGGCTCATCCGAGAAAACTGGGTATTCCGGACGAAGCGCGATTGGTCGGTCATGGCCTGCATTATTGTGCTGCCTGTGACGGCATGTTTTATAAAGATAAAACAGTGGTTGTTGTGGGCGGCGGCAACAGCGCGGCTGCGGATGCACTGCTTTTGTCCAGAATCTGTAAAAAAGTCATTCTTGTTCATCGGAGAGATGAGCTGCGGGCAACCAAAATTTATCATCAGTCCTTGATGCAGGCGGAAAATGTTGAATTTCAGTGGAATCAGACGGTTGAGAGTGTTCTTGAAAGTATAGTGGCGGATGATGGTCATGATGGTCGGCAGGGACGGCGTTTCGAGGGAGAGAGAAATAATACACGGATAACAGGCATAAAACTAAAAAATGTGAAAAATGGCGAAGAGCAAGAAATCGCTTGCGATGGTGTATTTGTCAGTGTAGGTCGTGTACCGGCAACACGCATGATTGAGACACAGATTGCCTTGGATGAGAAGGGTTATATCATTGCAGACGAGTCCACAAAAACCAATCTTCCGGGAGTGTTTGCAGTGGGAGATATCAGGAAGAAGGTATTGCGTCAGATTGTGACAGCCACTGCGGATGGCGCCAATGCGGCGTATGCGACCGAGGAATATCTCGCAAACTGGGCAAAAAATAACTGAAAAAGGCTGATAAAGCCTTTTTCAGTTATTTTTTATATGGTTATTCGACACCGCCATTTTGTTTGGCAAAATTACGAAGATGGAAGTAAACAGTATTAATAGAAAGTTCTAACTCATTTGCTACCAGTTCAACGGAATTTTTTATTTCAAATACATGCTTTTTCTGAAGAATGCGGATAATTTCTTTGTTCCTTGAAGACGGTAATATGCTTTCATCATTAAAAACATGTTCTTTGGCGGCAGCCAGTTCTTGATAAATGGTTGCAGGGGAGTTTTCTGTAAAGTTTTCCTGTGCAAAGATGGATGTATCCTGAGGGGTGAGTTCGTTAAAAAAGTGTATTAATGGTGTGCCCAGGTACAAATTAATGCATAGTAAGCCGATAATTCGATTGTTGTTGCCGCGGATGGCAATAGTTGTTGATTTTAATGGTTCTCCCAGTTTGTTTTTAGTAAAATAAGTATAATAATTAGGCACAGAGGGGTCTTTGTCTAATTTATCATACATATCTAGAGCAAGGTCTGTGATTGGGGCTCCCTCTTCCCGGCCGGTATGAAAACCATTGACAATTTTTATAACAGAATGGTCAAAACTTTCCAGAGTGTGCAAAATAATTTCATAGCTTGAGCCGAGATAAGCAGCAAGCCCATCAATTGTAGATTTATAGGATTCCAGAATCAGTTGCTCTTCCGGAGTTAAAGTGATAATAGATTTCATATTTCCCATTTCCATTTCTTTCTAATTCTCTTTTTATTATAACCATTAAAAATACAAATCACAATACTAAAATTTATTTCAATAAAAAATAATATAACTAAAAAATAATTTAGCCATACTGCACAAAATATGAAAAAATATTTTAGTTATAATATCAATAGACTAAAATATTTTTCAATGATAGAATGTGAGACATAGAAACTGAAATAAATTTTAGAAATTACTAAAAAGGAGACTAATCATGAAGAAAATTACAACAAAAAATGCACCAGCAGCTATCGGACCATATTCTCAAGGAATTATCAGTGGAGATTTTGTATATTGTTCAGGCCAGATCCCGGTTAATCCGGAAACAGGTCTTCCGGCAGAAGGCGGAATTGAAGCACAGGCTGAACAGTCATGCAAGAATGTAGCAGCAGTACTTGAGGCAGCAGGAACAGGTATGGATAAGGTTGTGAAGACAACATGTTTTCTTGCAGATATGGCTGACTTTGCAGTATTTAACGAAGTATATGCAAAATATTTTGTTTCAAATCCGGCGCGCAGCTGTGTAGCAGCAAAGAGTTTACCTAAAAATGTTTTATGCGAAGTAGAAGCAATAGCTGAATTATAGAATTTTAGTTAAAGTGGGAGGTATTTTGAAATGGCTAATATTAAAGATTTAATGAGACCAGCTTTTGCACAGCTGGATGGGGGATTATTTTCTGTAACAGAAAAAGCAGATGTAGGCGATGTGCAGGAAAGAATGCAGCAGATGGGAGTGGCTATGATGAGTTGGGCTGACCCATTTATGCCTGATCCATCCCTTCCGGAATCAGTCAAAAAAGCTGCAATTAAAGCCATTGAAAGCGGAGCTCCGGCGCATTATATTATGCCAATCGGAAGTCCTGATTTAAAAGTGTTGATTGCCAAGAGAACAAAGGAAAAATTCGGCATTGAGCTTGACCCGCAGAGAAATATTATTATTAATCCAGGTTCAGATGTTGGTTTAATGTTTGCAATGGCGCCATGGATTAATCCGGGAGATGAAGTCATGGTTCATGACCCTAGTTATGGCAGTAATTTCCTGAATGCAGAGTTACTTGGGGGCGTGACCGTTCGGGTACCAAGTTATGAAGAAGATGACTGGCATCTTAGAATTGAAGAATATGAAAAGCGTTTAACAGATAAAACTAAAATGGTGCTTTTGACCAATCCCAATAATCCAACATGTGTATGCTATACCAGGGAAGAACTAGAGCAGCTGGCACAGTTTTGTATTAAAAACAATCTGATTTGCGTCGTAGACCAGGCATTTGAGGATTCAGTATTTGATGGAAAGGCAATGACTTGTATGGCAGCTCTTCCGGGAATGTGGGAGCGTACAGTGACTGTTTGCTCGACTTCTAAAGGAATGGCATTGAGTGGTTTGCGCGTTGGCTGGATTTATGCGAATGATATTATTATGGATGCATATTTTGGCTCTGCTGTTAATATGCAGGGAGCGACAAGCACATTGGGACAATTAGCTGTTATGCCGGCATTTGAAGATGATAGTTTCATTAAAGATTACATGGTAAAATATGATAATAGAAGAAAATATGCCTATAATCTTTTTAATGCTGTTCCGGGTGTATCAATGAAGATGCCGGAAGCAACCTTTTGTATTTGGGTTAATGTTTCAAAATTAGGTACGTCAACTGAAATTACAAAGTATTTAATTGATGAGGCAAAAGTCAATGTCAATGACGGTAAGTTTTATGGCAGCATGGGTGAAGGACATTTGCGTGTTGTAACAGGTTGTTTCTGGGATGATAAAGATTGTTTTGATGCACTTGATAGAATGGCGGATGCTTTTCGAAAGCTTGGCAAAGAAAAAGGAATTGCATAGGTGAAATCATCTTACAGGAGAAAAATAAAGGAGAAGTTTTATGGAAGAAAACAAAACTCTTAAATTTAGAGGTGGGATGATATTTTCTCTCGTTCCAGTTCTTATCTATGTTATATTTTGCATCATTCTTTTTATTGGATTTAAAGCATTCAATATGGAGGCACTGGCGGTTGGCGGATTTTTAGGACTTCTTGTGGGTGGATTGTTCTGTAAGAGTTATTCTGCGTACTGGGATAGTGCAATTAAAGGTATTTCGTCAATTACATCTGTATCAGTTGTTGTTATTCTTTTACTGGTCGGTATGTTTAGTCAGTTGATAAAAATATGCGGAATTTCCAGCGGTTTTGTCTGGCTGGCCAATAGCATTGGTTTAAAAGGTGGATTATTTGTAGCATTTACATTCCTGGCAACATGTATTGTATCTACTGCAACTGGGTCATCTATCGGTACAATGTTTATTGCATTTCCTATTTTCTATCCGGCAGGTATGATTTTGGGGGCTGGACCAATGTGGATGGCGGGATGCATCGTGTCAGGAGCCATTTTTGGCGACAATCTTGCTCCTGTATCGGATACAACCATTGCATCTGCTTCAACTCAGTTGTTTAAGGATGGTCGTCCGGCAGATATCGGAGGGGTTGTGGTCAGTAGACTTCGATATTCATTAGTGGCAGGTATTACCGCAATTGTAATTTTTGCAGTTATAGGAGGACATGGCGGTACATATCAGGGAGGTGCTATTGAAGCAGCTTCTAATCCTGTAACGTTATTGATGTTGATTCCTGTTGTTTTAATGCTTTTTGTTTCTACAAAAACAAGAAATATTTTTGCAGGTATTCTGGTCGGATTGTTCTTTGGAACCGCTGTAGGCCTGGGAGCAGGAATTTTTACGTTTGCCGATGTTTTTGCTAACGACCCAGCAAATAATGCCGCTGTTGGTTTCCTTGTAGATGGTATTAATGGTATTTTACCTACAGTTGCATTAGTTATTTCTGTTTTTGGTATTATGGGTGTTTTAACAGATGCAGGTATGCTTGATTTTGTAGCAGACTATATTTTAAATAGTAAAGCTGCCAAAACTCAGAGTGGTGCGGAATTGATTTGTATGTTAGGTATTTCAGCAACAACAATTTTGTTTGGTGGTGTTACAAGTGCATCAATTCTTACTTTTGGGCCGATTTTAAATAAAATAGGATCTGCTAAAAATATACATCCTTACAGAAGAGCTAATTTGCTGACAGGAACGGCTAATAGTCTTCCTGCAATTGTTCCGTTTTTAAGTGTATTTGTGTTTATCGGTTCTGCATTGACGGGACTTTCACCCGTAATGGTTGCAGGTGGCTCGATTTATGCTTTCACATTATTCTTTGTTTTCCTGTTTGCATCCATTACCGGATGGGGAAGAATGGTCGAAGAATAGAAAATAAAGACTTTAAACTGCTATACTGGATAAAAGGTGTAGCAGTTTTTTTATGATTTTGTGTAGATTTTTCCAGATTCTAAGCGTATAATAAACATGCTTTGCGTGTAAAAACGGATGTAGATAGAGAGAGGAAAGAATTTAATGGAAAAATTAAAACCAATGTTGTGGTCCGTGATGAAGGGCTACACAAAAGAACAGCTGGTCAAAGATATTGTGGCCGGCATTATTGTGGCAATCATTGCACTGCCGTTGTCGATTGCCCTGGCCCTGGCTTCAGGGGTGACGCCTGAGCGCGGTATTTATACGGCAATTACAGCCGGATTTGTTATTTCATTTCTTGGCGGAAGCCGTGTGCAGATTGCGGGACCGACAGCCGCATTTGCGACAATTGTTGCCGGTATAGCCGCGGAAAATGGTATAGAAGGACTGGCACTGGCAACGGTGATGGCCGGTATTATTCTGATCATTATGGGTGTCTGTCGAATGGGAAGCCTGATCAAATATATTCCATATACGATCACAACAGGTTTTACAGCCGGTATTGCCGTTACGATTTTTATTGGGCAGATTAAAGATTTTCTTGGTCTGACAGTTGTTTCGGAAGAACCGCTGATTGAGACAATGGACAAATTAGTGGGGGATATTCGTTTTATCAGCACCATTAATGTACAGGCAGTCATCGTTGGTGCGGTATGTCTGGCGATTCTGATTGTCTGGCCGATGATCAATGAGACGATTCCGCCGTCGCTTCTGGCAGTTATCGCCGGTATTGCCATGGTGAAAGGTTTACATATGCCGGTGAATACAATCGGTGATTTATATACAATTTCCAATGCGCTGCCAGCACTGACGGTACCGGTGTTTAATTTTGATATGGTACAGAAACTGCTTCCGGATGCATTTACCATTGCCATCCTGGCTGCGATCGAATCCTTATTGTCATGTGTCGTTGCAGATGGTATGATTAATTCAAAGCATCGTTCCAATACAGAACTGGTAGCCCAGGGCGCGGGCAATATCGTTTCTGCATTATTTGGCGGTATCCCTGCCACAGGTGCCATTGCCCGTACAGCAGCCAATATCAAGAATGGCGGACGTACACCGATTGCAGGTATGGTTCATGCAGTTGTACTTCTGTTGATTCTTGTTGTGCTGATGCCTTATGCGGCACTGATTCCGATGCCGACGATTGCAGCGATTTTGTTTATGGTAGCCTATAATATGAGCGGTTGGCGTAAATTTGTATATTTGCTGAAAACAGCGCCAAAGAGTGATATAATAGTGCTTGTATTGACTTTTGGTCTGACAGTTGTATTTGATCTTGTTGTTGCCATTGAGGTTAATGTGGTACTTGCTGCAATGCTGTTTATGAAGCGCATGAGTGAGGAGACGGCTGTTGAAGGCTGGAAATATGTTGAAAGTGATGACGATGATCCTGACAGTATTAACTTGAGGGATGTAGCCAAAAATATTCGTGTTTATGAGTTAAGTGGTCCATTATTCTTCGGTGCTGCCGATAAGATTGCTGAGATTCATGCGAAAGATTTCAATAATTGTCTGATTTTGCGTATGCGAAGCGTGAATGCTATTGATGCAACAGCGATGCATGCACTGGAACTGCTTTGGGAGAAATGTCAGAAGAAGAATGTGACGCTGATCTTTTCTCATGTGAATGAACAGCCGATGTCAGCGATGAAGAAGTCGGGACTTTATGATAAGGTCGGTGCTGAAAACTTCTGTGCGCATATTGATGACGCACTGGAAAGAGGCGCTGAGCTGGGAGAATCCCGACAGTAAAAGCCGATATTTGTCTATGCTTGTCATTATTGGGTGCAGCTGGAAAACTTGCGGCTGAATAATGACCGGAAATTTATTAAGAAAAGGATGGGGCAGAAATGGGAAAATTAATAATACCTGAAAATTACCGTTCTTGCCTGAGTAGTTATGAGACTCAGGAAGCAATCGGTATGATTAAAATCCTGATGCAGAAGAAATTATGTATGGCGTTAAAGCTGAAACGTGTGACAGCACCGTTATTTGTTGATCCGGCTTCCGGTTTGAACGATGATCTGAACGGCGTGGAGCGACCGGTATCTTTTGATATTCCGGATGCACATATGGAAGCCCAGGTTGTACATTCTCTTGCAAAATGGAAGCGTATGGCACTTTATAATTATGATTTTCCTGTAGGCAAAGGTCTGTTGTGTGATATGAATGCTATTCGTCGTGACGAAGAACTGGACAATCTGCATTCCGCTTATGTGGATCAGTGGGACTGGGAAAAAGTTATCACAGAAGAGGATAGAAACTTCGATTATCTGAAGACCACTGTGAAACGTATTGTGGAATCCATCTGCAATACCCTGGATGAAGTGAAATATCAGTATGAACATCTGCATACAGAGCTTTGCAGAGAAGTTTCCTTCATCACATCTCAGGAACTGGAAGATATGTATCCGGATCTGACACCGAAGGAAAGAGAGAATGCCTATGCCAGAGAGAAGAAGACGATCTTTATTATGCAGATCGGTGATCTTCTGAAATCCGGCGAACGCCATGACGGACGTGCACCGGACTATGATGACTGGCAGTTAAATGGTGACCTGCTGTTCTGGCATGAACCATTACAGTGTGCACTGGAAGTATCTTCCATGGGTATCCGTGTTGATGCGAAGTCCCTTGATGAACAGCTGACCAAGGCCGGCTGTGATGAGAGACGTAAGCTGCCGTTCCATCAGCTGCTGTTGTCCAACAGACTGCCGCTGACAATCGGCGGCGGTATCGGCCAGTCCAGAATCTGTATGCTGTTGCTTCAGAAAGCCCATGTGGGTGAAGTTCAGGCATCTGTCTGGGACAAAGAGACACTGCAGCAGTGTGAATCTGCCGGTATCGAAATTCTTTAATTAATTCCATATTTCGCGATTTTGTCATATAAAAGGCTGCGGGAGATGCCAAGCTCCTTCGCGGCCTTTGTTTTATTTCCTGCGCATTTCTTCAGTGCATTCTGAATTTCCTGTTTTTCATATTCTTCTTTTTTAGAAAAAAGACTATTAGATTCAGAAGGCATCACAGATGAAGCGGAAGAAGCCGTTGATGCAGATGCAGTTAAAGTTGAATCGGTGCTCAAAGCATTTTCATGTATCTGCTGTATATGAAATTTTTTCTTAAGAAAGTCAAAATCCTGTTTTGTCAAGGTAGTGCTGTCAGACATAATGCAGGCGCGTTCAATAGCATGTCCGAGTTCCCGGACATTTCCGGGCCAGGAATAGGTACTTAGGTACTGCAGAGCACTTTTGGACACGTTTTTGATCTGTAGATGATACTTTTCATTAATGCGGTGAATCAGTGACTGGCATAAAAGAGGAATGTCTTCCATACGGTCTCTCAACGGCGGGATTTCAAGTTCAATCACATTGATTCTGTACAGCAAATCTTCTCTGAATTTCTTTTCCTTGACCATCTGGTATAAATCTTGATTACTGCAGCAAATAACATGAATATCCAGAGGGATTGGCTGGACAGAACCAATTCGTTCGACTTCATATTCCTGAAGAACACGAAGCAGCTTGGACTGTGCTTCAAGGGGTAATTCTTCAATCTCATCAAGGAGGATGGTACCATGGTTGGCCTGTTCAAATTTGCCGGCCTTACCGCCTTTTATTGCACCGGAAAACGTACCTGTTTCATAGCCGAATAATTCGGATTCCACAAGGGTACTTGGAATGGCAGCACAGTTGATCTTGATAAAAGGGCCGTTTTTTCTGTCACTGGCATTGTGGATGGCGGTTGCAAATACTTCTTTACCAGTGCCGCTTTCACCGGTTAAAAGAATAGGTGTCGGTGTATTACAGATTCGGGATAAAATTTTCTTTAATTCTATAATTTTATCAGAGATACCGATAATTGACTCAAAAATTTCAGGTGCCTGATTAAAACCGTGAAGCTGTCTGTTTAGGAGAATATTGGATTCTTCCAGACGCTCAATGCGTTCCTGGAGGTTTTCAATTTGAAGAGCTGTATTGAGCGAACTGGCAGTTGCCACACCAAGGATTTCACCATATTCATTTTTGATGGGCAGGCAGTTGTAGAGAACTTTACGGTCATCAACGGTTTCAAATAATTGGTCATATTTGGCTTCACCTGTCTGAAGGGCTTCATAGAGTTTTGTATTTGGAATGAGTTCTTCTATTTTCATACCGATAATGTCCTGCTTCTTCATGCCGAAAAAATCAGCGTAAATTTGGTTAATATAGACAATACGGCCATCGGTATCAAGTAAAATTTGAAAATAGAGGGCATCAAATACGTCGTGAAGTAATTTTTCTGTATTTTCATAAAGGTTATTCCATTCTACATAATTCATATCAATGCGCCTTTCATAATAAAAAATGTTCGATAATCTGTACAAATATGTCTATATCATACAACAATTTCTGCATCCTTGTAAAGAAAAAAGGGAAATTTTGTCGAAAAATGCTGATTTTGGGGCTGTTTTGGAATTGGCATGGATTATGCTTTATATATAGGCAGATGATAACTTTCGGCCGATGGTTTCAACTGACAGCATTAATAAAATGAGGTATATAAAAGGGAGTTGTTTATTATGAGAATAGCAATTATGGGTGCAGGTTCTTTAGGAACGATTTTAGGCGCTTATGTGTCAAAAGCAGGATATGATGTTGTACTGATTGATCCTTATCAGGAACATGTCGATGCATTGAACAAAGACGGTGCACATGTTATCGGTACTGTAGATTTTGTACAGCCAGTCAAAGCGATTACACCGGATCAGATGGACGGTGTTTATGATGTTGTGATCTATATGGCAAAACAGACTTACAATGATACAGCCATTCCTCAGATCCAGGCTCATATCGATGACAACAGTACAGTATGTGTATGCCAGAATGGTATTCCTGAATATGCAGTCAGCGCAGTGATCGGCACAGAAAGAGTTGTTGGCGCACCTGTAGGCTGGGGCGCAACATTCCAGGGACCAGGCTGTTCAGCACTGACAACAACAGAGGGAAGACTGAACTTTACACTGGGTTCATTAGACGGCCCGATTAATGATCATGTAAAAAGAGTTAAACCGATTCTTGAATCTATGGGTGAAGTCATTGTTTCAGAAAACCTTCTGGGTCTGAGATGGACAAAGCTTCTGATGAATTCTACATTCAGTGGTTTATCAACAGCGCTTGGAACAACATTCGGCGGTGTAATGGATGATGATGTTGCAATGCAGCTGATTTTAAAAGATGGTAAAGAATGTCTGGATGCAGCAGCCAATGCAGGTATTACACTTGAGCCTTATGAAGAATATGATTTCTACCAGGCTTTCAAACGCGGCAATAAAGCAACAAATGATGCTTCAATCGCATTAATCCGTGAAATCTGGCAGCCGCATTATAAATTAACAGCCAGCATGGCACAGGATTTGATGAAGGGCAGAAAATGTGAGATATATGACATTAATGGTGTTGTATGTGATACAGGAAGAAAATACGGTATTCCAACACCGATCAATGATCGAATCGTAGAAGTTGTTGCCGGTATTCAGGATGGCAAATATCAGTATTCACCTGAAAATATCAAATATTTTAAAGATCTGTTATAATTAAAAAAATAAGGGGGTTAAGGTATGTCAATTGTTCCTTTTGTATTCTGGGGTGCGTCTATTTTATCAGGTTTTGTTATTTATGTGAGTGTTGCAACGGTTATTGAGAAATCAGGTTTAAAGAGACTCGGAGCCACCGGTAACCTTTTTACCTGTGATCCTAAAGAAGATGATAAGTAAGAGAAGGGGGATATGGAATGAATATTTATTTAATCGTATTTATTGTTTACTTTGGTATTATCATTGCAACATCTATTATGGGTTCAAAGAAAGTTGAATCTATGGAAGATTTCGCAGTCGGCGGCAATAAGATGGGGCTGCTTCTTGGTGTTGGTACATCTATGGCCACATGGCTTTCTGTTGCATCTGTTATGGGTGTACCCGGTAATATTTATTCAAGAGGTGTGTGTGCCATTACCGGATGGATTGCCGGTTGGTTCTTTGCAACAGCAGTTATGCCGATGGTTGCGTACAAGATCAGGAGACCGGCTGTACCTTGCCGTACATTCCCGGAACTGATTAATCTTCGATATGACCCGCATAATGAAAAGAGTCCGATTCGAATTTTCGTAGCGGCTGTTGAATTAGTTGGTTATTTCGTATTCTCATTTATCCAGATTCAGGGTTTTGGTATCGTTCTTTCAAGTATCACAGGTATTTCCTACAATATCTGCTGTGTGGCATTCATGATTATCCTGATTTTCACATGTATGGGTGGTTTTGAATCTGTTGCCAGAACAGATACGGCCAATGCAATCCTGATTCTGATCGGTGTTATTGCCGGTGCAGTAACTGTTATGCATCTGACAGGCGGTATTGGCAATATTGTTGAAAACTTTGTGACAACAACAGCACCTGCTATCGAAGGACAGCCTGCTCTGGAAGCCGGTGTTCTCGGTTCTTCATGGGGCGTTTTCGGTGTCAGTGCCATTATTTCAACATTCCTTTCAAATGCATTTGGTTCCATCGTTGCACCACACTGGGTTGCACGTTTCATGGCTCCGAAGAATGCAAAAACAGCAGCGCTCCAGATGTTCTGCGTACTGTTGCTGTTAATTCCTGTATTTGGCTGTCTGATCATTATCGGTATGGGCGGCAAGATGATTCTTCCGACGTTACCGGTAGGTGTTACAACAGACTACATGTTCCCTCAGCTGATTATGAATTACCTTAATCCTGTTCTGGGTGCATTAGCATTAACAGCCATCTGTGCAGCAGCTGTTTCCACAGCAAACTCTATGCTGTTACACTGTTCCACATCATTAGTATATGATATCAAGCGTGTGCTTCAGGATAAGAAGGCTTCAGCAGAAAATGATGATAAGACAACAAAAGAACTCAGAATGTGGGTACTTCTTTTAGGTGTATTGGCTGTGCTTGGTGCGATTGCACAGTTCTCACTTCTGGCACAGGGCTTTACATATGTATATGGTGCATTCGGTTCCATGTTCTTTGCACCAATCCTGTTTGGTCTGTTTGTTAAGAGAATGAATCAGCCTGCAGCATGGACATCCATGATTGTCGGTCTGATTGCTTACTTATACTGTACAATTTGCGGTGCGCCTTTAGGCTTGCCAACATTTATTGTATCTGCAGGTTTATCTGTTATCTCAGCAATTATTGTAATGAATGTGACAAAGAAACCACCTGTGGAAACATATGAAGCATTTTTCTTTGATGAAGTCAGCGAAGAAACATTAAGAACAATTCATAAAATCCGTAAAGATATCTAATCATTGTTTGCTTAAAGCATGTTCGGATGAAAGAGGAGGATGAAGCATATGATATTGGATGCAAAAGAACAATGGTATACTTTGGAAAATCTGGAAAAGGTTGAACATCTGCAGTTCCTCCCTATTGATGCATATGCAATTGAAAACGGAAAAAGATGTCTGGAAATTCCTGAAGGCGTAAAAAGCATCAGTGAAGATGCAGCCGCAGTTTATAATATCGGTTCAATTGTATCGAATATCAGCTATATCCTTGATCATCAGGAACTGCAGAGAATTGAGTGGGAGAAGAAACTTCGTCAGCGCCGCTTGATTAAGATGACATTTCCGAAGGAAGCCGGGGCAACCGCATCGGAACGGTCAGCGTATCTGGTGGGAAAGGAGCTGCGTGTACGTCTTGTGAAAATGCATCTTCCGGCCAGTCTGGAATCTGTATCTGCGGCTGCATTTCCGAAGTTTCTTGAAGCCATTGAGGTCGATGAAGGGAATGCACAGTATGCATCGGTGGACGGTGTTCTCTTTTCGAAGGATTTGAAAAAATTAATTCGATATCCGGGATATACAGGAGATCAGTACAGTATTCCGGAGGGAACTGAATGCATTGCACAGGAGGCTTTTTCAGGCTGTTATCTGAAAAAACTGACATTGCCGGCATCGATAAAGACAATTGAGAGAAATGCTTTTCGCGGTATAAGCGGGCTTGAAGAAATGGATTGCCAATCGGAAGATATTGCACTTGGCACAGGCCTGTTCAGCGAAAGCAAATTAGACCAGATTGACTGGTGGCCGTGGGAGAGCATTACAAAAGCTGCGTTTATGAACAGTAGTATCGAACATATTAGGATTCCGGAAGGGGTCGAAGCGATTGAAGATTATGCTTTTGCAGGCTGCCGGTATGTCAGAGAAATTACAGTTTCCGAAGGTGTGAAAAGCATCGAAAGGAACAGCTTCAGGCTGGGTATGGGATTTGACAGAAACATCTCTCTGCCGCTGCATTTGTATCCGATGATTTATCGTTTTCCGCCGTTGACAACAATTAACGGGATGCCGAAACGGAAAATATCGGAGAGATATTTATCCGGTGAAAACTGCCGTGAAGACAGAGAAGTGATGATTGAACAGCAGTTGGAACTGGAGACGGCACTGGGCAAATTGAATTTCATGAATATTGCAGCCAGAAGATATATCCAGGCAGAATTGCAGTGCCTGAATAGCATGATTTAATATACAGATGCATGTGGGAGTATGATGAAAATGCGTGAAGTAAAAGATATAACAGCTATGTCAGTGGATGAGCGTATTGCTTATGCAAAGGCGAACAGTCCATTGACGGAAGAAGAACTTCAGATGATCAAAGAAGGTTCAGCATTGACAACAGATCGTGCAGATCAGATGGTTGAGAATGTTATCGGTGTTTATTCTCTGCCATACAGTATTGCACCGGGCTTTGTCATTAATGGCAAAGAGATGATAGTGCCGATGGTAGGTGAAGAACCTTATGTTACCAAATCAACAACAAGCGGCGCCCGTCTGGCAGCTGCCAACGGCGGATTTACAGCCAGCACAACAGGGTCTTTCATGATCGGCCAGATTCAGATGCTGAATATTGAAAATCCGAAGACAGCAAGGCTGAAAATCCTGGAAGATAAACAGCGTTTAATTGAAGCAGCCAATAAGGTAGATCCGGTGCTGGTATCATTTGGCGGCGGATGCACAGATGTTGAAGTCAGAACAATTGAAACAATGATCGGTCCAATGGTGATCATTCATTTGATCATCAATGTATGTGATGCCATGGGAGCCCAGGCCATCAATGCCATGGTTGAAGCTGCAGCACCAATTGCAGAAGAAATTACAGGCGGTAAAGCCAATCTGAAGGTTTTGTCTAATTATGCTATTTACAGATTGGCCAGAGCACGTGTATGCATCAAAAAAGAGGATCTTGGCGGAGAAGAAAATGTAGATAAATTTGTTTCTGCCTATGCTTTTGCAGCTGCAGATCCATTCCGTGCGGCAACAAATAATAAAGGTGTTATGAATGGCATGATTCCGGTTGTTGTTGCGACAGGCAATGACACAAGAGCTGTAGAAAGCGGCGTCCATTCTTATGCAGCCAGAAATGGCCGTTACAGCACCATCACCATCTGGAAAAAGAATAATAACGGAGACCTTGAGGGGATGATTGAAGTACCAATGGCAGTGGGAACTGTCGGCGGCACAACCAAATTTCATCCAGCGGCACAGGTTTCATTGAAGATGATGGGCATTACAAAGGCAGATGATCTCGAGAAGGTTATCGTCAGTGTCGGCCTGGCAGCAAATCTTGGTGTTTTATATTCATTAGTAACAGTTGGTTTACATGGCGACTTTGAAAGTGCCAGAAAATAGGAAAGTATATATTTGACGTTAAGGCTCGTGAGTGAGTCATAAATCATAAGAGATAACAGACAGGAGAGATTAACAATGGCAAAGAAAACAATTATCACAGCAGCAGTAACAGGCGCATGGCCTAAGAAAGAAAATAATCCTAACGTACCGATGACACCATCAGAAATCGCTGATGACGTATATGCTTGCTGGAAAGCAGGTGCAGCCATCGCGCATCTTCATATGAGAGATGACAACGGCAACGGTACAATGGACAAGAATAAATTTA
>OLNU01000692.1_pt1 | contig 29985 bp, 29 predicted proteins | sample 1672241 | NCBI WGS metagenome assembly OLNU01 (sample SAMEA3136663, study PRJEB25190) | human gut metagenome | biome: human gut; feature: human-associated habitat; material: faeces | place: Austria | collected 2013 | reverse complement strand
TGTCAAAGTACCAAAGGGTATATTGGTCTCAAAAGGAGGTCATTATCTTATGAATACAACAATAAACAGACAACAATGGCAAGAGGAAGAAGCCCTCAGGCGTTTTCAATTGATTTCACCGCTTCTCCAGACTGGTCTGGATGATGCAAAGCGTATCCAGCTTCGCAAAAAGATTGCAGAGGAAAACAACATATCTGTCCGTTCCCTTTACCGCTATGAAAAAGCTTTTTCGGAAAGGCAGTTTACAGGGCTAAAACCTGCTGACCGTGAGAAACACCGGTCACAAAGACTTCCAGAAAACTTTTCGTTCCTGTTGGAACAGGCAATCCAACTTCGCAAGGAGGTTCCGGAGCGGTCGGTTGCCCAGATCATCTACATTCTGGAAACGGAAGGGCTTGCGGTACCCGGTACTTTAAAGCGTTCTACTTTGGAACGCCATATCTATAAGGCTGGTTACGGACAAAAGCAGATGCAAATGTATCAGGATGCAAGAAACAGTTCTTCCAAACGCTTTTGCAAACCGCACCGTATGATGCTGATTCAGGCAGACATCAAGTATGGACCCAAGCTTCCAATCGGAAGAAATGGGGCTAAGGTACAGACTTACCTGTCCTCAGCAATCGATGACCATTCCAGGTATCTCCTATCATCCCGGTTTTATGACAATCAGGGAGAATCAATCATTGAAGATACGTTTCACCAAGCGATTTCCCGGTATGGAATCTTCGATTCCTGTTACTTTGATAATGGAACACAGTATATCGCAAAACAGATCCGTTCTTCCCTTGCAAGGCTGGGCATCCGTGTGATGTATGCAAAACCAAGATCCGGCAAAAGTAAAGGGAAAATCGAAAAGTTCCATCAGGTGGTAGATGCTTTTATCCGGGAAGCAAAGCTGAAAAATATCAAAACACTGGAGGAACTGAACCGTTTGTGGGCAATCTACCTGGATGAGTATTACCACAAGAAAAAGCATGATGGCATTGCAGAATACTATGAAAGCCTCGGTGCTGCCATTCCGGAAGAAGGGATATCACCACTGCAGGAATGGAACCGGGACAGCCGTCCACTGACTTTTTTGGATACAGCCGTTGTAGCCGAAGCTTTCCTGCACCATGAGCAGCGAAAAGTGGATAAAGGTGCCTGTATCAGTTTCCGTGGGCAAAGGTATGAAACCAAACCTGCCCTGATCGGATATACGGTGGAAATCTCCTATGATCCGGCAAATCCTGAGATCATCACCGTTTCCTATCCCGGATTTGAACCTTTTCAGTCAAGTCCCGTAAAGATTGGACCGTATTGCGACAGGCAGGCAACACTTCCGGCTGCCATGCAGGGACAAGTGCCGACAACTTCCCGTTTTCTGGATGCGCTGGAAACGAAATATACACAGAGTAAGTACCAGAGGGCAGATGCGATTTCATTTGCATCTTACCGGAAGGAGGCGAATGACTAATGTATGAATCATTCTTTGGCATGGAACATACACCGTTTGTCCGGGATGTCCCTCCTGAAAAACTGTTCGAATCCAATGCTTTCCGGGAAACTCTCGGTCGTCTGGCTTATGTGGCGGACCGCCAGATGTTTGCTGTTGTAACAGCTGATTCAGGGTGTGGAAAGTCAACGCTTATCCGCCGGTTTTATTCGGAACTTCCAAAAGAGGATTACATCATCCTTTATCTGTCAGACTCAAAACTGACCCCAAGGTGGTTCTATAAAGGTCTGCTGGATCAGTTGGGGCTGGAATCCCGTTTCTACCGCGGTGATTCAAAGCGTCAGCTGCAACAGGAGATCGAGGTAATCCGGGGCGTACAGCGTAAAAAGGTTGTCTGCATCCTGGATGAAGCCCACCTGTTAGAGAAGGAGACGCTGGAAGAATTCCGCTTTTTGCTCAATTACCGGTTTGATTCCATGAGTCCCATGGCTCTTGTTTTAGTTGGGCAGACAGAACTGTGGGAAAATAAACTAAAGCTACAGCGGTATGCCGCCATCCGGCAGCGTATTGACATGTACTGTACGCTGCCTCCTCTTGACCGTTCTGAAACAGAACAATATATCGCAAGCCACATGGATTACTCTGGATGCGGGCAGGAAATATTTACAACCAAGGCATTGGATGAGATCCATAAGGCATCTGCAGGAATCCCACGGATGATCAACCGTGTCTGTGAAAAAGCTCTGATGTATGCGTTTCAAAATCAGAAACGATTGATCGATGATTATATGATCAAGTTCGTTGTGGAACACGAGATGCTTGGGATGGTAACTTCATAAAGCAGGTACCGCCTGGAAACAGGCGGTATTGCCTAACTGACTGGTGACAGAAAGTTAAGCAAGTGAGCGTCAACTGATGTGAGCAATCTGGTGACAGCTCATGAAATCACTAACATCAAAGATTTGAAACGTCTAGGCAGGAGCTTCCGTAACTTTGAACATTTTCGCAACCGTTTTCTCTATGCCGCAAGACAAGAACCTGTCCTTAACGGCAGTTCAAATCATAACCCTGTTTTATATTTTGATAATGATGATGACAATTAAATTTGGAGGATTACACATGGAAAACTATTGTGCTTTTAGCAAAAATCATAAATGTCTGAAATGGATGGACTATCAACTTACACTCTTTGAATTAGCAGAAGCAGATGAAACCTGCCATGGAAACTGGATTGAAATCCAGCGGTTATATGCCAGAATTGATGTATTAGAAGCAATACTCAGAGAATCCGGTATTGATATTCCTGACGAAACCTTTGAAGATTTACCAGAATAAATGTCCATATAAAAGGAGCTGATGTTTTACAACATCAGCCCCTCATAAAAGACCCTCAAACCAGCCCCTCACGAAAAACCCTCATTAACTCATATCTAAAATCAATAAAACCCTCACGAAAGACCCTCAAAAAGTTTGGCAACCCCTCACGAAGTTTGATTATCCGAAAAAAGCCGACTGATTTTCGCTTTTTGAAAACCAATCGGCTATATACTATTCTTAAATTGGCAGTATATCATTCCATTCTTTTAAACTGCGATAATATTTAGCTAATTCTAATTCCAAACAATCTTTTAGATGTTGTTCTGTATCCTCTTCTTTATGAAATGCACATACAAATACAAGACTTCTTGCATTACCAATCAAATTTAAGCTCTTATCATTAAATTCTTGATATTCACTAAACGGTGTCGGAAAGCATCCATCATCGCATTCATTATAAACTTTCCCTAATTCAGAATATAATTTTTTTGCTTGTTCACATAAACTTAGAACCGATATGTCGCCTGCTCTATATGCATGATATATTCGATCAAATTGACTTGTTTTCCTTATAACCACATCTATTTGTTTTTTCCAAAAAGATATCAATTCATCATCTGTAAAAGTATATTCGATACGCATTTTTTTCAAATATTCATAAGAACTATTAAATTGATATGAGTATTCTCCTTTATAGCCACTTTTATTCGGCTTACCTCGATGCCATTTTCTATCCTCATGCAATGTCCATGTTATATGACAACAATGAAGATTTGCTTCATAATCTATATAATCATTATGAATTGTCATGTTGATAATTTCTATAGGATGACCTTTCACCATTTTTCGCTTCCAGCTATTAATCGGAATATCTAATTCCTCTATTTTCATCACAATACTATTTATAGCTGCTTCAACATTTTGAATTTCTAAAATATTCTTCATAACGACACGTACTGTCACAAATTTTCTGTATTTATTTTCATTACCAATCTTACTATCAGCGGTCATATCTAATAGATCAAATTCTGTACCTCTATATAAATACTTCATTCTCAGATTTTTCTTCTCTATATAATTTCTTGCTTGAAATACTACGGTTCCTATCATACTCGTTCTCATTATTGGTGTTTGCATCTCATCCGGATGTTTTCTATTGTAATTCGCCGCATAAATAGATACTAAATTTTGAAAATCATTAAAATATAATACACCATCACGTAGTAGATGTTTATCATATAACGCGTTACATAAAAATTCTGTAAACACACTCATATATCCATTTTCGGACCTTGATTCCTCCGTTTTTTTACATGAGCTAAAAATTGTTATACCTGCAGCATAGAATTTTTCTACTACCGTTATTAAATCAATTGCAGGAATAAATTTTTCTCCTACATCCGAATGACAACAATCCAAAATAACAAGTTTTGTTCTCGCTTTTGATTTACCTAAAAAAGCAAGAATCTGATCTGTGTATACATTCGTTTGTTCATTAAAACTATTTGACATCAATAAATAACTATCTTCATTTTCATCAACACCACCATGTCCAGAATGAAATACCACTATTATATCTTCTTCCTTCGCATTATCACAAAATGTTTTTAACTTTTTATAATAATCCGTATTAGAAATATTCCCATCATCTGTGGCAATACATATATTTTCTTTATCAACTATCATATTTTCTGCAAAAGCATTACAAAATGCTATTGAATCATTTACACAAAATGATAAATTTCCCGTAGCCCTATATTCATCTACTCCACACGCAAATATCCTAACCATTTCTTCACCTTTCTATATTTTTTCTTTATCCAATTATATAATTTTTAACTCTGTTTGCTTAATTTTTAAAACCGATTATATCTACTCATCAAATTTTCAACCTTTTCTCCATCTAAAAAACTATATTATTTTTCAATGGATACTCATGTATTCCTTCTATAATTTTTTCTACCGCATTTTGCGTAAATTTCCCTGAAATTGCAATAATGACTTTTGACACATAAACTTTGCTTCTCTTGACTCTTTTACTCTGTCTCATCCATCATTTCTTTTCATTCTCACTCTGACCAATCAATAAATTATAAAATTCTTCAATTTCATCAAAATCGGATGTTCTATTCTTTATTGGTAGTGCTTCCCAAATATTCCTTTTATATTTTGCTTTAGATTTTTCACCTACTCTTGAATCAATAATTGAAACAATTCCAAAATCCTTCTCACTTCTTATTAACCTACCAATTCCTTGTTTTAATTTTATAATCATCTCAGGGACTAACACTTCCATTAGACCATCTTGACAAATACTTGTTTTATAGTCAATAATCGGTTCTGGAACTGGGAATGGTAATTTAAAGACAATTAAGTTTGATAATGCTATTCCTTCAACACTAATACCTTCCCAATATGTACCTGTTCCTAACAATACTGAATTAACATCCTTTTTAAATTCAGCAATTGTATCACTTTGTGATGCACTTCCATTTTGCATTAAAACTCTATATGGTACTCTATCTTTTAACCCTTCATATACTTCAACCATGTCACTTTTAGCTGTAAAAAGAATCAATGCCTTTCCTTTGGATATTTCCAATATCCGTACAATCTCGTCAATCCCTTTTTCAATAAACTTCTTCCGTTCATGACTTGGATGTGGCATATCCTCTGTATAATAAATCATGGCATGTTCATCATAATTAAACGGAGAAAATTTAGGTTCAGCAATAAAACCTTTCTCCGTCGGAAAATTTGTGTTTGCAATAAAATATTTGTAACCGTCTTCATAATCTCCCAAAACACCACTTGTTATCGTTGCTGATGTCAGTATTGTTGTAAAATCTGTATCCGAAAAAAAGAGACGTTCAGTTAGTTTATTAACGTCCTTTGGACAATTTGCTAAGACTATTCCCTTTTTCCCTTTTCCATTTGCAGTCATCCAAAATATATCTTCACACTCTTCTTTCAGCATAGCTGTCCAAAATTCTTCCTGTAACTCCAATGCTTCTAATTCCGCATCATAATCTTTATTTCTATAAGAATCATCCACTCCAAACTGCATAGATACTTCCAAAAATATATCATGAACACAGTCTTTTAATCCTTGCAATGCCGGAATGTTTCGGTCAAGATAATATCTCTCAATTTCACGATTTTCCTTTTTTGATATTCTATCCTGATCTTTTACTTGTAAGTTTAAAGAATCAAAAACGCTGTCCAAATATACATAATATCTTTTAAGTTTCTTATCAATTGTATTTCCCAATCCTCTGGCAATTTTTCTTGCTTGCTCAACGGTCCTTTGCAGTGAAACATAACTTACCTCTGTTGTATATGAATTTCTAACTTTACCTTCCAAGTTATGTGCTTCATCTATTACAACGAATTGAAATCTATCTGTAATAATCTCTTTTGAAAAATTATGACGCTTTTTTAAATTTATCGTCAATAAATCCTGATTGCATAAAATAATTCCATTTGTGGTTAATAGTTCATGCCTCAAGCTATAATAGAAACAGTAGTCTTTATGAACACAATTCTGCCTACAAAATACAGGATTAAACTCTTTTACATTTATTTGATTCCAAATATTATCTGGTATATAAATATCCCAATCTGCCTTCTGACATCCACCTTTTTCAATTTCCGCATACACTTTTCTAATCGTTTCATCTTTTTCACAAAGGAAATACGCATCACATCTATATTTGCATAGAAAATGATTCTGCCCTTTTGCAAGAACTATATCTGGATAATATCCAATTATATCCTCTATGATTTTAATATCCGCTGCTAACTGCTCCTGTAACGCAATGGTGGATGTCGCTATTACTATCGGCTTTTTATATCTCTTATGATAATATAAAAGAGGTACAATATAAGCAAATGTCTTTCCAATTCCAACGCCTGCTTCGACTACAATATGCTGTCGATTCTTCATTGCATCTGTTATTTCAAAAGACATATCCCATTGTCCCTCTCGATTTTCATATCCTTTTTCAATCGCAGTATCTATAAAAAAGGAATATACATCTCCTCCGATACTTTTAAAATCCTGCTTCCATTTTTCATCTCGTTCTTTTTTCTCAGCTTCATTGTACCAAAAATCTAATGCCATGTATCCTCCTTATCATTACGGATTTTTCTTACAAAAAGTCACAAATTCCATTCATCCACCTTGTATCATCCCATCCATTTAATCATTTTTCATCCGCATATTCCGTACAAAACAGTACTAAATACCGCCAAATATCACGCTTTTTAAGGCTCCGATGGACTAGGACACAAAATATTCTGCCACGTATTCACTTGTCTCTTTCTTTATATTATAAATTATCCCTTAACTTTCCTCAATCCCTATTTTCCATGCGATAACTTACGATAATTTGGGGGAAGATACACTATTTTACGTTCAAATTTGGGGGATAGTGTTATCCCCCAAAAAGAAACGACAAGCAAACTTCTCTTCTTTATTCAGAAGAAAGAGGCAAAGTTTAAGATGGCATTTGGGGGAAGCTTCTTCCCCAAGTCTTCCCCCAAATTTCCCCCAAATCTAATGATAAAATACGGTATTTTATGATAATTTACGATTTTCTCTCAAACCGCAAAAAACCCTTGAAAATGCCCATTTTCTGGGCTTTTCAAGGGTTTTAAAATTCATGCTGTCTAGGAATTTAGTTTCCCATCTGAGCTGCAACTTCTGCTGCGAAGTCCTCGTTTTTCTTCTCAAGTCCTTCACCAGTCTCAAAACGAACGAATTTCTTAACTGCTACGTTAGCACCGTTCTCTTTTGCAACTTTCTCTACGTATTTAGCAACTGTAAGGTCGCTGTCCTGTACATATACCTGATCTAACAGACAGATTTCTTTCATCTCTTTGTTGAGACGTCCGATAATCATCTTCTCGATGATGTTGTCTGGTTTGTTTGGATTTTCTTTCTTAGCCTGAGCAAGAAGAATCTCTTTCTCATGCTCTAAGAAATCCTGATCTACTTCATCACGAGATACATACTTTGGAGACATAGCTGCTACCTGCATTGCTACGTTCTTTAAGCAAGCTTTGATCTCATCGTTAACAACATCTGTATCAGCCTCAACAAGAACACCAATACGTCCGCCGCCGTGGATATAAGATACTACACATCCCTCAGTCTCAACTTTTTCAAATCTTCTGATGTTTAAGTTTTCTCCGATTACTGCGATTTTCTCAGTAAGAACATCTTTTACTGTCTTAGCAGCGTCTTCATTCCATGCCTCTGCCATGAACTCGTCCATGTTAGCAGCTTTTGTTGTAAGCGCCTGATTTACAACTGCTTTTACATATGCCTGGAAGTCAGCGTTCTTAGCAACGAAGTCTGTCTCAGAGTTAACCTCTACGATAGCTGCTGCTTTGTCGTCTTTTACTTCAGCCATAACGATACCTTCTGCTGCGATACGTCCAGCCTTCTTCTCAGCTTTAGCCTGTCCGTTCTTTCTAAGGTATTCGATTGCTTCATCCATATTACCATTTGTCTCGTTAAGAGCTTTCTTACAGTCCATCATTCCTGCGCCTGTCATTTCTCTTAACTCTTTTACCATACTAGCTGTAACTGCCATTTTCTTATCCTCCATTTTCGTTTCTCTCACACCTGTCTTTCCTACATTTTCATTAGGTAGACAGACGGGGTTCACACTAAATTAGCCAGAACCCCATTCATTACTTACTCTTCTACTTCTTCAGTAACTTCCTCGTATACTTCATCAGACTCTGTCATTCCCTGATTAGCCTCTACGACTGCGTCTGCCATTTTAGAAACGATTAATTTTACTGCACGGATAGCATCATCATTTCCTGGGATTACATAATCTAACTCTTCTGGATCACAGTTTGTGTCAGCGATTCCGATAAGCGGAATTCCCAGTGTATGAGCTTCCTGAACACAGATTCTTTCTTTCTTAGGATCAACTACGAAGATAGCGTCTGGCAGTTTCTTCATATCTTTGATTCCGCCAAGGTTCTTCTCAAGTTTTTCCCATTCTTTTTTAATCTGGATAACTTCTTTTTTCGGTAATACATCAAATGTTCCATCTTCAGACATTCTCTCGATATCTTTAAGACGAGCGATTCTGCTCTTGATTGTCTTGAAGTTTGTAAGCATTCCTCCAAGCCATCTCTCATTTACAAAGTACATTCCACAACGCTCTGCTTCTGTTTTGATAGCATCCTGCGCCTGTTTCTTAGTTCCTACGAACAGGATTGTACCGCCATCTGCTGCGATGTCAGAAATTGCCTGGTAAGCTTCATCAACTTTACCTACAGATTTCTGTAAGTCGATGATGTAGATACCATTTCTCTCTGTGTAAATGTATGGAGCCATCTTAGGGTTCCATCTTCTTGTCTGATGTCCAAAGTGAACACCTGCTTCTAAAAGCTGTTTCATTGAAATAACGCTCATGTTTTTTTCCTCCATTTGGTTTTTTACTTCCGCATATACTTTCCTGTCTTCGAAACCATTCCCTTTACCGGGTATGGCACCATCTCAGACCTATATATGCGTGTTTTTTGCGACCTTTTAAGAGTAGCATAAAACCCCTGCGTTTGCAAGGGTTTTCTACAGATATTCTTCAAGATTCTATATCACTTCCGTAACTTCTTTACCAGCCAGTATACAAATACCGCCATTCCCAACCAACATAACAGAAAACTAACCATCCTAATACTCCTTTCTGCTGATCAACCCCATGGAGATCAGCATGGAAACGAGCCCCACGATGATCCAGATTCCAATCACTCCTCCGATCACTGCCACGGATGAAAGGTCTTCAATTTGGGAAATGATGTTCTGAACACCGAGTCTTCCTTCATTTCCGGCAAACCGCATTGCCACATAGAAACCCGCAAAGAACAGACCAAGGACAAGAAGAAAACCGATTCTTCCTTTCTCTACCCCAAATTTAATCTCGATCGGAATAGACAGACTTAAAAATATAATACAAATGGATATTGAAGCTAACCCTGTTGCCCCGATCGAAGTCATGTCTAGTTTCTGCCCTCTTATTGCACTGACAACAACCGTTGCAACTGTCACAATTCCCAGCCCCAAGGCACAGGTGATGATTCCATATAGATATTTCTCTTTTACATAATCTTTTCTGCTAAAGGGAAGAGAGAATAGAAAAGCTGAACCATTCTCAAACTCATCATAGGTAAGTGTTGTAATCGTAAACATAGAAAACATCGTTGTAATATAGGTGATAACAAAATACGGAGTTTCCTGCGTAATCAAGAACAGGAAGCCTACGAATGTCATAGCTGTAAAAAATGTTTTCTGGTTTTTCATCAATTTTATATCTTTGATCAACAATCCTTTCATTATCGTTCACCTCGAATCATCATCATTATCAATTCATCAATGCTTCCTTTTTCTATTACCACGTCCGGATAATTTTCTTCATAAAATTGCTTCTCATTCGTCAGACAGCTATACCCAAAATTTTCTTTTTTACTTCGTATAATATAACTCTTGTCTAATTTTTCATACTGCTCTTCACGAACCTTTAACAGACCATATTCGTTAAGCAGCACATCCGTATCCTCGTGCATAACGATTTTTCCCTCATCGATCATGTAAATGTCGTCACAGAAGTCTTCCAGATCACTGGAAATATGAGAACTTATAAGAATCGAACGCCCTTCTGTCTCCATATATTCTCTTAACATGGTCAGCATCTCATCCCTTGCAAGAACATCTAATCCGGCCGTTGGTTCGTCCAGAATAAGGAAATCTGCTCCATGAGAAATTGCTGCAAGCACTTGTAGTTTTCGCTTCATTCCAGTGGAAAAATCCTTGATCTTCTTATTCATGGGGAGCTTGAATTTTTCGCACTGCTTTTCAAAACATGCCTGTTCAAACCGGGGATACATATTTCGAAGAATTGCTATGATATCCTTAATCGTCAAATAACCGCTGAATCCGGAATCCGACAATACCACTCCTATACGATCCTTATCTTTTACTGACAATTTCTGCACAGGTTTTCCAAATAATTCTGCGTTTCCTCCATCCATATGAATCAAGCCAAGAATTGCTTTAAAGGTTGTACTCTTCCCGGCTCCGTTGGCTCCGATCAATCCGGTAATACATCCCTCCTTCACTTGAAGAGAACAATCCAACGTAAAATCTTTGTACTGTTTTTTTACATTTTCTAACTTTAACATTTCGTTATTCCTCCACTATAATTTCAAACAATTGCTTTAACTCTTCCTTGCTCATGCCGCAGCTTCTCCCTTTTCGAATGGCCATCTCAAGGTCCGTCTCCACTTCTTTTCTTTTCTCTTCCAGCATGACATTCTGATTGGCAAATGCGACAAAACTTCCTTTTCCATGAATTGTAATAATAAATCCTTCCTCCGTCAGAGCATCGTAGGCTTTTTTCACCGTCAGAGCACTGACTTTTAACTCTTTCGCCAATGATCTCACAGAAGGAAGTGCAGTATCTTCTTTTAATTCTCCCTGCATGATTTTCCCTTTAATCTGTTCTACAATCTGTTCATAGATTGGCTGCATGGAAGAATGATTAATGATCAGCTTCATTTTATTCCTCCTTTTCTTATAAACAGTATATAACAGCACACAACTGTTGTCAACTGTTATACACTGTTTTCTTCTCAATCTTTTAAAATAACTATAATGTATATCCACATTTCCAAAAGAGATATCGTAGAATGCAAAAAGCGCAACAACGTTTACACTTACGTCATTGCGCCTTTTTCCATTTCTATCTGTTTTTATAATCGTCGTATGGCGGAGATTTAACATACTCTGTGAATCCATCCTTCCGGTGCCTCGATTCTGCCCATCTGGATTCCAGTCAGCGTATCATACAATTTCTTTGTCACAGGACCCATATCATCCATTCCACTTGGGAAGCAGATTTCTTTGCCATGATCCACGACCTTGCCAACCGGTGAGATAACTGCCGCGGTTCCACACAGTCCACACTCTGCGAAATCACTAAGTTCGTCTAAATACACTTCTCTTTCTTCTGCTTCCATACCCAAATACTCTTTTGCCACATACATCAAAGAACGTCTGGTGATGGATGGAAGAATGGTAGAAGATTTTGGTGTAACAAGCTTTCCGTCTTTTGTTACAAAGATAAAATTTGCGCCGCCTGTCTCTTCGACTTTCGTTCTTGTCGCTGCATCCAGATACATATTTTCGTCATATCCCTGAGCATGCGCATCCATGATGGCATACAAGCTCATGGCATAGTTAAGTCCTGCCTTTACATGTCCTGTTCCATGCGGAGCTGCGCGGTCATAATCACAGACACGAATTGTGATCGGTTTTGCGCCGCCTTTGAAGTATGGTCCTACCGGTGTAGTAAATACACGGAACTGATACTCGTCTGCCGGCTTAACGCCAATAACCGGATTAGATCCAAACATATAAGGACGAACATATAAGGTAGCGCCGGAACCATACGGTGGAACATATGCTGCATTGGCTTCCACTACTTTATGTACAGCCTCTATAAACTTATCTTCCGGGAATACCGGCATCATCAGTCTCTTTGCGGAATCTGCCATTCTGCTGGCATTCAGATCCGGGCGAAACATTACGATGTGACCTTCTTCTGTCGTATAAGCCTTCAAGCCTTCAAAACAAGTCTGTGCATACTGAAGAACACCTGCGCACTCATTAATTACGACATTCGCGTCATCTGTCAGCACGCCGTCGTCCCATGCTCCGTTTTTATAGTTAGAAACAAATCTCTTATCTGTCTCCATATATCCAAACCCGATATTGGACCAGTCGATATTTTTCTTCTCCATCACGTTCACTCCTTCATTCTATTACAACTAATTTTTTAATCTGAGGTTATTATAATACCATATTTTTCAAAATTCAAGAGTGCGCTCGGTTTTTTCGCAAAAAGATTAAGTCATATGACATTAAAGAGAACGCGTGCCCCTCGCTACCGCTCCATCATACTGATGGATTCGATTCCAACACTTCCGCCCCGCACCACTTCAATACTTTGAAATTCATCTTTCATCAGCTTGATCACGGCGTCATTTTTCGTCGCTGTCTGAACAAATTCCAATAAAACAGAGTCTTTCCCGTAATCGATCACTTTTGCTTTGAAAGTTTCTGCTATCTGAAAACATTCCACCTTATCTTCCGGCGTACACTTTCTTACTTTCACATACAGAATCTCTTTCATTCGAACAAACACATCTGTAAAATCAATGACTTTGATCACTTCCACCATACGATTCAGCTGCTTCTTAATCTGTTCAAAGGTCTCGTTGTCGCTAACTGTAGCAATTGTCATTCTTGACACCGTAGGATCTTCCGTTGTTCCAACAGTCAGACTGTCCAGATTATAAGATTTTCCAGAGAACAAACCTGAGATTTTCGACAGAACACCCACCTGATTCTCCACATAGAGTGATATCCAGCGTTTTTTCATTCCATTTCCATTCATATATCCAACCTCCTTAACAATCCAGAATCATATCTTTTAATGTTCCGCCCGGCTGGATCATCGGATATACCAGATCTTCCGGATCGATTTCAAATTCAATCACATACGGAGTTTTCTTGCTCTTCATTGCTTCCCAGAATGCCGGTTCTATTTCTTCCTTCTTTGTAACGCGGATTCCTTTTGCCCCGTAACTTTCTGCCAGTTTCATAAAATCCGGTGTATAAGTCGGACATGGCACCTCTCCGCATTTTCCCCTGCACGCCGCTCCGGAGCGCAGGCAAGTCATAGAATAGCGTTTTCCATAGAAAAGCTTCTGCCACTGACGTACCATTCCGAGATTGTTGTTATTAAAAACACAGGAAATGATCGGAAGTTCTTCCAATACTGCAGTTGCAAGTTCCTGACTGTTCATCTGCATTCCGCCGTCACCGGAAATAGAAATAACCGGAGTATCAGGATTACCGATTTTCGCACCAATCGCTCCCGGAAGTCCATATCCCATCGTTCCAAGACCTCCCGACATATACAGATGCTTCTTCTCATTCAGCTCGATAAACTGCGCAGTAAACATCTGGTGCTGCCCTACATCTGTAATAACAATTGCTTCATCAAACAGACGATTGATTGCTTCAATCACATCTTCCGGTGTCATGATCGGTTTTTTCTTCATCACTAACGGATGTTCTTTTTTCCAGCTTTCTACTTTCTCAACCCACTCTTCGGTATCACATGCAGTCACATATTCCACCATTTTCTCAAGAGCTTCTTTTGCATCTGCCACGATTGGAACATCTACCTGCACATTTTTAGAAATTGCCGCTGTATCAATGTCAATATGGACAATCTGTGCTTTCGGGGCAAAGGAATGAAGTTTTCCGGTAATGCGGTCGTTAAATCTTGTTCCAATGGAAAACAAAAGATCACATTCATTTACCGCCATATTGGAAGCATATGCCCCGTGCATTCCCAGATTACCAATATATAACGGATGATCAGTCGGGATGGCTCCGCGCCCCATAACCGTTGTTACTACCGGAACTTTTGTCCTATCTACAATCTCTGTGAATACTTCTCCCGCACGGGCGATATTCACGCCTCCGCCCACAAGGAACAACGGCTTCTTAGCCTTTCCGAGCATCTTGATCGCGCGCTTCAGCTGCCCGATATGAACGTGTGTATTCGGTTTATAGCCACGAATATTCACTTCCTGCGGATATTCATTACTGCCCAGTTCTCCCATCACATCCTTCGGAAGGTCTACCAGCACCGGTCCCGGTCTTCCACTTCTCGCAATATAGAATGCTTCTTTTATGATTCTTCCAAGATCCTCTCTATTTCTAACCGTCACACCATACTTTGTAATACTTCTTGTAATCCCTACAATATCAACTTCCTGAAAAGCATCATTTCCTATGAGATGTCTTGCCACCTGCCCCGTAAAGCAGACAAGCGGTACACTGTCATAATACGCAGTTGCAAGCCCTGTCACAAGATTTGTTGCACCCGGGCCGCTGGTCACCAGGCAGACGCCTACCTTCCCGGTAGATCTTGCATAAGCATCCGCTTCATGTACCAAGGCAACCTCCTGCCTTGGAAGAATAACCTTTGTATAATCCTGCTTATACAATTCGTCACTGATATCAATCGTACATGCACCCGGATATCCGAAAATAGTATCTACTCCTTCTTCCTTCAATGCCTTTACTAATAATTTGTTACCACTGATCTTCTTCATATCTCTACCTCCTGTGAAAAGAGTTTTTTTTAAAAAAAGACCCTAAGCAAACGCTTAGGGCGAATATTCATACTTGTTACTGTTTCCATTCAGAGATCTCTCTCTATACTCTGCCCGACACGGGAATCTACATGTTGCTATTAATTATAGTAGACGTCCACAACCACTGTCAAGAGATTCTAATTGATTAAATATATCTTGTTATTCTTGATCTTTTTTATCATTCAATTATTTAAGCCGAAGCACCTCTTTGGTAATTGCTTCCCACGATATCCGACTTACATCTGCCAGATGTGTTTCTTTTTGCAAAACACTCGCCTTTAAGACATCTGCCAGCTTACGCTCAAATTCCGGCAAATCCTCTTCCAGCGGTTCGTCTGCATTTCGCATTCTTGGAATTGTCACATATCGGACATCGGCATTAGAAGAAACGGAGGCGATCCATTCCTTAATTCCCGGAAGATCTGTCATCACTACTCTGTTTCCACACGCCAAAGCTTCGATCACAGTAAGCGGGATTCCCTCAAAGAAAGAAGGCAGAACAAAGATATCACTATTCTGATATACTTTCGCAAGTTCCGGCTGAGACAATCTACCTAAAAACTTTACTTTGCACGGACATTTTTCTGCCAGCCCCTCGATCATTTGATACTCTTCTTCATTCCCTGTACTTCCCGCCAGCAAAAGCTGGATGCGATTCATATCCAGTTCCTTTTCATCCCCTAAAAGCGCCATAGCACGAAGAAGACTCATAACGCCTTTCTTTTCAGCAATCTTTCCTGCAAACACAAGACTGGTAACTCCTTCTTTGTCACGACTTCCCTCTGCCAAATGAAAGATCTGATTGTTATACCCCATTCCCACGCGGGTAATTTTCTCTTTGTCCACCGGATACAAGGCAAGAACCCCTTCCTCCTGCGCTCTCTGCGGAACAAAAATATGATCAAGTTTTCCAATCTCTCTGCGGATAAATTCCCGTTCCAGATCTGTTTTCTGCATTTGTCTTAAATCTGTGTTATGGCAAAATCCGTAAACCTTTCGCTCCGGAAAATGTTCCCTCACCAATGCTGTCAGCAAATACAGGTGGTGGCAAAGAATGAGATCCGGTTGAAGTTCCTCTACAGCCCTTTCAATTACGCTCATAAAAGAAGACCGGAACTGCTCAACCATCTCAGGAGACATCTCACTGTATTTGGTGCTTATGTAAGGCATCTCATCTGACATTCCAACGATTGGATACGGAAGCCCCTCTTCACAGAAGTAGACGGGGTAAAAATCCACCCCGTCCGGTAATTCCACTTCATCCTCTCTATAAACACCTGCTACCACTGCCTGCTCGTGACTGAGCAATGCATATTCTTTCACAAGCTCTGTCAGATACACACCGCTTCCGGTGCTGTTTGGCTTCTGTGCTGTAATACTTAAAATCCTCATTACTTCTTTGAAACCCTTTCATAAACAGTAAAATAATACTCCAGATCAAAGCAGGTCTGCTCCTCACTGATTTTTGTCATCTTCCATTCTTCATCTTCATCCAGATTTGGAAAATAAGTGTCTGCATCAAATGCATGATCAATCTTCGTAATCAGAGCGGTATCACAGTACGGAAGCATTGCACGGTAGATGCTCTCTCCTCCGATTACATAAGGGATCCCCTCATACTTCTTCGCTTCTTCTAAAGCCTCTTCAATACTATGTACCACAACCGCATCTTTCACTTTATAATCTTTATTATTTGTGATCACAATATTCACTCGGTTTTTAAGAGGCTGGCTTTGCGGAAAACTCTCCAAAGTCTTTCTCCCCATAATCACGATATTCCCTTTCGTTGTCTCTCGAAAGTATTTCATATCTGCCGGAATACTCCACATTAATTTATTGTTTTTTCCAATTGCCCAGTTTTTATCAACAGCTACAATTAAGTACATTCTTCTCTCTCCTTTTATATTCATTTGTATTCTTCATCCTGATAGATGTGCTAAACTGCTACCGGAATATTTTTAATCTGCTCATGTGTCTCATAGTCAATAAGCTTCACATCATCTCTTGTAAAATCATAAAAGTCTTTTACTTCCGGATTAAGCCAGAATTCCGGCGCCGGAAGCGGCTCTCTCTTAATCAACTCTTCAATCATAGGAACGTGACGATCGTAAATATGGGCATCCGCGATCACATGCACAAACTCTCCCACCTTCATATCACACACTTGCGCCAGCATATGAAGAAGTACTGCATACTGACACACATTCCAGTTATTTGCCGCCAAAACATCATTGGAACGTTGATTTAAAATACCGTTTAAAGTCAGTTTATCACTTCCTGCCTCTTTCGTAACATTAAATGTCATACTGTATGCACAAGGATACAGATTCATTTCATGCAAATCCTGATGCACATAAATATTGGTCATGATCCGTCTGCTGTACGGATTATGCTTCAGATCATAAATTACCCGATCTACCTGATCAAACATTCCTTCCTTATACTGATGTTTCACTCCCATCTGATACCCATAAGCTTTTCCGATGGAACCATCTTCATCCGCCCAACTGTCCCATATATGACTGTGGAGTTCATTGATGTTATTAGACTTCTGCTGCCAGATCCACAACAACTCATCGGTACAGCTCTTAATTGCTGTCCTTCGAAGCGTCAACGCCGGAAATTCTTTGGAAAGATCATATCGATTTACCACACCAAACCTCTTAATTGTATAAGCCGGTGTTCCATCTTCCCATACCGGACGTACCTTCTCTCCTCTGGTGTCCGTTCCGTTGTCAATAATATCTCTGCACATATCTATAAACACTTTATCAGCATAACTCATATTTTCAATTCTCCTTTTTCCCTCTCTCCTAAGGCTCTGCAATATTATACAGTACCTTTTCCAGCATTTTCTCCAATGCCGCCGTCTCTTTTTTATTCATACCGATGGTCAGCATCTTATCCAGCTTTTTACGATCTGTCTCCATACGCTTGCGGATATCATAAGCCTTCTCTGTCAGATAGATATTTTTACATCTTTTATCCTTCGTACTTGGAACCGAAAGAATAAAACCTTTCTCATCCAAACGCTTCAGAAGACCTGTCACCGTAGGGTTTCTTAGATTTAACGCCTTCTCAATATCTCTCTGTGTCACTTCCTCTTTCCTGCTGGTAAAGAGATAGTCCAGAACCTCACACTGTGAAGATGTAATTCCAAGTGTACGCAGACGATTGTTAAATTCTTTTTCATAACCGTTATTAATCTGTTTGATATAAAATCCAATGGTCGTTCTCTCCCGCATACACTGTTCTCCTTTTTAAATATTCTTTGTTCTCACAATTGCAAAAATATTTGCCCGCTCAAACATTTTTGCCACCGAATAAAATAATATCACTTCTATCGGAAACATAATCAACTGCTTTACCGCTCTCGTCGGAAATAGCACCATATACGCATTTCCATACAAAATCGACATCCAATAAGTGTTGAGCAATAAATTTACGAAGACCGTCACTAAACCATTTGCTAAGATTACTCTTTTTAAACAAACCGGCTTTTTATAGAGGATTGTCCCGTAAATAGTGCTTGCCAGCATAGCGCTGAATGTCAGTCCCGGGAAAAATGCCCCGATAGGTTTAAGCGCATAAGAAATAATGTCTGTAAAAGCTGCTACCACGCAGCCTACTGACGGTCCTAAAAGCATAGCCGCCATCTCTTTCGGCAGGAAATCAAAGCCGATCCGAATAAATTCCGTAAGCTGCAGTCGGTAAAATCCCAGAATAACAGCAATCGCCACAAACATAGCTGCCATCGCCATCTTCCGCGTATCTTTCAGCTCCCGAAAAGAATCCTTAAATAATTGTTTCAATCTCTTCATAAAAAATACCTCCTTTGCAGTAGTCCTTAAAGCTACGCATAAGCAGGTAGTTCTCTTCTGTCTATGTGTAGCAGCGGGATGCGAAATATGTACCGCGGACACCTCTCCTTCGTCTGGCTGGCAACTCCCCGTCCAGCCGGCACTTAACGCACACATTTCTACTCTGCTTTTCTTTATTAGATTTGCTTCTCTATTCTAACACACTTTACACAGACAGACAATTCTTATTCTCATTTTTCATCTTCTTTAATTCACGCACCGCAAAAGAAATTGCCACAACAGCTGCCGCAAGATCGGCGATCGGTCCTGCATACATAACGCCATTGATTCCAAAAAACAATGGAAAAATCAAGATTAACGGAATCAAAAACATCACCTGTCTCGTAAGGGAAGTAAAGATTCCAAGCTTTGCTTTTCCAATTGAAGTAAAGAAACCGGAACTTATTGGTTGTAAGCCATTTGCAAATGTCATAAACATAAAAATTCGAAAATATTTCTCCGCAAAATCAAAATACAATTCACTTCCGCATCCAAAAATACTTACGATCGTTCTCGGGAATATCTGAAAGCAGATAAAAAAACAGCCGCCCACAAGTGTGCTTATCTGAAACGCACGCTTATAAGTTTCTTTTACCCGCTCATATGCCTTTGCCCCATAATTAAAGCCCCAGATCGGCTGGCACCCTTGAGACAGACCTATACATATGGAAATGAAGATCATATTAACCTTCGCGATCACTCCTACACAAGCGAGTGGGATTTCCGTTCCGTATACAGACGCCGCCCCGTAATAACGCAACGTGTTGTTCATAACAATCTGTACTACCGCCAGTGCAATCTGATTAATAAAAGATGCCATTCCAAGAGATGCGATCAATTTCAGATAACAGAGCTTGGGGATCAGAAGTTTCCTTGTAATCTTCATTTTCTGGAACTTCAAAAAATAAACAATCACAAGCATACCCGACACAAATTGCCCAATAACCGTTGCCGCCGCTGCTCCTTGAATTCCCCAGTCAAACACAAAGATAAACAACGGATCTAAAATAGTATTAAGAATCGTTCCGGTCAACATACATACCATGGAGTAGGTCGGACTTCTGTCTGCACGGATTAGCTGCGTCCCTCCATTGGTCAAAATATAAAAAGGCAGACCAAACGCAGTAATCCCCACATAGTCCTGTGCATATGGCAAAATATCCGGAGTCACTCCAAACAGTTGAAGCAACGGATCTAAAAAGATTAATACAACCACTGTAATCACGACACCGCTCATGACAATTACAGAAAGTCCCGTACCGGCAATTGCAGATGCTTTTTCCTGCTCTCCTTCTCCTGATGCCAGATTATAATTCGAAGCACTTCCTATTCCAAGAAGAAGCGCCGTCGCAGTACAGATAATGGTTACAGGAAACGCAATGTTCGTCGCCGCATTCCCAAGCATTCCCACGCCTTGACCAATAAAAATCTGGTCCACAATATTATATAGAGAGCTTACTACCATACTTATAATAGACGGAATGGCAAATTTCGGAATTAATTTCCCAATGCGCTCTGTTCCAAGAGGATTCTGTTCTTCCATAATTTGCGTCAAAAAACTCACCTGCCTTTTTTCAAAACACATCTTCACTATCAAGATTATTATAACACGAAAAAAGGAATTGCGTAATGCAATTCCTTTCAAGAGCGACAGACGGGGTTCGAACCCGCGACCCCGACCTTGGCAAGGTCGTGCTCTACCAACTGAGCCACTGTCGCGTATCTTTTTTAGTGTTCCTCAGAACAATAACTACTATACTACAGCGACTCATGTTTGTCAACAACTTTTTTTAATTATTTTACTAATTATTTTAAAAATTATTTTAAAAATTATTTTAAAAATTATTTTAAAACTGGTTTTTCATCTATGCTTTGGTGTGAACACTATGTGGTATTTACACATCCACTTGGTGTGTGCTAAACTATTTGTCTTTTGGGTCATGAAAATCACCTTTCCTTTCGTTACATATTGGCTTGAACAGCCTCAATAGCAGGTGGTTGCTATTTCGCACGCTTGCGTGCTCAACTGGGTCACAACCCATAATAAGAACAGGCGGTCACACATGACCGCTTTCCTTTTAACAACTTTTTATCCATCTAAGACAACTCTTTTATCATAGATCTTTTTCTATTGGAAATAATAACTCCTGTTGACACAACGTGATTCCACATACTATAATAAAAGTACAGAATATTGTACGTTTTATCTTGGAGGTGAAGGATATGCTAGCAGTAAATTACACAGAACTAAGAGGAAATATGAAAGAATGTATGGATAAAGTTTCGGATGATTATGAAACAATTATTGTGACTCGTAAAAAAAATAAAAACATCGTCATGATGTCCGAAGAAGCCTACAATAACATGATGGAAAATATGCACCTTATGGGAAATCAAACAAACTATAACTGGCTGATGGAATCTAAGAAACAATTGGAAGAAGGCTGTTGTCATGTGAAAGAACTGATTGAGGTGTCAGCCGATGAATAAAGTATTTACAAAAAATGGATGGGATGATTATATTTACTGGCAAACGGAAGACCGGAAAACGCTCAAAAAAATCAATAAGCTGATTGACGATATCTGTAGAAACGGGAACTCCGGCATTGGAAAACCAGAACCATTAGTCGGAGATCTATCCGGATTTTGGAGTCGTAGAATCAATGAACAGGATCGATTGGTCTATAAAATAGATGAGCAGAATGTTTATATTCTGTCTTGTCGTTATCATTATTCCGATCACTAAATATTGAACAGGAAGCCCATGTGCTTCCTGCTTTTCATTTTTATAGGAATGTGTTTCTAACAAATTTAGAGAGCACGGCGTATATAGAACTTAGAAAAGTTACATAGATTAAAATTAAATATATAGATCTTCTGTCCAGTCCGTATTCAGATGTGTATACACCCCACGTTTTAACTCTCTGTTAATCGTAGATACATGCACGCCTAATTGATCCGCAATCTCCTGTGATGTATGTTTAGCCATATGCAGTGCTTCAATCTTTAACCGATCGGAATAAGTCAGGTGATGAAACTTTCTTCCCACAGCTGTTCTCCTTTAACAAAACAGGGGACATTTCTGCCCCCAATTAATTACCCTTGTTATATATATGATATTATTTTATTTGTATTTAGGGAGTCCATGTTCCACTTTCCCATGTATTACCATTATAATTATCTATAACTCCACTACTATCTGTTTCTACTTCCCATGTCTGCCCCGGCTTAAATCCAGAACCGTTTTCTTTAATACCGTCTTATTTGCTTTCACATAATCTTCCGGCTTTTCAGAGATCTTATCACCAAGCTCTACCTTCACAACCGGTTCCTTGGCGGAATATTCATTGTACTTCACAAAACCTAATACACCTAACAAAGTAGCCACGATCACTACTGCGCCGATCACTTTTTTCTTCATAATCATCCCTCCTAACTGCTAAGATAAAGGTCCATATCTTCCGGTTTTACTCTAAATAACAATTTATCGTAATATATTCTGATCAAAAAAGGTACTATACCTAACAATATAATATATAGATTTTTATAAGGTATCAACGGATTCGCTATTGCTATGCCTATTGTTATAATAATACATAACGTCGTAACTATCCGCACAAAATTCCGCATAGCTAACAAAATCCTAAAAATTATATATCTCATTTCTTTTTCCTCTCTTCCTTTTAGGGGGGGCACACATGACCACCTGTTAATACTCAATCGTTACTCCCATACTATCCAATTTCAAAAGAGCCATACAATAATAACAGTATACACCAAATTGCAAATTGCACATTACATCAACCAAAATCCCGAGTGTTAGCCTGCATGGTCGTGATGCAGGGCGATAGAAAAAATCCTCTTATTTTTCTTTTTATTGAATCATTTTGTTCAGTTGATAAAAATGTTCCTAATAATCAATCGTAGGTACTTCTTTCCAGAGGTCCTCACCAACAAAAAAACCTCGGAGAAAGCCTAATATATCACACAAAACATTTTGATACAAGGCTTCTTCCGAGGCTGCCTTTATTTTATTTTTTTAAACTTCCTCTTCTTCCTCTTCCACAACAGTGATTCCAAGCTCTGCGAGCTGCTTCTCATCTACCATTGTCGGTGCTTCTGTCATAAGATCTGAAGCATCTTTTACTTTCGGGAACGCAATGACATCACGGATACTGTCCTCTTTTGCCATCAGCATAACCATACGGTCAAGACCATAGGCAAGTCCTGCGTGAGGCGGCACGCCATATTTGAATGCAGTCAATAAGAATCCGAACTGCTCCTGCGCCTGCTCCGGTGTAAATCCAAGCACTTCAAACATCTTGCTCTGAATCTCGGGGTTGAAGATACGGATACTTCCTCCGCCGATCTCATTTCCATTCAGTACAATGTCATATGCTTTCGCACGCACTCTTCCCGGATCACTGTCGATGTACTGAAGGTCTTCCTCCATCGGCATCGTAAATGGATGGTGCATTGCCATAAATCTTTCTTCTTCGTCACTCCACTCAAGAAGCGGGAACTCTGTTACCCAGAGGAATTTATACTCACTCTTATCAAGAAGTTCCATCTGACGCGCCAGCTCCAGACGAAGTGCTCCGAGTACCGCCCATACTACTTTATTCTTATCGGCAGCAAAGAGAAGAAGGTCTCCATTTTCTCCTCCCATTGCCTGTATCAGCGCATCCATCTCTTCTTCTTTCATAAATTTACCAAAAGAAGATTTTACTGTGCCATCTTCCTGTATTGCAATGTATGCAAGTCCCTTTGCACCGTAATCTTTGGCAAAGCTTACCAATTTGTCAATTTTCTTTCTCGGCATGCTTCCCTGCCCCTTGGCATTAATACCGCGAACAGTTCCGCCTTGCTCGATTGCTCCTTTAAATACAACAAACTCACAATCTTTTACGACCTCTGTTACATCCTGAAGCTCCATGCCAAAACGGATATCCGGCTTATCAGAGCCATAACGATCCATTGCTTCCTGCCATGTCATTCTCGGAATCGGAAGTGTTACTTCTTCTCCCAATACTTCTTTAAATAATTTTGCAAGCAGTCTTTCGTTTACATCAATGACATCGTCTACATCTACAAAAGAAAGTTCCATATCGATCTGTGTAAATTCTGGCTGACGGTCTGCACGAAGATCTTCGTCACGGAAACATTTTGCAATCTGGAAATAACGATCACATCCGGAACACATTAAAATCTGTTTAAACAACTGCGGAGACTGCGGAAGCGCATAAAAATGTCCGTGATGGATACGACTTGGAACAAGGTAATCTCTTGCGCCTTCCGGCGTACTTCCGATCAAGATCGGAGTCTCAATCTCCATAAATCCTTCATCTGCTAAGAACTGACGAGTCAGTGTTGCCACTTTACTTCTCATCATCAGATTTTTCTGCATATCCGGTCTTCTAAGATCCAGATATCTGTATTTCAAACGAATCTCTTCTTTTGTCTTAGAGTTTTCTTCAATCGGGAACGGTGGTGTCTCAGACTCAGACAACACACGAAGCTCCTCTGGGATCACTTCAATTTCACCGGTAGCAAGATTTTCATTTACTGCACCGGAACGTTTCTCCACTTTACCAACCACTGCAACAACATATTCTGAACGAAGCTTTGCAGCTTTCTCAATAAGCGCTGCATCTGTTTTTCCTTCTTCGCACACGACTTGAATAATACCGGAACGATCTCTTACGTCAACAAATACAAGACCTCCCTTATTACGATTCTTCTGCACCCATCCCATAATGGTCACAGTTTCACCGATATTTGCTGCAGATAACTCTGCACATCTATGGGTTCTCTTTAACCCCTGCATTGACTCTGCCATGATTTTTCTCTCCTTTTCTCTTATAACTGCTCTACTTTGTCCGCATAACAATCGATGATCTCTTGATATCCGTCTTCCGTCAGCTGTTCTTTCTGGAACTTTTTATTTTTCTTCATATTTACGATCAGCACTTGTTTGCCGGACTCTCTGTCTTTTTTCGCAAGCTCTAATACTTTCAGCATTCCTTCTTTCGGAAGCTTTTTCTCCAAAAGATATGCTTTTTTCTGTCTTACTCCAGGCACTTCATAACCACTTTCTAAGAGCAGCATTACAATACGCTCAAATCCAATGGAAAATCCGCACGCCGGTGTATCCTGACCGGTAAATTTCCCGATCATTTTATCATAACGTCCGCCGCCGGCTACAGAACCGCCGAAATCATCTATTGTCACCTCAAAGATCGTTCCTGTATAATAGGACTGTCCTCTGACCAGTGTAGGATCAAATTTTAATTTAAAATCACATTCTTTTGCAGCCTCTACGCTGGACATGATCATCTCCATGCCTTCCGCTGTTTCGCTGCTCAGGAAATCTCCCAGTCTCTCTTTCAAATGGCGTACACCGGACAGATCTGTTTCCACTTCATCGAAAAGCTTCAGATAAGTATCTACATTTTCTCTTGTATAACCCATCTCTTCCAGCTCGCCTGCCACGCCTTCTGCGCCAATCTTGTCCATTTTATCGAGAATGATGAAGACTTCGTCGTAATCTTCCTCTTTAAATCCACTGTATGCCGCCATTGCCTTTAAAATATTACGGTCATTGATACATACTGTGAAGTTTTTAAAATTAAGCTTGCCAAGCATTGCTGTCGTTGCAAGAATCAATTCGATTTCTGCCAATACAGAGCCTTCTCCCAAAATGTCAATATCACACTGCATAAACTGGCGGAAACGACCTCTCTGCGGACGGTCTGCACGCCACACATTTCCAATCTGAAGCGCCTTAAAAGGTGACGGAAGCTCATTGGCGTGATTCGCATAGTATCTCGCTAAAGGAACGGTAAGGTCATAGCGAAGTCCGCCATCCGCCAGATCATTTTCTTCTTTCGCTTCGTCAATCTTTAATTTTTCTCCGCGTTTCATAATCTTAAAAATCAGCTTTTCATTATCTCCGCCCTGTTTACTGCACAGATTTTCAATATGCTCGACACAAGGTGTTTCCATAGAGGTAAATCCGAAGGTTTTATATGTTTCTTTAATTAATCCGATGAGATAGTCTCTGATCTCCATCTCTGCCGGCAGCATATCTTTCATGCCTGTAACCGGTTTCTTCTTTAACGCCATAGCCATTCTCCTTTTCGCTCTATCATCTCATCGATACGGCGGATATAAGCATCAATTGCTTTTACATTTTCCAGCCGGATCAGATTCGTCTTTTTCTGATTTTTACTGCCCGGTTGAAGCATCGGCTGCTTTAATACGATTTTCGTAGATGCTCCCGCCCCCGCGGCAATAATAGATTGCTTTTCTTCCATAATAAGTATATTGTATATTCCTGCTTTGTCAACCTTTGCATAACCTACATTTTCAAAATTTCCGGCAATATTTTTCTGACGATACAGATAATAAGGCTTCAGCCCCATGTCGTCAGCCGCTTTTTCTGCCTCGCTTATCATAGCGCCAATCTCCGGTGATATGTTACACACACTAGCGTCTGATTGTCCTTCTTTCACTTCCTGCCCCATCTTTGCCGCGCGCTTAATAGCAAGCGAGTGCACCGTTAAGCTGTCCGGTTGAAGTCTTCCTATCTTTTCCAGAGTATCTTTCATATCAAGAGCGATCTCTCCGGGAAGTCCTGCGATAAGATCCATGTTAATGTTATCAAACCCAAGGCTTCGAGCCATCTCATAAGTCCTGCAAATGTCTTCCACCGTATGCTTTCTTCCGATCACATCCAGCGTTTTTTGCTGCATGGTCTGCGGATTAATGGAGATCCTCGTTACCTTATGAGCTTTGATCACTTGCAATTTCTCTTCCGTAATACTGTCCGGGCGTCCCGCCTCCACCGTATACTCTAATAAATTTTCTCTTGAAAAATGGCTATCGATACAAGAAAGAACCTGTTCCAACTGCTTCGCACTTAAACTGGTCGGTGTGCCTCCTCCGATATAAATAGTGTTTAATTTCTTTTCTTTTGATACCTTGCCGATAAATTCCAATTCTTTACAGAGTGCATTCACATAAGCATCCACAGAATCCTTCCAATCTGCCAATGCACCGGAGCTAAAGGAGCAATATGTACACACGGTCGGGCAAAACGGAATTCCTACATACAGACTGTATCCGTCCTCATAATCCAGTTGATCTAAAAGCTGCTTCTCTCGCTTTGCAATCTCCCACGCCAACCTCGATTTTTCTTCGCTGACCAGATACGTTTTCTGAAACCATGAGACAAATTCTTCCGCTTCCATACCTTCTTCCAGCTTTTTCATGGCAAGCTTTGTTGGACGGACTCCGGTAAGAATCCCCCACGCCAATGTCCTTCCCGATTCTTCTGCCAGTTTCTCATATAATCTTTTATCAATCTGCGCCTTCTTCTCTGCCGCCTGTTCTACTGTGATTTCTTCTTTCTTTACCGCAATCACACGTCCGTCACAAAAGGTGATTTCTACATAATTAGAGGCTTTTTCCTCCACTTGGTTCGTAATCTCCCCCGTCGGATAAAAAGCCTTTACAATATGATAGGCATTATAAGTATACGCCTGAGCGCTGCATATGATCTTGATCATCATCACTTACTCCCATCTACGATTTCTTCTATACATATGGATTGTATTTTTTCTCATGTCCGATCTTCGTCTCTCCCATATGCCCCGGATAAACCATTGTATCATCCGGAAGGAGGAACAATTTCTCTCTTACAGAATGCACCAGATCTGAAGTGCTGCTGTTGACAAAATCTGTACGCCCTACAGAATTTTGGAATAATGTATCTCCGGAGAACAGCACGCCTTCCGACGCCACATAATAGCAGCAGCCTCCCTTTGTATGTCCCGGAGTATGGATCACCTGAAAGGTATATCCAGCCAACTCCAGCGTCTGACGATCTCTCAGATACAGGGCTTTGCCGAATGTATAACCGGATGTATAGGTAGAGGATTGATTGAGCACCGGATCTTCCATCGCATCCGCGTCCTCTTCATGCACATACACCGGCACATCAAATTCTGACAGGAACCCATCGATTCCCATAATGTGATCAAAATGTCCGTGCGTCAAAAGGATAGCTTCCACCTTCAACCCTTCTGACTTAATATGGCTCATCAGATAGGACGGACAGGCAGCCGGGTCAATGACCACTGCCTGTTTCGTATCTTCATTGATGACAAGATAACAATTGGTACTGATAATTCCTGTTACAAATTTTTCTACTTTCATATTTCTAACCTGTCGCCCTTTCAATATCGATCACGCCGTCCAGCTGCTGGATCTTCTTGCTGACTTTTTCAAGCTCTTCTCTTCCATGTACGACAAATCCAATCTCAATGGTCGCTGTCCCCTGCTTGCTCGTACGTACATTCATTGACTTCACATCCACTTCCATCTCTGTGAAGATCTTCGACATTTCCATAAGGAAGCCCTGTCTGTCGTATGCATAAATCTTAATCTCTGCCAGATACTGACCGCCTGCCTTTTCAGCCACGTCTCCTTCCCACTCTGCATCAATCAGCCTTGCGCGCTCTGCTTCTGTAAGATGAAGCATATTGACACAGTCCGTACGGTGAATAGACAACCCTCTTCCGCGGGTAACAAATCCTACGATCTCATCTCCCGGAACCGGATTGCAGCATCGGGAGAAACGCACAGCCACATCATCAATTCCTTTGACTACAATTCCACTCTTAGACTTGGCAATATGCACTTTATTCTTGGAAGCTTCCGCCACTTTCTCAAGCACGCTTGCATCCGTAAGCACCTGCTTATGCTCTTTGTCATATTCTTCTACCAGACGGTTAACAACCTGACCTTCCTTAAGTCCTCCGTGTCCGATGGCTGCAAGTACAGCATCCCAATCTTTGAATCCGTACTTTTTCTGCACGATCTCCTGATATTTCGTTGTCATGATGTTGCTCAGTGTAACAGATTTTGCTTTACAGTAAGCAGCGATCATTTCCTTACCTTTAATAATATTGCTTTCTTTAAATTCTTTCTTAAACCACTGGTTGATCTTGTTCTTAGCCTGCGTACTCTTTACAATATTCAACCAGTCTCTGCTTGGTCCTCTGGAGTTCTGAGAAGTTAAAATCTCAATTCTGTCTCCATTTTGAATTTTATAATCTATATTTACAAGCTTACCATTGACCCTTGCACCGACCATCTTATTTCCAACTGCACTATGAATCGCATACGCGAAGTCGATCGGTGTAGAGCCATTGGGCAGATTCTTTACATCTCCCTGCGGTGTGAAGCAATACACATCTTCTGCGAAAAGATCCAGATCTCCCTTGATCAGATTTAAAAATTCACGGTTATCAGACATATCTCTCTGCCACTCTAAGATCTGTCTGAGCCAGCTTAATTTTTCTTCCGCCTGAGTCTCAATATTCTTCTGACTGCTTCCTCCGGTTTCCTTATATTTCCAGTGAGCCGCAATACCATATTCCGCAGTCTTATGCATCTCTTCTGTTCGGATCTGAATTTCAAAAGGCTGACCTACCGAACTCATAAGTGTTGTATGAAGAGACTGATACATATTGGCTTTTGGCATTGCGATATAGTCTTTAAAACGCCCCGGAATCGGCGTATACATTTCATGGATCACGCCAAGCGCAGCATAACAGTCTTTGACAGAATCTACAATGATGCGCACCGCAAACAGATCATAGATCTGGTCTACGGTTTTGTCCTGATTGACCATCTTACGGTAAATGCTGAAGAAATGTTTGACACGCCCGCTGATCTCACATTTAATATGTGCGTTTTCCATGTGTTTGGAAACTTCTGCCACAATCTGATCTACAAATTCTTCACGTTCTGTTTTTCTCGCATTGATCTGAGCTACGAGATCAAAAAATACTTCCGGCTGGGAATATTTAAGCGCAAGGTCGTCAAGCTCCGTCTTGATCTTGGAAATACCAAGTCTCTGCGCAATCGGAGCATAGATATCCATTGTTTCTTTTGCTTTTTCTTTCTGCTTTTCCGGCGTCATGAACTGCAAGGTCCGCATGTTGTGAAGGCGGTCTGCCAGTTTAATGATAATGACACGGATATCTTTCGCCATTGCGAGAAACATCTTTCTTAAATTTTCCGCCTGCACCTCCAGTTTATCTGAAGAAT
>OLNU01000681.1_pt1 | contig 30268 bp, 26 predicted proteins | sample 1672241 | NCBI WGS metagenome assembly OLNU01 (sample SAMEA3136663, study PRJEB25190) | human gut metagenome | biome: human gut; feature: human-associated habitat; material: faeces | place: Austria | collected 2013 | reverse complement strand
TATAAGCAGATTTCCGCCATTGGAAGAAAACTGGATATTCTCAGTTTTCTTCCAATGGCTTTTTGTATATAGCGATAGTCTGTGACAATTTGATATAAATTAGCAGTTTTTCTTTACAAGAACACGCTATGCGTATATAATATAAACATAAACACACGCAAAGCGTATATAATGAATGCGTAGGTTAATACGAATTGAGGAGGGAGTTGAACTGCAATGGCAAGTATTTTGAAACGCAAGGACACCTATAAAATCACTGTATTTGCCGGACGGGATTCTAATGGTAAAAAAATAAATTATTATGCAACTTTTACACCTGACTCTAAAAAAACAAGGGCTCAAAACAACAAGGATTTAGATGAATTTAGCCGTGAGTTTGAACGAAAAGTTAAGGAGGGCTCATATTTTGATGGAGATCATATGACACTGCAGGAATTTTCAGAGAAATGGCTTGCCGAGTGTATAAAACCTAAAAAAGCCATTACAACGTATGATAATTATAAAATGAACCTTGAGAACCATATTCTGCCGGCACTGGGGCATATGAAGTTGTCAAAAATTCGGCCGATACATATTCAACGGTTTTGTAATGAGCTTGCGGAGAATGGACGTATTGATGGCAAAGATAAGCCATTATCTTCATCGACGATTAAAAAGATTAATGCTATTTTGTCATCATTGTTTCATCGAGCTGTTTTGTGGCAGCTTATAGAGAGTAATCCTTGTCAGCGAGTGGAGCTGCCGGACACATCGGTGATAGCTGATAATTGTGATGTCGTAGATATCATGCAAATAGATAGGCTTTTATCGACTGCCGGGACAATGCAGGAGGCAGAGAAATGTTTTACACCAGAAGAGGCGGTTTTATTTTTAGATGTATTGGATAAAAGCGAGTTGCCATTTCAGATTAAAGTGTTTTTGAATCTTTCAATTTTTTCTGGATGCAGGCGTGGTGAGTTGCTTGCGCTTACATGGCGGGACATTGATTTTGAAAATTCCAGTATTCAGATTTATAAGGCTGTAGCAAAAAGCAAAGGACAGATGATCCTAAAAGTTCCCAAAAATAAATCTTCTGTCAGAACCCTCATGTTGCCGCAACAAGTGATGGATATGCTCAGGCAATTAAAACAGGAGCAGAGGGAGTATGTGCTCAAGCTAGGATCGGCTTGGAAGGGCAAACGTGGTAAAGAATATGACTATAATTTTCTGTTCACACAATGGGATGGCACATTAATCTATCCGACAACGCCTTATAGTGATTTAAAAAAGTTGATTCGTAATTACAATAAAACAGCTGCGGCAAATGCGCAGCTGCCAGACATTACACTGCATGATTTGAGGCATACAAATGCAACATTGCTGATAGCACAGAATATTGATGTCAAAACAGTTTCAAAACGCCTGGGACATGCGCAGACAAGTACAACAATGAATATCTATGCTCATAGCCTGCAAAAGATGGATCAGACAGCTTCAGAGGCACTTGAATCGGTTCTGTGTAAAACCTCAGTTAATATGTAGGTTAGGTTGACCAGGTGATTTTCAGAATTTTTAATATTTATTTTATCGGTAGAAAACTGCTGTGTTCCTAAGATAATAGGAACACAGCAGTTTTTTTATGCAATTCTTTAGAAATCCTTAAGTATAGCACATCAGATAGAGTATTAAAATTTGCAGAAATAGGTATAAAAAACAGTTTTTGGTGATTTTTACCAAAAAATATGTTCGTGTATAAAAACTACCGTTTTCGATTTTCGCAAAATTATCATATAAATCAAATGTGATAATCTTAGGTCATAGGCGAGAACAAAACAATAATATGAAAGGAGTAAAAAATGCTTGAGAATGATTTAAATATGTTGTATGCGGAGTGGGATGATGAGATTAGCGATAATCTAGGGTGTGAGATTTTAGTATCTTCAGGGATATATGATTTCATAGTGACTAAATTTGAACGTGGTCGATTCGAGGGGAATGAAAAGATACCTCCGTGCAATAAAGCGATACTTACATTAAGAATATTGACCTGGGAGGGATCTGCATTTTGCAAAACAGAACTGATATTGCATCAATCATTAGAGTGGCGTTTAAGCAGCTTTTTCAGATGTATAGGCGAAAAGCGGATGGGGGTTCCTTATACCATGAATTGGGATCATGTGCGAGGCGCTAGGGGATGTGCAAAATTTGATGTACAAATATATATAGATAGTGACGGAAATGATCGGGGCGAGAATGTAGTGACAGAGTATTTTGACAAAATACCAGATGAACAGTTATTTACGTAAAACACGATGATATATATAACGTGGATATATTAGACAGATATGGAGGAAATCAAATGATTGGAAAAACATTATTAGATGGATGTATGGATTGGAATGACGTAATTTTAAAGGATGTAGAAGAGGATGGGGAGTTAACAGCCAGTAGAACAGATGTGGCTGAAAACAATGTAGATCAGAATATTTCTAAAATACAGAGAAATACAGTTACAGTGGATACTGAGGGTGATGGACTGCCATCCGTAATTTCTCTGGACAAATATAAAGATCATGTACCGAAGTTATCCGATGAGCTGATACAAGGCGTTTTGAGGGTGGGGCACAAAATGTTGATATCAGGACCTTCAAAAGCAGGGAAAAGCTTTTTGCTGATGGAATTATGTATTGCCATTGCTACAGGCGGTGAATGGCTGGGGTTTCCATGCAAAAAGGGCCGTGTGTTTTATATTAACCTGGAAATTGACCCTAACTCATGTATTACCAGATTTCTGAAAATCTATAATGCGCTTGGCATAACGGATACTAATGACATGAAGAATATTGATATTTGGAACCTTCGTGGTCATGCAGTACCATTAGATCAATTAGTATCAGATATTATTAAAAAGACAAAAGACAAGCAGTATGATGCGATTATCCTGGATCCTATTTACAAGATTTTGACAGGCGACGAAAACTCCGCAACCGAAATGGCAAAATTTACAAATCAGTTTGACCGGATTTGTACAGAGACAGGATGTGCAGCCATCTATTGTCATCATCATTCTAAAGGTGCGCAGGGCTCAAAAAGGGCGATGGACAGAGCGTCTGGCAGTGGAGTCTTTGCCAGAGATCCGGACGCTCAACTGGACATCATACAGTTAGAGTTAACAGAAGAACAGAAAAATAAGCTCCCGGATTCAAACATTACTGCATGGCGGGTAGAGTCCAGCTTGAGGGAGTTCCCAAACATCGTACCGGTCAATATGTGGTTTGAACATCCGATACATTTGGTGGATGAAGACGGTACGCTGTTAAAAAGCGCAGCACAGGGAAGTTTTGCTGCAGCACGAGCTAAGAACAGCAAGTATACCACAAAAGAGGAACGTAAAGAGCGTCTTGACAGAGCGTTTCAGGCTTGTCAGGCAGAGGCACCTGGAGGAAATGTGAAGGTTGAGCAGATAGCGAAGTATTTAAGTGTGTCGGACAAAACCATCAGAAGCTATGTGAAAGAAAATGAAGATCGATATTGTCTTCAGTGTGGCTATGTAGTGAAAGTAGATGGTGTGGGAAGCTTATAAAAAGTTTCGGGAAGGAAACCGCTTTGAGCGGGTTTTCTTCCCAGAACAGAAGAGGATGTATGAGAGTGAGGTGTGTATTATGGAAGTGAAAGAGTATCTGGGACAGGCAAAGCATCTTAATTTGCTTCTTGATGCCAAATTGGATCAGATTAGAAAATTAAAAAGCCAGGAGGAAAAAGCGGCAATTACTTTAAATGATGTCAATGAAAAAGTAAATACATTAAAACGCTTTAAACAGATGGAAGAAAAATTACAAGGTGAAATTGACGGTTTGCTTGATCTAAAAATGGAAATCATGGACACGATCCGTCTTGTGAAGGATGATGAGTGCCGATTAATTTTGGAGAAGCGCTTTTTAAATGGGCAGAAATACTGTGACATTGCAAAAGATATGTATATGAGTGAAAAGAGTGTCTACCGAATTCAGGATAAAGCCTTTAAGGATGAAACCCTCAAAAAGATTGTTGAGAGTAAGAATAAGATGACAGTCAATGGGATGGAATGACAGTCGTATACGATGGTATATTGAAGGTACATAAAAGATATGTGAGAATGGCTGTAGTTAATAAAAAAGTCATTCTCACAGGAGAGGGTGGGAGATGAAAGGGTTAGATAAAATTATTTATACCGGTTTATGGACGCAGCCGGTGGCCATGGGCATTGAGCTTAAGCTGTTGAGTTTGCAGAATTCTGTACAGATTACAGGACAGACATTAATATCAGGGTTAGTGCTATCATTTCTTCCGGCACTCTATATTTACAGTAGCAACAGTATAGCTCGCTCAGGCGGGAAGAAAAAGTTTGGTTTGTTGGACGCATTCGATGGAAAACCTGAGCCGTATTATTCTACAAAGAAGCAAGCAGCAATGTATCCGGAAGTGCCGCAACAGCTGATTGCAGGCAGTAGGCCATCAGGAATTATTTTAGGAAAATACCATGGAAAGTATGTATGCCGTCCGGTTGAACAGGACGGGCATTATCTGATTATTGGTGGATCCGGCAGTGGAAAGTCATCCTCATTGATTGTTCCTACATTATTGATAAATAATGATGTACCGGCTTTTGTGCTGGATATTAAAGGGGAGTTGAGTCGATTAGCGAAGAAAAAAGGTGATGCTAAGGTTCATATCTTTAATCCGAATGACCGGCGGAGCTATGGCTATGATCCATTTTATAACCTAAAAAAGGAGAGTACTGAACAGGAGATTTTGGAAACTATGCAGATGGTTACATTTTCACTAATTTCATTATCAGCGAATGTGAAAGACCCCTTTTGGAAAACATCCGCCAGAAATATGCTTTGCGGTTTAATGATTTATCATTTCAAACTGGGAAGGAACAATCTGGTGGATATCATGGATGCCATTTTGGGACAGTCAATCAAAACGTCTATCCAGGAGGTTATGACTGGCTCAGATCCGACATCGGCGGAATATCGCTATCTGGTCCAGTTCTCTGATATGGCTGATGAGACTATAAGTGGTGTATATGCAGAAATGGCCAGCAACATCATTGTATTTGCCAATGATCAGGATATAAGATATGCGTTAAAACACAATTCGTTGAAATGTTCGCCGGTTGATCTGGAAAATGGCAATAGCATTTATGTTGTAATCAGGGAGGACAAGCTGACAGCTTATAATCAGGTGCTGCAGCTGATCATTAATCAGACACTGAATGCATTAGAGAAACGACCCGAAAAATCAGAACCTATTTTATTTTTGATTGACGAGCTGCCGAGGATTTTATCGGCCGGAAAGATTGAGAGGCTTTTGGATGCCAGCAGAACATTGAGAAGTCGAAACGTCAGATTAATATTAGTTACACAAAGTGTCGAGGCGTTGATGACCGTCTATTCTGAGAATGAAGTGGTTGATTTAATCAGTAACTGTAATTACAAAATTATCCTGGATGCCAGCAGCCAGAAGACTCAGCACACAATAAGTGAATGGTGCGGCAATTACAAAGAAAAGAAGAAAATATGGAATGAAGCCGGTACAAAGCAAAAAACTGGTATTTCCTTTGAGGAAAAGCCGATTGTGGAGGGCAGTGATTTGATAACGCTGGCACAAACCGGAGAAGCCATTTTGGTCTGTCCATATGGGTATTTTCGTATTCAGAAGACACCTTATTATAAAGATAAGATTTTAAAGAAACTGGCCGATGAAGTGGCTGAATATAACAAGACAGTTGAAGAATTACATGAGTGTAAGAAGGAGGAGAAGAAAGATGTTGTATGATGAATTTGTAGATGAGTGTAAAGATAGATTGCAGGATTATTTGAAATCACAGGGAGAACAGGTAGATGTTATGTATCATTCTGTGAGAAAAATTAATTTTCAGGAAGAAGCATTATTGGTGAGATATAAAGGCGATCAAATCGCACCTGTTGTGTATATGTCCGGACGGTACATAGATTACCTGTCTGGAAGAGAAATGAGCGAAATTGTAAAGGATATTGCTAGGGATGTACAGGAGGCCAGAAAGCATCAGCCGGATCTTTCGGAGCTGACAGCGGAGTGGGCCTATGAGAGATTGTATTTATCCGTGATTAATGCGGAGAAGAATGAAGAGCTTCTAAATTCTGTTCCTTATCGGAAAATGGAGGACTTGGCATGTGTTGCAAAGTTTCGTTTAGATACGGAGTCCTCAGTACTGGTGAATGAAGATTTATGCAGAAAATTGAGAATGACATCAGAAGAAGTACTGGCAATTGCAGAACGTAACATGGTTAAAAATGGCTATCAATGCGAACCGCTAGATTTAGAGATCAAAAGGATATTAAAAGAGCAAGGTGTATCTGATAGAGAAATAGAAGAGGGTATGATGAAGACTCAATCTTCAATGATGTATGTTGCATCAACCGCAAATCACATGGAAGGTGCTGCTGTAATCGCTTCCCGAGAAGCGATGCACGATTTTTATGAGAAAATTGGTGAATCGTTTTATATTCTTCCAAGCAGTCGGCATGAAGTGATCCTTTTGCCTGATAGGTGTGGTTTGGCGACAGCAGATTTGGCTGAGATGGTCAAAGACGTTAACAGGCAGGTGGTCGATGAAAAAGATGTGTTGTCAGATCATGTGTATCATTTTGACGGCAGACAGATTGAAAGGGTCGATGGTATAGAAAAGGTAAAAGCTTTTGATAATAAAGTCACAAAATTTCATGGCAAAAGCAGATAGAAAGGAGATTTTTTATATGAGTAAGATTTCAAAAAAGGATAAGAGAATGTTGGAGAAATTCAGAGCATATCTGATGGTGGAAAGAAAGAATAGGGTGTTACCGACAGATGGCATGACAGAGATTCCGTTAAAAACAGGTACATTACAGATCCCGAAAGGTGCAATATGTGTGACCACTTGTAAACTTAAAGATGCCGATCAGGCAGGTATATTGTATCTTGGTCGGGATACTGCAGAGTACATTGTCTTTCTCACAGATTCAAAGGGATTAACCGATGAAAATTGTGAGATTGCCTGCTCTGCAGCCACATTGGCAATTTCGGAACCGGTTGATTATAAAAAAGTGATGATTTTTGGAATTGTGGAAGAAGATATTGGCCATTATACATATGGTTTGAGAATTATTCGAGATGGGAGATAGGGATATGGATGAGAAGAAAGCAATCAGCGAATTACAGGAAAAGCATCGCAGACAGATGGCGGACAATCGGGACAAGGTGAAAGAGAGAAAAGCCAGAACCCGCCGGTTGATTGAGAGAGGCGCTATTGCCGAGAGCATGATTGACGGTGCAGCAACAATGACTAATGATGAATTTGCCAGGATTATGCGCAGCATGATAACAAGAGATTAACATGCTGCCTGCCATCCGCAGGATTCCCTCGGAAGACTTTCGGTAGAACCCTGCGGGAGCTGCCCTCGGCAGAGCGCACCATTGCCACTTGTGGTAATGAGTAAGTGCGCCATTATGCCCCTCTGGGGCATAGGGATGTGGCTGTATCCAGCCTGTAGTCAATTATTCAGCGTATCCGCTGCTGTTGTTTTTGAGGGAGGATGGTATATGGCAATTTATCATTGCAGTGTCAAATGTATTACACGTTCAGAAGGAAGAAGCGCTGTTGCGGCTGCGGCTTATCGAAGTGGGGAAAAGCTAACTAATTGTTATGATGGGGTAACACATGATTATACGAAAAAACACTGGATCATCCATCAGGAGATTATGCTGCCAGAACAGGCTTCAGGTAGGTATAAAGACAGGGCTGAATTATGGAACTCTGTGGAGATGGCAGAACGTTCAAGTTCGTGTAGACTAGCCCGAGAAGTGCAGGTGGCCCTACCGTTGGAATTAACCATGGAAGAAAATATTGCTCTGGTGCAGCAATATGTCCAGAAGAATTTTGTCAGTCAGGGAATGTGTGCAGATATCGCTATTCATAGTCCGTCGAAAAAAAATGACAGGCATCAGCCTGTTGATAAAAACGGACACCCAACAAAGTTGTTGAATGAGATGCAATTTCATAATCCCCATGCACATATTTTACTCACTGTTCGCCCAATGGATGAGAAAGGAAAATGGCAGCCTAAAAGCCAGATAGAATATGTATGTATAAAGGATGGCGAAGAGAAGGGAATGACAGCAGCCGAGTTTAAGCAGGTAAAGGATGATGGATGGGAAAAACAATATCACTTTATCAGCAACGGGAAGAAAGTATGGCTTCCGGCATCTGCTGGGAAAGAACTGGGATTAGAGAGAGTCAGCAAAATGCCGAAGACAACTCGATTTGGCAGGGAGAATCCCATCTGTAAACAATGGAATAGAGAGGAGAGCATCATTCGGTGGCGTAAAAGCTGGGAAGATATTGTTAATCAAAGGTTTCAGGAAAAGAAGATGGCGGTTCGAATTGACAGCAGATCATTTAACGACCAGGGACGCGAAGAAGAAATACCAACTATTCATCTGGGACCGGAAGCTGTACATATGAATCGGCGGGCAGAACGTCTAATGGCCGAAGGGCAAGATTCAGATAAGGTGGTTCGACCTGAAAAATGGTATATCAATGAGAAGATTAAAGAACACAATCGTCTGGTAAATGAATTAAAAGAAAGATTTGAACAGGCTGTTGCGGCAATTAAAGCACAGACAAAAGAATATATTGGCCAGATGGCAAAACAGTTAGAGTCATTGAGAAACAGAATTATTTCAGCAGTCTATGAATCAATGCAATTTGAAAATGAGCGAAGTGTTGATATGTTGAAATATGAGTCCGATGAAGAGAGAATCAAGTATTTGGAAGGCTTGGTGGAAGAGGCAAAACATCAAAAGATTGTATCTGAGAGAAATATTCAAAACCTTCAGAAGCAAATAGATCAGTTATCCTTCATAGAATTTACTAAGAAACGTACATATTTGAAACAGATAGAGGCAGAACAGCGTAAGTTGGATGCAATGGATAGTTATATTAAGGCGGAGTTAAATAAGTACGGTGTTGATAGTGTTGATTTCGATATGATGGAAAAGCAGTATCAAGCGGATCAGATAAAGCTGCAGGAACAGCAAAGGGAGCTTTTACAACAAGTTGAAGATGCAGAACAAGCATATGTGCAGGCATTGGAAGATGTACCGGGTGAATATGCTGAAGAGATCCAGAAGGAACGCAAACAAATCCGGAAGGTGAATGAGAGCAGACAGATTCAGCAGCTTAAAAACGGCCAAACAGATCATAATTTATATAGAAGAGCCCTGCAAAAAGTCAATCAGAATTTAGCAAAAGCAGAACAGAGCATACGACAGGGTGTAGGTGAGAAGCAAAACGACATCAGCAACAACAGGAGGAGGTGAGCATTATGAACGGTACATGTCCAACAATGTTAACAATTAAAGAATGTGCAGAGCGGTCAGGGCTTAGCTATGACTGTATTAGAAAACTGTGTTTGGAAAATAAGATTGTCTTTATCTATGCCGGTGCAAAGAGACTGGTCAATTGGGAAAAGTTTTGTGAGTATCTGAATGGGACTGCGAATAGAGCAGATGCGTAAAGATAAGGGCGCGGAAATCCATATGTATATGGATTTTCGTGCCCTTTTTAAGTGAGATAAAATTATTATTTTTTATTAATTAAGAGATAAAATCACAATCAGATGAATAAACTACAATAAAAATGGATATATTATGATTGACATAAGAGATAAAATCACAATATAATGTAATTGATAATACTTAATAGTGGAGAATGGAGATGGTGAAATGTTTATAGGATTCTCAGTGAGTAATTTTTTGTCATTTAAGACGACGCAGACAATGTCAATGATTGCATCTAAGGTGGCGAGACATAAGCAGCATATTTTAATGGGAAATGGGAAGAAAGTTTTAAAAACCGGATTGATTTATGGGGCAAATGCAGGAGGAAAGAGTAATTTTATTAAAGCCATCGATTTTTCAAGAGATATTATATTGGAAGGCCTTGAGCAGGTTGATTTGAATAAAAAATATTTTAGGATTGACACCAGCAATTATAAAGTGCCGGGGGTTTTTGAATATCGCTTGATGACTCAGTCAGGAAAGGAATATTCATATGGCATTGCTATATCCTATGCTGAAAAAGAGATTATTTCTGAGTGGCTAATACGTATAGAAAAGAATGGCTCAGAGACATTTGTTTTTAACAGAGATATTAATGAAGATGGAGAAAACATTACAGAGAGTGAGATAAAATATGAGAATCGTGAAGAGGCAATAAGATGGCAGGTTTATTTGGAGGACTTTGGTAAAAATATTTCTGACTCTTTAAAGAAAAAAACGATTCTAAGTGACATTGCAGAACGGAGCGGTAAACAGGTAGGGATTTTTAAAGAGATTCTGGATGTCTACAATTGGTTTCAAAGCATTATTATTTTATTTCCGACGAGCCAATATAGCGGACTGAATCAAATGATAGAAAAGGAAAACGTCAGACAGTTCTTTTCAAAGATGATGCAATATTTTGATACCGGCATTATGTCTGTAGAATCAAAGCAGGGACCAATGGATTTTGATAAAATTTTTGAAGGGATTCCGGCAGAATATGCTGAGAAATTAAAGATTAAAATATCAAACGATATAACAAATGAGTCTGTTTTGTGTAAAGTTAATAATCAAATTTATTCTTTGAAAAAGGATGATGATGGCAATATTATAACAATAAAGATGATGCAGAATCATGGTAATGGTCAGGATTTATTTGAATATGCAGATGAGTCTGATGGAACAAAGCGTTTATTTGACTTGATTCCTTTATTCTATGAGCATAATGGAAATAGGGTTATTTTTATTGATGAAATTGACAGAAGCCTTCATACAAACCTGACACGTCGCTTCTTAGAACTGTTTTATAAATTGACAGAGAGGGATAATAGTCAGTTAATTGCAACAACACATGATTCAAATTTGCTGGATTTGGATTTAATCAGACAGGATGAAATATGGTTTGTAGAGAGAGTTAAAGATCAAAGTTCCAGGATGTATTCTTTGAATCGATATAAAGAACGGTATGATAAACGCGTGGACAAGGAATATTTACTTGGCCGTTATGAAGCGGTTCCGGTATTTAATGAAGAATTTCTGGAGGCTATCAATGCTTAATAAATACAGATTAGTGTCCGATGCATACAAAAGAGAGGATGAAAGTGATAAGATTCTGCCGGAGAAAATAATCTTTTTATCTGTGGAGGGCAATGATACAGAAAAGGAATATTTTGATGGGGTATCGAGATGCCGGGAAAAAATAGGCATCAATGCAAGGATTGATGTGGAGGTTCTTGGAAGAAGTAAGAAAGATACAAATAGCGCGCCGCAGCAAGTGCTGGAATTGCTTGAAGAGTATATCAGACTTCGACAGCAAAATGAAGATGATATGCTTCGTGAAATATCAGAGGAATTTAAAGAGACATACTCAATCGAATTTATAGAACGATATCTGAAAGACCCAGGACAAATACCTAAAAAGCAAAGAAATATATTTACAACAGAGCTTAAAAAGATTGGATATGATATTGAGTACAGGAAATATCTGAGAAAATATAATAAAGATTGGGATGTTTTTGCGGTATTGATAGATCGGGATAAAGAAACACATTCTGAAACGAATATGTATGACTGCATTAAGCATTGCCGCGACAAGGAATATCGGTGTTATATTGCAAATCCATGTTTTGAATTCTGGCTATTAATGCATCTGGCAGATATCATGAATGAGTATGGAGATCAGCTGGATGATATCAAACAAAATATTAAAAAGTCGAATCATCATACATTTGTAAGTGAAAAAGTTTCTGAACTTGGTCATCATGGTAAACATGGCATTAAGTTTGAAGAAAATTATCTGCCTAATATTGATAAAGCCATTGAACAGGCAAAAATATTTGCTTCGGATGAAGAAGATTTGGTAGATAATATCGGCTGTAATTTATGGAAACTGATGGAAGAATTAAAGTCATATAAAAGATAAATGTTACATATTCAGGCAAGGTTTGAGCGTATTCTTTTGGCGACCATTTGGCGACCAAACTTACAAAATACTGGCACAATTTATAAAAAGATAGACAAAGCTAACTTTGAAAAACCCAGTAAAATCAAGGGTTACAGCAATTTATAAAAAGATAAACAATGATTAAGTGGTGACTCGTAATGCGTAGGTCGCGGGTTCGATTCCCGCTGTTAGCTTCAAGCCGGAAACTCTGGAGAATTGAGGGTTTCCGGCTTTTTTTGCGTTTTGAAAAATGTGTAAAAAAGGGGCTTTTTTTGAGGTTTGGCTACTATTTGTCTACTACGCGTGAAAAAGTTAAGGTTACTTATTGTAGCTGGAATACAAACTGCATGGAGAGAATCTTACAAAGTAAGATAAAAATACCTTTTGATAGTCATATGAGGCAGTGACCATCAGAAGATATTTTTGTCTGCATATGTTTTTAGAAGAGAAATATAATTTTATAATAAGGGTTGTATTTTTTTTGACTTCAAAATATAATAATAATGTGATTGCTGTACACTAAAATATTAATAATAATGTGATTATAATACACTAAAACAATAATAATTATGTGAGAGGTGAGCGCATGGAACGGTTTATTTTAAAAGAATTACTGGAGTGGAAGAACTCTCCCTATCGTAAACCTTTGATTCTGAAAGGTGTAAGACAGGTGGGAAAGACATGGATTCTGAAGGAGTTTGGAAGACGCTATTATGAGAACACGGCATATTTTAACTTTGATGAAAATGAAGAATATAAACAGTTCTTTGAGACGACTAAGGATATTAGCCGTATCTTACAGAATTTGATGCTGGCAAGTGGTCAGAAGATCGTGCCAGAAAAGACACTTATTATCTTTGATGAGGTGCAGGAATGTCCGAAGGTTATTAATTCTATGAAATATTTCTGTGAGAATGCTCCGCAGTATCACATTGCCTGTGCAGGTTCACTTTTGGGCATTGCTTTGGCAAAGCCTTCATCTTTTCCTGTTGGCAAAGTTAACTTTATGCAAATTAATCCTATGACTTTTTCGGAGTTTTTAATTGCTAATGGTGACAAAAACCTTGCTGTATATCTGGAAAGTGTAGATGCCATTGAGCCGATTCCTGATGCATTCTTTAATCCTTTGTATGAGAAATTAAAGATGTATTACATTACAGGCGGTATGCCAGAATCTGTTCTGATGTGGACGGAAGCACGAGATGTATCTGCTATGCAGGAAGCTTTGTCAAATATCATTAGTGCCTATGAGCGTGATTTCGCAAAGCACCCGGATATCAAGGAATTTCCAAAAATCTCTATGATTTGGAAGTCTATTCCTTCGCAGTTGGCACGAGAGAATAAGAAATTTCTTTACAAAGTTGTCAAAGAAGGGGCAAGGGCTCGTGAATATGAGGATGCATTACAGTGGTTGGTTGATGCTCGGCTTGTTCATAAAATTTACCGTAGTTCTGCTCCTGGTCTTCCTGTGGCAGCTTACGATGATCTGTCAGCCTTTAAGATTTATCTTGTAGATGTTGGTCTGCTTCGGCGTCTGGCAAAGTTAGCGCCTACAGCTTTTGGTGACGGAAATCGTTTGTTCACGGAGTTCAAAGGGGCATTAACGGAGAATTTTGTACTTCAAACTTTAATTACACAATTTGAAGTGACGCCGCGTTATTGGTCACAGAGTAATCCTCCTTATGAAGTGGATTTCCTGATTCAGCGAGAAAATGATATTTTTCCTGTTGAGGTTAAATCTGAAGCTAATATATCCAGCAAGAGTCTGAAGAAATTTAAGGAGATTTTCCCGGATAAAGTAAAGATTCGTGTGCGTTTTTCTCTGGATAATCTAAAATTGGATGATGATATGCTGAATATTCCGTTGTTCATGGCAGATCAGGCAGATCGATTAATTGGACTTGCTTTAGAGCAGAAAGTTGCCAATTAAAACTTTGAAATATACAAGCAAAAAGATAAAGCAGCCGGAATGTATTGGACCATTCAGTTCAACGCATTCCGGCTGTTATTGTTTTATTTATGCAGAAAGTCTGAAAGAAGTCTGTTTATTCCCGATATAAAACACACTTCCGTCCGGCACTTCGATGCTGGTATTGGCAATGAGCCGTTCTCCATCCGTGTTGTAAGTGCCGTTGGCAGAGTAATCTGTGATGACAAAAGTATGTTGGGCGGCATGGTAGCAAAGACAGATGTGTTTTCTGCTGATATCAGCAGTGTTCACCACGATCTGACACAGCTGACTGCTTCTTCCGAGAAAAACATTGGTGTAAGCCGGGAGGGGAAAACTCTGGTTTGTCAAAGGGCCGGACAGAAAGAAAAGTGTGCCGCAGTCGGCGGGTGTGTTTTCATTGTGAGGCAAAAGATCTTCGACAAACTTATCAGTTGTATCAGCAGTACGTGATGTTTGTATTTTTAAAAGTAAAAACAGACTGATGGCCGGGCATATCAGAAGCAGCAGCGGAGCGGCTATATGCTGTAATTGATTTCCGTGCTGCCAGAATCCTTTGAGCAGCAGAAAAGCTGTGGACCCGCCAAAAACAGGCAGGCACAGGACAGCCAGTTCTATAAGCAGCAGTACCAGTGCGGCTGCTTTGTAGCCTCGGGAATAGGTATCTTTCATGGATGCTATACCTCCATTTCTGCAATATGCTGTGCCAACAACTGCAAGGTGTCAGCTTTGGAATAGACCAGATTGCTTCCGGCAAGTGACTGCATAAAACCATAAAAAATACGGCAGATGGATGCTTCGGCGATATGAATATTACAGCAATAGGCACCATATACAAAAGCATTGGTTGTGTAAATATGCAGTCCTGTTTTCGGATGAACATAGATGGAGAGGTAATCCGGCAGCTGAAGGCTGGTAGGACGTACAAGCATACCCTGAACGGAACCTCTGTCAATTTCATCATAAAGATATCGGAGCATCTGGCGAATATCCTGATTTTCCAATGGCGGAACATACTGCGGCGGCAAATCCATCATGGTACGGGTTGTAATGAGATCCTGCAGGCCTTTTTCGGTAAAAACAGTCTGGTAGGTGCCGTTGATTTGCTGAAGGACGGAAAAATGATGTTCCACAAGGTTATACATTTCTTTATACGGCATGGAACCATTATGCATGTATTTGCGGATGACTTCCGGTGTAATATAGCGGCCTGTGCATGGCTGCGGCATCATGATCTGCAGAGAATCCGGCGATGTGTTGCTGATATATTCCTGAAGTACTTCCAGTATATTGGAATTACAGCGTACCAACGGATCGCAGCATTCCAGCAGATTACGGAAAAATCCCTGATAGAATTCAATTAATTCTGTATCGTCGCGGATTTGTGCCATGGATAGATCTTCAGAAAGCTGAATCAGGTAATGCGGCGTAATGATGTAATAGCTCATAGGCGACAAGGCGGCGGCTTTTGGCGTTTCGCAGAAATAATACGGCCGATAGCTGCCCCGGGATGCCAGACACAGAGGAATAACAGAACGCAGCAGCTGAATATTCTTTGACCCGGAGGTATGGTTGGAATAAAAACAGAGCAGTGCGTCTACGGAATAGTCACATTGAGCAAGCCATAACTCCATCAATTCCATGGTCAGATCCAGTTTCTCAGGCACATACATAGAAAAGTTCGCTTTATCAGTATGTGTCGCTTCATAAATTAAAACATTCCGAATCGCATTCCGGACGGCATATTCGCCCTTAATTAATCGGTTTGCCAATTCGATGCTGTCTACCTGCGGCGGGGGCAGCATTGAAAAACGAATTGAGGAAAGGGCATTCAACAGACTGCAGACGGCCTGGCGGTTTTCATAAGATTCCTCGCCCTGCAGCAGAATATCATACAGTCTGAAAAATTCTTTCTTCTTATCCACAGGCAGATTAAAATGACGGGCCAGTGCCTGTACAACTTTATAAGATAAAATGCGCTCATCTGTCAGCGCTTTATGTATAGAGGTGCGTTCGGCTTCAATACTTCGAGCGATAAATGAGATAGATTCACCACTGTCCTCTATGAGATTTTTTAGATAAATACTGAATTTTGACATAAAATTGTGTCTCCTTTTTTCCTGAAAGGCATATTCTATAGAATCATTTTAGCATATTCTGTGGAAGCAATCTGTGACAAAAAGCAGAAAATAATCAGCACATATTTTGTCACAGATTGTTCCGGAGCATAATTTTTTTTATACTTGTAGCAGGAAGAGAGACCGGAGGTGGTGACGTGAAATTGTTTGGCAGAAAAAGGCCGCAGCGATCAGCAGATACATCTGAAAAAAGCCCGGAAACAGTGAATGTTCAAAGTCGGGATGTATCTGTTGCAGAATCCGATACTGAAATGATGACAGAAAATGTATATCTCGGACAGGAACAATATCAGCCGAAGGAACTGCAGGTTTCGGCGGCCAGTCTGATCGGAAGCAGGAGAAATCAGCAGGACAGTCTGTGTTATACCAGTCTGCCGGATAAAGGATTTCTGGCGGTCGTCTGTGACGGTATGGGAGGTCTTGGAGGCGGTGAATTGGCCAGTTATACAGCTTGTGCAGGGATGGTTGATGCGTTTGAAAAATGCGGTGATGCACAGCCGGCAGATTTTTTTGTGCGTACAGCTTCGGAAATAGATGTATCTGTGGCCGGTATTGCGGATGCGGAAGGGGTACCGATAGGTGCCGGAACAACCCTTTCGGCAGTTTGGATAAAAGAGAACTGTATGCATTGGATTTCGGTGGGGGACAGCAAAATTTATCTGGTGCGCGGTCATCAGACCAGGTGTCTGACAACACCCCATAATTATAAAATGCTGCTGGATAAAAGAAAGCAGGCTGGAACCATTACATCGGAGCAATATGAAGCGGAACTTTCCCGGGGAGAAGCCCTGATCAGCTATATTGGCATGAATGGTCTGAAATATATGGACGTATCTATGGAAGGATTGGAACTGGAGGCAGAGGATCAGATAGTTCTTTGCAGCGATGGTTTTTACAGGCAGTGCCCGGAGGAGAATCTGGCACAATGTCTGGAAAATCTTTCAGGGGATTATGAAACCTATGCTTCCCAGCTGGCGGAGGCGGTTATTCGGAATCAGCCCCGTGGGATGGATAATACAACATTGATTCTGGTCAGATACAGTCCGGAAGAAAATGAAGAGAAAATAAGAGAAGTAAATGAAGAAAACGAAAAAGGAGATATAAAGACATGAAATTAAGTACATGCCCGAAGGGCCATTTTTATGATGCGGATAAATATGCTTCATGCCCGTATTGTGTACCGCAGGATGAGGCGGAAGCTGTTACAGAAGCACTGAATGTGACGATGGAAGATTTTTCAACAAGAGCGCCATCAACAGGAGCATCAGCAGCCGGAGCAGTACAGCAGCCGGTATCTGTTCAGACATCCGGTGCAGCGCAGCAGGCAGCATCGGTGCAGACGTCAGCGGCAGTTCCGACTTCTGAAAAGAGAAGAACAGCTTTTGTCAACACGGCAGTGAGTGGTTGGGAAGAACCGGAAGAGGATGAAAACTGCACCGTCGGTTATTATGCCCAGGTCATAGGTGTTGAACCTGTGGTGGGCTGGATGGTCTGCATCAAGGGCGCTTACAGAGGAGAGAGTTTTAAGCTGAAAAGCGGACGCAATTTTATCGGCCGTGCAGCCAATATGGATATTGTATTGGGCGCTGACCAGAGCGTGTCGCGGCTTCGCCATGCAGCAGTTGTTTATGACCCGAAAAGCCGTGCTTTCATTGTAGCGGCAGGAGATGCGAGAGAATTATGTTATCTGAACGGGGAAGTGGTTGTGACCAGTCAGAAGTTAAAGGCGTACGATGTGCTGACTCTTGGCAATACAGAGTTGATGCTGATTCCTCTTTGCGGAGAGAAGTTTTCATGGGATGATGCATCAGAGAAGAATGGGGTGAACAGATAATGGCAAAAGAAAAACAACCACTGACAGCTGTGCAGCGGGGAAAAAGAGGCGCCATCATCGGAATGATTCTTGTGGAAATCATTATGGTTCTGATGATTTTTGTTGAAAGCAGCAACATCATAGAAGTGATTGGAGGCATATTGATTGCGGGATTTGGCGGTGCTCTTTATGGCTTTGGCTATGCTTTTGGTATGCGCTGGCTGCTGGGCTGGGCGGCCGGTGCACTGCATTATAGCGGACATGTACTGGATGCAGGCTTTCTCTGGTGGATTTGCACCGGAAGAAAAGAAGGTATTATCCGAGGGTTAATATTCTCGATGTTTTTGATTTCTGCCGCCGTTTGCTTTGCCTGGATACCGGGGGTGGTAAAGGGTATCAAAGACGTCCGTGCAGAGAAGAAAAACAGTGCCGCAGAGACAACCAGCTATGCGGTTGAGGGTAAAAAGGCCGGAAAACCATGGAGACTTAAGAAAGCAGAAAAGCAGCAGGATGAGACAGCACTGCCGACACAGAATGCAGCGGCTTTGTCGACAGGTCAGGAGCAGAATGCAGCGGTAAAATCAGTATCTGCACAGTCGCAGACTGTTTCAGCACAGCCTCAGCCACTGGTGGCTATAAATCAGGCAGCGGCAGGTATAGCGCGTTATGTGGACTGTTATGGCGGAGAATTTAACGGTGCGTCCTTTGATATGAAAGACATTCTGCAGCTGGCTATCGGCAGAAATCCGCAGCTGTGCCGGGTGATTCTGAATCAAAGCGGTATCAGCAGAGTGCATTGCCTGATACAATATCGAAGGGACGGCATGTACGTGCAGGACTTATCCACAAACGGTACATATTTATTAAATGGCGCACGATTGCCGAAAGGCACTTTTGTGCCTGTGAAAATTGGTGATGGGGTGCGGCTTGGACAGCAGGGGCCGGAATTCCGATTCCGTTAGAGGATTTCATTGAAAAATAAAAAAGCAAAGTGAACAAGAGACAAGAGAAGAATATCCCATGCAGATGGGGCTGTGAAGGCCGGATTTGCATGGGATATTGTTTATGAAGAAATATTATTTTCATCTATAAAGAGTTTCATCTGCTGCATGAAATCATCGTGGGCTTTAAATTGATTGAAGTCATCAGTATAATTGAAATAATCAAGGAATGCTGTGACAGATTCAGGATAAAAGTAAAAAAAGTTTTTTAATGCATCATGAAGTACTGTTAGATTTTCTTCTTTCCATAGCCATGAGTCAACTGAATCCGGATGTTCAAAGGCCATAATATAGGTTAAATAAACAGCGCCCATGCCTGTCAGTTCTGGGGATAATCCAAGCGAATATCCATAGCTGGAAGCACTGCGATATATAGTGTTATAAATATCAGAGATGATGTCCTGTGTATTATTTCTATCTAAGATTCCGTCGTTGGCTAAACCAGCATTCATGGTAATAAAAACACCAATGGTACGTGTCTCCTCGGTAATGCGGTCTTTATACTCTTCATCTTTCAGTGTCATATAATCTAAACAAAAAGTGTTAGTAAAAGAAAAATCAAAGTCATCCAAGTGTTCATTTAACTTTTTACACCATGTAGGCATAGCAGATATAATATTATTAGTTGAAATACCGTGTGGATAATTATATTCATCGCTATGTGGTGTCCATCCCCAGACATTATCTACTTCATCCATTGCTGACAGCAGAAGGTCATGATCCTGAGATTCAAATGCATCATTCATTTGCTTGATAAGCGAATTGGCGTAGGGGTCTAAAGAGGGATGTAAAAGGTAAAAGCCAGGACTGCGGAGGTAAAAGAAACAGAACACAAGGATAATAGCTGCAGCAGCGATTATTATTTTTTTATGTTTTTTCTTGCCGACATCAGGATTTTCCTTTGTATTAGAGGAAGATTGCTGCGCATGATGGGTGCATGTTTTGTCGGCAACAGGAGTAGATGTGCTGGATGTTGCGTTTTCTTCTGGTTTTACATCTGGTTTTGGCAATTCAGCATTTTTCTCTGAAGCATCCATTTCCTGTGTTTCTTTGAGAGAGTTATCCGTTATTTCCCGAGCCGCTTCCTTTTTCGCCGGATAAAGCACTTTCATCAGTGCTCCGATATCCGGATATCTCTCCATCGGGTCCATCTGCAGGCCTTTTTCCAGGGCAGCACAAATGGAAGGGCTGAGGGACAGTCCTTCGATACGGCTGATCGGTGTCAGATGGTCTTCTTCGGCACGGGCCGAGGCCTCCTGTGGCAGAATCCCTGTCAGCATCTGATACATGACAGCACATACGGCATATAAATCAGTCCATGGTCCCTGACGGCTGTTGGAATGATATTGTTCTTCCGGGGCATAGCCGCGTTTTAGAATAACTGTCAGATTGTCATCATCGCTGCGGGAAAAAGTCCGAGCTGCACCGAAGTCAATCAGCGTCAGGGTGTTATCTGGTGATAACATCAGGTTTTCGGGACTGATATCACGATGCAGAATGCCTTTTTGATGCATGGCCTGCATGGCAATAAGAATCGGCTGCATCAGAGTCAGTGTTTCCTGCTCTGAAAAAAGCTTTTGCTGCTGTTTCATGTATTTCTTCAATGAAATGCCGGGCACATATTCCATGACCAGATAAGTTGTGTTGTTGGCCTGAATTTGTTCCGCAACATGGACAACATGTTCTATATCGGAGAGCAGATACAGGATACGTCCTTCCTCAGAAAAACTTTTCATGCCAGTGCGGTAATAGACGGCTTTTGTATCATCAGCAGGCACCACAGTTTCATTATCGGTGTCACGAACAGCCAGGTTGGTCGGAAAAAATTCTTTAATCGCCACGATTTTTTCATCGGGCAGATGCATGGCAATATAAGTGATGCCGAAACCGCCTTTTCCAAGAGGAGCGCCAAGCAGATATTTGCCCGCAAGGATGGAAAATATCGGCAGGCTGTCTTTGACAGTCAGGCGTTTTTCAGGATAACCGCAGTGCGGGCAGGTTGTATTTGAATCCTTCAGGTGCTGCATGCATCCGGGACAGAGTTTATCAATATCGACCATAGAAAATACCTCCGTGTCTGGTATATGGTTTTGTCTATTTCAGCGTGATTGTCAGCGCTAACTTCCAAAATGAAATGCATTGAGACTTTTATGCAGTTCTATTTTAACACAGCATTGAGGTCGGTCTTGTGACAAAAGAACGCAAAAATCGGGCACATATTGTTTTCCAAATGTCATAGGTTTCATTTAGATTGTCTAATAGTTTTTCATGGTCTTTCGAAGCGACTGCATCTTCTATATTTTCCTGGATCGCTGTGATTCTGGTTGATTCAGCGGTTGTATCAGAAGTTATATTTGCAGAGGAAACGGACTCAGAAATATCTGTGTCAGATGTTTCTGATTGCCATGAAATATTATTTTCATCTATGTAGAGTTTCATCTGCTGCAGGAAATCGTCTTTGGCATTATCTTCCGAAGAAAAATCTATCCAGACAGAAAATTCAGCCACCGCATCCTGGTGCATATCAAAAAAGTGCTGTATAGCATTGTGAAGGGTCGTTTTTGAATCATCCATAGCGTAGATGGATTCTACATCCTCAAATTGCTCCGATATAAGCGGCATGGAGTAAAGCAGATGAACAGGAATAAATCCGGCAAATGTGGTGTAATCGGCATACCCGTTTTCTGATGCATAAGCTGCACCACTGGAATAGGCTGTATCAAAGAGTGCACTAATGGCAGTACATGCTTCATCAGAATCAATGTAATCCAAATCAGCCGAGATAACAGTATGGGCAATCAGTATGCCTATATCGGCGGCTTCCTGCTGGGATTGATTCGCGGATACATTAGATTCAGTATTATAAGAGGAAGTAAGGTCAAAACCAAAATTGTCCCAGTTTTCACTTAACTTTTTACACCATTTAGGCAGCTGTTTGATATAGGATTTGGTGTAAATCTTATCACTGTATTCGTCCGGATGGTTGATAACTTTGTCCCACATATCATTGACTTCCCGGATGCTGGACAACAGCAATTCACGGTCGTTCAGTTTTAAAGCATCATTCATTGCATAACCTTCCGGTGTATCGATAGAACTGCTGAAGGGCCGGATAAACCATGGATACCGGTATCCTCGTATATGATAAAAAAGCGGGCCGCCGAAAACAAGGTCAAAACATAAAGCGGCGATGAGGCCGATGGCGATATAACGACGTTTCCGGGATTTTTTCTTTGGAGGCTCTTTTTCGCTCACAGTGGAATCAGGAACAGGCGCGGATACCTGGTCATATGTATGAGTATGTGCGTTGGCTGACTCAGATTGTTTTGGCAGTTCGGCATTTTTCTCTGAAGCATCCATTTCATGTGTTTCTTTGGGAGAGTTATCTGTTATTTCCCGAGCCGCTTCCTTTTTCGCCGGATAAAGCACTTTCATCAGTGCTCCGATATCCGGATATCTCTCCATCGGGTCCATCTGCAGGCCTTTTTCCAGGGCAGCACAAATGGAAGGGCTGAGGGACAGTCCTTCGATACGGCTGATCGGTGTCAGATGGTCTTCTTCGGCACGGGCCGAGGCCTCCTGTGGCAGAATCCCTGTCAGCATCTGATACATGACAGCACATACGGCATATAAATCAGTCCATGGTCCCTGACGGCTGTTGGAATGATATTGTTCTTCCGGGGCATAGCCGCGTTTTAGAATAACTGTCAGATTGTCATCATCGCTGCGGGAAAAAGTCCGAGCTGCACCGAAGTCAATCAGCGTCAGGGTGTTATCTGGTGATAACATCAGGTTTTCGGGACTGATATCACGATGCAGAATGCCTTTTTGATGCATGGCCTGCATGGCAATAAGAATCGGCTGCATCAGAGTCAGTGTTTCCTGCTCTGAAAAAAGCTTTTGCTGCTGTTTCATGTATTTCTTCAATGAAATGCCGGGCACATATTCCATGACCAGATAAGTTGTGTTGTTGGCCTGAATTTGTTCCGCAACATGGACAACATGTTCTATATCGGAGAGCAGATACAGGATACGTCCTTCCTCAGAAAAACTTTTCATGCCAGTGCGGTAATAGACGGCTTTTGTATCATCAGCAGGCACCACAGTTTCATTATCGGTGTCACGAACAGCCAGGTTGGTCGGAAAAAATTCTTTAATCGCCACGATTTTTTCATCGGGCAGATGCATGGCAATATAAGTGATGCCGAAACCGCCTTTTCCAAGAGGAGCGCCAAGCAGATATTTGCCCGCAAGGATGGAAAATATCGGCAGGCTGTCTTTGACAGTCAGGCGTTTTTCAGGATAACCGCAGTGCGGGCAGGTTGTATTTGAATCCTTCAGGTGCTGCATGCATCCGGGACAGAGTTTATCAATATCGACCATAGAAAATACCTCCGTGTCTGGTATATGGTTTTGTCTATTTCAGCGTGATTGTCAGCGCTAACTTCCAAAATGAAATGCATTGAGACTTTTATGCAGTTCTATTTTAACACAGCATTGAGGTCGGTCTTGTGACAAAAGAACGCAAAAATCGGGCACATATTTTGTCACAGATTGCCCGGCATTCATAAATTTTTTATACTGGAAGTAAGACCGCAAAGGACGCATCCGGGGGATGGCAGAAAAAGTTTTTTGTAGATAATGAGGCAGAGAAATGGTGGACTTTTGCGGATGATAAAGCAGTGTAAAGTGAGGGAGAAATTATGGAAAATAATATGCATCGGCCGAGATATAGTCTGCCGCCGCAGGCCATTGTCGGGGGACGGTATCTGGTACGGGAGTTTCTGGAGGAACAGGAGAATCAGCTGGTTTATCTGGCTTATGACCTGGTGGAGAAAAAGCAGGTCCGATTAGCGGAATGTTATCCAAAGGCACTGGTACAGCGTAAAGGTGAAGCTGGGGAAGAGGATATGATCATTCGCCCCCGGAGAGAGCCGAAGGTGGAAGAAATTCAGCGTCAGTTTGAAAAGAAATATAAGCAAGTCATTAGAGATCATCATACCGTGTATGCGGTGCTGCCGTTGAAGAATAAGAAAAAGCCGATGGGGGCTATTGCGCTTTGTATGGCTGTGATTGTTCTGGGAGCAGGGATGCTGGCTGCAATTTTTTTTTCGGAAAAAAGCAAGGACCCGGTCGAGAATAGTCAAGATATTGTTATAACATACGAGGATAATGATTATATAATGCGGCCGTCTGCGGATAGAATCTGTCAGGAAGAGACTTCCGGAGCAAAATATTATGACCGCATGGTGACGGCATTCTTGCGCAGAGAACCATCGGAAGATGAATTGCAGGCGTTGGTTGACTCCGTGAATGGAACGCTTACAGGACAAATCAGAGGTGCGGTGGATTATGTGCAGATTGAATTGCCGGAATCCGGTTTTGACAAGATTCAGCAGGCAGCAGAAATGCTGATGGAGAATGAACTGGTTCGGTATGCAGATTGCGATTATCCGGTTGATATATGTGAAAATGTGGATGAAACGGATACAAATCCATGGAGCAAAAAGCAAAATTCAAAGGGCTGCAAATATGATGAAGGCAAACCCGGCGGCAATAACTGGTGGGCAGAGTGCATCGGTGCGTATACGGCATGGGGGCTGAAAAGTTCAGTGACAGACCATGTAATAGTGGGGATTATTGACAGCGGTTTTAACTTCAGGCATGAAGATCTTCAAGGGAAGACAAGTACGATATTAAAGACAAGCTCGGGAGAGGACAGAGATGTTGTCGATTGGAATCATGTATTGTCTGTGAAGAATGAGTGGTATTCAACATACGGGGATCATGGAACCCATGTCACCGGAATTATAGGGGCCATTAATAACAATATAGGTATTCGTGGTGTTGCAGATGATGCACAGCTGCTGGTGGCCTCCTGGCGTCTGGAAAATGGGACAAATAATGCTTTATCTTCAGGTGAATATGTGGCCATGGAAGAAGAGATGATTGCAAGAGGAGCGAAGGTTGTTAACAATTCATGGGGACAGACTGTGATGAGTGATACAGATTTGAACGAACTTCGGTCATGTGATGAATATACGGCTAAAACAACAGCGAATATGATCATCGGAATGCTTGAAAAGGGATATACACAATTTCTATTTGTGCAGAGTGCGGGAAATGGATTAAATAGGGAAGGAAAGATAGGACTTGACAGCTGTTATAATAGCTGTTTTGCCAGTGTTTGTTTATTAGAAAATAGTGATTTCTGGACTGAGCATGGTGAGGGCTATACCTATGAAGACATACGGGATCATATTATGATTGTCGGCAGTATGAAACTGGACAGAAAAGGCCGCCATGTGGATACGGGCTATAATTATGGAAATGATGTGGATATTTATGCGCCGGGAAGAGAGATATACAGTACATTGGGTGAAGCAAATAGGGAGAAATACGGCAAAATGAGCGGAACATCAATGGCGGCACCGATGGTCACGGCTTCAGCCGCCTTGCTGTGGCAGGAAGAGCCAATGCTTACAGTGGATCAGGTGAAGGATTATCTGCTGCAGAATGGGCGAACGCTGGATATTACCTATGACAAATCAGGCGCAAACGCGGAATTTCGACCGGAACATTTGTCGCAAACGCCTGTGGGGCTCTCTATAGGAAATGCAATGAGAGCAATGAAAATAAAGGAGGCAGAAGAAAGGACAGCGGTTGCTTTGCCGGAGTATCTCAAAAACACCTTAATTCCGCAGTATGGCATTATGTCAACGGATTCCTGGAAGCTGGACAATTCACTGCCGACCTGGTCAAAGGGGGATGATTCTCCTGCGGATGGCATTTTAAGTGCACTGATAGAAGATTTTGACAGAGACGGGGACGATGAACTGCTTGTGGTACGTTTTGAGAAAGAAGATAATAAGAAATTGTATCTGGAAGTATTCGAGAATTATGACGGAGCCGTCGAGCTGGCCACAGGCGCCCAGTTTGATATTGACTGGCTGTGCCGAACCTGTCAGAACAACAGATTTTCTGTTTTTGCAGAGAAGAAGGATGGTATGTGTCGGATTTATCTTTATGCTTTTCAGCGAGGTAATGGCGGCGGAGATGAGTCGATTGTACAGCTGGAGTATGAACAGGTGATGATGCCTCAAATTACCCTTGAAAATTACTGGAGCTTCAGGATGGGCAGTGATGGAACCGCTTCTGTGCAGTCAGGAACTTTGAAGCTCAATGAAATAAATCAAGTGGTCGGGTTGTGGGATTATGGTCAGGGCACGGATCAGGCAGAGGCCGATTATGAGGAGACAGCCGGGGCACCGTATGAATCGGATAGTTATCCGGAAGCTTTCATAGGGATGCTGGAAGATTTTTATGGGAATCTCGAGGAAACCACCGGACTGGTACATAAGACGGAATTGCCGCAGTATTTTGGGGATGATTCCATTGGAATCTATGTATCTGCTGATGATGTGTATAGCGGGGAAATGCTCTATACAGCCAAGAATCTTTTTGAGGAGGACAGCAATACGATATGGATTGCCTCACTGGACAACCATATGTATCATGATTTGAGCAGCAATACCATAGAAAATACAATGATACCGCAGGATTATACCGGAATTATTAGATAGCTGTAACAACATGTTAAAAATGGATAAAGATATGCAATGACAACGGAAGCAATCTGTGACAAAAAGTAGAGAATAATCGACACATATTTTGTCACAGGTTGTTTTTTGTCAACGATTTTTTTATACTTATATTCAAAACAAGCCGGAGCATATTTTTATTTATGTCGGCTAAAAGGAGAGTGGGCAGTATAAGCAATATCGATTTTGAGGAAGCACTTCAGGATTGTCTGGCTTTATATGACAAAGAAAGTATAGATTTTCTGGGATTCAGTCTTATGGAAAAAACGGAAGCACCGATTCAGTTTAAAGTATATCAAAATCGGACACCTGAAGAGAAGAAACACCATTTTCTGATGGAATTCCTGGAGAACAGAAAAATGATGTGCCGCTATGAAGAAGTAGAAGACTCATCGAATAAAGAACAGATACGCCTTGATATTGCATTAAAAAACCGTACTGATGAAAATATGCAAGGACTGTATGATTGCCTGACAGCCCGGGTACCGTTTTTGACAAAGGAAAGGGCGTTGACAGAACAGCTGGCCAAAATGCCGATGACATCAAAGCCCTGCCATCACTATGCTTCGAACTATCATATCGGATTGGTTGAAAAGAATCAGCAAGTAGAAACGGTTAAATTTTATTATTTAACAAGATGGTGTGGAGATCAACCGGATGCTCCGAAAAATGACGGTTATATGGATGAGGCCTATATTTCTTACCTGATGAATATGCAGAACACGTATTTTGATGTCATTGCAGCAAAGGTGCAGCGTTTTCTACAGGCATATAAAGGCAACTTGTGGATGATTGGTCTGGACATTGGGGACAATCAGAGAAAATACAAAATATATGTCAAAAATACAGAAAATTTCTATAAAGGCCTCAGTGATATTTTAAGTAAGGAAATGGCAGCTAAGCTTAAAACTGTAGAATTATGGAGCCATAAAAATCCGGACTGGAAACCGGCAGGATTTGCATTTGCCTGTGACAGCAACCATGTCGAAAGCTGTAATTTGTATTATATATAATTAAAATTTCGTTAAAGATATAAGCCAAAGCTTATCTTTAAAATATATCAAGGAGGTACAAGTTGATGATGGAAGCAAAATTAAGTAAAGAGGCAATGAATGAGTTACAGGCCAGACTTGATGAGCTGACAGCTGCAGGTGTGAAAGCGACAGAAACACTTTCAGGCGAACTCAATATGAGCGGCTGTGCAAGCAACAACTGTATGGCATGGGATTAATGCCTTAAGAATTGTCCTGTGAACAGGCCCCTTACTCTATGATGCATATGATAAGTAAGGGGCTTGTTATAACAGGTGGGAGATGTGTCTGAAAAGCAGACTAAAATTCTGATTTAGGATTTTTAAAAGAGTCTTGAATCAAATGGGGAGTACGACAATGAGAAAAAATCTTGATTTATATATGAATCGACCGGATACAAAGGTTATTATACTGACAATGACGAATTCCTGCAATTTGTCCTGTGTGTATTGTTATGAGCACAATAAAGAAGCAGAAACCATGAGTTTGGAGGCGGCTATCCGGATTATAGACAAAGAAATGACTATGGATGACGGTTCTGATTTTGTCTGTATTTATTATTTTGGCGGGGAGCCTTATCTTGAGTTTGAAAAGATTAAGAAGATTCATCATTATTTAAAATCGCATACATGGCCAAAGAAATGGTTTGCATTTACGACAACGAATGGTACATTAGTGCATGAAGAGATTCAGCAATGGTTAATAGAGAACGATGACTCTATTGAGGTCTATGTGAGTGTAGACGGAACGCGGGAGATGCATAATCACAATCGTTCTAATTCCTACGACAAGATTGATCTGGATTTTTTTGCAAAACATTATCCTTTTGCAAAGATGACCATCACAGAGAAAACGCTGCATCATTTAGCTGAGGGTGCCATTGAGCTTCATCAAAAAGGCTTTGAAGTGTCAGCAAATATGGGACATGGTGTAATATGGGATGAAGACAGTCCTGAGATTTTGAAGCAGCAGTTGGATAGATTGATGCAATTTTATTATGAACATCCGGAATATAAACCGGCCAATACATTAAATCTTCCGATTCTTGATCTGGAACCTGGGAAAAAAACACCAAGAAGATTTTGCGGCGTCGGGCCGATGATGCGTTCCTATGATGTGAATGGGGAGCATTATCCATGTCATGCTTTTGCACCGCTTTGCATAGGAAAGGAAAAGGCAGAAGCTTCTAAGAAACTCGATTTTACATGTCCGTTGACATTGTCCGAGTTGGATGAAAAGTGCAGAAATTGTCCGGTGGTTGGATATTGTCCGACTTGCTACGGTATTAATTATGGTGCATTTTCGAATGTTTATCATGTGCCGGAAGATCATTGCAGGATGATGAAAATGCAGTTTTTGTGCAATGCGGAGTTTAAGTATGAATTATATAAACGGGGACGGTTGGAAATGACACCGGAACAGGAAGTCCGATTCATTCAAAATATCATGGCATTACAAAAATTAGCGGATGAATGAGGGTATGATGGAAGCTTTTTATCATAAATACGGACCGATATGGGACAATTATGAAATCGGTGAACTGATTGGTCAGGGATCTTTTGGAAATGTATGGGAACTTTTGTCAAATGGACAGTCAACAGGAAGCGTACTCAAGGAAGTGCTTGTCCCGCCGGAATCGGCGGGGGGCGGACTGGTTGAAGCCAGACTGCAGGGATTAGATGAAAAGGGAGCTTTGCTGTACTATGAGGGCATGAAGGAACGTGCGTTGGAAGAAGTGCTGCTTATGCGGCGGCTGTTCAAATATGATACTTTCGTTAAATGTCTTGATTATAAGGTTTGTAAATTAAACAAAGATAAAGATGATTTTGGTTGGATGCTGTTTATTCTTATGGAGCGGCTGATGCCTTTCAAGCAGAAGCTGATCGATGAAGGAATAACAGTTTCTGAACTTTATCGACTGGGTGCGGATATGTGTCGGGCACTGATGGCACTAAAGAATGAAGGTATTCTTCATCGGGATATCAAACCGGAAAATATTTTTTATGATACAAAGACTAAAAGCTATAAGCTGGGTGATTTTGGTATTTCCTATTATAAAGGCAGGGAAACAGAATCTAAGGGTCAACCGGGAACTTTAACCTATATGTCACCGGAAGTTTATAAAGGAAAAGGTTTTTCCTATGAAGATGATTTATATGCTGCAGGTATGCTGCTGTATAAGCTGCTTAATGATAACAGAATTCCGTTTTTGAGCGTATATCCTGCGCCTTATTCCCCGGTTGAAAGAAATCAGGCAATGCATAGACGTTTTCAAGGGGAAGAAATTCCGCGGGCATCCATCTATGCGTATGCTGAATCAGAGCATCATCCCTCATTAATTGTCCGGGAGGGTGAGCTGCAAAGAGCCTGTGAACTGGAAAGAATTGTGCGGCGTGCAATTGATGCCAATCCGAATAGCAGATTTGGGTCTGTGGAAGAAATGTATGACGAGATCGTAAAGGCAGAATGAAAGTGGCAGAGAAAATTCATGCATGGTATGTATCGGATGTTTTGTAAAATTGGCGGGTTTTATTTACAAACGATTGCGGCAAAGGTATAATATACAGGAAATCCGGTTGTTTTATAGAAATAGCTGTCGACGGATGTCAGGACAGCTATTTTTAGTTTGCGCGCCATGGGCGCGCTCTAACGAGTGAAAGTCCCGAACACGCCTAGGCGACAAGGAAGTGTATAGCTGAACAGCAAGG
>OLNU01000677.1_pt1 | contig 30361 bp, 20 predicted proteins | sample 1672241 | NCBI WGS metagenome assembly OLNU01 (sample SAMEA3136663, study PRJEB25190) | human gut metagenome | biome: human gut; feature: human-associated habitat; material: faeces | place: Austria | collected 2013 | reverse complement strand
CATCGACGAGATCCACCGTCTGTCCCGCCAGGTGGAGGAGGTGCTCTCCTGCGGGGCGGCCGGGGCCTGCGGGGCTGATGGGGCCTGCGGGGCCGACGGGGCCTGGGGTGCAGCTGCTGGCTGCTGGGCTGCTGGAGCTTGAGGCGCAGCCGGAGCCTGACCTTGCATCGGCTGCTGCGGTTGCGGAGGCACCTGCTGATTCACAGGTTGCTGCGGAACCTGAAACCCCTGCTGGTACTGCTGGGGCTGTTGGTAACCGTAGGCCCCCATTGGTGCAGCTGCATAGGCTCTACGAACGCGACTGACGAACACCGCCGAAACGATGAACAGCACCATAGAGATCATGCCACCGACCAAAAAACTCACAATAGCAGCGGCGATAGACCAGCCGAAGGCACTGCCCAATTTAGCGGGGTTGTTGCAGTTGCGCAAAGCAATGATGCCCGCAACCAGGCAGACAACCTTGCAAAGCACATACCCCAAGCTCAAACCCACCATTAAGAAAATGCTTGCAGAAGCCACAGCCATAGCTTCATCCTGGGTCATGCCGGAATAATCGTATGACGAATACGACGAAGAGCCATCAAACGCCGAGGAGGTGCTTGACGATTCCAGCTCCGAGATAAGAGCATTGACCACAGCGGGATCATTCAAGGAAGTCGAAGCGATTCCCATAAACAAGGCAATCACCAAGCCACCCAAAATACCCAAAGCAGACAAAACGATAGCTGCGATACTTACTCCCCGAACAACACGAGAGTCAGGATTCATCAAAAGCCCCTTTCGTAGGCATAACCATTGACAGCATTGTACCCGAGCTGCCCCACCGACATCATTACAGGGAAATGTCAATCTGCTAGCACAAAGGCGAATGCACGCCGTCTACGGCAACAGCGTGATCGCTCAGAGCCCATCCATCAGCCAATTCTAGCAATCAGACCTGCCGCATCAATCAATAACCCATGCGGCGAAAAGACGCTTCGAACAGCTCTATCTTGTTCTGCGGAACATGTCCCACACAAGCCAAACCGAAAGGACGAACGCAGAAACATGCTCGACAAGAGAAAGGACGGGCATTCCAAACAAACGCGGCATATCTACCGCAATAATAAGGCTGCCACTTACCAGCAAGCCGGCAATCACCAAACTCATGGCAAGGCGGTTCATGATACGCCCGACCTTGTACAACGGCTCGGGGGAACTAAGCATTTCCATATTCACTTTCAGTTGACCGCGCGAAAGCATGTGAAGCGTGTCCCCTGAGTACTCGGCAGCTTTAATAAGGCTGTGAGTTGCCGAATTCAACGAAATCAGCAAATCCCTTGTTTGATTCTCGATCTCCGTCTTGATGTTTTTAGAGCGTTGAAGATGTCCATTGATGATGTCGACAATATTGGCATTTGCCAGACAATCCTGCAGCGAGCCCTCCATGGTAATGATGCCACGCGAAACAGCGGTAACCGAAGCGGGCAAGGTAACCTTGCACTGGCGCGTAAGCACCATAATGTCACCCAGCAAAGCACCAATATCAATATCGGCAACGTCAGTTGAACCGTAGCTTTCCAAAACGTTATCGAGCTCCGCCAAGAAGCGCGGATGATCGATGGCATTCATATCGTGCGCTACGGAAAACGTGATGAGGGCGTCTTTCAGTTCAGCGGAGTTCTTTGACCCTACCGCTTCGACGATCCGCTTAAAACCGCCGCGATCACGAACAGATAAGCGCCCCATAATGCCCAAGTCGATGTAGATTACCTTGCCGTCCTTAACCAGGATATTTCCAGGATGAGGATCGGCATGGAAAAAGCCATGCTCCATAATCTGCGTGGCGTAATTGTCCATAACCTTTACGCCGATTTCTTCCAGGTCGTAGCCATTTTCAAGCAGACGCTTCGTGTCGCGGATGGAGATGCCATCAACGTATTCCATGACCAAGACTTCTTCAGTGCAATACTCCATATAGGGCTTCGGGCAAGAAATATACACCACGTCTTTGTTGAGCAACGCAAACTCTTCCAAGTTGCGCGCTTCTTTCAAGAAGTCGGTTTCCTCCAGGAACGTAACCCACAGCTCTTCCACCACATCGCGCAGATTGAGCATTTGATTATCTTTCATGAAACGCGAAGCTTGCTTGGCAACCGCGCGCATCACATCGATGTCCTGGGCCATGGTAGTGCGCACGCCAGGACGCTGCACTTTAACGGCTGCTTCGTCACCGTTCGTCAAAACCGCGCGGTGAACCTGCGCCATAGAGGCGCTTCCCAATGGCTTCGGATCAATTTCCTTGAATATCGCGTCGAACTTATCGCCATAAATGCCCCGAAGCACCGCTACCGTTTCGTCGAATGGCATAGGGTCGCAGTCCATCTGCAAGTCGGAAAGCGCATCGCAATACGCCTGCGGCAAGATCTCCGAACGAAGGGAGAGCATCTGGCCTATCTTGATGAAGCTTGGCCCCAAATCGACAAGGATGTCACGCAGCTCCGTAGGCGAAAGACCGTCCATAACGTGATGCTTACGCATAAGCAGCACGATTTCGCGTATACGACGTATGCGGACCTTATGGCTTAAACCAAACTGCTTATCGGGATCGAATTCGATACCGTCTTCAAAAAAGCGTTTGAGCAAGGTGTTTTCGTTCATGAAATTCCTCTAATGGGCCAACCGGCATCGGAACAAATAGATGGACGCGTTTTGCGCTATAGGGACGAAACGAGCAACCGCAAAGGCAGCCGCCTTTGAAACTTGCCCCAGAACGTACTACCGACCAAATAAACCAGGAGTTTCGCCCCTATATAAAAAGAACGTGGCAGGAGCACCCTGCCACGTTCTGAGCATGCGGGGCTATTCCGCCTTTTCCTCTGCAGGCGCCTCTTCGGCTTCCTCGGCAGCGGGCTCTGCGGCAAGCTTAGCAACAGTTGCAGCAAACTCGGCACGCTCTTCGGCGCTCATGGCTTTCATCGCAGCGGCAATGCTTTCCTCGCGAACCTTGGCAACGGTTTCAGTTGCCTTATGCTGCAATTCGCGGTTGATGTCCTTACCCTGCTCAACCGTAACGCCGCCCTTTTCAATAAGGGTATCGAGCACTTCCTTCGCCTTTTCGCCAGTGATGGCCATAGCGCCAACGCCTGCCAGGAAAATATCGCGGAAACCCTTTTCGAATTCAGTAGCCATGATGACCCCTCCATTTCAGCAAGGTAGATTGTGATCCCTGTCCTCTATTATATCGGCTTTTCAGCAGCTTGAACGTGTTTCAGGAAAACGGGACATTCAAAGCGCGAGAGAGGAGGATCCCCCCCGCTGTGCAATCGATCGAAACCAAATCCACAACAACGAAAAATAAATGGAGTTAGATCAAATGTCTGTTTTTATTGAACATTTTGTTGGGTAAACTAACTATGCCCTGCTCGACAGGGTTGTTTTAGTTAGAAAGAAGTTTTTACTATCGTGGCTTCACCCGTGCAGAACAACCAACCATCGCAACTCCTTGTAGGTATAGATGTTGGGTCCACGACGGCGAAGATAGCCGTTATGGATGCAGCGTCCCATGAAATGCTCATGCGCCGCTACGTGCGCCATCATGCCCAGCAGGCAAACTGCTTGAAGAGCTTGCTTGCCGAATTGGACCAGCAGTTCGGAGGCATTCCCATGCGCGCCGCCTTGTGCGGTTCAGGCGGTGCGGCTTTAGCTGAAGCCCTGGACCTGCCCTATGTGCAGGAGGTTGTGGCCAATTCCCTTGCAGTAGGCGCGAATTATCCTACCGCGCGCACCGCCATCGAACTCGGCGGCCAAGACGCGAAGATGATCTTCTTCAAATTCGACAATGAGGCAAACTGCCTGTCAGTTGCCGATATGCGCATGAACGGAAGCTGCGCAGGCGGCACAGGCGCCTTCATCGATGAAATCGCCACACTTCTTAAGGTGCCCACCGAACAGTTCAACGACCTCGCTCAACAGGGAAAAGCCGTCCACAACGTTTCCGGCCGCTGTGGTGTATACGCAAAAACCGATATTCAACCCCTGCTCAACCAAGGAGTGCCGAAAGCCGATATCGCCCTATCTTCGTTTCACGCTATCGCCAAGCAGACCATCGGCGGCTTGGCTCAGGGCCTGGAAATCGAGGCTCCTGTTGTATTCGAAGGCGGACCCCTCACCTTCAACCCGCGTTTGATTGCCGTTTTTGCCGAACGCCTTGAGCTGGGCAGGAAAGACATCATCATCCCCGATCACCCCGAAACCATCGTTGCAGTGGGCGCAGCGCTTGCCCTGGAAGAGCTCTTCGCCGACCGTCAGGCACGCCTCGTTCCTTCCCAAGCAATCAAGACGCTGGAAGAGGCTCACATCGTGGTCATAGACGATGCGGCAGGCAGTGCCGCGTCGCAAAGCGCCTATGCTGGTAAGCCTTTCTTCGAAACCGACGCAGAACGTGCCGTCTTCAACGAACGCCATCAGCTGCCCCAAACAAAAACCGCACTTGAACAGGGAAACCTTCCTAAAGCACTCCGCGTATACCTTGGCGTGGACTGCGGGTCCACCACCACTAAGTTCGCCCTGCTCAACGAAGGAGGTGAACTCGTCGACTCGTTTTATGCCTCCAACGAAGGCGAACCTATTGATGTTGCCGTGGAAGCACTGCGCACCTTGCACAAACGATACCAAGATGCTGGATGCGAACTTGAAGTTGCAGGGTGCGGTACCACCGGATACGGCGAAATGCTGTTCGCCAACGCCCTTGGCGCCGATTGCCACACCGTTGAAACAGTTGCTCATTCGCGCGCAGTTCAGCAATTCGACCCCAACGCCTCATTCATCCTGGATATTGGCGGTCAAGACATGAAGGCGATCTGGATCGACAACGGCGTTATCACCAATGTTGTAGTAAACGAGGCATGCTCTTCTGGCTGCGGATCGTTCCTCGAAAGCTTCGCATCCACGTTGAGCATCCCCACCAAAAGCATTGCCAGCGCCGCCTTCGAGTCAAACGCACCCGCCGATCTGGGAAGCCGCTGCACGGTGTTCATGAACAGCAGCATCGTAACCGAACAGAAGAACGGCAAGAACCCAAACGATATCATGGCGGGTCTGTGCCGCTCTATCATCGAAAACGTATTCACCAAGGTAATTCGTGTTTCCAACCTAGAAAAGCTCGGCGACCACATCGTGGTCCAAGGTGGCACGTTCCTAAACGACGCAGTACTGCGCGCATTCGAACAATACGTTGGCCAAGAGGTAACTCGAGCGCCCTATCCTGGCCTTATGGGAGCTATAGGCGTAGCATTTATCGCCCGCGAAAGCGAGCAAGCAAACCGCACCTCTACCTTTATCGGCTGGGATGCCCTGGAATCTTTTAGCTATTCGCAAGAAACGAATCTGATCTGCCCGTTCTGTTCAAACCGCTGCAACCGCACACGAATCACGTTTTCCAATGGCACCTCATGGATTACCGGCAATCGCTGCACTAAGGGCGAAATCGTAGGCGAACTTTCCGACACAAAAGTACGTGAGCAAGTACGCGAAGCAAACCGCACCATGGAAAGCGTGCCAAATCTGTACAACGAACGAGAGCAATTGCTATTCAAAGATTGGCCCTGTACTCCCGTTATGCCTTCCCAAGGAATAACCTTGGGCATTCCGCGCGTACTGTTCTTCTGGGATAGCATGCCTTTCTGGAAAACGCTGCTGCAAGCACTAGGCTTTACCGTAAAGCTCTCTCATAAATCAACACGCGCCATCTACGAAAACGGCCTTTCTGCCGTCACGTCCGACACCGTATGCTTCCCCGCGAAACTGGTTCATGGTCACCTTCGCGATCTGCACAAACAGGGCGTCGACCGCATTTTCATGCCAATCGTTACCACGGTACCCTCCGAAAACACCTCGAAGGACAGCCAGTCAATGTGCGCCGTGGTTAAGGGATACGCCCTGGTGGTGCAGAATTCCGACAACCCCAACCGTCGTTGGAATATCCCCTTCGATAACCCGATGTTCCATTGGTTCACAGAAGAGGACTGTACCAACCAGCTGGTGAAGTACTTCAAGGAAACCTTCCAAATTCCCGAGAAAGCAACGTTAGCCGCCCTTGACCAGGCGCGCAACGCGCAGACGTCGTTCAGCACTGCCCTTCAGCAGCGCGGCTCCGAAGTGCTGGCTCATGCCCGCAACGAAGGCACCTACGCTGTGGTGCTGGCAGGACGCCCCTACCATAACGACGACTTGGTCAACCACGAACTGCCAACGTTGTTTACCGAGCACGGCATTCCCGTCATCACCGCCGATTCTGTTCCAGGCGCCACGCAAGTACCGCTCCAGAACAGCCTGATCGACATTGCGAACAACTTCCACGCCCGCATGCTTTCAACGGCAACCCTGGCAGCACAAAGCCCCAACATGGAATATGTGCAGATAGTAAGCTTCGGTTGCGGCCACGATGCGTATCTCTCCGACGAGATCATCCGTCTAATGAAAGAGATCAGCGACAAAACACCGCTGGTGCTTAAGGTGGATGAAAGCGACATTCGCGGACCCTTAGGTATCCGCGTTCGCTCGTTTATCGAAACGGTCAACGAGCGTCGCGAAAAAGAAAAAACAGCAACACCTGATCAGGCAGCCTATGCCATCGATACAGATCGACAGGGAAGCTTGAATGCCTCTTGCTGCGGCAGCACACAGAGCTGCGGATCCTCTCAATGCGCAGCCTGCACAGCCGCATTCGAACGCAAAATCGACGAGGCCCTAGCTCGCGCCACAGGAGAAAAGCTCGCCGATCCCTATCCGCAGAAATTCACCAAGGAAGACGCCGCCACCAAAACGGTATTGGTTCCCAATACCTCGCACGCTTTTAGCCAACTTATGGCAGCGGCGTTTGCCAATCAGGGTCTGAACACCGTTTCTCTTCCTATTGGCCGTGAACGCGCAATTTACCTGGGGAAACGCTATGTCCATAACGACATCTGCTTCCCTGCCCAAATCGTGATCGGCGAAGCGCTGGCGGCACTTGAATCGGGCAAATACGACCCCGACAAGGTTGCCATTGCCACCGGCAAGTACATCGGCGACTGCCGTCTTACTCACTACGCTGCGCTACTGCGTAAAGCGCTCGACGATGCAGGCTATCCTCAAGTTCCCATCATCACCAACGATGCGGAAGACGCTCATAATGTTCATCCTGGCTTCAAGATGAACCTAAAAACCGCTATGCAAATTGCATTCGGCTTACCCATGATCGACGCGCTGGAAGAGCTGCTGCGCAAGATACGTCCCTACGAGCTGGAACCTGGCAGCGCCGATGCAGCATTCGACAAATCTATCGATGCCGTTATAGGCGGCTTGCGCCAAGGCGGTATCGGGGGCATGAAGAAGGGCTTCAAAAAAGCTATAGCTTCGATGCTTTCCGTGAAATACGACCGAAGCAAGCCGCGCCCCACCGTGCTGATCGTGGGCGAGTACCTCTTGAATTTCCATCCCGGTGCAAACCACGATATGGAGCTATACTTGGAAAACAACGGGTTGGAGATCATCGAAGCACGCATGACTGATGTTATTCGCAAAACGTACTTCTACCAGCGATCTCAGCAACGTGAATACAAGGTGCATCGCCCGCTTCCCATCAAGCTGAACAATTCGATATCCGACGCCTTCTTCAAGTTGGCGCACGATGCTACCGACAAAATTGCCAAGGCGCACCCGCTGTATACGCCGCCATGCCGCATGCCCGAATTGGTGCAGGCAAGCGACCCTATCATTCACCACACCTTCGATGCCGGTGAGGGCGTTCTAATTCCCGCAGAGATTCTGCACCACGCAAAACGGGGTTGCCGCGCGTTCGTTATCCTACAGCCCTTCGGGTGCCTTCCCAACCACGTAGTAGGCCGCGGTATATCGAAACGCCTGAAGGAGCTGTATCCCGATGCGCAGATTCTGCCCCTCGACTTCGATCCCGACGTTAGCTTCGCCAACATCGAAAACCGCCTGCAAATGCTCATCATGAACGCGCGCAAACCTCGCACGTCCTAGCGGGCGAGCCATAACCCGTATCGCCCCACAACGAAGGAGCCCATCATGGCACGACCCCGCAAAGACCAACAAGAACCAGCTGCGGTAGAACGCATCAAAAACGCATTCTGGGAATTGCTTGAGGAAAATGACCTGAAGCACATCACGGTGAATATGGTCACCCAAAAGGCCCACTGCAACCGTGGTACGTTTTACTACCACTACGAATCGCTCGACGCGCTGCTGTGCACCGTCATCGAGGAAGAGCTGCTTAACAGCAAGGGCCTTCCACTTGGCATTTTCTATATGCTCAGCAACGACAGCAAGGCGCTGACGGAAATGCTACTGCCCCAGCGTACACAGCGCTTTGACCTTGTGATAAAGCGCTGCGGCCAAGAATGCGTGGCATTAAAAATCCGCACCATCATAGCCAACATGTGGCAAACCATACTCTGTGACGAGAAGGAGGAACTCACCACCAATGCGCGGATTATCATTGAGTATTCCATTAGCGGCCTGATCGGTGTTATCGATTATCTCTATCGCGAGGGAAAGCTCGACGGCTCTTCTTTCCCAGAGGAAATGATCTACGCCATCAAAGACAATGCCCACTACCTTGCCATCCGCATCAGCAATGCCCAGGGGATCTCGCTCCAAGAATTCGAGCAACGCGTACGTCTGTATTCGCATATCGCAAGGTAAGCGGCATGCGCGAAAGCAAAGCGGCTTGCAGAGGGTTCGACCATTTATAGACCGATCAGATGCAATCCGCAAACGTGATTTCAGGCCATTGCGCCTGAATGCCCGCAGGTTCACTGCGCGTAATAGCAACGCTGCCACGTTCGCTGCAATGGGCATGACCCTGCGCCGCTGCCTCGATAAGCGCATCGAATACGCATTCCATGCGATGGCGCCCCGTGAAAAACTCAGGGTGCCACTGCGCTCCGATCATAAAGCTCTTGTCACGCACCTCTATGGCCTCAACCAGGCCATCGGGCGCATATGCCACAGCATCAACACGCGTCGAGAGATCACATACCCCCTGATGGTGCATAGAATTAACCATGATATTCTGCACGCCAAGCAACTTACCTAATTTGGAGTTGGGCAGAATGGTTACTGGATGGGTGGGCTCGCTGTAGGGCTTTGGCTGCCAATGCGCAAGTTGAGGCAAATCGTCTTTATCGTCGTTGATGCCCTTTCTTACCACACCGGAAAACTGGTCTCCCAAATCTCGGAACAAGGTGCCTCCCAAGCACACATTTATCATCTGCATGCCTCGGCAGATACCCATCAACGGTAAATCAAAGCGATACGCATAGCTCAAAATCAAGTACTCAAGCTCTTCACGCTCAGGCGTATGCTTGTCGATTTTACCGCTATCGCGAATAGCGCCATAGCGAGCTGGATCGATGTCATTGCCACCGGTAAGAACAAAACCATCTATCAAAGGGAAAAGCGTTTCGTAAATATGGGAGTTGCCCGAAAGTGGCAGCAGCAAGGGGGCGCCGCCAGCCTTGATGATGGCGTCAGCATAGCGCTCGGGAAAACTCACCATCTTTTCGGTGGTGTTCTGGGAAGGAACGATGCCGATGACAGGCAGGTGCGAAATCTTGCCAGCACTTCTATTCGCTACCGTCATGACGTTCCCTTCCTGCAGGCCAGCGCATACAAGCCAGCCGCTTTTATTACTAGATGGTGTAGCTATCTATCGCAAGCTGGGAGGAACGATCCACCACATCCTGCAAAGAAATACCGCCCAGGTAGCCCTTCACCAAATCGTGCAGACCCTTCCAAACGAAGATCTCATAGCACGATTCACCGGGAGACGCTTCCCCGGAAAGCTCATCGAGATAATCAACGGGCGCAAGCGAGCCCTCCGTTACGGTGAGCACGTCGAGCATGGTAATGTTCATGGCACTGCGCGCAAGGCGATAACCTCCCGAAGCGCCGCGAGCGCTACGAACCAGCTGCGCCGCCGCCAAGCTCGAAGCAATTTGCTCCAAGTACTTACGCGAAATGCTGGTAGCCTCAGCGATTTCCTTCAATGGCACCGGCTCCGTACCGCCATGCCCCGCCAAAAACACCATGAAGCGCACTGCATAGAGCCCTTTGGTAGATATCTTCATTGGTGCCTCCTGACGGAATGGTAAACATCATCAATGCATTGGCCCGAAGCAACGGGTAATGCACAAAACAACCTGTAATCATATAGGAATAAGACCATAATAGCACGGCGAATATGCCGACATACGGGCTATCGTCTGCTGCGGGCAAATGACACTAGGTCGTGCAAATGAGCTGCATCCTCTTCGTCAAGCGCTTCATCTGCAACTTCGAAGATAAGTTCCTGCCATTCAGCAAGCGTTTTGCCGCAGATAACCGCTTCAGCACCATGACGCTGGATAGCTTCCAGTGCCTGATTGGCGCTGCTATCGTTCAAGGGCCACACGCCTTCCGTTGCCCCAAATGCCTGCTCGATCGCGCAAAGAGAGCGCTCAGAATAGAAAATGCCTTTGACAAGCGCCGCATATCCCGCCATAAGCGGTGCAGGCAACGAATCGGCTGGGCGAATTTCCACAAAGTTCTTCAAGCGCACATCGGGCCAAAACATAGAGAGCACGTGCTCGATATCGGCGCGGGTCATGGGAGCGTCACCGTAGGCCTCATAGGCAGACTGCCCATACACCGCACGCAAATTTGGCCCCGCAGGATCATCGGCGGAAGGGCGCGTAACGAAAATGGGGCACGTGCGAAGAATCCAATCGGCATAGTCCGCAAAGCCATAACCCTCGCTGAAAAGACCTGGCACTGAACCGCATCGATCGTTGTCCACGTTGCGCCATAGAGCAAATCGCGCCAATCGAGGCGCAGGCTCCGCCTCGAACACCGCCGTGTTGTCGGTGACACTTGCAAAGATGGGCGCCAACGCCTGGGCAATACGCATTTTGCGAATGGCATCGGCTTCATCGCGATAATCCACCGAAACCTGCGTGGAGGCGGAAGCACGCATCATGCGTTCACCACGCGTACCGATTTCCATGAAATAGTTGCTCATGAACCGGTAGCGTTGTTTCGGAATAAGCGTAAGCTCAAGCGCACGCGCCGTAGGATGATAACCGCTGGTAACCAGCTTGCATCCGTGCTCCGCCAAAAACGGATCAACTTTAGAACGGAATTCGCTGTACACACAGAGGATCTGACCGATAGACAAATATGGAGCGATGCTTATTTCAAGCTGAGCAGCAGGCTCAAGCGTAATGGAAGCCTCATCGCTAGCGAGCCCGATTAAGTCGCCCTCAAGACCGTGGGCATGCCGCGGGTAAGCATCGGCTAAATGCGCCAGTACATCGCGGACGCCAAATTCCCCTTCGTCTCCAGCGTACGATACGGGATGTTCGCCTTCGGCGGTAACCACGAAGTGCTCCACTTCAACGCCAAGGGCGCCAAGGGGTTTGTCCCCCTTCGCGCCCTCAATGAAGTAAGCGACCAGTGCCTGTTTGTTTTCTTGCTCGTAGGACATTCATGCCTCACTTGCCAAAGCAGTACATTAAGACGCCTGCTTCGGATCTTACTCGAAGTTGAACATCGCCGTAGAGAGATAACGCTCACCCGTATCGGGGAGGATAGCGACGATGACCTTGCCAGCGTTTTCGGGGCGCTGAGCGAGCTTAGTAGCGGCAGCAACAGCAGCGCCTGAGGAAATACCCACCAGCAAGCCATCCTTTGCAGCAAGCTCGCGGCCAGCCTCGAAAGCCTCTTCGTCAGCGATGGTGATAACTTCATCATATATTTCGGTATTCAGTGTATCAGGAACAAATCCCGCGCCGATACCCTGAATCTTGTGAGCGCCCGGATGGCCTTCTGAAAGAACAGGGGATCCAGCAGGCTCCACGGCAACAACCTTGACCTCGGGGTTCTGTTTCTTCAGATATGCGCCCGTACCGGAAACCGTTCCGCCAGTACCTACACCAGCAACCAGGATGTCCACTTTGCCCTCGGTTACCTCCCAAATTTCGGGACCAGTAGTTGCCTCATGAACGGCGGGGTTGGCGGGATTGGTGAACTGGCTGGGAATGAAGGAGTTCGGAATTTCCTCGGCTAGTTCGGCAGCGCGAGCGATTGCGCCCTTCATGCCCTTGGCGCCATCGGTGAGAACCAGTTCAGCACCGTAAGCCTTCATAAGGTTGCGGCGCTCAACGCTCATCGTTTCAGGCATGGTGATGATAATGCGATTGCCACGAGCGGCAGCAATAGCAGCAAGGCCAATACCGGTGTTGCCTGAAGTGGGCTCGATAAACACGGTGTCTGCATCGATCTTGCCGTCGGCTTCCGCCTGATCGATCATTGCCTTGGCAATGCGGTCTTTAATGGAGCCTGCGGGATTGAACAGCTCGACCTTGCCGATGATAGTTGCATTCAGGTTGTGGTTCTTCTCGTAGTTGGAGAGTTCTACCAACGGGGTATTGCCGATAAGCTCGGAAACGCTCTTGTACACTGCCATGATTCCTTCTTTCTGCCGCATCTACGGCAAATCGCCTTCGGGCCTTTAGCTCGCTGGCAAACTGCGTTGCCTTACCGAAGCAATACCAAACTTGAGCTTTGAAACCTCGAAGGAAGTCCTTTTCTTGACTCCAAATCCTACTAACCCCGTAGGTATTGTCAAGTATTAATTCCATAATTCATATCGGAGAAATAAGATATTTCGGTATTCGTTGCATATCACCTGATAAAAATAGATATTTTCGAGATCGATGACTTAACGGTCGCGTAATCTTTTCATGGTTTCCCCTATATTTCGCACCGCTTTCGCACAATTTTCTCACGCGCTTCGCATGTTCTTAAGCAACAGCTGCAACACTTGCGGCAAGCAACACCGCAAGGAAAGGCTGCATCATGAAAGCAAAGAATCGTGCCGCTGCGCGCGTGCGACGCATTGGCGGCAAACCAACAGACCGCATCACGCCCACAAGGCAACGCATAGGGGATGCCTTCCACCAAACAAGATTTCCCCGCAAAAGCACCAGCGAATGGATAATCCCATCTGCAAATCACCGTTTACTACTGTGCGTCTTTGTCGCTGCCCTGGCATGCTTTCTTGTTGCTTCAGCAGCCGCACCCCGCTGGGCACAGGCAGGAAACACCTCTGAACAGCTAGCAACCGTCGTCATTCAAGTTGAAGGGTATACAGGAGCGCTACCCACCCTGGTTGCTGGAACCGATTTCACCTTAGGGCAACCCGTTGGTACCAACCCCGCTTATATGACGGACGAATCGGGCAAACAGCCCCTGGCAAAGCTCATTGAGTCAAAAGAGGCGCAAGGGTTCACCCTGAAATGGCACGATGAAGCAGGGAAAGAGTTCGATTGGCTAACCACAAAGATCGAGAAAAGCACAACCGTCACAGGAACATTCGTTGAAGCCGATTACGAGGTCCGCGTCTCTTTCAACGATGCAAAAACCGACGACCTTACCGTAAAAGTGCCTCGGGGCAGCTCGTTCAAACAGGCTTACGGGAGCATACCCGCCACCCCTACCAAAGGGGGATGGGAATTCGTACGGTGGGTGGACACCTCCGACGACTCCACCTTCGATTTCACGAAGCCCATAGAGAAATCAACAAGCATATATGCCCTGTTCAAGATTGCCAACACCGCTGAAGTCGAAGCATTTGACCCCACAAAGGACATTCCCAAAACCCTAACTGGCAGCTGCTACATAGGCGCAACCTGGAGTGTGCATCCCGCCAAATTTGCCATTTCTGATTTCACCGGTGAACTCAAAGGTTATGCCGGCACTGGCACCTGCTCGCTGTCCAGCGCCGCACCGCCCTCAAACACCCGAGCAGACTACGTAGCCACCCTGAAAGAGATAAACGTCGAAGCAGGTGAGGTGGTTTACGACGTGAATATCACGCCACCTGGCGCGGCGCGCCCCGGCGGCCCAAGCAACAGCCTGGGGCTTATCGGTTATCAAACGGTGTACTTGAAAGCCGTCATCAAGAAGAACTTCGGCGGATACCTTGAAGTGGTCAAAACTTCCTCCAATCCTTCTATCAGCGAAGGCAATCGCTGCTATTCGCTGGAGGGAGCCGTGTTTGGCGTATACAACCAAGAGGGGTCGCGCGTAGCCCAGCTAACAACGGGCCCCGATGGGAAAACAGCCAAGAGCCCGTTGCTACCCGCAGGCACGTACACCATTCGCGAAGAAACGGCTCCTGATGGCTTTGCTCCCGCACCTGACACAAGCGTAGCTATTACCTCGGGCAGCACCACCACAGCAAGCATTTCCGATGAACCCCAAAACACGCTTATCAACCTCATCGGCCAAAAGATCGACGCAGAAACCAACACCCCTTACCCCCTCGGATCGGCAACTCTGAAAGGAGCGCTCTTCCGCGTTAGCTACTTCGATCAAGGAGAACAAGAACCACGGGCCCTTTGGGGAATCCAGGACAGATCGAGCGTCAATCCCTCCAGCCAGAAGACAACGAAGCAAAGCATGGATTACCTCGGAACCCCTAAACGCACGTGGGTCTTCAAAACAGACGAGACAGGCGGGTTCGCCTTCGATGAAAACCATTTCGTTGAGGGGGATGAGTTTTACTACGACACCAACCACGCTATAGCACTTCCCCTAGGCACCGTCCTGGTAGAGGAGATACAGCCACCAACAGGGTATCTCGGCTGCGATGCACCCTGGAAGGTATCGCTAACCAGCGAAGGGGCAGAAGAGCACATCAGCGCTTGGACTCCCCTTTCCTTTGAAGAGCAGGTAATTCGAGGCGACCTGGCCTTCACGAAAGCGAAAAGCGGCACCATGGAGCACCTGGCGAATGTGCCATTCCGCATCACTTCGCACACCACAGGAGAAGAACATGTGCTGGTAACCGATGAAAACGGCATGGCCAACACCGCGTCTTCGTGGGTACCTCATTCCCGCAACACCAACGCTGGCACCTCGGCAAAAGATGGCATCTGGTTCGAGCGCGATTCGCACGGCGGGGCAGCAAAGGTCAACGACGACCTTGGCGCCCTTCCCTACGACACTTACGAAATAGAAGAACTTCCTTGTAAGGAAAATGAAGGCACCGTACTGGCGCACTTCACGATAACCATCAGCAGAGACAATACTACGCTCGATCTGGGCACCGTTGACAACGACACCATTCCCCTTGCCATTTCAGGCGAAGTCGACAAGCGCGAAACTCTCCTCAACGAAGCAGGATCGTTCGATTACTCAATCGACTATCGTTCCACCTCTAGCACTTGGGCGGACGAATTCACCATGACCGATACCATCACCTGCGCAGAAGACGGCTATGCCCACCTTACCGGCATCGCCACGCCCGTGAGCTTCGAGGACTACGACGGCATGATGAACGTGTGGTATCGAACCAACTTCGACCAGGAAAAAGAACAGGAGAAAGCAGCAAGCGAAGAAGATGGCAAAACGGGAAAGACCAGCGGCAATAGCGCTGCAAAGCAGAGCAAAAGCAAGCCCGGCAGCATCGGCGAAGCCAACACCGAGGCAAGCAGCGCCAGTGACGAACAGTCAAATGCCTGCGCCGGAAACCCCTACAACCCCGACAATCCAACCAACAAACGCATCCACGACTTCAGTGGCTGGCGCATTTGGAAACAAGACGTTTCGACCTTGGAATCACAGGAGCTTGCCGTGAACGATCTTTCGCTCGAACAGGGAGAGTTCGTCATTGCCGTAGCCTTCGAACACGGCAGAGTCGAAGAGGGCTTTGGCACTAATACCCAAGATGCCAAGGAATGGGAGCGTCCCGAACGCTACGAGAATGTTGACCTTTCCAACCTGTCAGCGAACCGAGCTTCGTTCAGCTTGAAGGAAGCAGCGGGACCAACGCGCAGCGAAGAAGACAGCATGATTGCTTACGCTCCCGCCATCCTACACATGCAAGCAACAGAGGAAACACTATCGGGCGATGCGGTTGATCTGTGGAATGTCGCGAATATCGACACCCACCGCAATTTAGAGCTTCATGACGAAGACAGAGACTCGGTTGTCCAATCAACCAACCCAGTCGAAACAGCAGCGGAATCCGTTGCCGCCAAATTGCCGAAAACCAATGATGGTTCCGCTCCCGTACCCCTCCTTGTCGTTTTAGCCCTAGCAACCACCTTCGGGCTCCTGGCGTTTCCCAAACTGTGCCGACGATACGAGTTAAGGCGGGCCATCCTAAACCATCTATAGCCACCAACCTCCAACCAGCGCAAAGGCTTAAACAAAAACGCGAGCTGCTCGATGAACCATCGGACAGCTCGCTTTTCTTGCTACGCTCAATACTTATCGCAACAGTTAACCGGCAATGCCGCGCTTTACCGTACGACGCTTACGCTTGGGAGGCTCAACCGGCTCACGGAAATCAAGCATCATCTGCTCCATGGGCGCATCACCTGGAGTGGAATCCGCCACCTTTTCAACATCTTTCACAGTCCATGCCAACGCTTCGGAGCCATGGAGTTCGAGCATTTTATAGCGCGCGTCTTGCACGTTCAGCTTAGAGCCAGCACGATGCTCGCTTTCAAACTCGATAACGCTTGATTTAGGGGCCGCCCCTTTTGGCGAAACGATTGTGGCACGGTACCTGGTCATGCGGCTCCTTTCGTGAAGCGACGTTATTGGAATGGGTGTTTAAGCATAACGCAAGATGGAATCCACATGAAACCATAACCAGCAAAGCCCCAAGAAGAAGAGAATAAAGGCACGGGGCAGTTCCAAGCAGCCCAACGCCCTCATCAATATGGAGGAATATGAGCCCTTTAGACCTCAAGGCGCAGGCAGAATTTGCTGACGTTCAAACCGTCGGCATACCTCGCGCCCTACTGTATTTTCGCTACAAAACCATGTGGCGCACCTTTTTTGAAGAACTCGGCCGGACCGTTGTGGTAAGCGATAAATCCGACCGCAGCACCCTTGAAGCAGGAGCGCACCTCTCCATCGACGAATGCTGCCTGGCATCAAAACTGTATATGGGTCACGTTGCCAGCCTTCTGGGAAAATGCGATGCCATTTTTGCTCCCAGCATCGACAATTTGGGAAACTTCAAAGGCTTCTGCACCAAATTCCAGGCACTGCCAGATTTAGTTGCCAATACCTTCATCACGCAACGTCCCCGCATCATTTCCTGCGAAGTTGATCGAGCGGACAGCCACATCAAGGAGCAGGAAGCCTACATTGACCTTGGCCAAAAGCTTGGGGCAACAAGAAAAGAATCAAAGAAAGCCTACGCTGCCGCCGTTCGTGCTCAGACGAATAGCGACGAGAAACGCGCCCACAAACAGGAAGCTCTGTTAAAACGCGTTTCTAAAATGCCCGAAGACGAACGCCCTTTGCGAATTCTGTTGGCGGCGCACCCCTACGTGATTCATGACGACTTTGTGGGTTCACCGCTTGTTGACATGCTAAGAGAAATGGAAACCTGCGTTCTTTTCGCCGATCGCCACAATCACGAAAAAGCGCTGGAAAAAAGCTTTGAGTTTTCCGACACCCTGCCTTGGATTGTCAACCGCGAGACCATCGGCACCATTCTGGACCTGTACGACCAGATAGACGGCATTGTTTTGGTAAGCGCCTTCCCTTGCGGGCCCGACTCCATGACCAACGATGCCCTTATGCGCTGCATCAAAGGCAAGCCCATCCTTTCGCTCACTGTCGATGCGCAGAGCGGAACCGCTGGCTTGGAAACACGCCTGGAAAGCTTTGTCGATATCCTCCGTTACCAGCAAAGGGGTGGCTACCTGCATGAATAACGAATCAAACCACCAGCAAGGCGGAGAGCCGAACCGCAAACTGACTGCATTGAATGCCGTACAGAAGGCAGCCGACACCCTCAAACGCCGCTATTCCGATGAAATCCCCAATGCATCCATTTCCTTTATCCCCGGCACACCCGAGGCCCTTCGCACTCACCGCAACAAGAAGAAGCAGAAGAAAAAAGCCGATCATCACGCGCGTACCAAAGTTGCCTTCCTTCGCTATTCCTACTACGACATTGCCTTCAAGTACTTCGTTGAGCAGGTGCTTGACGCCGACTACGTATCGTTGCCCGAGCCTACGCGTCGCACGCTGGAGCGGGGCGCCCAGCACAGTAACGATTTCGTATGCGCTCCGTTCAAGCACATCCTGGGTGACTACATCGAAGCGCTAGAGCGCGGCGCCGACGTTCTTGTTCAATTTGCCGGACCCTGCCGCCTGGGATATTACGGCGAGTTGCAGGAATCCATCCTGCGTGACATGGGCTACGAGTTCGAGATGCTCAACTTCGCCACGGTAACAGGAAAGCCAATGCAAGAGTACCTCGCCATCTGTAAAGAAAAAGTGAACCCGAACCTTTCTATCCCGCAAGGAGTAAAGCAGTTCCTGGCACTTTTCAAAATGATCGAATGTCTAGACTCCTACAATGACGTCTACCTGGCAAAGGCCGGCTTCGAAGCTGAGCGTGGATCGTTCAAGCGCGCCCGCAATGATTTCTTTGCCGACATGCGCACCGTTACCAATCTGAACCAGATAACCACTGTCTACAAACGCGGCATGGGCGTTCTTCGGGAATTGCTCACACAAGAACCCGCCGACCCGATCCGCATCGGGATTGTAGGCGAATACTTCACTGCCGTTGATCCCCATTCGAATCTCTACATCGAAGAAAAGTTCATCGATATGGGCGTTTCGCTCGCTCGGTACTTGAACATCACGCACCGCAACCTGCATTACAACGAGGAAAACCTGCGCCGCGGCGTGAGCGAATACGTAAGCTATGACATGGGTCCCACTTCTACCATGACCATCGCCGCAGCAAAAAGTTATGCCGAAAAGGGATTCGACGGCATTGTTCACCTTAAGTCTTCTGGCTGCACGCCCGAGATTGACGTGATGCCCGTTCTGCAGCGCATCAGCAGCGACTACCATATCCCCATTTTGTACCTGAGTTACGATTCGCAAACGAGCGATACCGGCCTCGACACCCGACTCGAGGCGTTCTACGACATGATTGCAATGAGAAAGGCCCGTTGATGAGCAACGCATTCCTTGGTATCGATACCGGTTCTATTTCCACTAAAGGCGTCATCATTTTGCCTGATGGCACGATTATCGCCCGCTCCTACCTTTGGACGGAAGGCAACCCTACCGATGCAGCGCGCCGTGTAGTGGAAGACCTGCACAGCCAGATAAACACCGAAGAAATCAGCGTGGTTGCCGTTGGCGCCACTGGCAGCGCACGGCGACTGGTTGGCTCTATCTTGGATGCCACTGTGGTAAAGAACGAGATCACCGCCCACGCCGTTGGCACCACCCACCTGCACCCTGATGTGCGCACGATCCTTGAAATCGGCGGACAAGACTCGAAGATCATCTGCGTCGAAAACGGCATTGCCACCGACTATGCCATGAACACGCTATGCGCTGCAGGCACTGGTTCGTTCCTGTCGAGCCAGGCGCACCGCCTTGGCGTCGAAGTGGAAGAGTTCGGCCCCATTGCCCTAACTTCGAAAAAACCTGCCAACATTGCTGCCCGCTGCACGGTGTTCGCCGAAAGCGATTTGGTGCACAAATTGCAGGTTGGCTATCCCCGCGAAGACGTTATCGCCGGCTTGTGCAAGGCCGTTGCCACCAACTACCTGAATAACGTGGGCAAAGGCAAGCGCATTCAGTCGCCCATCGTCTTCCAAGGCGGAGTGAGCAAGAACGTTGGCGTGGTTCATTTCTTCGAAGAAGCATTGAACCAACCTGTTTTAGTTGACCCCGACGGCCATCTGATGGGCGCCTACGGCGCTGCACTGTTGGCGGCCGACGCCCCTGTCTCGAAGCGCAAGCCCTTCAATTTCGACATCTCCGATTTCGAGTTCACCACCCGCGAAGTCATCTGCCAGAAATGCGCCAACCACTGCGAAATCGTGTGCGTATACAAGGACGATACCCTCATCGACGCCTGGGGCAATCGCTGCGACAAAGGCGCAATCAAGGTGGGAAAATAGGAACAGGTGTCAGATTCCCACTTTTCTGTCAGCCTCGATGCTTTCAAACCCCGGAGGAAATCCAGGGCTTTCCCACTTGTGAAGAAACGATAATTATTTCTAAAATATAATTATGTTTTAGTACTATTTATAGTGTTAAACAAGCTCATAAGCGCCCCTACCTGGGGCGCTTTCTTATTCTCTGAAACAGAAAGGAGGATCATTAACCATGGAAATAATCAACTTCTGCCGAACCTTGTTCGAAGAAACCCGCTTTATGAGTCTACTCATCAAGTCGACGCTTTCGAGCATCGTTGCAAGGCACGGGCTAAACCCCTATCAGGCTCACCTGCTGGGCAAAATAGCCTCGCAGGATGGCCAAACTATCAAAGAACTCGCTTATCGCTTGTGCGTAAAGCCCTCAAATTTCAAGCCTATCGCCCAGCCCTTGGAAGAACGCGGCCTCATCGAACGCAGGCAGGACGAAAACGACAAGCGCAGCTTCCGTATCTACCTCACGGAAAAAGGCCGAGCCGAATCGGCCGCCATCGATGCAGAGTTTTCTGCCCTCTTCGAGGAAAACCCCGACGCTGCCGAGCTGCAACAGCAGGTCATCGAAGGGTTTATAGCATTCCGTAAGCTCGCAAGCCTCAACAGCCAGCTCAAAACCATCCCTACCGATCCCCACACAAGAAAGGAAAACTAGATGGGTCTCACCCGTAATCAAGTAGTTATCGTTGCCATTCTGCTGGCAGGCGCCACGCTGGTTGTCCTGAACCAGACGCTCCTTTCGCCCGCATACCCCTCCATCATGGCCGACCTCCAGGCAGACGCCACCACCGTTCAGTGGCTCACCTCAGCTTATTCTTTGGTCGAAGCCATTGTCATCCCGCTTTCCGCCTTCCTTATTGGCCGCTTCCCCACCCGAAAGCTGTTCATCGCAGGTGTTTCGGTATTCGCCTTGGGTTCCCTTATGGCGGCGTTTTCTCCTTTCTTCGGCATCCTGCTGCTGGGCCGTATTTTCCAGGCAGCAGCCACCGGCGTAGTTATGCCGATGGTATTCACCGTGATTCTTCTGATATTCCCCCGCGAAAAGCGCGGCAGCGCCATGGGCATTGTGTCCTTGGTTATCGGCTTTGCCCCTGCTGTCGGTCCTTCCCTTTCCGGCTTGCTGGTCGAATCCGTCGGTTGGCGCTCGCTCTTTATGCTGGTAACCGCACTGGCGGTACTTATCGTCATCCTGGCCATCGTCTTCCTCAAGAGCTACGGCGAATTCGAACCCACCTCGTTCGACAAACCATCCGTTGCCCTGTGCTCACTGGGCCTTTTGGGACTGCTGTATGGCTTGGCCACCATCACTTCGGCAACCAACATAGCCATTCCGATCGCCCTTATCGTTGCCGGCGCCATTCTCTTGACGTTCTTCGTACGCAGGCAACTCCGCCTCGAAGTGCCGCTGTTGAAAGTCGATGTCCTGAAGAGCCGCTCATATGCCATCGTTGTCGTTCTGGTTGCCCTGCTCCAGGCCGCGCTGGTTGGCACAGGCGTTTTGCTCCCCATCTATTTGCAAAACCTGCTCGGTGTATCTGCCCTCGAAACCGGCCTTATCATGCTGCCTGGCGCTGTGTTGGGCGCCATCATGGGCTTCTTCGCTGGCCGCCTGTTCGATAAGCTGGGCGTTCGCCGTATCGTAATCCCAGGCGCCTTGGTTGCGGCCATCGGCGGCTGCGGCTTGGTTGGCTTTGGACTCGACACGCCCGTACCCTTCATCATCGTTATCTACACCTGCCTGGGCGTTGGCATGCAGGCGCTGGTCACCCCGCTTAACACCTGGGGAATCAACACACTGGACAACCGTGTTATCCAGCACGCGAATGCACTGCAGAACACGTTGAACCAGGTAGGCGCGTCGTTGGGCACAGCTATCTTGGTTTCCCTTTCCGCAACATCCACCTTCCTGTTCCCCGAGATGCCCGCAATCGAACAGGCCATGGCAGGCGACCGAATCGCATTCGCCTTCACGGCGCTTATCATGATCGCAATCTTTGCAGTTATCGTTGTCGCCGTACGCGACACTAAGAAGGAGCCTTCCGCCGCAGAGCGCGCCAATGCTCTGCGCCTGCCCACCAAGGCAGACGATCACATCGCTGTGGACCTTGCTATGAACAAGCAGCCCTACTTCGTCCACAGCACCGACTCCATCCGCGAGGTTGCGCAGATTCTTGCCACCAACAAAACCTCTGGCGTTCCCGTGGTCGACGAACATATGAAAGTGGTCGGCTTTATTTCCGACGGCGACATCATGAAGTACATCGGACGCAGCGAAGGCGCCGTTCTGGACGCAACTCTCATGCTGTACCGCGCCACTGACAACGAAAACTTCATGCAGCGCGTTTCCGAACTGCTTGACTTGAACGTTATGCGCATTGCCACCAAAGGCGCTATTTCCGTTGAAAGCGGATCCGAACTTGACGAAGCATGCCGCCTGCTGGCTGAAAAGCGCATCAAGAAAGCACCAGTAGTAAGCGAAGACGGAACGCTCGTTGGCTCGCTTTCCCGCTCGGACGTTATTCGATCCACCATGGCAAACCTCGCTGCCATTGAAGCTCTTGCCAAGGGATCAAAGCCCGCAAACGCCTAGCAACCCAGATCCTACTTTTCTCCCGCCCCGCATCAAACTTTGAACTGCACCCATTTCTCGTGTCCAAAAAGTGGGTTCAGTTCACTTTCGGCCTGATGCGGGGCGTTTTGCTTTTGGAACCATGCTCACGGACTACAACGCGCGTAGTCGGCATGGGCGAACGAATCCCGTCGCCTATGCACGCAGCACCAACTTGCCGCACAAAGAAGACCCCCTTTATAATGTGACCGCATATTTTTGGTAACGGCTGGCTGCGCCTTTTGCGCAGGTGCTCACAAGCCGCAGGGGAATGAAGGTGAAAGTCCTTCGCTATACCAGTAACCGTAACTTCGAGCAGCCCTCGATCAAGTCGGAATGCCTGCCAGCCCGCGCCCTGGACAGAAGGAGCTCACGTGAGCAACACCACCTGCCGTCCTCGCGGCATAGCACAGCGCGCCCTTGCGCTGCTTACGGCAATCGCCCTGGCAACCGCCCTAACCCCCAACTTCGCCTTTGCGGGAGAAGTCAACAATGTTGCAGCAACCACGGCAGAACAAAGCTCCACGGCTGGCAGCACAAGCAGCGCTTTCGCAACTGACGCTACCGCAAACAAGGCAGATGCCACGCCAGATGCAAGCGAGAGCCAGGCATCAGGCTCCGACAGCACCGCAGGGCATGCAGCAGCTAGCAACTCAAAGGCAAACGCGGGCGAATTAACAGACCCCAGTAACGCAAATAAAGTACCGAGCCAATCCGCGAACAGTGCCAAGCCCGCAAATCAGGCATCCAGCACCAAGGCAGATACCGTTTCAGCGACACTGAAGATCTCGGTTTACGGCACCACCTTGGTTTCGCACACCTTCAGCATCGAAAAGGGTAAAACTGTTGAAGACATGCTGAACTTGGCCGTCGAACAGGGCTACATCAACAGCTATTCTCACGGCACCCCCTACCCTGGCTACACGGCATACTACGTGAACAGCATCACCGTAAACGGCATCGCATACACCCAACCCGCTAACTACTCGGAATACTGGTCGAGCACCATTAACGGAGCTTGGGAAAGCGACGGCATCAACGGCAACAAGATTGAATCCGACGGCTTTTCTTACGAGCTGAGCTACGTCTCAAACGATCCCAACACCAAACACGACAACGGCACGGGCACCTACCCAACCAGCCCTAACGCTCCTCACCCCGATAAGGCTACGAGCAGCGACACCACTTCGTACGTAAAGAGCGGAGGCAACACCAGCGCGGTAACCTCCGCTCCCACTTCTTCCAACAATGCGGCGCTTTCTTGGAAGAAAGCCTACGGCAACGGCAATTACTCAGAAATCCTTACGCTGGGCGATTCGATCTACTTCGCCTCATCGCTCCTCAATGCCGACTGGACCCCGAAAACCGCCGTGCTGCACCGTCTGAACTCCAAGGGCGAGGAAACCGCATCGCTTCAGTTATTCGGCACCATTGATGCTTCTGCCTGCCGCATGGCGTACACCGACGGCGTTATCATCATTCCCCTTTCCAACGGCCGTTTGCAGGGCGTATCTGCGAGCGAGATGAAAACACTTTGGGTGTCAGGTGCCATCGCATCGGGAGCTCAGAACATTTCCACCGTAACCGCCTCTGGCGGCATGGTGTTCACCGGCACCGCCAATTCGCTTGACACGAACTACAATGCCACAACGGGCACGTTCTTCGGCATTAACGCCATCACCGGCGAACGGGTTTGGGCAAACGAAGAGGCAAACACAGGCTTCTACTGGAGCGGCGCATGCAAGGTGGGCAACGTCTTGCTGTATGGCAACGACGCTGGTGTGCTTACCGCCGTTGACCCCGCAACGGGCAAAACCGTTTCCACGCTTAAGCTGTCATCCGCAATTCGCTCCACGGTAATCTCGAACAGCGCTGAAACCGAAGCGTACGTCACGACAAACGACGGTACGCTGCACAAGATTTCAGTAGCCTCCGATGGCTCGCTTTCCGAATCGAATGCCACCCTCTTCGCCAGCAAAAGCACCAGCACAGCAACCCTTTTCCAGGGTAGCCTGTTCGTTGGCGGCTGCGCAGCTGACTACACGGGAACGCTCAGCATCGTTGATGCTGCAACCATGCAGGTCAAGCACTCGGTTTCCCTGCCCTTCGAAGTGAAGAGCGCTCCTCTTGTTGCCAAGGCGGCCGATGGCAACACGTATGCCTACTTCACCTGCAACGGTGTTGATGATAACCGGCAGGACCACACCAGCGGCGGCGGCGCCTGGGTCTACTGCCTGGAAACCAACACCGCCACGAAGCTTTTTGATGCAACCGGCAGCATGGCGAACTACTGCACCAAATCCATCACCATGGGCGCTGATGGCACCTTGTACTGGACCAACGATTCCGGCACGCTGTTCGCCCTGGCAAACGCCGCCTCTTCCAGCAACGGCAACGATTCCGACAGCACCCAAACACCTGAAAAACCTGGAACCAACAACCAGCAGAACAACAAGGCACCTGGCAGCAATGCGAGCGAGCATGCTCCTGCCGCAACCCCCATTAGTGTTGGCAATGCATCTGCTGCAGCCCAAGCGCCCCTAAGCAATGCTGAAGAACTGGCCGAAAACGAAGCCTCCAACGAAGGGGGGAACGGCAGCGCTGTTACCAGCGCATCTTCCGCTCGCGGCACCTCATCCAACAACGGCAACGATTCGAAGGGCGCTCCCTGGCTGCCCATCGCAGGTATCGTTGCGGGCTGCGCCGGCCTGGTTGCCGTGGGTGCCTTCCTGTTCCGTCGCCGTTCTTTGTAGGCTGGAGTTATGGCTGAAGATCCGAAAAAACTCACCCGTGCCCACAAGATAGCGCTTGGCATAATCTCGGCTGCTTGCTGCTGCCTTATTGGCATTTCGGCATTCACACTTGCTGCACCCGATGCACTGAGCCAGGCCCAGGACAATCAGGCTGAAGCCACGCAAGAGGCAGACTCCGCTTCAACCGACTACGGCAACGACGCTCCGCAAGAGGGCCAATCGGACAATGCGACCCAAGACGGCAACGCCCAAGACGAAAGCAGCAGCGCGTCGGGCAGCCAGAGCAAAAGCACCGAAAACGAAAGCAGCACCCCAAGCAGCTCCGGCGACAAGGCAAGCTCTTCCAACAACGCCTCGACCAACAAGCAGACCGTCAACGGAAGCTCCCAAGGCGCTACTGCAAGCTCCACCGCTTCTAGCGCCGTTACGGTGTCGGTATCCGTTTCCAGTAGCGCTGCCGACGGACGCGTTTCGGGCAGCGCCCACCCCACCTTCAAGAAGGGCGCTACCGCCTACGATGCCCTGTGCGCCACCGGCCTTTCGGTTAGCACAAAGAGCAGCCAGTACGGGCTCTACGTGAGCGCTATCGGCGGCTTGGCGGAATTCGAATACGGCGGGAAAAGCGGCTGGATGTACTCCGTCAACGGAAGCACGCCAAACGTTTCCTGCGGAAAGTACGTGCTCAAAGACGGGGACACCGTTTCCTGGTACTACGTTAAGTAAATGAAGCCCACCGCCTTCGACAACTTTCACCCCGCACTTGCCCTGGTCTACTTCGCCGTAGCCTTGGTGCTTGCCATGGCCGCGCCCCACCCAACACTCCTGGCTCTTTCCTTTGCCATCGCAGCGCTCTATGAGGTGTGGCTGCGCGGCGGTAGAACTGTTGCACGGTCGTTCGCATGGCAGCTTCCCCTCCTCGCCGTTATCGTTGCGGTAAACCCGCTGTTCAGCTCCACGGGTACTACCGAGTTATTCCGCATAGGCACGCAGGCGGTGTATGCCGAAGGCTACGCCAACGCTGCTACTATGGCACTACTGCTCCTATGCGTGATGCAATGGCTCGCCAACGCCGATGCCGTTCTGGGTTCGGACAAGATAATGGGCACATTGGGCGGCATCTTGCCCACCATCAGCCTGATGATCTCGATGATCATGCGTCTTATTCCGCAATTCGTACGACGCGGGCATGCCATCAGCAACGCATTGAATGCTTGCACCGCAGCACGCAACCCCAGCACCAGCATGGTTTCCGGTGATGCTTTTGCCGAAGAGGCAGAATCCGCCCCAGCCGCCAAAGAAGCGCAAAAGACGGAACGCGCCCGCCACCAGAAACAACGCACCGAGCAAAATGGTGCGAACAAGCCCGCACGGCGATTTTCCGCAATTCGCTTTGCCGATCACCTGCGCACTGTCACCACGCTCATGGGGTGGAGCATGGAAAACTCGCTGGAAACCGCCGATTCCATGCACTGCCGCGGATGGGGCGCCAACCGCAAGCGAACAACCTTTCGCCGGAACCGCTTCCGCACCTACGACGCGCTTGCGCTGGGCGCTCTCACGCTGCTGTCCGTCGGGGCGGCCGCTGCCGCTTATACCCTCATGGACGGCTTCGGGTTCTTTCCTGCCTTCCATGGCAGCCTGGGCAACCCGCTTGTTGCTCTCTATGCGCTGGCCCTGTGCTTCCCCTTCATGCTGGAACTGTTAGGAAAGGTGCGCCGATGAGCGCCGCTTTAACATTCGACGATTTCGCGTTCTCTTACCAAACCGCCACTGAAGCAGAGCTGCTAACAGAACGCCTCGCCGCACAACCGAACCAAGACAGGCACCCCCTTATCGGGCCCCTTTGCACGGAAATCGAAGAAGGATCGTTTACGCTGATCACCGGCGCCACAGGCTGCGGCAAAACCACGCTGCTGCGCTGCTGCAAGCCAGAGCTTGCCCCCAACGGGATCCACACGGGCGCGATCAAACTCTTCGGGCAAGATTCCTCCACCCTGAGCATCGAAGAATCGGCAAGCACCGTTGGCTTCGTCATGCAGAACCCCGACAACCAGCTGGTATGTTCTGAGCCTTGGCACGAATTGGCTTTCGGCTTGGAAAACTTGGCTGTCTCCCAAGATGCCATGCGTCGCCGCGTTGCGGAGATTGCCCATTTCTTCGGCATGAACAGCTGGCTACATCAAAACGTGAACAATCTTTCAGGAGGGCAAAAGCAATTGCTGGCTCTTGCCAGCGCACTCGCCTGCGCCCCTTGCCTGCTCCTGCTCGACGAACCCACCAGTCAGCTAGACCCCGTGGCCGCCCATTCGCTGGCGCACGCCCTCTTCCGCATTAACCGCGAGCTGGGCATTACCGTGCTTGCCACCACCCATGCCCCCGAGCTCATGGCGCCCTACGCCACGCAAAGGCTCGCCCTGCAAAACGGCCAGCTTAAGGAAGCGGCACTCCCCACGTCTAAGGCATACATCCCTGCAGCGCCCACCGAAACCACAGTTCGACGCACTAACGAACCGGTTCTACAAGTTCGCGACGCTTCGTTTCGCTACGAGCACAAAGCACCCTTCGTCCTTAAAGGATGCAACCTTACCGTGCAAAAAGGCACCCTGCACGCTATTGCGGGCGGCAACGGGTGCGGCAAATCAACTCTGCTGGCACTTGCGGCGGGAACAATGCGCCCCGAACGCGGCCGCATAAAAGCGCCGCTTCGAGAAAGCCAAGGGTTCATTCCGCAAGATCCGAAAGCGCTGTTCGTGTGCGACTCCGTTGCCGAAGAACTGCGCGACTGGCAACGCGCATGCGGCTATGGGGACGAAGAAATTGACGCCATGATGCGGCGCTTGAGGCTGCAGGGGCTGGAAAACCTACATCCCTATGATCTTTCCGGCGGCCAGCAACAGCTGCTAGCGTTCGCAAAAGTGCTGCTCACACGCCCAAAGCTGTTGCTTCTCGACGAAGCAACTAAAGGACTCGATACCGAAGCAAAGCTCATGGTTGCAAAGCTCTGCCGCGCACTGACAGCAGAGGGAGTCACCATAGTCATGGCGACACACGACCTGCCCTTTACGGCTTGCGCAGCAGACGCCATAACCATGCTCTTCGACGGTGAAGACGCTTGCACCGAAACACCGAGCGAATTCTTCCACAACAACTTGTTCTACCGCGCTACCGAAAACGACTTCACACGCGCTTGGGGGAGCCTGTGAGCACCCCAGCAAAACATATGTTGCGCTCTGTCGCCGAAACAGTTGCCCTGCTGGCACCCCTTGCCGTTTTGTTGACATGCGCATACTTGCAGATCGAACAGTCGGGGTTGCTCACGCTGCTGGTAGGTTGCGCTGCACTGGCGGTATTCTTCTGCGGGTTCGAGGCGGGAAAACCCGCCCTGCGCCAAATCATGCCCACGGCAACCCTAGGAGCATTGGCAGCAGCGGGACGTATCCTATTTGCACCCATTCCCGACTTCAAGCCAGTCAGCGCCATCTGCATCATTGCCGGAGCGGTGTCCGGCAAGCACAGCGGCTTCATGGTGGGGGCACTTGCGGCGCTGTGCTCCAACTTCTTCTTCGGACAGGGACCGTGGACGCCCTGGCAGATGTATGCCTGGGGATTGGTAGGATACGCTGCCGGCGTATTGGCAAACAACGGCGTATTTGCGTTGAGCGAACGGCTTGGTGCCCATGGTCCCAGCTTGGGAACCGTCGTTCTGCTCTGCTATGGCTTTCTGTCCGGATTGGGCTACGGCTTCATCCTGAACAGTTGGTATATCGTGGCATTCCTGGTACCGGTAACGTGGCAAGGGGCGCTGGCAGCCTACCTGGCCGGCCTGCCGCTAGACTTGGTCCATAGCGTAGCCACCGTGATATTCCTTTCCGCCCTCTACCTACCCTGGAAACGAAAACTAGAACGCATCAAACGCAAATACGCCCTGCGGTAAAAGTATTATTTGGTGTTAGCCCGATGCACAGGATTCCCAATTTATTTAGCTTAATCTGACTTGTTTTTCAGATTTGAAGTTATGAAGTCACAAAGCCTGTCGGCATTTTCGTTTCTCGAATCCGAATAAATTGCCGAAACCGGAAAATGAACCCCTTCTTGCGAAACAAATGGAAGGCTGACAACGTCAGGTATCAAAACCTCCCAAGCAGATCCGCTGATAGCGAGAAGGGCGGCATCTTCATTGTCCGAAAAAAAATTCCCAATGCTCTCCCGGCTGTTGTTGAGCATCTCAAAATGAAGATTCACCCCATAATCAGAAGCCAAATCTTTCAAATAAGGGCAAACTTCTTCCGCATGAAACGGCAAAGCAAGTTTGACCGTTTTCAAATCATGCACTGAAAGTGCATCCCGAGATACCAACGGGTTATTCGACCCCACTAGAAGATTAGGCGATACAGAATAGAGAAACTTTCGCTTAAAACCCTCGAGCATCGGGGTACCGAGCAGGACAGCAAAGTCAATATAGCCCAACCTCAAACCAGACAAGCACCTCTCGTTGGGCAATTCGATCAGACTTTCCACCCAACCACCATTTCCTAGCAGACCCTTTACAAACGGAGGAATCAAGGAGTCCCCTTCACCCCAAGACGCAATAGCGCACCTCATTTTTCCTTCGTCGGAAATACGTAACCTATACGAGGAAGCGATTGAGCCTATTTTGCCTGCATGGTGGATAACCGCTTCTGCCTCTTCGGCAATTAACAACCCCACGTCTGTCGGCGATATAGTTTTCCCCGATGACACAATCAGCTTCAAGCCCAGTTCCGACTCCAAAGTCCTTATGGCCTTCGAAACAGCCTGGGGAGTTACGAACTGCTCTTTTGCGGCACGGGAATAGCTCCCTAGATGAATCGCAGAAACAAGATACTCAAGTTGACTGATATTCATTGCCCCTCCAAAAAGAAAGGGTCGCCAGCCGTCATGAACTGCACCCCAAAACTTGGACGGCTTCAATAAAGACTACGCCACTAGGGACT
>OLNU01000672.1_pt1 | contig 30521 bp, 29 predicted proteins | sample 1672241 | NCBI WGS metagenome assembly OLNU01 (sample SAMEA3136663, study PRJEB25190) | human gut metagenome | biome: human gut; feature: human-associated habitat; material: faeces | place: Austria | collected 2013 | reverse complement strand
TTCTGATTTGCCCTATACGAAATGGGCCGATCTCATGCAGTTCGACATATTCGGTGTTTCGCGGCAAAAAACCGCGTGGATGTTACTGATCTTTGGGAATTCGTCCCGCAAAAAACGACAGCTCACATTGAGCTGTGGCGAGGGCTGCCATAAATACCAAGGGTGCTTCGAACCCCTGCGTTGTTTCCGTAAGTGCGCCAAATACAAAGGGTCCGCATGCGGCAAGAAGATAGCCAAGCGATTGGGCAAAACCCGAGAGGGCAACTGTTTCGGCGTGGGTTCTTCCGCGCAGAGAGATAAGGGTGAGCGCCACCACCAGCGAAGCCCCTTGCCCTATTCCCCCAAAAATACTCCAGAGAAGGGAAAGGTGCGGGTTCAGGAGCCATCCCAATGCGGCGACTAGTAGCGGCGCACTTGCCAGGAGCCCTGCGCATACTTGATTGCCGCGGAGGTACATGAAGCGTGGGATTAGAAGACCCGATACGATGCCGAGTGCCTGAAATATGAAGAGGTGCACACCTGCCTCGCCGGAGGAAAAACCAGCAGCCCCAGCGATGCTAGAAAGCCAATTGCAGAAGGTGTAGAACGCTGCAGACTGAAGCCCCATGAAGAGCGTGACAAGCCAGGTTGATGGTCTTTTCAGTAACACGCGAAGCGGAGATTTTGTCTGTGCGTTTTCTCTGATGGGGCGATTGGTCTTCGTGCTTTCGGGCATTCGCTCTAGGTGCGTTTTGCCAGCGCCGCTTTTTTCGCCAGCCTGATTGCTTTCAATGTCCCGAGCGAGTTTTGTACGCAGCAGCCACAGGAATGCTGCAAGAAGTGCGGGAATTGCCCAGAACGCCAATGCAGGTTGCCAGCCTCCGAGGGCGTCGGCGGCTGCCGAGGCGGTTAGGCCGGCAAGGGCTGAGCCTGCAGTAACGCAGGCGGAATAGGCTCCGGTTGCAAAAGATACGTTATCGATGAAGTCGCGCTTAACGATGGCGGGTGCCAGCACGTTGCCTACGGCAATGGATGCGCCAATCACCAGGGTGCCTAGCCATACCATGCTTTCGCTTGAGAGCGAGCGCACTATGCATCCACCGGCAAGGGCGATAAGCGCCCAAAGCAGCACCTTGTTGCTGTCGAGTTTTGCAGTCAGTGCACCGACGATCATGCTGAACAGCGCAAAGGCAAGAAGGGGCAGAGAGCCAAGCAGCCCCTGTAGCGATTCGCCCCAGCCGAATGTGGTTCCGATGCTGGAAAGCAAGGGACCCACTGCAACGATGGCGGGACGCAGATTCAACGCAACCAGGAAAATTACGCAGCTTGCTAGCAAAGGTGTGGCTTTGCGCCGTTCCTGCGTTTGGGCTTTTGGTTGGTCCATGCTTCGCTTGCAGCCTTCCTGGTTTTGCTTCTATGTCTTGCTTGTCTATTATGCGCTGCCATTTCGCTTTTCAGACTAAATGCCGGAATCGGCTCTGGTTGTTGTCCCTCTTTGCATCACTTCTTTTTGCAATTGCCCCAACGTGTTGCCCCCGGCGTCCATTTCGCTGCTTTCTTCGCAATTTTTACACGCCCTATAACGACGGGGCCTGCCCCTGTCGCACGTATTCCCGTTGTTATGGAGGCAAAAATGAAGTATCTAACTGGGGGCATCTCTCCTCGCCAAGCCGCAGCTTCCGCTTGTCGCGCAGAAGAATGGTTTGTGCTTGCTGTTCAACAGTTGAACAGCTTTTGTAGAGACGGGGAGGTGAGAGAACCTGAAATGTCAAAAGCAGAATGGAAGATTTCCCAGGTTGAAAAGCTTATTGGACTATCGAGACGCGATATCCAAAGAGCGTGCTACAAAGGGCGCGGCGGCGTTGCCATCTTGCAGCCAAAGGATAGCTCGTGGGGAAGGCGTAACTACAGCCTTGAAGATGTTGCGACGTTGTTTGTAGTGAAGTGTCATAAAGAGCGTGGCCTGAGCCTAGTTGAAATCAAGAGGGTGTTCGAACGTTCCGATGCGAGCGAAGGCGGTTGCGCGATGCTCGAAGACCAGGTATCTCTCATGCTCGATCGGCGCGATGAGCTGGAGCGGCAAATTGCCTGCGGAAGGTTACTGGTGGCTGCGATGAAAGGTAGGACGCCGCTGCGCAAGCTGGTTCGCTCGTATGTGATGAAAGCCGTTGTTGATGCTGCAAGTGTTCAGGAGCAATCTGGCGCCAACGTGTATTTTGCCCTGCTGCAGCGATGCGTACTGATAAGCGCGGGCGAAGTTGACGAGCTTGAAAAGAGCATTAGGAAATGGCTAGACAAAGGAGAAAGGCCCGATGCGGAATGTGTGCAGAGCTTTCTTCGCGAAGAATTCGAACGCACTTCCCGGCTTGTTGGAGAGTCAACGCAGATTGGCGTGGCGAGGGCGCTAGGCGAAGTTCTCGATTCGCCCAGTATGGAACCAACCCTTGAACTGTGGCTTGGCCCCGGTTCCTACGAATTCGTAGACGAAGCGTTAAACGTGGCATTGGCAGCGAAAGCCTAGCTCGGGCTGCGAGAAAAGGCCGCAGGCAGAATGTGCCTGCGGCAACGAAAAGAAGGAGAAAGAAGATGAAGAAAATAAAGTGGTTGGCGATTATTGTTGCAGCGTGTGCTCTGGCATTATGCCTGGTAGGGTGCAGCGGATCTAGTCAAGACGCCCAACAGCAAGAAGCCAAGGACAACGGTTTGTCGGCAGCAAAAACAACTGACGGAATCATTGAGGACATCCAGAACGATTTTAAGACAACCAAGGAAGGCATCCTGAGTGAAGAGTCGAAGGCTAAAGAGGCTGCGGGCGACTCATTTGATAGCTATGTTGCCGGAAAGGCAGCGATAACTGATTGGTACGCTTCGACGCAGGATGCTTCAGAAAAGTTGTTCGAACGGACTAATCAGAACGCTGTGAGCTATTACAAGCTCGTTGCCGCACAGGGAAAGAGCAAAGACTACAGCGAGCTTAAAAATGAAATGACAAAGTTCTATCGAGCTGTTTACGAAGACGAGATGACGGACTTCTATCGTGGTATTTATCAGGACGCAATGTCCGACATGTATGACACTTACTATGCTGGCGTGCTGCAGTCTTCATCGGGAAAGGTCGCTTATAAGACGCTCTCTGATGAATGCACAGAGTTCTATCGCGCCTATTCTGATGCGCAGTCTGACCTGTGCCGAAGCTACTCCGATGCTCAATCTGATTTGTATCGCGACTATTCTGATGTGCTGTCTGCGTTCTACAACAAGGAATATGACATAGATAAGACGCTGGGCAACAAATAGCTACAGCAAAAAAGCATTGCTATCAGGGTCTACCGTCTCCTTTGCCGGGGGAGGTAGGCCCGCTTGGATTATAGTGGTCTTACTGGACTATACGTGGCCGATAACCGCTGATGACCATTGCTCCAACAGGGTTATGGGCATTCCTCTTGCCTATGGAATATAAGCAGGTGACTTTTACTGCGTCGGAGAAAGGCATTTATGACAAAGGAAATGGATGAAAGCCAAAAAGGGAAAAAGGGCGGGATCTTTTCTCGACCTAAAGTGTTTCTTTACGGATTGGTTTTAGGTGTCGCTCTATGCTTCGGTGCTGCGTACAGCCTATTTGATCAAGGGGTAGTAATGAAGACTTCAGAGGGCCTGTCCCCTTCAGTTGTTTTTTCCCGCATTGTTGCAGAGGATGAGATGGTGAGCGTCTCCCAGAAGTACAGCATTGTTGATAAAGCCGAAGACGCAAATACTTTCTTCGATATTTTCGACATTCCCTTTACCGAAAACAGTTTTTGGTATCGCTACGTTGGGACAATCAAGGCAGGAGTTAATTTGAAAACGGCTGACATCGATGTTCAGGGGTCAACGGTAACCATTACTCTCGATCAGCCGTACATTATTTCCAACGAACCCGATTTGGACAAATCGGGATGCCTGGAAGAGAACAACAATTTATTGAATCCGATTCATGTTAAAGATGTCGATGCTTTTCAAAGGCAATGCAAAGAGCAAAGCATAAAAGAAGTGATTGAGGATGGCGATATTTTCAATCAGGCGAAGACCAATGCTGAGAAAAACCTCACGGATATGTTTACTGCAGCGCTTGGTGATGGCTATACGTTTGTTTATCAGTACAGGGAGGAATAGGAAAATGCGAAACAAGAAATGGATAGTTGCTCTTGTGGCGCTGCTGCTGGTAGTGATTTTTATTTATGTGAATAATGTAATTCTTTCCTGGGATTAGGTGGCTCGATGAGAGGAGACGATAAGCCATTGGCGTCTAACGAAAAAATGCAGGAAGTATTGAGCGCATGCTACGACAAAGCGCTTGAGGGCATTCCTGCTGTAAGCCCAAGCCTTGAGCAGTTTGTTAATGACTATGTTGAGAGGAATGACGATGCCGAGAGCGCGGCTAAAGAGATGGTCAAATACCAGATCATGAAGTGCACGACCTCTGGGTTTGTAACTGGGTTTGGTGGGCTCATCACGCTTCCCGTTTCTGTTCCTGCTAACCTGGCAAGTGTTCTCTACGTCCAAATGAGAATGATTGCTGGAGTTGCCGCTATTGCGGGCTACGATCCCCGATCCGACCAGGTGCAGTCCATGGTTTACGCGTGCCTTGTCGGCAAGTCTATGACGGATTTGTTTAAGCAATGTGGGGTTGATTTCGGCAAGAAAATGGCAGAGTTGGCAATTGGGAAAATCCCGAGAAGTGTTTGCTCGAAGATTAATCGGGCTGTAGGATTTAGATTAATTACAAAATTCGGGGAGACCGGCGTGATTAATCTGGGGAAGGCGATCCCTGTTGTCGGGGCTGCCGTTAATGCTTCGTTTGACCTGGCTACCACAAAGGTTATTGCTGATAATGCACTGAAAGTATTTATTGGCTCAGATGGTTTGTATGTCGCTGAGATTAATGCAGCACAAAGCAAGATGAAAGAAGTTGGTGACGGGGTTGCTTCTGCCGTTCGGCAAGTAGGGACTGCGGCGGTTTCTGCAGGCGAGCAGGCCGGTAAAGCTTTGACTGGCGGTGCAGCGGCTGTTGGCGACGTTGTTGGGAAAGGAGCCCAAGCAGCTGGGGGCGTCCTTGAAGAAGGCGCCAAGGCTGCAGGCGGAGCGGTTGAAGGAGGCTTGCACATGGCCGGTAAAGGACTCGGCGATGCTGCAAAGGGAATTGGGGGCTTCTTCGGCTCTATTGGAAAGAGATAGCGATGTCGGGCTTTGATCCGTTCGCATTTGTCGGCGACGTCGCTAAAGGCGTTGGTGATGTCGCCAAAGGTGTTGGCGACATTGCGAACAATGCTGCAAAGATTGCCGCTGGAGCCGTTGATGGCGCCATAAAGGCGATGGCTTCCGAAGGCAATGAGGGAGAGCAAAAGTCCCTCGAAGATCATCATGACGAGCCCCGCCCCATTCCCGAGCCGCAGTACCGAGATTGCGAAATCGACGCATTCTACGTTGAAAAGCGCTATGTCGCCGTAAGGCAAATAACGGTTGGCGCCAACGGGGAACCCCTGGAGGGCTACCGGCATTACCTTCGCTTGTCGCGTCATGGCGTCGAGCGCGTCCAAACGGCGGACCTGTTCGCTAAGCCTATGGAACGCATTCGTGTGCGCAACTGTACTCTATTCAAGAACGGTGAAGCCGCGGGTGAAGATGCTTTGAAGAAAGGCGCGTTTTTCGGCTCTGTTGCAACGCTGTTTTCGTTCCATCCTTTGGCAATTGGCTTTCTGGCTGCAATGACGGCGCGGGGCAACAAAGATCTTTGGGCGTTGGATATCCTCGACTACGACGAAAAGGAATGGCTTTTCATGGTGGAGTCGAGAGAAGAGGGCGAAGACCTTCTGAAGTTTTTGGATCGCTACTATATGGCCTAGCTGCCTATTTGCGGCTCTGGCTTTTGGCGGCAGTAAGATGCCTGAACTGTAAGAGGGCTGCTATAAACTAAAAAGCGAGCATGTTGGTGCTCGCTTTTTTCATGCATGCAAGGGGGCTTGGTATGGGGAGTTTTAGGGAAATTGATCCAACGCAGTTCGCGCGCCATTTTCTGGATGTTCCGTATGCCGACGAGGATCCTCGCCAGGCGATGGATATCTGGCTTCCGAATGAAGGGGAGGGGCCGTTTCCGCTTATCGTGTTCGTGCACGGTGGCGGATGGGTTTCGGGCAACAAGCGCGAAAACACCATGCCGGGAGTATTCAAATTCCCTTCGCAGGGATATGCCGTTGCCTGCGTCGAATATCGCCTGGTGCCCGATGCTCATTGGCCTGAACCGCTTGAGGATGTTCGTGCGGCAATTCGCTATTTGCGCGCGCATGCGGCCGAATACAATCTGGATGCTGAAAACATCGCCATCATGGGCAATTCCGCAGGTGGGCACCTTGCCTGCATGGTAGCGGCGCTTGCCGGTCGCCCTGTGATGAACGGGCGCCGTTACGGCAATCTCGATCAATCCGATGCCGTGCAGTGCTTGGTAGCGGTATATCCGCCTACTGATATGTACCAGATGGATCTGTGCGACCGTACTACCGCCGAAGACCAGGCTGCCGCAACTGACGGCAACACTGTGCGCGGCGATACAGGCGAAAAGGGCATGGGCAAGATGCACAACCAGCTTATGGGCGTAAGCTGCATGGACAACCCGGAAATTGCAGCAACTGCCAGCCCTATTAAGTTCGTGAATGAGGATTTCCCGCCAGCGTATTTCCTCCAAGGGGTGCAGGATCGCATCATCCCCTATACGCAATCGGTTTCTATGGTGCGCATGATCAACGAAAAATGCGGAGTAGGGCATGCTGAACTCAAGCTCTTTCCGAATGCCGATCATGGTGCCGCGGAAATGAAAACGGATGAAGAGGTCGACCTTATTCTCGATTTCATAGATCGCCATATTTGGGAGGGGGAGCATCTGCGTACGCCCCTCCCGAAGGATATGGCGCTGCTGTAGTATCTCGCCATTTCGATAAGTATCTTAGCCAAATATGATAAAGTGGCTAAGATACTTATCTCATTGGCTAGGATACTCGCATGGATTTCGACTACAGCATTTCGCTGCCAAGCATATGTACGCCCGTAACCATGGGTGCGGTTGCCGCCATCCATGAATATAAAGGCAAGCAAGAGCTGTACCAGGCCTTGAAGCCTGAATCATTCGAAAAGCTTGCTGCTGTGGCTCGCGTGCAAAGCATTGGTTCTTCAAACAAAATTGAAGGCATCGAAACCACCGATGCTCGTTTGGAAGCGTTGGCAGCAGGGAAAGTTGCACCTCGGAATCGCGATGAGCGCGAAATTGCGGGATACCGCTACGTACTCGATCTTATCCATGAACGGTATGCCCATATCGCGGCAACGCCGAACGTTATTCTTCAGCTGCATCGCGATTTGTTCGATATGGAGCGAGCTTCGTTTGCTGGCAGGTGGAAAGACTCCGACAACGCTATCGTTGAGCGCTTGCCCGGTGGTCGGCTTCGAACGCGTTTTGAACCTACCAGCGCTGCCGCTACGTCTGACGCCGTAGAGTCTCTTTGCCGAACATATAACGAATCAATTGAGCAGGGGGTGTTCAGCCCGCTGCTTTGTGTTGCTCAATTTGTGTTTGACTTTGTGAGCATTCACCCGTTCGTAGATGGAAACGGCCGGATGAGCAGGCTCCTTATGCTTTTGCTGCTGTACCAAAACGGTTATTTGGTTGGAAAATATATTTCACTTGAGGGGAAAATCGAACGAACCAAGCAAACCTATTATGAGGTTTTGCAGAACAGCTCCGCCGGTTGGGCTACACGCGAAAACGACTACCTGCCGTTCGTCACCTATTTCTTAGGCATTGTGCTTTCCTGCTATCGGGAGCTTGATGAAAAGCTCAGCACCATCAATGCTTCGATCGGCAATGAAGGTCTAATTCGGGATTGCTTGACAAAGGCTATCGTGCCCATTTCGAAACGAGAAATAGAAAGATCATGCCCTACGCTTAGCACGCGCACTATCGAGCGAACCCTGCAGAAGATGGTGAAGGAAGGTGCAGTGCTGAAAATCGGTGCTGCGCGCGCAACATGCTATCAGCTTGTTCAATAGGTGAATGGCTTTTAGAGATTGCTCAATCTTTTTGTTAACTGCGCAAAATGTCGCAGGCTATCTGAGCGATGTAGATGCAAGCACTCAAGCCCTTTGAGTGCCAAGAAATTTGGCAACAAGGCGGTAACGAAACGGTACAACCTTTGTAATTTCGTGCGAAAAACCACCTGAAATTTACCTATATGATTCTGGAAACACCAGGTCAAAGGCTTATGTATCGATCAAAAGAGCTTTCTGAATATCTAAGTGCCATACACTCAAGTTTTCTTCACGGATAGTTGCATTCTTAGGTCAACTTGCTAGTATATATACCCGTTAGCACTCCTAAATGCTGAGTGCTAAACCATGGTAACAACCGCGCTTGCAACTAGGCGCGAATTGAATGGCGAAAGGAAGCACGCTATGAATCTTAAGCCGCTCGGTGATCGCATCATCGTCAAGCAGGACGAGGCTCAGGAAACCACCGCAGGTGGCCTGTACATCGCTGCAGAGTCCAAGGAAAAGCCCCAGTCCGGTGTTGTTCTGGCTGTAGGCGAAGGCAAGGTCAACAATGAAGGTGAGCACCTTCCCATGCCTGTTAAGGCTGGTGACCATGTTCTGTACGGCAAGTACGGCGGAACCGAAGTTGACGTTGAAGGCGAAAAGGTTCTGATCCTTCGCGCAGACGACATTTACGCTGTTTACGCAGAGTAAGTAGGTTCTGGTTTGCCGCATAACTCGGAGCGGCAAGCGCAAGCGCTTTTTGCGCTTCATTCGGTACTACTTCATTTGAAAGGAATTTCAATATGGCTAAGGAAATTAAGTTTGAGGCCGACGCCCGCACAGGCATGGCTCAGGGTGTAAAGAAGCTCGCAGACGCCGTAAAGGTAACCCTTGGACCTAAGGGTCGCTACGTTGCCCTCGAGCGCTCTTTCGGCGCACCGCTGGTAACCAACGACGGCGTTACTGTTGCTCGCGAAGTTGAGCTCGAGGATCCCGTGGAAAACATGGGCGCTCAACTGGTAAAGGAAGCCGCTGTTAAGACCAACGACGTTGCTGGTGACGGCACCACTACCGCAACCCTCCTTGCCGACGTTATCGTAAGCGAGGGCCTGCGCAACGTAACCGCTGGTGCTGACGCCCTTGGCATTCGCCGCGGTATCGATAAGGCAACTGAAGCCGTTGTTGCTGCTATCAAGAACGATGCAACCGAAATCTCCACCAAGGAGCAGATCGCAAACGTTGGTACCATTTCTGCCGGCGATGCGGTAATCGGCGAAAAGATCGCTGAGGCAATGGACGAAGTTGGCAAAGACGGCGCTATTTCCGTTGAGGACAGCCAGACTTTCGGCATCGACATCGATGTTGTTCAGGGCATGCAGTACGATCGCGGTTATATTTCTCCTTACATGGCAACCGACTCCGAGCGCATGGAAGCCGTTCTGAACGATCCTTACATCCTGCTCACCGACCTTAAGGTTACCTCCATCCAGGATATGGTTCCCCTGCTGGAAGGCATCATGAAGGCAGGCCGTCCGCTGCTCATCGTTGCAGAAGACGTTGAGGGCGAAGCACTGGGCACCCTGCTACTGAACAAGCTGCGTGGCACCTTGAACGTAGTTGCTATCAAGGCTCCCGGCTTCGGCGATCGTCGTGCTCGCATCCTCGAGGACATCGCAGTTGTTACGGGCGGCAAGGTAGTTTCCAAGGACTTCGGCATGACGCTTGCAGACGTTACCGTTGACGCTCTTGGTACCGCTAAGACCGTTAAGGTTTCCAAGGACGCAACCGTTATCGTTGATGGCGCTGGTGACAAGGCCGCAATCGATGCTCGTGTTGCTCAGATGCGCAACGAGCTGGAACACCTCACCTCCGACTTCGACAAGGAAAAGCTGCAGGAGCGCCTGTCCAAGCTTTCCGGTGGCGTTGCTGTTCTTAAGGTTGGCGCTGCTACCGAGTCTGAGCTTAAGGAAAAGAAGAGCCGCATTGAAGATGCTCTGCAGGCAACCCGCGCGGCAGTTGAAGAAGGCATCGTTGCTGGTGGCGGCGTAGCTCTCATCAACGCAATCAGCGCACTTGACGCAGTTGAGGTTGCAAACGCAGACGAGCAGGTTGGCGTCGACATCATCCGCAAGGCGCTCGAGGCTCCTATGCGCGCTATCGCGACCAACGCTGGCTATGAAGGTTCCGTTGTCGTTGAAAAGGCCAAGGCATTCGCTAAGGGCGAAGGCTACAACTTCGCAAACGGCGAAGAGGGCAGCATGATTGAGATGGGCGTTTCCGATCCTGTAAAGGTTACGCGCACCGCTCTGCAGTCTGCGGCATCTGTTGCTGGCCTGATCCTCATCACCGAGGCAACCATCAACGAAATCCCCAAGGAAGGTCCCGACCTGTCTGCACTCGCTGGTGCGGGCCAGGGCGGCGGCATGGGTATGATGTAAGTTCGGTACGTCCGCTCGTGCACTGAAAAAGCACCCTTCGGGGTGCTTTTTTTGTGCACTCGCCTCATATGGGATGACGCTGCGCGGCGCCCTGGCGGCACAGCTGACTTTCAAGCGCTCAGCATGGTCATGAGGCTATTCTTTGTGCTTTCAAGTCAGCTGCACTCGCCAGGGCGCCGTTCGCTGATTTACTGGCGCATGCTCCGGGCTTCGTCAACGCCCCTTGGGCGTTGGGTTCGGATTAGCTTCGCTGTCTGAACCCTTGGGGCTGCGGCTGGGTTGGGGGGCAAATTCGCTTCGCTCTTTGAGCTTGGTCAACGCCCTTGGGGTGTTGGCTCGGATTCGCTTTGCTCCCCGAACCATTGAGGGCTTGCAGTTGGGCTTGATCCATTTTTCGGTTCGGGTTCGCTTTGCTCTCTGAACCCCTAGTGGGCTTCATTCTGGGCCGTTTGATAGCTTTGGTGAATGATTTTTGATTCTATTGCTATGGTTTTGTGAAGAATCGACCTTGCGACATTCTCGTTTAGCGGACAGGAGTACCCTCGCGTGCGGGCCTTTGGCCTATTGAGCATATTCGTTAGTTATTTTGCACATCAATCAGGCATGCGCAGGAAGAAGGAATTACTCCTATGGAGGTTTTTCAGCACACGTTCACCCAGATGCTGATGTTGTTCGCGATCATGTTGTGCGGTTTCATCGCAAGGAAAAAGCGCATGACAGACGATCTTTTCGATGGGAATCTTTCCAAGCTGGTAATGTCTATCACCCTTCCCGCAACCATTTTAAACTCGGTGCTCTCCGACAGCCAGCTGCCACCCGATGAGGTTATCCTTACCATGTTTGGCTATGCGGCTTTGTATTTCTTGTTTGCTACAGTATTTTCATACGCCGTTGCCCACCTGGTGTATCGCAAGCTCAACCGTCCAGCACGTGGAGCACATGCCTTCATGATGATGTTCGGAAACGTAGGCTTTCTGGGCTTCGCGGTACTTGCTGCCATATTCGATGACAACGCTGTGCTGTATGCGGCGGTATTCAACATCGTCTTCAACGTGGTGCTGTTTTCGCTCGGCGTGTTCTTCGTCGCGGGCGACGATGAACAAACGAGGGAAAAGCGCAGTGTGAAAATGCAACTGAAAGCACTGGGCCACACTCTAACCAAACCGGTGATGCTGGCTTCGTATGCTGCGATGGCCTTGGCGTTGCTGCATATAACCGACAACGGCCCCATTGGACAAACTTGCAGCATCTTGGGCGGAATGACGGTTCCTGCCGCAATGCTTATCATCGGCTCAACCTTGGCGAAGATGCCTGTACGCGAAATGCTGTTCGATGGCTGGAGCTACCTCACTACGCTTATTCGCCTTATTGTAGTTCCGGTGGGTGTGTACTTTGTTTTCGGACTGTTCGTGAGCGATCCGTACCTTCTTGCCATTCTGGTGCTTCTGGCTGCCATGCCCGCCGCTTCGAATGGTACCATGTTGTGCTTGGCCTATGATGGCGACACACGAACCATGTCGCGTGGAACCTTCTTGACCACGGTGTTCTCCCTGATCACACTGCCTGTTATTGCGCTTATTGTGGTGTAGCGGGCTGAGCGGCACTGTTGGGGCATTTGCTTTCACGTTCGTTGCTTGCGCTTTGTGCCTTTTGCCGGACGCGTGCACATTCTCCGAGAGGCAGGCGCGTCAAAGGCGCGCCCTTCGCCCATTGCGCGCATTTGCCGCTTTTCCTCTTCATCGACCGCGTTGCCGCCACCTTTGCCCTGCTTATCCATTCGCATACTTCCCTTACCCTATAATTGCTTTGCGCCTCAAAGGCGCAATCGGTAGCTACATAAGGGGTTGTTTGTGGAAGTTCTCACACACGCTGGATTGCAGATGCTCATTCTGTTCACCGTGGTGCTGCTTGGCGCGTTGGCGCGCAAATTTCACTTAATGAACGACGCCTTCAACGCCCTGCTTTCTAAGCTCGTCATGACGGTGGCGCTTCCCGGCATGATCCTTAACTCGGTGTTGGGCAACACGAATTTGCCCGATTCCAACACCATCCTGATGTTGCTGGTGTGTTCGACCGTGCTCTACTTTTTCATCTGCTTGTTTGCGTGGGTTTTCGTGCGTGTGATGTATCGGGGCGTGCCGAAGCCGGCGCAGGGTGCGCATGCTTATCTCATATCGTTCGGAAATACGGGCTTTATCGGCTTTGCGGTGTTGGGCGCCATCATGGGGAATGACGCCGTGCTCTACGGCGCTGTTTACAACATTCCCTACAATGTCTTTATGTTCTCGGTTGGAATGTTGTTTATCGCGAGTACAGGAACGGAAGGCGTGGCGACCAAAAAGCCGCTAAAAGAACAGGTGAAGGCTATCGGCAAGCAACTTGTGAGCCCCTGCCTCATCAGTTGCTTCATTGCTATGTTTCTTGCCCTATTCGGCGTTACCGACTCGGGCTATATCGGTCAGACGTGTAATCTGCTGGGGCAGATGACGGTGCCGGCAGCTATGTTGGTAATCGGATCGACGCTCGCCAAGCAGCCCTTGAAGCAGATGGTGAACGATGGCTGGAGTTACCTCACTTCGTTCATGCGTTTGGCAGGTGTGCCGCTGCTTATCTTTTTCATAGGCGGTATCTTTATCCATGATCCGTATATTCTTGCGGTTATCGTGATTGAGTCGGCGATGCCGGCTGCTTCGTCGGGCATTATGATGTGCTTGGCCTATGGCGGCGATACCATGACTATGTCGCGTGGAACTTTCATAACCACCATCCTCTCGATCGTCACTTTGCCGCTGTTGGCGTTGCTGGTGGTGTAGCTCCCGTTTCGTGGCGGTCGGCGGGTGCGTTGCACATAGGGAAAAGACAGCTATTGAAAGGCTTTCAATGATTGAGTACCCAACTTCTTTGGAGGATCCGCGACTTGATGTGTACGCGCGTCTGACGGAGCTTCAGTTGCGCAATAAGCTTGAGCCGGAAAAGGGAATTTTCATCGCCGAATCTGACAAGGTTATCGACCGTGCGTTGGTGGCGGGCTATCAGCCGATTTCCCTTTTGGTGCCCGAGCATCGTTTTGAGCGCATGGCTGGTCTTGTAAATCGCATGGGCGGCAATAAGCCTGTTGAAGAAGGCGGCCTTACTGTTTTCGTTATGCCTGCTGAAGAGGTTGAAAAGTTGGCGGGTTATGAACTGACCCGTGGCGTGCTATGCGCAATGCGCCGCAAACCTTTGCCTTCGGTGGAAGAAACGGTTGCCAATGCACGCCGCATTGCCATCTTGGAAGATATTACCAACCATACCAATGTGGGCGCCGCTTTCCGCAGTGCTGCGGCGTTGGGGGTGGATGCGGTTTTGTGCACGCCCGCATGCTGTGATCCTTTGTACCGTCGCGCGGTTCGTGTTTCTATGGGCACGGTGTTCCAGGTGCCTTGGACGCGCATCGGAGATCAGCCGGGGGAGGAATGGCCCCAGGGTGGTATTGCCAAGTTGCGGAGCCTAGGATTCAAGACTGCGGCCATGGCTCTTGATGACAATTCGGTAAGCCTCGACTGCCCTGAGCTCAAAGAATGTGAAAAACTTGCCATCATCATGGGCACGGAGGGTGATGGTCTGTCGCAGCACACCATAGCCGCATGCGATTATACGGTGAAGATCCCTATGGCGCATGGAGTTGATTCTCTCAATGTTGCTGCTGCGAGTGCCGTGGCGTTTTGGGAGCTAAGAGCGCGATAGGTTCTCCTCTCCCTGTACGTGGCATGACGGCGCTCATATTGGGTTGTGGCGTTTTGGCGAATCGGCTGTTTGTTTGGCTTGACCATGCCAGATACGTTATAATCACAAAACGCCTTATGGCATACGCTGGGCCATCGTCCAATGGCAGGACCCTGGTTTTTGGTACCAGTTATGTAGGTTCGAATCCTGCTGGCCCAGCCATATATTTGAGACGAAACCGCCTTCGGGCGGTTTTTTGTTGCCTTGCCGGATGCAAAGGGTTCGAACCGATGAGGTGAAATCCCGTAAAGAAAACGTGCCTGTGGCACGTTTTTAGGGATTTGCCTGCAGGCGCTTGCGCCAAGGGGGAGAGCGCTCGCAGAGCGCGGGAATCCTGCTGGCCCAGCCACATATTTGAGAACGAAACCGCCTTCGGGCGGTTTTTTTGTCGCTCTGCAAGTGTATGCCCTGATTTCGGTGCGTATGCGATTCATCCTTGGCGGGGTTTGTCCCATCGCGACGATCAGCCAATCGCAAAAACAAAAATAACGAGCTTTTTGCAACATTTTTGCGATTGGGGACTCCCCTTCGCTCCCACAAAGCGGAAAAGAGTCGCAATATAGTCATTTTGCTGCGCTTTCGGACCTTAATCTGCGATCGGGGGAACTCGCGACGATTCCTAATCGCAAAAAAATTGCAATTAGGAGCGATTTTTTGTTTTGGGCTCATGGGCTGGCCTCAGGACGGTGCTGGGGGTGGGGTACCCGACCGCTTGCTAGATTACGGGCGTATGCTCTGGTTTATGATTCGGGTCGTTCCTTGGCTGGCGCATGTCCTGATTGATTTGGCGTGTGCGCCGATTCGCGAATTCGCACTGCTCTTTGGTGCGGAATGCGGGTTCTCATATTCTGGTGCGCTATCATAGCGGGACACATTATTTCGTTTGAAAGGCTTGTTCATGGCTGAATATATTGAAGGCAAGCGTCCGGTGCTGGAAGCTTTGAAGGTGGGCGTTCCCGTTAAGCGCCTGTATGTCGCTGAAGGTTTGAAGGGCGACAAAGCGGTTGACGAAGTGGTTCGCCGTGCTCACAAAATGAAGATTTCGGTGAAACAGATCAAGCGCCATGAAATGGATGAGCGCTCCGAGCGCGGTTCTCACCAGGGCCTTATGCTGGAAACTGGCTCATATCAGTATTCCAATGTGAATGAAATTGTCATTGCTGCCAACAAGCGCGCTGAAGTAAATGACGGCAAGGCACTTATTGTGGTGCTTGACCATATCACCGATGCGGGCAACCTGGGCGCTATCGCTCGTTCGGCAGAAGTGGTGGGCGCATCAGGCATCATTATTCCCAACAAGCGTTCGGCTCATGTAACTGCGGCAACGTACAAAAGCTCTGCCGGCGCGGTTTCTCATATCAAAATCGCCCAGGTTAGCAACATTGCGCAAACCATCGAAAACCTGAAAAAGGAAAACTTCTGGGTTGCCGGCGCTTCCGAAAAGGCACAGCAGTGCATTTGGGATTCGCCCTTGGCGGGCCGCTTGGTACTGGTAATGGGCAACGAAGGCGAAGGCCTTGCTCGCCTTACCCAGGAACGCTGCGATTTCTTGGTTTCCTTGCCCCAAGCAGGAGAAGTTGGCTCTCTGAATGTGGCTCAGGCTTCTACTGCCTGCATGTATGAGTGGATGAGGCAATGTAGGGAATAATAAGGAACGGCATCCTGCCTCTTTCCCCGTTTGCTCCATGCTCGCGTCGGGGCTTTGTTTGTTTTGACTTCAGCACGGAGCTCCGTTCTGCGTACAGGGCGGGCATCAATTATCCCCATAAACGTGTTATTCGGACCTCAGTTTGAATCGAGCGGTTTTCATGGCTAAAAAACGTAACAAACTTCTTATCGTCGACGGGTACAACGTGCTGCGAAGCGGTCAGCGCTATGTGCACATGAGGCGCGAAGAGGACTATACCCACGAAACATTCAACAAAGTTCGCGAGGCGCTGATCAGCGACGTTGCGGCTTTTGCGGGGACGGAGTACAAGGCGATTATCGTTTTTGATGGCGCCGACAACCCTGAATCGGCAGGCAAAACCGAGCGTATCGGTGGCGTGAAGGTGGTCTTTTCACCCTATGGCTCTTCTGCCGATAAGGTCATCGAGAAAATCGCATATGATGCGCGCGAAAATCGTTTGGAGGTGATGGTGGTAACCTCTGATGCCACTATCCAGGATACGGTGTTTGGCGGCGGCGTCGACCGCATGAGCGCCAATGGCTTTAGCCTTGAAATGGAAGATTTAGGGGACGAGGCCAAACGTGACCGCACCCTTGAAGTGCATCGTCGTTCCACGGTTGCAGAGCGGATCAACCCCGATACCTTGGCGAAGCTCAAGGCTTTGCGCGATGGGAAGTAATCGGGTAAAACTAATTGCATTTGTTCAAGATTCCAGGGGAGGTCTAAGGGCCCTTGCGTTAATTCAAACGAGTTTCTGTCAGGGTGCCAAAAGGAACCTATGTTCACCAAAGCGAGCTCCGGTTGCTGTTTAGGCAATCGGAGCTCGCTTTTTTGCATTCAGCTCGTTCTTATTAATTTTTACCGCAACAGCCTTGATGGATCTGTTTCCTGCCCGATTGGTTTTTTATAAGTTTCAACTGGAATTATTACTGAATGCAATGACTTCGATCTATAGCTTTGCCGTTGCTAACCTATAATGGATTCATTGGTTTGTGATTCTCCGGGTGCTGTATGCGCACCAGGGGCGCTATGCGTGCAATGCTTACGCGAAAAAGCCGCCCGGGGAGGGGGAAAGGAGATCCAATGAAACCACTTAAGGGAATCAAGGTTGTCGATCTTACTACGTATATGGCAACGCCTGCGACTGGTCGTGTATTGGGCGAATGGGGTGCCGACGTCATTAAAGTCGAGGCAGCCAAGGGTGATCCGCTGCGCGTAACCCAAGCGGCGGTATTCAACATGCCCATGTCGGACGAAGAGAACCTCGCTTTCGATATGTGCAACTTGAATAAGCGATTCATCTCGTTGAACCTGAAGAGCGAAACGGGCGCTGAGGTTATGGACAAGCTCCTTGCTGATGCCGACGTATTCCTGACCAACACCCGTACGAAATCCCTGAAGAAAATGGGTCTCGACTGGGAAACCCTGCATGCAAAATATCCGAAGCTCATCATGGCTCACGGCTTGGGCTACGGTAAGAAGGGCCCCGAAAAGGACGATCCTGGCTTTGACGTAACCTGCTACATGGCTCGTGGCGGCGTATTCGGCACCACGGTAAACCGTGGCGATTCCCCGATGATTCCCACCAACGGCTATGGCGATCTTCAGGCTTCCATGTTCCTTGCTGCTGGCGTTTGCGCTGCGATTATCGGGCGTAACCAGACTGGCGAAGGTGAGTATGTAACGTGCGCACTGCAGCATGCTGCTATCTACGCATTGATGACGGGCATGATTTCTGCTCAGTACGGCAATCCATATCCCAAGAGCCGTCTTGAGGTTATCTGCCCCTTCAACAACGTCTACACTGCAGGCGACGGCAAGTCTATCGCCATGTGCGACCCTGAATACGATCGCGACTACGACAAGATCATGGGCCTTATCGGCCGCGAGGACCTTATTGGCTCTGAGCGCTTGAACAACTGCAACAAGATGAACGCAGATGGCTTGAACGCCGAAGTGGTTGGCATTCTGGATGAGGCTCTGGCAAAGATGACTGCCGCCGAAGCCCTGAAGATCTTCAAGGATGCAGGCATTCCTTGCGAGCTGTGTCAGACCCCGCTCGATGTCTATGAAGACCAGAACGCTCTGGTGAACGATTACCTGGTTAAGATCAAGTATCCCGAGGCAGAGCGTTGGGTTCCCACTCCCCCTATTCAGTTCGAGTCCGAGGAAGCTCCCAACTACACGCCTTCCGATAAGCTGGGCAGCGCAACCGAGGAAATCATGCGTGATCTGGGCTATACCGACGAACAGATCAAGGCTGCAGAGGCCGACGGTTCCGTTTCCGGTCCTATCGATCTTGACGTTTTGGCGGGCAAATAACGCCGTTTAGCCAATTCGCTATCAAAAAATGCCGAGTCCGCAAAAGCGGCTCGGCATTTTTTTCGCGCGGACGGGGCTGGCGGTTGAGACGCATCATCCCGTAAAGAGGGGAAGATATCTCGACCTGTCTACAGCATTTCGTCGGTGATTTCGATATCGTAACGTCGCTCGAGCTCTTCCTTGAGCGCAGCGCATTCCTCGCGCCATACGCGAGGAGCCCATTTAGCATTGCGGGCGTGCGGAAGGTTCATGACGTGGGCATCTTTGATGTCGTTGAGGAGCTCGTACATCTTCTTTTTGCCGTCGCATGTGGTTTCGCCGATGATCAGGTCGGCAAAGTACGTAAAGGGGCAGTGCTCGCTTACGGCAAATCCGTAGGTGCCTTTAATAAGCGGGCAGATGTTTTTCGGGAGATGTTCTTCTGCTGCTGCATCAGCTGTAATAGTAGATCTTGGTTAGGATGTCCTGATTGAGCACCGGCAAGTACGTAAGTGGAACCAGTGGTCGGCAAGATTGCTCTACTTGCACCGTCCATTGCAAATGCTTGGTAAGGAATGTGTCTTCTTTCTCCATTTTGTTGCACGTATCAATAAGGCTGATATACTACAAAGGCTGTTTTAATACACATGCGTGAAGGACCTGCGTTCGCTAGTGGCCGCCATGGCGGTTGCGAACAAAGGAATGATCTCACGCAGAGGCACAACGAATGGAGAAAGAATGTCCAAGATTACTGTACAGACCCTGCTCGACGCAGGCACCCACTTCGGTCATCAGACCCGTCGCTGGAACCCCAAGATGAAGCCCTTCATCTTCGGCAACCGTGGCGACATCTACATCATCGACCTCAAGGAGACCATGTACGGTCTCGACGCTGCTTACACCGCAGTTTCCCGTTGCGCTGAAAAGGGCGGCACGGTTCTGTTCGTAGGCACCAAGAAGCAGGCTCAGGAATCTGTTGCTGAAGCTGCTAACCGCTGCGGCATGCCTTACGTAAACGCTCGTTGGCTCGGTGGTATGCTCACCAACTTCACCACCATCCGCTCTCGCGTTCAGCGCATGGAAGAACTCGAGGCTATGGAAGCTGACGGCCGTATGGAGCTTCTGCCCAAGAAGGAGCAGATCCTTCTGAAGAAGGAACTCGCTAAGCTGCAGACCAACCTCAACGGTATCCGTAATATGAAGAAGACCCCTGACATGATCTTCATCATCGACACCAACCGTGAGCAGATCGCTATCCACGAGTCCCACCGCCTCAACATCCCCGTTGTTGGCACGCTCGACACCAACTGCGATCCCGACGACGTTGATTTCGGCATCCCCGCAAACGACGACGCAATCCGCTCCGTCCGTCTGCTCGCAGAGTTCGTTGCTGATGCTGTTATCGCTGGCACTGGCGCTCCTGTCACCGTTGAGGACATGACCGCAGAGCCCGCAGCTGAAGCTGCTGCAGAGGCAACTCCTGCTGAATAAGCGCTAAACGAATCCATTGCAATTTCTCCCTCGCCCGTCTAGTGGGCGAGGGTTCTATCTGAAAGGAATTACCATGGCAGAAATCACCGCAGCACTCGTTAAGGAACTCCGCGAGATGACTGGCGCTGGCATGATGGAATGCAAAAAGGCTCTGGTTGAGGCTGAAGGCGAACTCGAAAAGGCCGTAGACGTGCTCCGCACCCGTGGTCTTGCTGCTGTTGCTAAGAAGGCTGGCCGCGCAACCGACGAGGGTACCGTTCTGGCTCTCGTTTCCGAGTGTGGCCATGATGGCGCTCTCGTAGAGCTCAACTGCGAAACCGACTTCGTAGGCATGAACGAAAAGTTCCGTGCATACGCAGAGAAGATCGCTAAGGCCGTTCTCGCTAACAAGCCTGCCGACCTCGAGGCTCTCAAGGCTTCCGAGATCGAAGGCGAAACCGTAGAGGCTGTCGTAACTGACGCTATCCACACCCTGGGCGAAAACATCCAGCTCTCCCGCTTCGCTTTTGCTGAGCAGCCTGAAGGCGCTGTTGCTTCCTACATTCATGGCGGTGGCAAGATCGGCGTTCTGGTTGAGTTCAAGCTGGGCGACGCTTCCTTCGCAACCAACGACGACTTCAAGAAGTATGGCCGCGACGTTGCTATGCAGGTTGCTGCTGCAAGCCCCGTATCCGCAACTCGCGAATCGGTAGATCCCGCAGTTGTTGAGCACGAGATGAGCATCTACAAGGCACAGGCCGCAGAGTCCGGCAAGCCTGAGAACATCCAGGAAAAGATCGCTACCGGTCGTATGGAGAAGTTCTACAAGGAAAACTGCCTCACCGAGCAGGCTTTCGTTAAGAACCCCGATCAGTCTGTAAACGAGTACACGGCTGAGGTTGCCAAGGCTCTTGGCACCACCATCGAGATCGTTTCCTTCACCCGCTTCATGCTGGGCGAGTAAGCGAACTTAACAACGCTTTTTCTGCAAGCCCTTCCAGAGATTTGGGGTAAAACCCTTCTCTGGGAGGGCTTGTCTGCATAATAGGGCTATAAATAGAATAAGCATGCCTTGTTTCGATTTGGCATGGCTATGAAGAATCCGCATCAAGTAGATTGGGTGCATGAGATATGTCCGAAGAAGTAATTATTGCGCGTGAAACCGAAAACGTTTCAGGTACGGTACAGATCAGCGGTGCCAAGAATTCCGCGTTGAAGCTCATTGCGGCAACAATGTTGGGCCAAGGTAAGAGCACGCTCCACAACATTCCCCATATCTCCGATATTGAGATCATGAACGACGTAATTCGCAGCTTGGGCGCAACGGTTGAATGGGATGGCCATTCGCTCATCATCGATACTGAGCATGCGGAAGGTCACGATACGCCCTACGAGCTTGTTTCGAAGATGCGCGCTAGCATTTCTGTGCTGGGTCCGCTCGTGGGTCGTTTTGGCTGCGCACGCGTTGCGATGCCTGGTGGCTGTAAAATCGGTGCCCGTAAAATCGATATGCACCTTAAAGTGCTTGAAGCTATGGGTGTTGAATTTGAAAACAGCCACGGCTACCTTTACGCCTCCACCCCAAATGGGTTGCACTCGGCCGATGTGCTGCTCGAGTTCCCGAGCGTTGGCGCTACTGAAAATATGCTTATGGCTTCCGTGGTTGCTCCTGGTACCTCAGTTATCGATAATGCTGCGCGTGAACCTGAAATCGTCGACCTTGCCAATATGCTGAATGCCATGGGCGCTCATGTGGAGGGTGCGGGTACGCCTACCATCACGGTAAAGGGTGTCGCTCTCTCCGAGATGCACCCTTGTGAGCACACTACGGTGGGCGACCGTATTGAAGCGGGCACATTCCTGACTGCGGGTGCGTTGCTCGGCGGTCCTGTTACCGTTCAGGGGATAGATCCGTCTTATTTGCGCATGGCACTCATGAAGCTCGAGCATATGGGGTGCGATATCTCCACTACGGAGGATTCCATTACCGTTTCGCGCACCCAGCCTTTGCGCGCCACTGACATTCAGACGCTTCCTCATCCTGGATTCCCCACCGATCTTCAAGCCCAGTTCATGCTTTTGGCATCTTTCGCGGAAGGCAATTCCGTCATTTCTGAAAACATCTTCGAAAATCGCTTTATGTTTGCCAGCGAGCTCAACCGCATGGGATCCCGTATTGCTGTCGAGGGGCATCACGCACTGGTTCAAGGCGTTAGCAAACTCGAGGGCGCTCCTGTTTCCTCGCCCGACTTGCGTGGCGGTGCCGCTCTGGTAATTGCCGGCCTCGCTGCAGAGGGCGAAACGGTTGTGCATGACATTCATCATATCGATCGCGGTTACGAAGACTACGTTGGCAAATTGCATGCCATCGGTGCGAACGTCGAACGCAAAACGCTGTAGGTAGGCGCGATGGCAGCAAGGAACAATAGGGGAATGCATGGTGGCGGCTCGGGTCGTCGCCGTCCCTCGTCTCGAAATAAAGCCGATTGGTCTTCCTCGGTAATTGGGTCCCATGCGTCTGGTTCTCGCGGGCCTCAGTCTCAGCGCCGAGCCTCTGCTCATTCGCGCCGTACTCGTGCCGCAGCGGTGCCGAGTCGCCGAACCGGCGAAGTGCGTCAGATTCATATTCAATCTCGTTCGGTTGACGAACGCACGTCACGCCGAAAAGTGGGGCAGTCGCGAACCGAAAGCTTTATGCGCCACCGCGACAATGTGAGCCGCATTACGTTGATTGTCGGCATCATTCTGATTGTGGTTATTGCGCTGAACCTCGGTACATGCGCCTATCGTAACTCGCTTTCTTCCTCGATGGCGCTTGACGACAGCAGTGTATCCAGTGCGCTTGTTTCGGCAAAGAACGATGAGCCCACTTATACGTTGCTTGCGGGCCTCAATGGGAGCGGCGAAAACGAGTGTGCCAGCTACTTGGCTGTCTTACGCGTGGATTACCAGAACAATACGGTTTCATTGTTGAATATACCCAGCAATATTACTGCCACCTATTCCGATACCGACTCTAAGGGGACCATGCTGCGAGATGCTCCCCATATCAAGGATGAGGGCGAGCTGGTAAAGCAGGTCTCTTCGCTTGTCGGTCAGGACATCAACCACTATGTAAGGATTACGGGCGAAGACTTTGCCTCGCTCGTTGACTCTCTTGGTGGGTTGAATGTCAACGTAGAGCAATACGTTGACGATCCAACGGTGGGAACTGCAGTACTCGACCCTGGTCAGCAAACCTTAAACGGGGATCAGGCCCTCGTTTATGTAAGTGCCAAAAACTATACCGATGGATACGGACAGCGCGCTAATGTTCAGAATCAGGTGTTTACTGCATTTGTGCAGGCTCTTGAAGACAAGGGAGGCCTTGATTTCGCTATGAGCGCCGACGACATCGCTGGCAAGATCAAAACGGATATGAGCTACGACGAAATCGGTAAGATTGCTTCGTTGTTCCCGAATGCGACGTTCTATTCGAATACGGTGCCGGGAAGTCAGTCCGTTTCAGGTAACAAGGTTTCCTGGTCGGTAGCATCTTCTTCGTTCTCCCAGATTTGCGATCAGTTCAAGAACGGCCAGAACATGGATACCTCCGTAGACACCAGCGGGGTTAACAAGGGATCGGTTTCCATCGTGGTTCTGAATGGCGCAGGCGCTGATGGTTACAGTTCGCAGGCAGCTCAGGTTCTTACCAATGCTGGCTATACCATCAAAGATACGGGCAACGCGGAATCGTTTGTATACGATGAAACCTTGGTAATCTACCGCTCCGACGACGACAAGCTGGCCGCCGAGGCTATCGTCCAGGACCTTGGAACGGGACGCGCAGTTGCTGCAGGTGTGTATTACAACCTCTCGACCAATATCCAGGTGGTAGTTGGCAAAGACTGGACGAGCCATGTTTGATCCAGTTGCCTATATCAACGAACCGCGTTGGCGAAGCATGAGCTTAGGCCTCGAACGTATCGAAGAGCTTTTGGCTAAGCTGGGCAATCCACAGGATACCCTTCAGTTTGTGCATGTTGCGGGCACTAACGGCAAGGGCTCAACCTGCTCGTTCGTCTCAAGCATTCTGGAAGAGTCGGGCTATAAGGTCGGCTTGTTCACCAGCCCCTATATTGAGCGTTTTGAAGAGCGCATTCGGATCAATGGGGAAAACATCTCCTTGCAGCGTCTTTCAGAGGTAACGCTGAAGGTGAAGGATGCGGCAGAGGCTATGGCTAGCCACCCGACCGAATTCGAGCTTATGACGGCTGTGGCTTTCACCTATTTTGCCGAAGAGAAGTGCGACATTGTCGTTGCGGAGGTCGGTTTGGGTGGAAGGCTTGATTCGACCAACGTTATCCGCACGGTTGAGGTTTGCGTGTTTGCCCCCATTTCGTACGATCATTGCGCGCTTCTGGGAAACACGCTCTATCAGATTGCGGGCGAGAAAGCGGGCATCCTGAAAACGGGGATTCCTGCAGTGAGCGCGCCTCAAGAACAAGAAGCCCAACGCCGCTTGAATGAAGAAGCAGATCGTTGTGCGACATCCATTCGCTACGTTGATGCCGCATCTATTGTTGGTGATACTTCCGATTTCTCGTACGGCGGGTTCAGCCACTTGTCCGTTCAGCTGCAAGGATCGTTCCAACGCACCAATGCGGCGGTAGCTTTGGAAGCGTGCAGGGTTCTTGTTCAGCGCGGTTGGAGCATCGACGAACAAGCGATGCGGAGCGGTCTGTCTCGGGCTTCATGGGCAGGTCGCTTTGAGTTTCTTCGTCGCAGCCCCGATGTTCTTATAGATGGTGCTCACAATATCCATGCCGTGCGCGCTCTTAGCTCCGAGCTGGCATCTCGCTACGATCGGGGGAGCGTGGTGTTTTGCATAGGCGTAATGGCCGACAAAGACTATGCGGAAATGCTGAAGCTGCTGGTTCCGTTGGCCAAGGCGTTTGTATGTTACCGCCCCGATAATCCTCGCGCGCTTTCGGAATCCGATTTGGCGGACGCGGTTCAAATTGCCGTAGGAATCCATCCTGTAGAAGTGGTGGCAGCCTCTACGCCTCATAGCGCGGTAGAGCATGCCCTTGAGTTTTCCGAGGGCAGTTTGCCCATTTGCTTCTGTGGCAGCCTTTATGGAATTGCCTCTATCAAAAAGGCCTGGCACCACTTCGAGAACGCCAGGTAGCGAACCTGTGCGCATTTGATGATCAAAGCCCCTGCTGGATAGCAACGGTATTGCGTGGGTTATACTAACCACTGTTGAAGTATCCCGAAAGGGCTTGGGCGGCGCCAAGTTCTGAACCTGGTCAGGTCCGGGAGGAAGCAGCCATAAGGGGCCTCTGACGAGCGCCCGGGCCTTTTCGGGATACTTGGTTTCGCCGGTCAATTTGATCGGCGAAACGTGTATATGGGCACATTTGCAACAATCAAGACGAAGGATCGCATGGAAATCATCAATTTTATTCTGGGCTTGCTTCACGATCCGCGTGGCGCAATTGCAGGCTGGATCGTAACGCTGGGTGCAGTTTGGGTGTACACTCCTCTGTTTCTCATCGTGTTCATTGAAACGGGTTTGGTGTTCTTTCCCTTCCTGCCCGGCGACTCCCTTTTGTTCGCGGCGGGTGTGTTCTCTGCCGATGGCGGTGGTCTGAACCTTGGGGCAACGCTCTTGGTGTTCTATGCTGCGGCTATCCTGGGTAACACTTCCAACTATTGGATTGCCCGTTTCTTCGGTGCCCGTATTATCGACTCGGGCAAGATCAAGGCTCTTACGCCCGAGCGTATGGCGAAGCTCGATCACTTCTTCGAAAAGTACGGTGGGCTTACTATCGTCATTACGCGCTTCATGCCGTTCTTCCGCACCTTTGCCCCCTTTATTGCTGGTACGGGGCATATGAATTTCGGTAAATTCACGCTGTTCAATTGTATCGGCGGTATTTCCTGGGTTTCGCTGTTCGTGTTGGTGGGCTTCTTCTTTGGCGGCGTGCCTTTCGTGCAGGAGCATTTCGAAATCATCGTATTGGGAATCGTGGCTATTTCTGTTGCGCCGGCTTTCATTGGTGCTGTTAAGGCGGCTATTTCCTCTCGCAAAAGTGGAAAACGCGATTTTGAGGTTGAAGCGGCGGTTGATGCAGAGCGTATAGCTCGCGCAAAGCACGCTCGCTCCGAAGAGGAAGCCCGCTAAAATCGGTAAGGCACAGTAACATCCCATATGCATAAGGGCGTATGGGCGGGATCCGCTTATGCGGATGTGAAGCGGAAGCTTGGCTGTCCGCGAAGGAGGCTCTGCATGGAGGCGCTGTATCGCAAATATCGTCCGTCCACGTTTGCTGATGTCGTGGGTCAGGAACATATCGAGCGTACACTGAAAAACGCAATCGAGCAGGATAAGGTTTCCCACGCCTATTTGTTCTGCGGTCCGCGTGGTACTGGCAAAACAACCACTGCGCGCATTCTTGCCAAGGCCTTAATGTGCGAAAAGGGTCCCACTATCGAACCTGACGGAACCTGCGAGGAATGCCAGGCTATCGCTCAAGGCACTCACCCCGATGTGTACGAGTTGGACGCCGCAAGCCGCACGGGCGTTGAAAATGTACGTGAGGAAATCATCAGCCGTGTAAGTTACGCGCCAACTCGCGGTACCTGGAAGGTCTACATCATCGACGAGGTGCATATGCTCTCGACGGCGGCCTTCAATGCGCTTCTCAAAACCATCGAAGAACCGCCGAGCCATGTCGTCTTCATTCTCTGTACCACCGATCCGCAGAAGGTTCCAGAAACCATTCTCTCGCGATGCCAGCGTTTTGATTTTCATCGCATATCAATCGAATCTATCGTGGCTCGTTTGGGCGCCGTATGTGCCGAAGAGGGCGTTGAGTTCGAGGCCGAAGCGCTCGATCTTATTGCGCACCGTGCCGAGGGCGGAATGCGCAATGCACTTACTTCGCTTGAGCAGCTCATTGCGTACTGCGGAGGTAAGGCAACTCTTGAAGGAGCGCAAAACCTTCTTGGTTCGCTCGATAATGCTGATCTCTCTGAAATCGTAGAGGCTATTGGCCGCAGAGATGCAGCAGCATGCTTCAATTGGGTTGCCCAGTATGTGGAAACCGGTGCCGACCTTGCCCAGTTTGTCCATGATTTGGCAGAGCATGTGCGCACGTTGTACCTGATGTCTATGGCGGGCCTTGATGTGGAACTGCAGATCAGCGAATCGATGCGTAGGGTAATGATCGGGGAACTGAAGTTCTTTGGTCAAGATCGCCTTAGTCGCATGCTTGTCCTTTTGGGTGACGTGTCGAAAGAACTGCGTGTTTCGAGCAATCCTCGCCTAACGTTTGAGATCGCCCTTACTCGTATGGTTCGTCCCGAATCGGATTTAACGCTCGAAGCCTTGGCGGAACGGGTTGAAGAGCTGGAGCGACGTTTGTCGATGCTGGGGAACGCCTCTTCTCCTGCTGAAGTCGCTCCGGCGGCATCAGCCCGTGTTGGCGGCGGCGCTCCTCAATATGCAGCTGTTCCCGCTCAGTCCACATCGCATGCGCCTTCCGCTCCGGTGGCTGCGTCAACTGGTTCTTCCGGCCAGCCTGCTCCCTCTGCCCAAGTGCCTGCAGCCTTTGCAGCGCAGGACGCTTCGGGCCACAATGCCGCCTGGCCCCAGGGTTCTGTTTCGGCACCTGTTGCCCCGTCGGCACCGCAAATGCCACCGGCCGTTGCTCCGTCGGTACCGCAAGCATCGGCACCTACCCCCGCTGTTCAGCCAGTCGGATCGTTTTCCCAGGCGCCCGAAACGGTTCAGCCACGCCAGGCAGCAGCGCTTACCGCTCAGGTTGACCTGTCCAATCCTGCTGCCGTGCAGCGCTTGTGGCATTCGGTCACCGCTTCGCTCAGGAAAGTTAATCCTGCGCGCGGTGTTCTGTTCATGAATGCTAAGGTTTCCGCCGAGGCGGATGGCCAGGGTATAGTGGTTGAATTCGGAAAAGATAGCGCTTTTGCATTCAACGCAGCCCAAAAGGCCGAAGTCCAAGAGTTGCTCGCAAAAACCATCCAGACGGTTGCAGGCGGAACTGTGCCGTACCGTTTGGCGTTGGCCGGTAACAGCTCATCGGCTGCGCCTGCTGCCGCGCAGCCTGCGAGTGCTCAATCTGGAATGGCGTCCCAGTCAAATGCCGCGCCGCCGGCTGCCAAGAATCCTTATGCCGCCAAGGCAGTTGCCGCAGTGCGCGCGGCGCAGGCGGCGGCAAAGGCAAATCAGGCACCGGCGACGCAGACGGCAGCAAAGGCGAACCAGGCGCAGGGCTTTCAATCTGCATCCCAAAACGCCACTTCTTATGTGGCCCCATCTGCTCCTCAGCAGATGGGGGGTGGTGTAGCCTCTTCTCCATCGCCCGAATTTCAGGCGTCATCTATGCCAAGGCGTTCTGCGGCGGTACAACAGGCTCCTGCGGCAACACCTTCAGTATCCGCCGCGCCCGAACTATACGACGATCAAGTCCCCCTCGATGTGTATGGGGCAAGTGTTTCTGCTGAATACGATGAAGATCCATACGCTCAGCAGTATGGATCTTCGCCAAGCCAGCAGTCCTCGGTATCGGCTTCTTCTGCGCAGCCTTCCAGTGGCTCGGTTCCAGCGTCTGCGGGTTCTGCCCAGGCGGTAGCGCCAGTTGCGGCGGCACCCACCCAGGCCGGTGGCGTTCCTAATGTTGCCGCTCCTGCTTCGGCGCAAGCCGCAGCTCCGTCTGCTTGTGGGCAAGACGAGGCGGAGCAGATCAAGAGCATCCTCACTCAGAGCTTTGGTGAGGGGATAAAGTTTGAGGAGCTTCCCGAATAGCGTCAGCCTTTCGGTACAATGCAAAGATATGTGGCCATTTTGGCTAATTGGAACGAAGCACCCAACCCCTAACAAAGGAGAATCATGGGAATGAATATGCAGCAGATGATGCGTCAGGCGCAGAAGATGCAGAAAGAATTGCAGAAGGCTCAGCAGGAAATCGCTGAAATGACGTTCGAGGGCACCGCTGGTGGCGGCATGGTAACCGCCGTTGCGCGTGGAGACAAATCCATCGAGTCCCTTACCATCAACCCTGATGTGGTTGATCCCGAAGATGTTGAAATGCTTCAGGATATGGTTTGCGCGGCAGTCAATGAGGCGCTTCGCGGCGTTGACCAAATGGGCAGTGCCCGCATGAGCTCCGTTACCGGCGGTCTCAACATCCCAGGTATGAGGTAATTGCGATCCAGTGAACGCTTCATCGGCAATACAGAAGCTACTTGATGAACTGGAGCGCCTTCCTGGGGTAGGCCCCAAATCAGCCCAACGAATTGCGTATTGGATTCTGAACGAAGAAAAAGCGGATGCTCTTCGTTTGGCCAATTCCATCATCGAAGTGAAGGACACCGTCCATTTTTGCTCACGATGCTTTAATTACGCTCAAGGTGATCTTTGCGATATCTGCTCTTCTGAAAAGCGCGACCATTCCATAGTCTGCGTGGTATCGGAACCGCGAGATATCCCGCCAATAGAGCGAACGGGTACGTTTTCGGGCGTATACCATGTGCTTGGGGGTGCCCTTTCGCCGCTTGAGGGCATCGGTCCAGAGCGCCTTCACATCGCCGAGCTGATGGCCCGCCTTACGGATGCCTCTATTAAAGAAGTTATCTTGGCAACAAACCCAAACATTGAAGGCGAAACAACGGCCAGTTATCTCGCACGGCTTATCAAGCCCCTGGGTGTAACGGTGTCGCGCCTGGCAAGTGGTTTGCCTGTAGGTGGTGACCTCGAATTTGCGGATGAGGTTACGCTTGGTAGGGCAATCGAGTCCCGATTGGAACTATAGTGCTAGGAAAGGCGCTGCGCCGAATGAAGGTAGAAGTCGCGTCGCCTTATCAGGTGACCAAACATGGCATCCTCGCATAGCCAATGCATGAATTCTACTTCCGTCCTCAAGGGTGGCAATGATTAAAAAGAGTCCCTCGGTATATCCAAGGGACTCTTTTTCGTAATAGCACCAGAAACTATTGGTGTTGTTCCGGTGCATATCCGGCAAAGAACAAAGATAGGAATCCTAGTCCTGATTCTTTTCGTGTTGTAAAGAATAGTCTCTTATAAAAGAGGGAACTTCTTCTATCTCCATATTGAGCACAACGGATAGTTCGCCGTAAATACGTCTTTGAGCGTCATCGAGCAACTTCTTATAGGTTAAGGATGCTCCATGTTTCTTGCTTTCTTGCTCCTGTATGCGTACGTGCATCGATTTGCAGACTAATAAAAGTGAAAGAAAGTCGTTTGAACGAATCAGCTCGCGGAAGTGTTCTTGAACCAAATGGGAATTGGTGTCCTGAAAGGTATCCGGCTCAAGGTCGAAAACCATGTCAAGCGAACGTAATGCCTCTTCTTTATTAAGGGTGTGTCGTAATTCAGCACTGCGTGAGTGGGGCACATAGGCCTTTCCGAGCCGTTTCTCTATTGGGGCAAGTATGTAGTAGAGCTCGTTTTCGTCTCCGGCGAGAGAAACGTGAGCATCGTTTTGAATTACTTGGCAGATTCCCAGAGATGAGTAGATGACGTATTCGCCGACTTCATAAGGCATACAGTCGCCTTCTTTCTAAAACAACTTTGCAACAATGATAAACCTACGAAGTGTCATGTATGTGTAAATGCACACAACTTAAGGCGAACGGCACCTTGCTGACCTGGGGTTTTGCAAAATAGTAAAGCAAAGTTGAAAAAAGTTACAATTTTCCCCTTGCAATCACCCCGAAGCGGGGTATTATAGCTAAGCCTTCTGACGAGGGGGCGCCCCCGAAGGGGCGGCACCGAGTCGGCGAGCGGCCCGCAAGGCGGGGCGCGGGGCCGGGAA